>ENA-OXEG01000001-OXEG01000001.1-human-gut-metagenome-genome-assembly--contig:-NODE-1-length-316982-cov-22.768401_pt1 | contig 316982 bp, 264 predicted proteins | sample MGYA00249355_ERZ652243 | MGnify/ENA primary metagenome ERZ652243 (study PRJEB26925, sample SAMN05826944) | human gut metagenome | biome: ENVO:2100002; feature: ENVO:00000062; material: ENVO:00002003... | reverse complement strand
AACGACTATTTGACTGAGATGCTAATCAAAGCCAAATTTTGATGCGGTTGCCCTGCCGGTAGGCTATACCATTGATTCGGAAGTTGCTTCGGAGGCTGCGGAGCCCGGTGAGGTCGAATCGGTGGAAGCTGCGGAAATAGTGGCCGAAGTGCCCGCCGACAAGCCGGTGATGAAATCAGTTGCCGACGTAAAGACTGTTAGTTCCAAGGCCGGAAAGGCCGAATCGAAGTCCGTATCCGTTTCCGTCAGCACTTCCGGCGTCAATAAAGGCGTGATGCCCGAATATCCCGGCGGTATAACGGAACTGATGAATTTCCTGATGCAGAATGTGAAGTATCCGGAGGCCGCCAAGGCCAAGGGGTTGGAAGGTAGGGTTGTGATACGCTTCACCGTCGACGCCAAAGGGAAAGTAGTCAATCCCACGGTTATCAGGAGCGTTGACCCGATGCTCGATGCCGAGGCACTCCGCGTGGTGGGCAAGATGCCCGCGTGGAAACCCGCCACTGTCGATGGTAAGCCGGTTGACAGCCAGTTTGTTGTTCCCGTTTCCTTCAATCTCTCCGGAGCCGACAAAAATGGGACGACATCGACAGGAAACACCTCTTCTACCACCGTATCGATTGTGAGAAGCGGCGTCGACTCGGATTCGAAGCCGGAAATCTACGTCAACGGCAAGAGGCATGAGGGAGAGACGATAACAGTAGCTTCGGGCAACTCGGTGACAACCAGTCTCCAGATTGACGGTTCTGAAAACCGCAACGGGAGGGTTGATGTGGAAATCCGCAACTGAGCCGTTGCAATGGCATACCCCACATTAGTAATTTTAAATGACCTCAATAAATATTAGATGTAATGACGTTGGCTCCGGTGTGGAAACGCTCCGGAGTCAAATTTTAATATTCCGCAATCGATAAACCTGCGTAAACATTGCGGGGCGGCGCTTTGGCGTATATCCAAAAAAAGCGTAAATTTGCATTCTGAATCCAACCAACAAAAGGAATTCCAACAGCATATGCTTGAGAAAATAAACGCACTGAAGGCCGAAATCGAGGCCGCTACCGCCAAGGATGCTGAAGCCGTCGAGGCGCTCCGCATCAAATATCTTAGCAAGAAGGGGGCGCTGAACGCCCTCATGGCCGACTTCCGCACTGTTCCGGCCGACCAGAAGAAGGAAATCGGTATGGCCATCAACGATCTCAAGACGTTCGCCACCGAAAAAATCAACGCTTTGAAGGCAGCCACCGAGCTTGCTGACGACGGCGCCGACGAAATCGACCTTACGCGCACCGCAACCCCTGTGGCGCTCGGCACGCGCCATCCGCTCTCGGTGGTACGCGATGAAATCACTTCCATTTTCCGCCGCATCGGATTCGTGGTGGAGCACGGTCCCGAAATCGAGGACGACTGGCATGTATTCTCCTCGCTCAACTTTGCCGCCGATCACCCCGCACGCGATATGCAGGATACTTTCTTCATCCAGCGTAATCCCGACGTACTGCTGCGCACCCATACCTCGTCAGTGCAGACACGCGCCATGGAGCACGCCAAGCCACCTATCCGCATTCTCTGCCCGGGCCGCGTATACCGCAACGAGGCAATCTCGGCACGCGCCCACTGCTTCTTCCACCAGGTCGAGGGGTTGTATGTCGACAAGAACGTATCGTTCGCCGACCTGAAGCAGACACTGCTTTATTTCGCCCGCGAGATGTTCGGAGCAGATACGCAGATCCGTCTTCGACCGAGCTACTTCCCCTTCACCGAACCTTCGGCCGAGATGGACATCTCATGCACCATCTGTGGCGGCAAGGGCTGCGCACTCTGTAAAGGCACCGGATGGGTGGAGATTCTCGGTTGCGGCATGGTGGACCCCAACGTGCTCGATGCCTGCGGTATCGATTCGAAAGAATATACGGGCTTCGCCCTCGGTATGGGTGTGGAGCGTATCGCCAATCTTAAATATCGTGTGAACGACCTTCGCCTCTTCTCGGAGAACGATGTCCGCTTCCTCGATGAGTTTACCCACGCCCACTGATTCCAGCCGCGATGACTCTCAAGGAGCGCTACCGGCGCACTCTCCAGCTGCTTTCCGAGGCCATCCCGGAGCCGAAGACCGAACTTAGCTACGACACGCCTTTCCATCTGCTGCTGGCCGTAATACTCTCGGCACAGTGCACCGACAAGCGCGTCAACATGGTGACGCCCGCACTTTTCGAGGCTTTCCCCGACGCGGCAACTCTTGCCGCCTCCAATGCGGAGACCGTCTACGAGTACATACGTTCGGTTTCATATCCCAACAACAAGACGCGCTCGCTGCTGGGTGCGGCCCGCACCATCGTGGAGGAGTTCGGCGGAGAGATTCCCGACAACATCGACGACCTGATGCGCATTCCCGGCGTGGGACGCAAGACGGCCAACGTAATGCTTGCTGTGGTCTGGAACCGCGCCGCTATGGCCGTGGATACCCACGTTTTCCGTGTGTCGGAGCGTATCGGCCTTACAACGGGTTCCAGAACCCCGCTTGAAACGGAACGTGCGCTTGTGGCCAACATCCCCGAGGAGCAGATACCCATGGCACACCACTGGCTGATACTCCACGGGCGCTATACCTGCAAGGCCCGCAAACCCGACTGCCTCAACTGCACACTGACCGAAGTGTGCCGCTATTATCAGAAAGGTGCGTCATGTTGATGCCCCAATAGATTATGGAGTCTACTTTTCTGTTTATCATCGAGGTGATTGGAACATTCGCTTTCGCCATCAGCGGCATCCGTCTGGCGGCCTACAGGCGTTTCGACTGGTTCGGCGCCTACACCGTCGGCCTGGTTACGGCCATCGGCGGCGGTACGCTGCGCGATGTGCTGCTCGACATCGACGTGTTCTGGATGCAGCAGTGGAGCTATCTGGCCGTCACCGGAATTGCCCTCGCCATCGTAATCATATTCCGCAAAATGCTCGTGAGCAGCAACAGGATGCTCTTCGTGTTCGATACGCTCGGTCTGGCGCTCTTCGTGGTAATCGGGATCCAGAAGTCGCTCGCCGTGGGCTATCCGATGTGGGTGGCTATAGTGATGGGCGTGATAACCGGCTCGTTCGGAGGTGTGCTCCGCGACATTCTCATCAATCAGGAGCCGCTGTTTTTTCGCAAGGATATATATGCGACCGCCTGCGTGGCCGGCGGATTCGTCTACTGGCTCGTGATGGCTCTGGGCGCGGCCGAGATGATGCAGCAGCTCGCATGCGCCCTGGTGGTGGTAGGACTGCGCATGGGTGCCCTCCACTGGAACTGGCAGCTCCCTGTGCTCTCCTACGATGCCGAACCCAGACAAGAAACCGAAGGCGGCACGCAGCCCCGGGAAACCTCCGACCGAAGCCATGAAGATAACCCCTGAAATATCGCGCGAACAGCAGATACAGTTTCTCAAGTTCATTATTGTGGGCGGAATCAACACCATGGTGACGCTTGCCACTATTTTCGTGTGCAAGTCGCTCCTCGGCGTCAACCCTTATCTCTCGAACGCCATAGGCTACGTGGCTGGAGTGGCCAACTCTTTCCTGTGGAACCGCTCGTGGGTTTTCCGTTCCCACGGGGGCTTCTACCGCGAGATGGCCAAGTTCTTCATAGGTTTCGGAATATGCTACGCCCTGCAGTTCGCCTGCATCTGGACGCTTACAAACTTCACTCCGCTGGCCACCCTCGAATGGAATATCAAGGGATTCACACTTTCCGGCTACGGAGTGGCCACGCTAATATCCATGTGTGTCTACACGCTCTGCAACTTCGTCTATAACCGTCATATAGCCTTCCGTCGCATCGGCCGGCGCCGGGTGGAAGCATAGCCCCCATTCGCGTAGTTGCGCGGACGCGCGTGCCCTTCACCCCTACAGTGTGGACGAAGTCAGTGGCTGAAAAGTCCCGGCAAATTGCCAACAAGTATATCCTCGTATAAATTTTAGGGGTGATAGCTGGAATTTCCCGGAAAATTATTAAATTTGTAGAAATTTGGACAAGCAGTGCGCCGCCATATCCGTAGGACCGACGCATCAACCCCTATTCAACCCTCTCTATGGCCAGCGAATTCCAGCAGGTAATCGACCGCGTTTCTGCCAAAATGCAGATTCTTCTCGACCGCTATGCCATCGTGAACCGACGCAGGGAGGAGGCGCTCGCAAGAATAGCCGACCTCGAGCGTGAGGTGGCCGCTCTGACCGAGCAAAACCGCCGCCTTCAGGCCGAGGTGGAGTTTCTGAAAGTAGCCACCACCATTTCGCCCGACAGGGCCGATGTTGAAGCCACAAGGGCTACGCTTTCCAGATTGGTGCGGGAAATCGACAAGTGCATCACCGAGCTGAACGACTGATTTCATCCGGACATTTTCCCACTTCCACCCATTGCGGCCGGTTTGGCGCCGCGCGGGTGTAAGAAAGAATTTTCCGACGATTGGTGACATCACTATGAATGATAAACTGAACATAACGATACGCATCGCGAATCAAGCCCCGATTCCGCTGTCGATCAACAGAGACGACGAAGAGGTGATTCGCACGGCAGAGTTCAACGTGAACAAGCTCTGGAACGCCTGGAGCGCCAAATTCAAGAATAAATCCTCTATGGAGGTGCTTGCTATGGTCGCTTTCCGTTTCGCCGAACTTTTTTTCACGCAGAACGCCTTGGCAAAGAATGCCGAAGAAGCCCTTGCGGGCTTCGAGGAGACGCTCGACAAAATTCTTGTAGGGCTTCCCGACTCCGACGAGCCAGGAGCCTGAAGAGCGCTTTTGCCTGCGTGCGTAACCGTTGTATTTTAATATGATTCGCCGAATGGGAGCAGAGGCTCCGTCGGTCGCCTGATTTTCTGCGCTGAGATTCCGTTCCGGCTTCCGCCGACCGGGCCGTGCAGCTTTCGCCCTGCCATGGGTGGGAAAGCGTGGCCCGCGGTTGAGATGCCCTGAACGAGTCCCGGGGCTTTTTTTATTGCCTTTCCCCCGACCGTGGAGCCGGTCGCGGATATTAGAGTTTGAAAACAACTAAAAAACAATGAAATAGTAATCATGGATATAATCATTTATCTTGCAATAGCCGTTGTGGCCCTCGCCGTTGGCGCGCTGGCCACCGTGGGAGTGCAGAAGGCCATGGCGCGCAGCCGGGCCAAGGCTATAATCGACGAAGCTAACCGCGAGGCCGAGGTAATCCGTCAGAAGGAGCTCCTCAAAGGCCGTGAGGAAGGCATAAAAATCAAGGACGATGCTGAACGCCAGGCCAACCAGCGCCTGCAGAAAATCCAGTCGACCGAGTCGAAGATGAAGCAGCGCGAGATTCAGCTCAATCAGCAACAGAGCGAGAACCAGCGTCAGCGCAACGAGCTCGATGCCGTTCGCCAGCGTCTCAACGCCGAGGAGGCGGTAATCGAGAACCGCAAGGAGGAGCTCGACCGCCTGAAGCGAGTGGCACAGGATACTCTGGAGCACATCTCAGGTCTATCGTCGGAGGAAGCCAAGGAGAAACTCGTGGAGTCGCTCAAGGACGAGGCCAAATCGGCTGCCGCCCAGTATGTGAACGAAATAATGGACGAAGCCAGGATGACGGCCAACAAGGAGGCCAAGCGTATCGTGGTTCAGACAATCCAGCGCGTTGCTACCGAAGCCGCAATCGAGAATTCCGTGACGGTGTTCCATATCGACAGCGATGAAATCAAGGGCCGCATCATCGGCCGCGAGGGCCGCAACATCCGCGCCCTTGAGGCCGCTACAGGCATTGAGATTATCGTCGACGATACCCCCGAGGCCATCGTGCTCTCCGGCTTCGACCCGGTGCGCCGCGAAATCGCCCGCCTGGCGCTCCATCAGCTCGTGGCCGACGGCCGCATCCATCCCGCACGCATTGAGGAGGTAGTAAACAAAGTGCGCAAGCAGATTGAGGAAGAAATCGTAGAGACCGGCAAGCGTACTGCCATCGACCTCGGCATTCACGGGCTGCATCCCGACCTTATCCGCATGATAGGCAAGATGAAATATCGTTCGAGCTACGGCCAGAATCTTCTTCAGCATGCCCGCGAGACCGCCAATCTCTGCGCCATCATGGCCTCGGAACTTGGCCTGAACCCCAAGAAAGCACGTCGCGCCGGGCTGCTGCACGACATAGGCAAGGTGCCCGACGAAGAGCCCGAACTGCCACACGCTATTCTCGGCATGAAGATTGCCGAGCGCTGCAAGGAGAAACCTGAAATCTGCAACGCCATCGGCGCCCACCACGACGAAATCGAACAGACCACACTGCTCGCCCCCATAGTGCAGGTTTGCGATGCCATCTCCGGTGCACGTCCCGGCGCCCGCCGCGAGATTGTCGAGGCCTATATCAAACGCCTCAACGACCTTGAGCAGCTGGCCCTGAGCTATCCCGGTGTAATCAAGACATACGCCATCCAGGCCGGCCGCGAACTGCGCGTGATTGTCGGTGCCGACAAGATCGACGACGCCGAGACCGAAAGCCTCTCCACCGAAATCGCAAAACGCATCCAGGACGAGATGACATATCCCGGACAGGTGAAAATCACCGTAATCCGCGAGACCCGTGCCGTAAGCTTCGCCAAATAACTCTGTCCATAATCCTTTTGTAAAAATTATGGAAGAGAAGGTTAACATACAGCCCGACGAGGGCTGCGGCGGTTGCTCAGGCAGCGGCAGTGGCGGCGGTTGCTCCAAGGCCGGCGGCTGCGGCTCCTGCGGAGGGTGCGACATCCGCTCGAAGCTCCATAGCTTCAACTATTTCGAGGATATTCCCGGCGGCTATGCCGACGACGATATGGTAGAGGTGCAGTTCAAGAACACCCGCAAGGGCTTTTACGTGAACAGTACCGGTCTGCCCCTTGAAATCGGCGATATGGTGGCTGTGGAGGCAGCTCCCGGCCACGACATAGGCCGCGTATCGCTCACGGGCGCTCTCGTGCGCCTGCAGATGCGCAAGGCCGGCATCAAGCCCGACGCCGAAAAAAAGCGCGTATTCCGCAAGGCCAAAGCCTCCGACCTGGAGCGCTTCGAGAAGGCCAAGGCGCTGGAGAACGACACAATGATACGCGCCCGCAAAATCGCCTCATCGCTTCAGCTCAACATGAAAATCGGCGATGTGGAGTATCAGGGCGACGGCAACAAGGCCATATTCTATTATATAGCCGACGTGCGCGTGGACTTCCGACAGCTTATCAAGGTGCTTGCCGAGACATTCAAGGTGCGTATCGAGATGAAGCAGATAGGCGCGCGGCAGGAGGCAGGACGCATAGGCGGTATCGGCCCGTGCGGACGTCCGCTCTGCTGCACCACCTGGATGTCGAATTTCGTGAGCGTATCCACCGGAGCCGCACGCTATCAGGATATTTCCCTGAATCCCCAGAAACTGGCAGGGCAGTGCGCCAAGTTGAAATGCTGCCTCAATTTCGAGGTCGACTCCTATGTGGAAGCTGCCAAAAAGCTTCCGCCGAAGGATGTACGCCTTGAGACGGCCGACAATACGTACTACTATTTCAAGGCCGACATATTCAAGGGGGAAATAACCTATTCCACCGACAAGCATGTGCCAGCCAATCTTGTGACCCTTACGGCTGCCGAGGCGTGGGATATGATAGCCCGGAACAAGGCCGGCGAAAAGCCGCTTACGCTCAAGGAGGAGAACGAGAAGGAAAAGAAACCCTCGGAATACTCCGACATTCTGGGGCAGGATTCCCTCACCCGTTTCGACAAGAAAAAGAAAAAGAACCGCCCCGGCTCCCAGCGCCGCAAGGACGGCAAGGATCCGAAGGAATCCAATCCTAAAGACCCAAACGCTAAAGACTCTAAGGACCCTAAAGAACTTAAGGATCCTAAAGACCCCAAGGCTCCCAAAGCGCCAAAGCCTCAGCAACCCCAGCGCGAAGGTGGCGAGAAGCGCGAACAGCGTCAGGGACGCCGCGGGCGCGACGGCCGCCGCCCCGACCGTCAGTCCAACAAGCCGCAGGGAAGCAATCTCCAGGGCGACAACCAGCAGCCCGGTAACCCTCAGAAATGAAATCGTTCGTCAGCACCATAATCATATCGGTCGCCGCGGCCTGTCTTGCAGGCTGCGGCTCCGACGTGGTTAACAGCTACAGCGATTTTCATACATTGCCCGACTGGGGATGGCGTTATACCGACGTAGAAGAGTTTACCGTGACACATCGCGACTCGGTAGCAACCGGCGCGCTTATGGTGGCCCTCCGCCACCGCGGTGATTATCCGTATATTGATGTATGCCTTGAAGTGGAGCAGGCCGATAGCGCCGGCGTAGTGTCGCGCCGCGACACAGTGACTATTCCTCTCGCCGACCGTTTCGGCAAATGGCGCGGCAGCGGTGTGGGCATCTCATTTCAGATCGTCGATACCGTAGGCGTAATTAAGAATCATTCGGCCGGCGCCAAAGTGCGCATCCGCCATCTCATGCGTCGCGACACCCTTCCGGGTATCAACCAAGTCGGCGTATTTTTTGTTCCGTAAATAGAAATTTCTTCTGTCATGGCGCTGCTGTGGCATACCGTATTGTAAGATTATGAACGAACCTCTTATGCTTCTTCCGCGCGAGGAAGCCTCGCTGCGTATCGGCCGCCTTCATAAGGCCATGGACGAAGCCGGCATCGACGGGCTGCTGGTGGCCGACAATGCCGACATTTTCTATCTTTCGGGCCGTGTTTACGCCGGTTTGGCCTATATTCCTGCCGGGATGGCTCCTCTTTGGTTCGTACGCCGCCCCGTAGAGCTTGAGGGCGACGGAGTGGTGTACATCCGCAAGCCTGAGGATATGGTGTCGCATATCGTCGATGCAGGCCTGGCGATGCCGCGACGGCTCGGTCTGGAACTCGATATACTTTCGTTCAACCAGGCAGAAAGGCTACGCAGCGTCTTCCCAGGTGCCGAGTGTGTCGACGCCACTCCGCTTATGCGCTCCATGCGTGCGGTGAAAACCGATTTCGAAGTGGAGCAGATGCGACTGTCGGGGCTGAAACACGAGCGGGTGTACCGCAAGATTCCCAAACTGTATCGTGTGGGGATGACCGACGTGGAACTGCAGGTGGAAATCGAGCGCATAAGCCGTCTGGAAGGCTGTCTGGGGGTGTTCCGCATCTCGGGGCAGTCGATGGAGATTTATATGGGCAACGTGCTCGCCGGGTGCAATGCCGACGTGCCTGCTCCCTACGATTTCGCCATGGGAGGCCGCGGTCTCGACCCCTCGATTCCCGGCGGAGCCGCAGGAGAGGAAATCAAGGAGCACAATGCCGTGATGGTGGATCTCAACGGCAACTTCACCGGTTACATGACCGACATGACGCGTGTGTTTGCCGTCGGCTCGCTCCCGCAGGCGGCTGTCGACGCCCATCAGTGTTCCATCGACATCTGCCGGGCCTTCGAGCGTGAGGCACGACCCGGCGTCGAGGCACGCACGCTCTACGAAATGTGTGCCGACATGGCGCGCGAGCGCGGCCTTGAACGCTATTTCATGGGCCACCGCCAGCATGCGGGATTCGTGGGCCACGGTGTCGGTATCGAGGTGAACGAATGGCCGGTGATAGCTCCGAGGAGCCGTCAGATTCTTGAACGTAACAACACCATAGCACTCGAACCGAAATTCGTGATACCCGAAGTCGGCGCAGTGGGGATTGAAAACACCTACGTGATAGAGGATACGGGAGCACGCTCTCTTACCAATGCGCCCGAGGAAATCGTACAGCTGATTTGAGTGCTTGTCGGCATCGTTTTTTGGGAGGAAAGACGAGTAAATAACCATTGAGTCCGAAAGTCACCGAGTACATTAAATAATTTCTTTAAGTCACTTATCAACGGAAAAGGTAATATATGGAGAATGAACGTGGCGTGACACCTGCAATATCGGCCGAAGCCCTGCGCTCGGCAATCGACAAACCCGTGTTTCACCTCGTGGGAGAGGCTGCTGATTCGCTTGGCCGCGAATGCTATGTGGTAGGCGGCTATGTGCGCGACATAATGCTGCGCCGGCCTTCGACCGATGTCGACTTCGTTACCGTCGGGAGCGGTATTGAAGTTGCTTCCGAGGTGGCGCGACGGCTGAAAGGGAGCCACCTGTCGGTTTTCAGGAACTATGGAACCGCCCAGGTAAAGCGCCGCTCGGTGGAACTGGAGTTTGTGGGTGCCCGCAAGGAGTCGTACCATCGCGAGAGCCGTAATCCGGTGGTGGAGGATGGCACGCTCGACGACGACATCGCCCGCCGCGACTTCACGGTCAACGCTATGGCCCTCTGTGTGAATGCCGGACGTTTCGGCGAGCTCATCGACCGTTACAACGGCATCGACGACCTGCGCCGCGGGCTGATACGTACTCCGCTCGACCCCGATGTGACCTTCAGCGACGATCCCCTGCGCATGATGCGTGCCATCCGTTTCGCCACCCAGCTCGGATTTGAAATCGTCGATGAGACTTTCAACGCCATACGCCGCAATGCGCGCCGCATCGAGATAATATCGAAAGAGCGCGTGGCCGACGAACTGATGAAAATCATGCGCTCGCCGCAGCCCTCACGCGGCTGGCAGCTGCTGTTCCGCAGCGGTCTGCTTAAAATCATTTTCCCGGAACTGGCAGCCTTGCGCGGCATCGACGTGGTGAACGGCGTCGGCCATAAAGATAATTTCTTCCATACTATGGCCGTGCTCGACAATGTGGCCGCTCAGACCGACAATGTGTGGCTCCGATGGGCCGCACTGCTCCACGACATCGCCAAACCCGTAACGAAACGTTGGGACGACAGGCTCGGATGGACTTTCCACGGTCATAACGCCGTGGGAGCAAAGATGGTGCCGCGCATTTTCCGCCGCATGAAGCTTCCCATGAACGAGCATATGAAATATGTGCAGAAACTTGTGGAGCTGCATATGCGTCCTATCGCCCTTGTGGAGGAGATTGTCACCGATTCGGCCGTGCGCCGCATGCTTTTCGAAGCAGGCGACGATGTCGACGATCTGATGACGCTCTGCAGCGCCGACATCACCTCCAGGAACCAGATGAAGGTGGAGCGTTTCCGCCGCAATTATGAGCTTGTAAAGCAGAAAATGGTGGAACTGGAGGAGCGCGACCGCATCCGCAACTTTCAGCCGCCGGTCGACGGCATCGAAATCATGCAGACTTTCGGCCTCGGAGAATGCCGTGAGGTCGGCATGATAAAGGAGCATATAAAGAACGCTATCCTCGACGGCGAAATACCCAACGAACATGAAGCCGCCCGCGCCCTCATGCTCCGTTTCGCCGCCTCCACCCTCGGCCTGACTCCGCAGAAATAATTCACACTCATTAAATAACAGTGTTAAAAATGAACAAATGCCCCGACAGGGGCATTTTTATTATGTGAACAGAGATACGATGGAGTCATGCCGACAGCCGCCGCGCGGAGGACGCCTGACTGTGGTTGCATAATAACCCATAACGTATCAGCTGTTTATATCTGTTTATATAAGGGATAACACAATTATCAATATAATTTTTTCTTACTATGAAATCCATACGTTTCAACATTATGCTTGCCGCTCTCGCAGCGGCTTCAGTACCGGTATTGGCCCAGAGCTCCACGGCACCTGAAACCGATGCCGACGATGATGTTATTTTCGAGACAAGAAGCCTGGAGCTCGTGCGTGTTTCGCCCGAACTTCGCGACATCATCATGCAGGACCGACGTAAGGAGCCGCAAAGCTATGCTGCTCCGAAGTTTGCAATCCGTACACCCGACAACAAGTTTATACTCTCGATCGGTGGTCAGGTAAACCCCATTCTCGGCTATGATCTCGGAAATGACCTTTACGATGCCGACGGCGGGGGCATAGATTTTACCACCGGTGCCATTCCCGTACCTGCGGTGCCGGGCAAGAAGAGCGCTTTCTTCATCAATCCGCTCAGAGCCTACATTGACTTCACCATCGTCGGGTTCGGAGGAACCGACAATCAGGTTACGGCCTACTTCAAGCTCGCAATGAACGGCGAAAATCACAACGCTTTCTTCAAGCGCGCCTATGTGAGCTGGCGCGGTATTACTGCCGGTGAAACCGCCACACTCTTCTCCGACGACGATGCCAACCAGCCCGCTACCATCGATCCGGAGGGCCCCGCCGGCAATGTGGCCGGTACGGCATATGCCATCAGCTATAAGTCGCCCGTGTGGAGCGGTTTCAGTTTTGCGGTCGGTATCGAGAAGCCGACGTTCTATTCCTCCAACGGCGTGTATCGCGGACATGACTACAGCCACGATTTCTTCAACGTGAAAGTTACTGACGATGCCAATCAGCTCGTGCCCGACATTCCGATGTACGTGCAGTATGAATGGTCGAAAAACAACCGCGTACGCCTCAGCGGCATTATCCGTAATTTCGCCTATCGTGACCTGGTAGATGCCCGCACCCGCCACATCACCGGCTGGGGTGCCCAGCTCTCAGGCAATTTCAGCTTCTATAAGCCGCTTGTATTCAATTTCCAGGCCGTTTACGGCAAGGGTATCGGGAGTTATATCCAGGACCTTTCCGGCCGAGAGATTTCCTTTACGCCATGCAACGGGCGCCTTGGCGAGATGGAAAGCAATCCGATGATGGGCCTCACCTTCGGTGCGTCGTATGATGTGACGAAGAAGTTGCAGTTCAATATTGTAGGATCGTATGCGCGTATATGGTCGGTCGGCGACTACGCCGTGCTCGGCGATATGGGCGATACAGCCGGCAGCAACAATTACCGCTATGCCGTTTACGCCACTGCAAATGCTTTCTATAAGTTTACCGGCTATCTGAAGTGGGGTATAGAGTATAATTTCGGCCGACGCGCCACATACGACCTCGGATGCGCGAACGACAACCGCATCCAGACTCAGCTCGTGTTTTCATTCTGACGATACGTAACTGCTCGAAATTACCTGCCTCCGCTATCCCGACAGAGACATAATACAGCCGCTCCGGCGAACCTCCTCAGGAAGGCGACGCCGGAGCGGTAATTTCGTATGCCGGTTTTCACGGGACTTCAGCGATGGCACGGTCAGTTGGCCACGAAGCTGCCGATAGCTACGGGCATGGTGGCTGCGCATGTATAGGCGCGGGCAAACTGGCGAAGTAGCGAGATGGTGGATTTGCGGGGGCCGTGGAGCTTGGCGGGAGCGTGGTCGGCTGTGTCGGCAATACCTTCGGATTTGAATGGAGTAGAACTATTCTTCATAGGCACTGATTTCGGCGACGGGGGGATGATGAGTGTTCGCCTTTTCTAAGTTATAATGGATAAGTGATGAATATGGTTCAGACTTGGCTGGTCAACAAATGGTTTTACAGACAATCGTACGCATTGTTGTAGCTGCCAGGTTCCTGTACAATCTTTTGTTACACATTCATATAACGCTGTATCTGTGTTTTTATTTTGTTTGCCGACGGTAAATTGATGAAATATTTCCGCAACACTTTTGAGAATTTCCTCCCCGAATAATGGGAACCCGTGGGCTGGAGCCTTCTGCATGTGCTTTGTTGCGGAGGAAGAATCACCGGATGTGAAATAATCTGAATTACTCGTGGTGCCGGATGGCCTTACAACGCCCCGGAGGTTGCTTTATTGCGTTTTTTGGTCCAAAAAAATGCTAAAAACGTGGGTGTGAGTATCCATTCTTTTGTTTTTTGAGGGATTATTCTTAACTTTGCATTCGGAATTGGGCTCCTCAGAGCAATGCCAATATCCGAACACAGTTGTAACTTTTTTACGGTCACTTATTCTTCAATCACTCGTTATAAATCCTGTTTAACCCACCGATGGATAATTAAAATCCGTATTGTAAACTAAAAACTATTGCCTATAGATCTACCTGTACTTAATCTTTTTTACACAGACAGAAATGCAAAAAATGAATCGGCAGACCGACGAGATGCTGGTCAATGCCTATGCCAAGGGCGACAATACAGCTTTCGACACACTGCTGCGTCGCCATCAGGGCCACATTTTCAACTACATACTCAACATAGTAAAAAACAAGGATGTTGCCGACGATATTTTCCAGGAAACATTCGTCAAGGCCATCATGACCATTAAGCAGGGCCGCTACACCGATGCCGGGAAATTCTCCGCATGGGTGACGCGCATCGCCCATAACCTCATTATTGACTTTTTCCGTCAGGGCAAGAGCGAGAACACCGTCTCGGCCGACCAGCAGGAGACCGACATGCTCAACCGCAAGGACCTTAGCGAGGAGAATATCGAGGACATAATGATTACCTCGCAGATCAACACCGACGTGCGCCGCATCATGGAGGCGCTCCCCGAGCTTCAGCGCGAGGTGCTCGAGATGCGGTTCTACCGCAATATGAGTTTCAAGGAGATTGCTGAGGCTACGGGCGTGAGCATCAACACCGCCCTGGGCCGTATGCGTTACGCGGTGCTCAACATGCGCCGCATTGCCAGCGAAAAAAATATCGTGCTTACGCGTTGAAGCGCTCTCTGAGAGCCTTTTCGAGCAGGTGGGTGAACTGATAGTTCTTCAGTCCCCAGCGTGGGGCAATCAGCATTCCGGCGGGTGCCTGCGATGTGAACCGTTCGATGGCTATCGAAGGATTCTCGCGCACTATAGTCTCTACAATCTTGACGCATAGGTCGATATAGGCATCGACAGAAAATATTTCAATGGGCCGGCCGCGGAAGGTCGGCCTGTTTTGTATCCGGGTGGATGTGGCGGATGTTTCTGATGTATCTGATGCCTCTGATGTGACTGATGCGTCGAATGTGGTGGAAAGAGGGGTAAGCCCTTGGATTCCTTTGGCTAATGTGGTGCCGGAGATTATCTGGAGCTGATGGAATTTCAGGGTGGAAATTGGGAGGCGGGCGGCGCGCCCGGCGGTCTGTAGCATCATCTCCTCTGTTTCGCCGGGAAGGCCCATTATGAAATGCAGTCCTACGGGGAGCCCGGCGGCTACGGTTCGCTCCACGGTGTCGACGGTCTGCTCCCATGTGTGGCAGCGGTTTATAACCCGGAGGGTGTCGTTGTGCGAGCTTTCGGCGCCATATTCCATTATTACGGGCCTGCCGAGCGCCGACAGGGCGCGGAGCAACTCGTCGGACACGCAGTCGGGGCGTGTGCCGATTATCAGGCCGTCGACGCCTTCTGTAGCCAGGGCTTCGCTATACAGTTCCATAAGCCGGTCGATAGGGCCGTGGGTGTTGGTGTAGCTCTGAAAATAAGCGAGATAGCGCATCCGCGGATATTTGCGGGCGAAAAATGCCTTCCCAGCCTCAATCTGTGCGGCGATGCTGCCGCGCGACGGCATGGGCGAGAAGGAAAGGTTGTTGCAGTACACGCAGCCGCCGCGGCCTATGGTGCCGTCGCGATTGGGGCAACTGAATCCGGCGTCGATGGTGATTTTCTGCATCTTTCCATCGAAGCGTTCGCGTAGGAAGTCGGCGTAGTCGCGGTAGAACTGGCTCATCTGTCATGGTAGTTTGGCCGCTTTCAGAGTATTTCAGCGCCTACCGAGCGCTGGAGCATCGCGTCGTAGAGGGCTATGGCGGCCATCGCTTCGATTACGGGCGGCACGCGCATCAGAATACATGGGTCGTGGCGCCCGTGGGTTTCGAGTACGGTCGGGTTTCCCTCGGCGTCGACCGTGTGTAGTGGACGGGCGATGGTGGGGGTAGGTTTCACGGCAACGCGGAAAGTTATATCCATCCCGTTGGAGATTCCTCCCTGGATGCCGCCGGAATGGTTGGTGGAGGTCGTGATTTTTCCTTCTGGGCTGGAGATGAACTCGTCGGCCACGCTGCTTCCGCGGGCGCAGACGCCACGGAAGCCCATGCCGTAGTCGAATCCCTTCACGGCTCCGATGGACAGCATGGCGGAGGCGAAGCTCTGCTGTAGCTTGCCGAATACCGGTTCGCCCACTCCGGCGGGTACACCCGCGATGGTGCATTCCACGATGCCGCCGAGGCTGTCGGCGTCTGCCTTGGCGCCGGCCACGGCCTGCTCGATTTGCTCTTTTGTCGGGTCGGCAAGGTTGCCGATCGCCGCGATGCGCGAGCTGACGGTTATCCCGCTGAGGCCGAGCATCTGCATAGCCAGCGCTCCGGCCACTACGCGCGATATGGTCTCACGGCCCGACGACCGGCCGCCTCCGCGCCAGTCGCGCAGCCCGTAGCGTTGTTGCCAGGCGTAGTCGGCGTGGGAGGGACGGTAGATGTTTTTCAATCGGTCGTAGTCGGCTGAACGGTGGTCGGCGTTCTCAACTATGAAACCTATCGGCGTGCCGAGCGCCACAGCCCGGTCGGTATCGGGCGTGAGAGGCGCGAGCTCTTTCGATTCTGTGTCGTAGGCCATCAGGCCGGAGAGAAATCGCACGCGGTCGGCTTCGCGGCGCGCGGTGGTAAGCGTCGACTGGCCCGGACGGCGGCGGTCGAGCATGGTCTGCACAGCTGCGAGCGAGACGATACTCCCTGCGGGGAGGCCGTCGATAACGCCCCCGATAGCGGGGCCGTGGCTTTCGCCGAACGATGTGAGCCTGTAGAGGCGCCCGAATGTATTCAAGACTTTATGATATATTAGATTATTGCGTTTCAGTTGTTTTGGTCGTATTCTTCCTCCGCCTCGGGCGAGACGGTGAGGTCGTATACCTTGGCGCCGACGTAGCCGATGAGGTCGGCCGGAGCGAGCTTCACCTGGAGGCCACGCACCCCGGCGCTTACATAGATTGCGGGGAAGTCGGTAGCTGTGGAGTGGAAGAAGGTTGGAAACGGTTTCTTCATCCCCACCGGCGAACAGCCGCCGCGTATGTAGCCCGTCAGTCCGAGCAGGTTTTTCATCGGAATGAGGTCAGCCTTTTTCGCGCCGGCAGCCCGTGCGGCCTTCTTGAGGTCGACTTCGGAGTTGCCAGGCACCACGCATACGAAATATCCGGCGGCATTCGATGCTGCCGAATTGCGTCCGGGATATTCCCCCTGGAGTACGAGCGTCTTGAATACGCAGTTGATGTCCTCGCCAAGCTGCGTGGCGATATGGTCGGCCGAGAGGTCCGACTCGTCGACCTCATACGGAATCAGTTCGTAGCTTATATTAGCCTTGTCGAGCAACCTGGCTACGTTTGTCTTCTTGATATTCATGTCACTGCAAATTTAAGTATTATTCTCCAACGAGACAATAAAGGTAAGAAGCCCCGTGGCAGCGGAGGGAGGCTACCACGGGACTTCTATATTTTACGGCTGGAGATTATTTGCGGCGGAGCACGTCGAGAGCTTCCTTGTATTTGGGTTCCTCCGTGATTTCGCTTACGAGATCGACGTATTCAACGTTGCGGTCGCCATCGAGGATTATTACGGCGCGTGCGAGCAGTCCGGCAAGCGGCCCGTCGACCATCTGGAGTCCGTATTTCTCGGCGAAGAGCGGCGAGCGGAAGGCTGATGCGGGAATCACGTTGGTAATTCCGTTGGCCTCACAGAAGCGTCCGGCGGCGAAGGGTAGGTCCATCGACACGCAGAGCACCACGGTATTTTCCAGGCTTGCGGCCTCATTGTTGAAGCGGCGTACTGAGGCGGCGCATACGGGAGTGTCGAGGCTTGGAAATACGTTTAGAACCACGCGTTTGCCGTGAAAATCGGCGCAGTGGATTTCTTTCAGCTCGGGTGTTACGAAAGAGTAGCAGGCGGCTTTAGTACCCACTTCGGGGAGTGTGCCGGCGGTATGGCAGGGAATGCCGTTGAAGTAGATGGTTTCCATATTATCAGATTGATATTCTTGAATAATTTATTTAAGCAGGGCTATCGATTGTATAACGTCCTGAGTCATGGAGTTGTTGAATCCAAGCAGTACATCGGCTACAATTCCGTCGGTGTCGGCGATGAGAACGGTAGGAAAGACCGAGGTGCCGCAGTCGCGCGCAAGCGATTTGCCGCTCATCAGTATGGCTTCGCCGGGGCGCAGCCCGGGACCGGCCGCCTCCTCGATGCTGTCGATATGCGAACCGGTGAACACCATGATCAGGTCGACTTCGCGTGGCATCGAGTCGATGGCTTTGCGGAGCGCCACTATGGTGGGCGCCGCCGCTGCATTATCGGCCGAAAGAAGCGCCACTACGGTGGGCGCCTTGAAGGGATCGCCCTTGGCGCGGGTGTAGCGCTCGCCCGTGGGGGTGGGAAGCGAGAATCCGGGCAGACGCTGATGGCGTATGTTCTCTATGCTGTAGTTGCTCTCACGGAAATTCTCGAATACTTCGGGATACAGCGCCATCAGCTGCTCTTCGGTGGCTACGGGGCGGAGAGCCTGCGCGGTGTCGCCACTTTCGGGGTAGGTGTAGAGGGCACGCACCGACTGCTCGGAAATCTGTGCCGGATTGTATTCGTTTTCCATCTTGAGCGGGCGGCCGGTGGAACGGTCGACTGTAAGCCGGAAGTTGCGGCCCACGTATCCCTGCACGTTTTGCGACGCGGTGACTATGCTGACTGCGCGATTGCCGCTGCGGGCGGAGGGTTCGTAGCCGATAGTGAAATTGTCGGATTTCGCCATCTCTCTAAGCTGGCGGGCGATCGACCGCGGCAGAAGGTCGACAAACTGGCCGTTGGCCTGCACGCCTCCGTCGGCCGAAATGAACGGAATGGAATCCCAGTTGAAATGGTACTCCTGCAGGCGGTTGTCGCGATAGCGGTAGCAGTGGCCGTCGAAGTAGGCGATGAACCCCTTGTAAGTCTCGCCTTTGCGCTCCAGAGCCCAGTCGATGAGGTAATCGGCGCCGAAACGTGTATCGGCCGGCGCCGACGAGGAGGCGATGTCGAGGTTGTAGACCACATCCTCGTCGGTCATCGCCAGCGAGACTTCATAGGCCACAGAGGCGCTGAAGGGCGAAAGCGTGTCGAGCCTCTCGATCAGGGCGTCGAGTGTTTCGGGTGGGGCGGGGGCCGCAGATGCGGCGGTTCCGGCCGCGGGGGTAAGAGCAGGCATCCCCCAGGCTATGCTGTCTGAGGGACACATTACTGCTATCACCATTAAAATTCCAATATTCCCTTTCATAAACTCATAGTCGTAACGTAGTTCGTGAATATAACGGCGCCACAGGGTAAAAGGTTCGGGGGTTGTCGCATTTCTTCGCGTTATACGGACTTTCCCTGTCAGTCGCCGGGAGTGGTGAAGGATTTGAACAGATGTGAGATTGAGATTTTTGCATCTCGGAAAAATTCTTTGACGGGGGTTACGATGGGGCGTACCGGGCCGTTGTCGGCTTCGGGGGCGAACACTCGCAGCTGGCGGTGGTGGCAGCGGATGTCGAGGATGTTGTCGAGCATCATCGGTTCGCCGTCGATATGGGCCTCGCCGGGGGCGTTGCGGTAGATTACTGCTGCCGGGGCGCGGAAGCAGTGCACCATGGTATTCTTGTTGATGAATCCGGTGAAGATGTCCATTCCCATAACGGCGGCATCGATGGGGCTGCCGCTGTGCACTATTATTATGTCGAGCAGTCCGTCGGTGATGCTTGCCTGGGGGGCAATGTAGGCGTTGTTGCCCCACTGCGAGGCGTTGGCCACTGCTACAAGGAAGGCTTTCTCGGTGAGAATCTTGCCGTTGGCGCTGAGGGTGTAGGTCTGCGGGCGGAACTGCACGTACTCGCTCACGGCGCTCTTGATATAGCTGAGCAGGCCGCGTCGGCCCTGGCGGGCGAAGCGGTGGCTTACGGCGGCGTCAAATCCCATTCCGAACGTGCAGAAGAAGGGATTGCCGTTTACCGACCCGTAGTCCACGGGGATAATGTTGTTTTTCGTGACGATGTCGAGGGCCATGTCGACGTCAACGGGGATGCCGATATGCCGGGCCAGGCCGTTGCCTGAGCCGGCTGGGAGAATCCCGAGCGCGGTCTGGGATCCGCAGAGGGCGCGTGCGGTCTCGTTGACGGTGCCGTCGCCCCCGCAGGCCAGCACACCGTAGTAGCCGGCGTCGGCGGCCTCACGCGCCATACGCGTGGCGTCGCCGCGGCCGGAGGTGATGCGCACGTCGACGTCGAAGCCACGGGAGCCGAGCTCGCGCTCGGCGTTCCCGGCTACTCCGCGCTTGGTACCGGTGCCCGAAATAGGGTTGATCACCAGCATTATGCGTTGCTTGGTCTGCTCCATTCTCAGGGTTTCACGAGTATTTTGGCGGGTGAATGCTGCTGGTCGGTCACGATGAAGAACGCGCCGTAGGGAAGCTCGATTTCGGTGTTGTTCTCCACCCGGTCGATGTAGCGGATCTGGCGTCCGAGAGTATCGTATATACGCACTCCGGTATGGGGCTCTCCGCATACTATGCGCACACCGCCGGGATAGATTATCCATCCGAGCGGGTTGTCGTTGACCACGTCGGCTATGCCGCTCTGGAGATTGACGGTGATTACATTCGACATCGGCGAGAGGTGGCCCAGGCGAGAGCTCTGAACGGTATAAGTCTCCTGCGTTCCGGGTATGCAGCCTGTGATGGGATATTCGGCCGTCATCGAATCGTCGGCCGCTTCGGCTTCGATGGTCTCGGTAGTGGTGTTGGAGCCGTTGATTATGGTGCGGGTAATCACATAATAGTCCACGGTCTCCGAGAGCGGGGCGGTTGCCCATCGGGCGGTGTAGCTTTCGCCGGTCACGTCGGTGGCTGCGAGCGCCTCGATTTTAGACAGGGTAGGTACGGCACATCCGGTTCCGCGGAGCACTACCGAACGCGAGGCCGCCTTGGGATCGCCCTCGATCGAGAGCTTGGCCAGATGCTGGCCAAGAGCCGTGGGGGAGTAATTGACGCGCACCGCCACGCCACCGTCGCGGTTGACGCTTGCCGCCGCGAGCGATTTGGTATCGACCGTAAACATTTTGGCCCATTCCTGATACTGGGCGCGCAGATTGGCGTCGGAGGTACGTTCGTAGATTATTATGTTGAGGGCGATTGGATTTGTCAGATTCTCTCCCCGGAAAATCACTACCGACGAAGCCTGGTCGCCCAATGCAAGTTCGCCGAATTCAAGTTCAAGGCCGTTGACGGGCGCGATCAGCTCGGGATCGCCATCAGGCTCCGTTCCCGAGCCGGGAGTCCACGGCAACCCCTGCTTGTTGCCCCAGAGATATTCCGCGAGTTCGGGATAATCGATGAAGGGATTGCGGTTGGACTGCACTTTGTAGACCTCTTCCTGGCGCGTACGCTCTTTTTCGCTTACCGGGTCCTGGCGGTGCCATTTCAGCAGAAGATTCACCGACCACGCGTTGAGCGTGGGGAAGGTGTTGTTGCTGAGCATGTAGGTGTATTTCTCTGTCCAGTGCAGGTTCTGATAGCAGGTGGCCATGTAGAAGTATGTGCGGGCGAAATCGCCTTTATACTCGTCGGCCGGTTCGAAAACCTTCTGTGCGCCTCCACCCTGGCCCGATACCGGGAAGCCGACTTTGGTGATGGAATTGTTGAACGACGGCGTGCTTACCTCGCCGAGCGGGAAGTTGCTTTTTGCCATATTGGCATCTTTCTCGCTGGGGTAGAGATGATAGAGGTCGACGTAGGCGGGAGTGGTGGTCGAACCTCCCCACCATGATTTCGGCAGTGAGTGCTCGCGGTTAAGGCCACTAAAGGACGTGGAACGCAAAGGTATGTCGGAATACATGTCCCACCACTGCCCGTAGCGCGAGTTGCCCGGAGGATATACGTCGGTCTTACGGAAGTAGTCGGGCAGGGCTTCGTAGCTCGAAACTTCATTGTGGGTGTAAATCAGAGTGTGGAGGGCGTTTTTCAGGTCGGCACCGCTTTTACCTGAACAGGAACGGTAGTAGGTTGCGGGCACCTGTGCTGTAAGCAGGCTCGTTGCGAAGAAGGCCATGAGCATGCAAGCCGCGAGGCGACGTGCGAGTGTTTTGAGTCTGTATGCCATCGGTGTTGGTATAGAGGTGGTAGTTTGTTGGTTTTTGGTTTTAAGGTTTCAACGCGTGGCCACCGCGGATGGTTTGCGTAAGGCGGTGGTGGCGTCAGTTTTAACATTCAGGAGCCGCGAGCCGGCGGAAGATGACGCACCACGCGGTCGACTATGCTCTGGGGCGATATGCCGCGCAGGCAGAGGTAGTCGCCGCGGAAGCATGGTTTCTGGCCGAATACCGAGCAGGGGCGGCACGTCATCGGCAGCTGCACCATATCGTCCTCGCTCTGGCGCCATCCCTTGAAACCGCAGTAAGGATGGGTGGCACCCCATATGCTCACTACGGGGGTGCCCACGAGCGAGGCCAGATGCATGTTGGCCGAATCCATCGACACCATTACGTCGATATGGCTCACCAGCGCCAGTTCGGCAGGGAAGCCGTAGCGTTTTCCGGCGAGCGAGCGTACACCCCGATAGCGCTTGGCCCATCCGTCGAGCACCTGCGCTTCCTTCTCGCCTCCACCGAAAAGGAAAATTTCCGTATCCGGTATCGCGGCGAGTGTGCCGACCACTTTTTCCATCAGATCCACAGGGTAGATTTTTCCTTCGTGTTTGGCGAACGGGGCGATACCTATCCAGCGGGTTCCGCCGGATTTGGGACGGCATATGGCGGCGTAGGCCTCCGCGGGCGCCGCGGCGCTGTCGCCGTAGAGGCCGTGGAAGCAGTTCGTAACCGGCAGGCCGATGCGGTGGAAGGCCTGGCGGTAGCGTGCGCGTGTGGACTGCAGAGGCAGTAGCACCTTGCTGTGGCGGCGCGTAAGGGCGCGCTTGCCCCGGCGCCCCTTGTTGATAACCGAAACCTTGATGCCATGCAGTCGGCAGAAAAGGCCCAGAAGCTTGGTGCGGAGCACGTCGTGGAGGTCGATGAAGCCGTCGAACGCGAATTTTTCGCGCAACTCGGCGAAGAGTTGCCAGAGCCCTCCTGCGCCGTGGTAGTCCTGCTCAAGATTGAGGCCCACTACGCGCAGATTTTCCGGCGGATTGAGGAAAATCGACGTCATTGAGCGGCGTGTCAGGAAGGTGAACTGCACGTCGGGGTAGCAGCGGCACGCGCTGTAGACCACCGGCACGGTCATCGCCACGTCGCCCAGTGCCGAAAAACGTGCCACCAGCACGCTCCGCAAGCCGTTGGGATTGCTTGCGGCCGCAGCCCCTGTGGCCGCTCCTATGGCTTTATTTAGTGATGAACTTTTCAAGAGAAATGCTTATTTGCTTGATATTCGGGTTTATGCGCCGGCCGTAGGCCAGCCGGAGACCCTCAGAAGAGCAAAGATAACAATAATTCCGCTAATTTGTTACTCTCGTGTTCAAATAGCACCAAACATTTTTATCCTTAAAGGATGGGGACAGACGAAATACCTTTGATTTCGGTACGACAACCCGCCACGACAGCGGCAACGTCGACAAGAGCATCAACAGCGGCATTCTGCGTGCCCGCTGACACCGGAGTTAAAAGATAGATGACGGATGGCAATGTGGTGAACCCGCGGAGGGTGGGGGACGTTTTATTTGTGAGAGTGTGAGAGGGATTTCAATCATCCGTTAAAACTCACGATTATGAAAGCGTTTAAAAGTTTCTTCCCTTTGCTGATTGCGGCCGTGGCGATGTGTGTCCCGGCAACGGGCTTCGGGTTGACTCCCGAGACCGATTTGAATGATAATATCATAGCTCCCGTGGAGGGCGCCGCAGGCGCCGTGGCATTTGCCGGCGTGGGACCGGCTGTGGCCGGGAGTGTGGATTATTCCAAACTCCCCTCGAAGGCAAGAAAATTTCTGGAACGCTACTGCGACGGCCACGCCATAGTGCGCTGCGACAAGACTTATGCCTCGTCGACCTATACCGTCGGGCTCGCCAACGGCATTCTCATGACGTTCGATTCGAAAGGCGCGATTACCGACATCACGGCTCCCGAGAATTATTCGCTCTCTTCCTATCTGCTGAAGGCGGTGGTACCCGGCAAGCTCTATAATCTGCTTGAGCACAATGGTTTCCGCGATAGTGTGGAGGGCGTCCACGAGATGGAGCGCGACGGCTACCGCCTCGAAATATGCGACCCTGTATTCAACGAAATCTGTTTCGACAAGTCGGGAGTCCTCACAGTAATCGCTGAACGCTGATTTCCTGCTCAATCTGTGCCCTCAGACGCTTTACCATTGCGGCGTCTCCGGCCTCGGCCGGGGATGCCGCAATGGTTTTCTCGGCCTCGTCGGCGCTGATTTTTCCCGATGCGAGAAGGTTTGCCAGCAACCGGAGGGGAGTGTATAACCCGAGTCGTCCGGTAGGGGAGGCCATGGCTACCGCTACGAGGCCGGGCGCGCAATCAAGTCGCCGCAGCAGCGAATGGCAGAGCGTGTCGGCGATCTCGGTCGTCTGTGCCTCTTCCATCCATTTGGCTGCAACCTCAGGGGCTTCTTCCGGCGGCAGAATCATCGGTGCCAGCAGCCGGCTCTCGCGGGTGCTCTCGTTGTCCCAGAGCGCCCGGGCAAGCGAGGCGAGTTCGGCGCCCGACAGGCCGCTTGCAGTGAGCTCGGCGGCGATATCCTTGATTTGCGGGATGTTGAGGCCGAAGTTTATGCGGTAGTCGACTCCTCCCTGACGCATCTGGGCGGCCAGCATCCCGTTGCGCATGGCGTAAAAGCGGCGTTTCACGCTCTGCATCAGGTTGAAAGTGCCCTCCTCGCGGTCGGGAGGCAGCAGTGAGGGGTTGTGGGTATGGCTCATAAATGTATTCGGGCAATTTTCGGCAAAATTACTAAAAAGCGTTTAGCTCTGCCACTCCTTATGAAGTCATTTAAACTTTTTCTTCGAAAAGAATACGTCTGGTGAAGCTATTTTAAGAAAAAGTTTAAAGGACTTCAATAGGGAATTTGCTAACTTTGTGGGTCTGAAACCATCATTACGAATGACCGCAAACAACACCCAGGATATGTCGGCTCGCCGGCGCCGTAACCGCTTTATTATCGGATGGATATGGAAAATATTTGCAATCGGCTTCGCAGCCATGCTCGTATTTTTCCTGCTGATCTACAACGGCTGGATAGGCTATATGCCGCCGGTCGAGGAGCTGAAGAACCCCAACGATAAGTTCGCCACCGTTCTCTATACGGCCGACGGCGAGGAAATGGGCCGTTACTACCGCAATTCGGGCAACCGCGTATACGCCGACTACAACGAAATCTCGCAGCACGTGATCGACGCTCTCATCGCCACCGAGGATGCCCGTTTCGAGGACCATTCCGGCATCGATATGCGCGCATTCATGCGTGTGCTTGTCAAGACGCTTATCATGCGCCAGAAAAACGCCGGCGGCGGCTCCACCATCACCCAGCAGCTGGCCAAACAGCTCTATTCCCCCGCTACCCACGGAATCATCGACCGTGCGCTCCAGAAGCCCATAGAATGGATGATAGCCGTGAAGCTCGAGCGCTACTACTCGAAGGATGAGATTATCAAGATGTATCTCAACCAGTTCGACTTCCTCTACAACGCAGTGGGAATCAAGTCGGCCGCGTGGGTATATTTCGGAAAGGCCGCCAAGGACCTCAACATTCAGGAGGCGGCCACACTTGTCGGAATGGTGAAGAATCCCGCCTACTACAATCCCGTGCGCCATCCCGATCGTACGCGTCTGCGCCGCAACACCGTGTTCGAGCAGATGGAGAAGCAGGGCATGCTCACAGCGGCCCAGGCTGATTCGCTCAAGCAGCTGCCGCTGGAACTCGACTTCCACCGCGTCGACCACAAGGACGGCCTCGCACCATATTTCCGCGAGGAGCTCCGCCGCATACTTTCGGCCAAGAAGCCCGTGCTGTCCGATTACCGCGGATGGGAACACCAGCGCTACGTCGACGATTCCATAGCCTGGGAGGAAAATCCCCTTTTCGGATGGATCGAGAAAAACCCCAAGCCCGACGGGACCAAATACGACATCTATTCCGACGGCCTCAAGATCTACACCACCATCGACTCGCGCATGCAGCAGTATGCCGAGGATGCCGTCAAGCAGCATATGAGTGCTCTTCAGAAGGCCTTCTTCCGCGAGAAGCGTGGCAGCCGCAACGCCCCATACACCAGCAACGCCCAGGAACTCGGCAACGTTAAGGTCGAAAACCTTATCAACCACGCCATAAAGCAGACCGAGCGCTACCGGGTGCTGAAAGCAGCCGGAGCAAGCGACGAGGAAATACGCAACTCCTTCAATACGCCGCGCGAGATGAACGTCTTCTCCTACGACGGCGTAGTCGACACCGTGATGACTCCACGCGACTCTCTGCTCTGGCAGAAGCACTTCCTCCGCACCGGATTCATGAGCATGGACCCGCGCAACGGCCACGTGAAGGCTTATGTCGGCGGCCCGAATTTCACTTTCTTCCAGTACGACATGGCGTCGACAGGTCGACGCCAGATCGGCTCCACAATCAAGCCGTTCCTCTACACCTACGCTATGGAAGAAGGCTTCACTCCCTGCGATATGCTGTCGAACACCCAGCCCGTGTTCACCGACGAGAGCGGTCGCCTCTGGGCCCCGCGCAACTCCGGCTCCGCACGCGTGGGCGAGATGGTCGACCTCCGCTGGGCTCTCACCAACTCCAACAACTGGATTTCTGCACGCCTTATGGCGCAACTTTCGCCTACTACCCTTGTGCGCAACATGCATAATTTCGGCATTACAAACCATATCGATCCCGTGATGTCGCTCTGTCTCGGCTCTTGCGAGGTTTCAATCAAGGAGATGGTGGGCGCCTACACCGCCTATGCCAACAACGGCATGCGCGCCGCCCCCCTGTTCGTCACAGCCATAGCCGATTCCAACGGCAACATCATCTCTGAGTTCAACACCACCCACACCGAGGTGATTTCCGAGAAAGCCTATGCTAAAATCCTCTCGATGCTCCTCAACGTGGTCGACGGAGGCACCGGCAACCGCGTGCGCCGCGCTCCCTACAACATCACCGCGCAGATGGGCGGTAAGACCGGTACCACCAACTACAACGCCGACGGATGGTTCATGGGCTTCACGCCTGAACTTGTAAGCGGCGTATGGGTAGGCGGCGACGAGCGCTACATCCACTTCAACAACATGGCCAACGGCCAGGGCGCAGCCATGGCCCTCCCCATCTATGGCCTGTATATGAGCAAGGTATACGCCGACCCATCCCTGCCCTACTCGCAGAACGCCACCTTTGATGTCGACTTTTCCAGCCTCTGCGACAAGGAATTCTGGGATGCGGCCCCCGAATCCGACGGCCCCGAGGAATCCATCGCCGACGTATTCGACTAATCCCCTTTCGGATTCTTACCCGCTTTTGCTTCTTCCTTCTTTCAAACTCTTTCCTCTTCCTTCCTCCCTCCCCCTCTCCGCCAAGTTCCCGCATCTCAGTTCCTTCCACCCGTCCCTCTCCTTCAACATAATTTGTTCGCGCTTCGGGCTTTAGCCCGACAATGGGGGGAAGGGCTTTTTGCGGAGCGGGGTTTAAATGGTGGTGAGGGCGGAGAGGCGCTTTTCGAGCTCGGTGGAGGTCAGACGGGTGGACAGCTTGCCGCGATAGGCGGTGGAGATGGAGCCGGTCTCCTCGCTCACCACTATGGCGAAGGCATCGGTGGCCTGCGAGATACCCAGCGCCGAGCGGTGGCGCAGCCCAAGCGAGCGCGGCACGTTGCGGTCGTGGCTCACGGGCAGGATGCAGCCTGCGGCCTTGATTTTTCCGCCGTCGATTATCATCGCGCCGTCGTGGAGCGGCGAGTTTTTGAAGAATATATTCTCGATAAGGCGGCTGTTGATCAGCGCGTCGATTTCGTCGCCGCTTTTTTCGTAGTTCTCGAGCGATACGTCCTGCTGTATTACTATCAGGGCGCCAGTATTGCTTTTCGACATGTTGATGCACGCCACCACGATGGGCATCACTCGCGTATGTATGTCGTTTTCAGTATCTTTGTCGCGGTGATGGAAGAGCGAAGTGAGAAACGTCCATCGTTTTTTCGACCCGAGTTCCACCAGAAAGCGCTTGATCTGGTCCTGAAAGATAATCACCAGAATCAGCAGTCCGATGCTCATCACCTTGTCGAGAATCGTGCCGATAAGCTTCATCTCCAGAATCTCGGCGGCCACCACCCATACGAGAATGAACGCGAGCACACCGTAGAATATGTTGATTGTGCCCGATTCCTTCATTATCTTATAGAGATAATAAAGCATCAGGGCCACGATCAGAATGTCGAGCACATCTTTTATTCCGAATGATTCAATCATATGGCGGTCTGGCTGTTAGTGGAATGAAGCGGGAAACTGCCCCTCGATTGCGAGCGTCACGTCGAGCGCCTGACGGGCCGCGCCGACGTCGTGCACGCGCAGAATCGAGGCTCCGGCCATCGCGGCAAATGTGTCGAGTGCTATCGTGCCCGGAAGGGCTTCGGCCGGTGTGCAGCCGGCAATCCGGGTAATCATCGATTTCCGCGATATGCCTACGAGCACCGGGCGCCCGAGCATCGATTCGATTGCAGGCAGATTGCGCATCAGCTCGTAATTCTGCTCGGTGGTCTTGGCAAATCCGAATCCTGGGTCGATTATCACGTCGGCCACGCCCATAAGCTGAAGGCGATGGAGCGGGGCGGAGAGTTCGGCAATCACGTCGGCTGTAACGTCGGTGTAATCCGTGAGCTGCTGCATTGTCTGCGGGGTGCCGCGCATGTGCATCAGAACATACGGAGTCTTAAGCCGCGCCACGGTCGCGAACATCGCCTCGTCGGCTGTGCCGCCCGAAATGTCGTTGATTATATTGGCGCCTGCGGCCACTGCGGCCTCGGCCACATCGGCGCGGAAGGTGTCGACCGACACCGGGATGTCGGCGCTCAGGCTCCTTACAGCCTCTATACCCCGGCATACGCGCTCGGTCTCTTCGGAAGCGCTGACCTCGTCGGCGCCGGGGCGCGAAGAGTAGCCGCCCACATCAATCATGTCAGCGCCCTCTGCCAGCATCCTTTCTACCCGGCGCCCGATAGCATCGGCTTCGGGAGTGCGCGAATCGGCATAGAAGGAGTCGGGCGTCACGTTTAGGATTCCCATTACGGCCGGGCGGTCGTATTTCCTGATTCGGCCGGCGATATTGAGGGTGAACGGCTTGAATTTCATTGCGGTGGAGAAATGTGGGCGGGATGTCGGCGCTCAGGGATTAAGCAGGTCGGGATTGAAGAATTCCATTATCGCGTCGGAATGCTCCGCCAGCAGTCGGCCGGGGCCGTCGGGATCGAGAGCGGCCGCCTGGCGATAGTCCGAGATGGCGTCGCCACGGCGTCCGAGCTTCCATAGAAGCTTCCCCCGCTCTATGTAGAACGAAGCATTGTTGCCGTCGGCGGCGATGCGGGCGTCGAGGGTGGCGAGCTCTTCGGTGAAGTTGCCGCTTGGGTGCTCTGCTGTCATTGCGTTGCTGAAATTATTTCCTGACTGAGTCCCTGCCGAAATGGATTGGCATTTGGCCGAAATTTTCTTAACTTTGGCTAATTATTTAGCAAAGATAGCAAATCAAATCTGAATATGAAATATCTTCGGTTTATAATCGCGGCCGCGGCTATAGGTGCATTTGTCTCCCTGAGTGCGGCAGCCGGCAAGGAGCAGGCGTCCAATCCGACCGCCACACATTATTCGACTACGGAATGTCTCGGCTCGGCGCGTCCTTATCCCGTACCCGAGGGTCTTGCCGAGGTGCCCGACTCGCTTACGCCGATCTTCCTCAACCATGTGGGGCGTCATGGAGCCCGCTACCTTTCGTCGGCCGCGCCTTCGGTGAAACTTGCCGAAAAGCTTGCCAAGGCCGATTCGGCCGGCATGCTCACAGCCACGGGGCGCGAAGTGCTCGCTCTGGTGCGCGGCATCATCGAGATTTCCCACAACCGCTGGGGCGCGCTCGACTCGCTGGGCATGGCCGAGCAGCGGGGAATCGCCACGCGCATGCTGCGGTCGTATCCGAGGCTTTTCGAGGCCGGAAATAAGGTGGAGGCCATCAGTTCATACTCCCCGCGCTGCGTGATGAGCATGTATGAATTCACCCATCAGCTCGACCGCCTCGACAACGAAATAGAGATCTATACCTCCTCCGGCCGCCAGAACTCACTGCTCATGCGTCCGTTCGACGTTGTCGGCGATTTCGTGGAGTGGTATAAGGCCAAGCCCTGGCAGGGTATTTACGATATGTTTTTCGAGACCACGGCTCCCGCGGCGCCGGGCCGTCGTCTTGTGAGTACGAAAGGCGAGGAGCTATCCCACGGCGAAGCTGCCGCGTTGAGCTGGGAAGTGTATTCCGTGCTCCGCGGACTTCCGGCTATGGGGATGGATTTTGACCTCGGCAAATATTTCAAGCCCGACGAACTCAATGCCCTCTGGGCCTGTGAGAATCTGGGTCACTACCTGAAACGCAGCGCCAGCACGCTTTCCACCGAGCCGGCCGATGTGGCCGTGGCGCTTCTTCAGGATCTGATCTCCACGGCCGATGCAGCTGCCGAGGGGAAAGCCGACGCCACAGTGCAACTGCGTTTCGGCCATGCGGAGACGCTCATGCCCTTGCTTTCGCTTATGCATCTGCGCGGCTGCTACTATCTTACGAACTATTTCGATACCGTGGCGCTCCACTGGCGCGATTTCGATATTGTACCCATGGCGGCCAATCTGCAGATGGTGCTCTTCAAGACCCCCAAGGGGCGCGTCTATGTACGCTTTGCCCTCAACGAGCGGGCCGTTCCGCTGATGCCCGACAGCGACGATACCGTAATCCCATGGAGCGTGGCACGCAACTATCTGTTGCGTTGTCTGCCTATGCATCTGCAAATCTGATATTTAAGCATATATGCGAGCCGATTGCGAACATCCGCTGCAGGTTGCGGTGACCGGGTTCTACGGCCGCCTCGGCCTCGCGCCCGATGCTCTTGTGGGCGTGGCTCTGAGCGGCGGTGCCGATTCGATGGCGCTCCTTGTCGCTTCGGTAGCCGCGGGAATGCGGTGTGTGGCGTTGCATTGTAATTTCCATTTGCGCGGTGCCGAAAGCGACCGCGACGAAGCTTTCTCCCGCGCGGCGGCCGAAGCCTCCGGCTGCGAATTCCGCTGCGTTCATTTCGATGCCGCGGCCGAAGCAAAAGCTGCCGGCGAATCGGTGGAGATGGCGTGCCGTCGCTTGCGCTACGCCTGGTTTGAGGAGATGCTTTCTGCCGACGTCGCCGTGGTGGCCCTCGGACACCATAGTGCCGACAATGTAGAGACGTTTATGCTCAACCTTGCGCGCGGGTCGGGATTGCGCGGCCTGTGTGGCATTCCGGAGCGACGCGGAAGTTTCGTGCGCCCGCTGCTTAGCGTGTCCAAGTCGATGATACTTGATTATCTGCGCTGGCGTGGGCTTGATTATATCGTCGACTCTACTAATTTGGTTGACGACTGCCGCCGCAACGTGTGGCGCAATCGTCTGCTTCCTGCCATTGAGGCGGCTCAGCCCGGATTTATCGCAGGAGTAGAGCGGACGATCGGCAATATCTCGGCTGACCGGCGTCTGCTCGAAGCATTGATTTCCAGGGAGATGCCTCGACTGGTGGATTCATCGGGGGCAATCGATATGGAGGCAGTGTCGCATACTCCCGAGGCGCCCACTTTGCTATGGCATCTTATGAATATGCGTGCTCCTTTCGGCATTGAAACGGCCCGACACGCTCTCGAGTCTTTCGTCGGCGACCGATCGGGTGGCCGGTTCCTCTCGGCCGACGGGCTTGCCTCGTTTCAGCTTAACCGTTCAAGGCTTGTTCCGCTCAACGAAGTGAACACTACAGATGTATGTATCGCCGTGCCTTGCCCGCTTATAGCGGAAGGTGGGACGCTTTCCGGCCCGCTGCCGTTAAATTTCGAGGTGCTCCCGCGGTCGGAATTCGCTCCGATGCGCAATCCTTCCGTGGCGTGGTTCGACCGCGATGCACTTCTCCGCACTTATGAAAATTCCCCGCGCGGATTGCAGCTGCGCCATTGGCGGCAGGGCGATCGTATCCGGCCCCTCGGCATGCGTGGTTCGCGGCTGGTGAGCGATGTCTTCTCCGATGCCCACCTTTCCGCCGACGAAAAAAGTGCCGTATGGCTTCTCACGGCGGCAGATACGGTTCTCTGGATAGTCGGAATGCGTACATCGGCCCTGATGTCTGTCAGCGCGAGCTCTGCGTATGTAGTCAGGGTGTCTGTTGGGTAAGATTGGAATAAATTGTGTATAAAATGGCTACAAAATCCCATTTCTTGCAATCTTAACAAAAATTAAGCAGGGAAATCTTTATCCTTTTTACTTTTTTTCGTTAATTTGCCTTGTAAATCTGTGGGACATTATGCCCCACAGCCAGCAGCAGGCCAATCGAATCTCTGCAATTTACCAAAGTTAAGACCTATACATAGCAAGGGAAAAATTCAAAAATTCGGCTACCGACCAATCGCTATACCATAAAAACGAATCAAAGCGACCGCTATTTTTTTGAATCCGCCCCTGCTTCCCGTTGCAATCCGCACGCGGGAACATGGAGCTGACGCCGGCTGACACTCTTGTCCGGCAGTTTCCATTCGCTATGCTCCGTTATGGAAGTTTTTTCGTTCCGACGGGCTCATGGCGATTGACGGGGCTTCTCCCTCTTGCGTCACCACCTTACGGGTGTTGAACGCCTGATGTGACGGATTAACTATTTGCAGTTCGGATGTGTTTTAATTTTGGCAGACTGCGGGACTCTTCCCGTCGGCTGTCGGTAGTCCGCTAACAGGGGCATCTTGCCCCGGATTGTGGAACCAGAACACAATATTTCCGAAACTTCAAACAGACAGAGATTATGAAACACGATGAATATCCTTTCACCCCGGAGGATGTGCGCTTCATGGAAATGGCAGCGCGCCTCGCTGAAGAAAACGTAGACCGCGGAGGCGGGCCGTTCGGGGCGGTAATAGTTCGCGACGGCAAGGTAATCGCCACCGGAGCAAATTCCGTGACGCTTACCAACGATCCCACGGCACATGCCGAGGTCAACGCCATCCGCGAAGCTTGCCGTAAAGAGCAGACTTTCTCGCTTAAGGGATGCACCGTCTACAGCTCCTGCGAGCCTTGCCCGATGTGCCTTTCGGCGCTCTACTGGGCGGGCGTAAGCCGGATTTTCTTCGGCAACACGCAGCAGGATGCCGACCGCATCAATTTCTCCGACGAATTCCTTTACAAGGAGCTCGCCCGCCCGAGAGTGGAACGCGCCATTCCATGTATCCACATGGACAACGCATTCACCATCCGGGCCTTCGAGAAATGGGCCGATAAAGCCGACAAAGTGGCTTATTGAGCCCTCCCGTCAGAAGGTCTCACTGAAACAGAAGAGAATTTTTTCATGATAATGATTGATTGAATGTAATGATTGATTGAATGAATGATTGATTAATTGGAGTATACAAAACGAACGACAAGGTTGCCTTCGTTGTGCAACGCGGTGCAGCCCTTCAAGATATACTGATAAGTTTGTTTCATATACAAATGCCAATAAGGAAGGAGCCGGGATCGATGTGAATCGAGCCCGGTTTCGATTTTTTTATCCGGATTTTCATTGCGTGAGGAGCCCACGGTTTTCGATTCCGCGCAATAGTTCATATCTTTGCAGGCGACAGCTTTCCCATTGTTTGATTTACCTTGAATCTGAGCCTGAATATGCTTCGAAAAATCCTGATTGCCATAAGTGTGCTGATACTTAGCGCTCCGGTTGCTTTCGCATCGCGTACAGTTCATACCTCCTCGTTCGGAATTCGCCCGGACTCCATGAAGGTGCAGACGGACGGTCTTCAGCGTGCTGTCGATTCAGTTGCCTCCGTAGGGGGTACTCTGGTGGTCGACCCCGGCACATACGTCAGCGGCACGCTCCGTCTCCCTTCGGGCACCCGATTGCGCCTGAGCCGTGGCGCGACTATTCTTGGCAGTGTAAATCCTTTTGATTATCAGGGGTATGCCGTTGGTTCAGCCTCCTCTACCCCTCAGGCCGACAAATGCTCGGAACCTCAGATGGGGCTCATCGTGGCTCGTGATGCCTCTGATATACTAATCGAAGGGGAGGGTACTATCGACGGCCGCGGCCTCGATGTGGCCCTGGCAATCGACAGCCTCCACCATACGGGTGTGCGCATCGACCCCAATTACAACCGCCGCCGCATGCGTCCCTCCATACGTCCGAAACTGCTCGACATCGAATTTTGCAATGGCGTGAGAATCAGCGATGTCAACCTGCGCTCCTCTGCATCGTGGGGTCTTTCGCTCAACGGATGCACCGATGTGGTGATTTCCGGCATCGACTTCGTGAACCGCGCTTACTGGAACAACGACGGTATCGACATAGCCGACTGCCGCGACGTGGTGGTCGAGAAATGCCGCATCAATTCGGCCGACGACGGCATAGTGCTGAAATCCTTCAATCCCGCTTCGGGATGCTACAACATACGCATATCCGACTGCGATGTGCGCAGCAGCGCCAACGCCATCAAGATGGGCACGGAGAGTTTCGGCGGCTTCCGCCGAGTCAGGGTGGAGCGCATCCGCGTGGCCGATACGTTCCGCTCGGCCATAGCCATCGAATCGGTCGACGGAGCTGTGGTCGACAGCATCGAGGTCGACGGCATCGACGCCGTCAATACCGGCAACGCCTTCTTCGTGCGCCTCGGCCACAGGCGCGGCGAGCATCCGGGAAGCATGTCGAATGTCGTAATCCGAAATCTTCGCTGTGAAATCCCCTTCGGGCGTCCCGACGAGGCCTACGACCTCCGGGGTCCGGATATCAACACAATCCACAATCCGTTTCCCAACAGCATCACAGGGCTACCCGACGCAAAAATCAGCAATATAACGCTTGAAAACATGGAGGTATCGCATCCCGGACGCGGCACAAAAGGGATGGGCTACATAGGCCGTTACCGCTGGGACGATGTGCCCGAGATGCGCGATTCCTATCCGGAATTCCATATGTTCGGCGAACTGCCTGCCTACGGCCTCTACGCACGCCATATCGACGGTCTACACCTGCGCAATGTCAGCTTCACCCTCCGTGCCCCCGACTACCGCCCCGCTATCGTAGCCTCCGACGTCACTCCGCCCATCCCCTGAATCTTACAGCAGGGTCAGACGCAGGAGAGCCGAGGGGGTCTCGGCGATGTTGTCGGCAAGATTGGCGCGGAGTTCGTCGACGGGGCGGAAGCCCCATGTTACGCCGGCGGATTCCACACACGCGCGCCGCGCCGTCTGCATGTCGATGCCGGAATCGCCCACATACAGCACGTCGGCTTTGGGCGTGGGGCATTTTCCAAGTATCTCGAACACAATCGACGGGTCGGGCTTCACGGGCACATCGTCTTTCTGCCCCTCTACAGCCGCCCATGGAATCTGCGGGAAGAAATGGCCGATGAGAATTTCCACGGCCTGCTGGTATTTGTTGGATGCGACGGCCATTTTTACGCCGCGCTGTGCCAGCTGCTCGAGCATTTCCGGAATGCCGGGGTAGGGCTCCGTATGGTCGGTCATATGCTCGGCATAATAGCTTTTGAAGAGAGCGCGCATCGCCTCTATGCGTTCGGGCGTTCGTGCCGCTTCCGGCAGAACGCGCTCAAGCAGTTTGGTTATGCCGCTTCCTACGAATTTCGGATATGCCGAGAGCGGATGCGTGGGGAAGCCGGATTCTGCAAGGGCATAGTTCGCTGCCTCGCCGAGGTCGGCTATGGTGTTGAGAAGAGTGCCGTCGAGGTCGAAGATTACGAGAGATTTCATGTCTGTTGATTTTTCTGAGAGGATTGGGACCGGTGAATCAGAACGGATAGCCTACCGAGAAGTGGAATGCCACATCGCGCTGCCACGAGGGGCTGAGCAGCGGCCAGCGGTCCTGACCGGCAGCCGGGTTGTGGGCCTTAACACCCATGTCGAGGCGCAGAAGGAAGTAGTTGAAGTCCATGCGCAGCCCGATGCCGTAGCTGGCGGCTATCTCTTTGTAGAACGATTTGAAACGGAAAAATCCTCCCGGCTGGTTGGGATAGTCGCGGATGGTCCAGATGTTGCCTACGTCGATGAATACCGCCCCTTCGAATACCCAGAATAGTTTGTTGCGGTATTCCAGATTGAGCACCAGCGAGATGTCGCCGCACTGGTTGATGAAGTCGGTCACGGAGTTGCGCGAGTCGTATGCTCCCGGTCCGAGGGTGCGCACGCTCCATCCGCGCACGCCGTTGGCGCCTCCGGCATAGAAGCGCTTCTCGAACGGCACCATCTCCGAATTGCCGTAGGGGAAAGCCATCCCGCCGCCTACATGGAAGGATATCGAGTTGCGTGAGCTGAAGCGGTGGTTGATCGTATAGTCTACCTCGCCCTTCAGGTATTGGGCGTACTGGATGCCGAACAGCTTGTAGGCGCCGTCGTCGCGGCGCTGCCCGCATATTTTCGACATGGCATAGAGAAACGCTCCCGCCGTCTCTACCGAGGCGCGGGTGGTGAAGGTGTTCACCTGCAGGTCGAGGCGCTCGAGCGAGGAGGTGGGCACGCGCCTGTTGGTGTTCACCCACGTATATCCCATGCGCATTATGAAGTGGTCCTCGTAGCTGTAGCGCAGCAGCGGGTTGTCGGGGGCGATTTTGTCGATAAAGTCGATGGTGGAGCGCGGCAGGTTCACCACGTTGATGTCGATAAGGTCGAGCGTGCGGCGCGTGCGCCCCGAGCGCGTGGCCCATTTGTAGCGCCATGCTCCGCCGGCTATGATGCGCGTATATTCCGGGCGCTGCTGACGCACGAACGTCAGTGCGAACTCCGTCGAGGCGCGCATGCGGTGTTTGAACGACTGGTGGAGAAAGGGCGCCATGAACTTCGGGAAGGTGATGCCGGCCTCGGCCGCCAGCTCCGTGTAGCTGTCGTTTATCAGGTTGTCGAAATTGCCCGAAAGGCTTTCATAGGCTCCGCGTAGCTTGAAGGTGAGCACTTCGCCCTGATGGGCGAGATTGCGGTGCTGGAGGGTCACGCCGCCGCCCACGCCGAAGTCGCCCTCGGAGTTGGTTCCCTCCAGCTCCACGGTTAGCCCCATCTTGCGTGTGCGCGACAGCAGTATGTAGGCGTCGAGCAGGTTGACGTCGCCCAGCGCCCCGGCCGGGCGCGTAAGGATGTTCACGTAGCGCAGTATTGCCAGGCGGTTGAGCGCCTCGTAGGTCTTGTCGATGCCCGAGGTGGAATAGGTCTCTCCCGGTCGTATGTATATCTGCTGTGCGAGGGCCTGGGGATTCAGATAGCGGTCGGCCCCGTAGAGTATGTCGAGCCCCTGGTAGGCCACGGTGTCGCGACCGGCGAACCGCAGGTCGGTGGTATTGTCGCCGGGGGCGAAATCGGGCACCACGATTACGCGGCGGAAGGCGTAGCGCCTGTGGCTCAGTGCCGCAAGTAGCTGCTCCGCCACGGGAGGCTCAGCAGTGGCACCGGCGCCCGGATTTTCGGCCGGCGCGCGCTTGCGGCGCACGGCCATCGTCAGGTCTACCTCCTTCGAGCCTGCCACGGTGTCGGCCAGAAAGCTTACACACTCCTTGGTGAAGTCGAAGAAACCGTTTTCGCGCACCCATTCGCTTACGAGAGCGCGCTGGTTGTCGAGCACGGTCAGGTCGAGGTTTGCGCCGACTTTCACCGGCAGCGACATCGAGTCGGCGTAGACGTAGCCGGCAATCTCAGGCTCCTCGAAATCGTAGGTTATCGACCGGATGGTGTAAGGTTTTCCGGGCCGCAGGAGGTATTCCACGTTGATTTTTCTCCCGCGCGGCGTGGCGGTGAAATCAACGCTGGCATCGTGATAGCCGGCGTTTATCAAAGCCTGGCGCAGCTGGCGCGCCGACTGCTCGGTCAGGGCCGAGTCGAATACCACCGGTTCCTCGCCGATTTTGCGCAGCCAGCGGTTGAAGCGGCGCGTGGTGTCGCGTCCGGAGAGGTTGTAGATGCCCAGCTGCAGCTTGGCGAAGCCGAGCACGCGGTGGTTGGGCGTCTGCCGCAGGTAGTTGTAGAGGCGTTTGGTAGCCACGTCGCTGCTGTCGGCCACACTTATCGAGGCGTGATCGAGCAGATAGCTTCCTTCGGGCACAAGACGCGTGGTGCTGCACGAGCCCAAGGCCAGTGCAGCAACCAACATCAGTATTATGCCTGCGATTTTTTTCAGCATGGAGTATCTCCGCCCCGCTTCGGGGGGCGTGCGGAGCTTTGTCAGTCCATCAGTTTGCGGTAGCGGCGCCGCGGAGGCTCTTTGCCGCCGTTCTGGGCCTTCTTGTAGGCCTCGTAGTCGGAGTATGAGCCTTCGTAGAACACTACTTTGCCGTCGCCCTCAAACGAAAGTATGTGGGTGCAGATACGGTCGAGAAACCATCGGTCGTGGCTTACCACCACGGCGCAGCCGGCGAATGCCTCCAGGCCTTCTTCCAGAGCGCGCAGGGTGTTCACGTCGATATCGTTGGTCGGCTCGTCGAGCAGCAGCACGTTGCCCTCCTCCTTGAGCGCCATGGCCAGATGGAGGCGGTTGCGCTCGCCGCCCGAGAGCACGGCGATTTTCTTCTCCTGGTCGGCTCCGGCGAAGTTGAATTTCGAGAGATATGCGCGGGCGTTCACGTCGCGTCCGCCCATGCGGAAGGATTCTGTGCCCTGCGAGATTACCTGATATACGGTATTGTCGGGAATGAGGTCGTGGTGGCGCTGGTCTACGTAGGCTACCTTCACGGTCTCGCCGACCTCGAAACTGCCTGCGTCGGGCGTCTCCTGACCCATGATAAGGCGGAAGAGCGTGGTCTTGCCGGCGCCGTTGGGGCCGATTACACCTACGATGCCGTTGGGAGGAAGCATGAAGTCGAGGTTGCTGAAGAGGTGCTTCTTGCCGAACGATTTTGCCAGGCCGTGGGCCTCGATAACCTTGTTGCCCAGGCGCGGACCGTTGGGAATGAAGATTTCCAGACGCTCCTCGCGCTGCTTCTGATCTTCGTTGAGCAGGCGGTCGTAGCTGCTCAGGCGCGCCTTGCCCTTGGCCTGACGGGCCTTGGGTGCCATGCGTACCCATTCCAGTTCGCGCTCCAGAGTTTTGCGGCGCTTGCTCGCCTGCTTCTCTTCAAGAGCCATGCGCTTGGTTTTCTGTTCGAGCCACGAGGAGTAGTTCCCCTTCCAGGGTATCCCCTCGCCGCGGTCGAGCTCCAGAATCCATCCGGCCACATGGTCGAGGAAATAGCGGTCGTGGGTTATGGCGATTACCGTGCCGGGATACTGCTGCAGGTGCTGTTCGAGCCAGTCGATGCTCTCGGCGTCGAGGTGGTTGGTAGGCTCGTCGAGCAGCAGCACGTCGGGCTGCTGGAGCAGGAGGCGGCAGAGGGCCACACGGCGGCGCTCACCGCCCGAAAGCGTCTCTACAGGCTGGTCGTCGGGCGGGCACTGGAGGGCGTCCATGGCGCGCTCCAGACGCGAGTCGATGTTCCATGCGTCGGCGGCGTCGAGAGCGTCCTGAAGCTCGCCCTGCCGCTGAATCAGGGCGTCCATCTTGTCGGGATTCTCCAGCACGTCGGGGTCGGCGAAGGCGGCATTCACCTCGTCGAACTCGCGCAGGAGGTCCATCACCGGCTGTACGCCCTCGCGTACCACCTCGATTACCGTCTTCGAGGGATCGAGCTTGGGTTCCTGCTCGAGGTAGCCCACGGTATAGCCGGGCGAGAATACAACCTCGCCCTGATAATCCTTGTCGATGCCGCCTATTATCTTCAGCAACGAGGATTTGCCGGAGCCGTTCAGGCCGATGATGCCGATCTTGGCCCCGTAGAAAAATGAGAGATAGATATTTTTAAGAACTTGCTTCTGAGGAGGGTAGATTTTCGATACGCCTACCATCGAGAAGATTATTTTCTTGTCGTCGGGATTGGGAGCTGCCATATCTTGGGGATGATAAGTTTTTAGTTCATAAGAATCTGTGTCGAAATTACTTGCGGCCGGCGCGCTTCTGCGGCGCGTAGCGCACCGGGTAGTCGCAGCGAATCTTCGCGTTGATGATGTTCGAGAGCTTGCTGCGTATCAGCTGCTTGCGGATGGGCGATACATGGTCGATGTAGAGACGTCCCTCCAGATGGTCGCACTCGTGCTGCACGATGCGTGCCAGGAAGCCGGAAATCTCCTCGGTGTGGGACTGGAAATCCGTGTCGAGATACGTCAGGCGGATGTGCTCCACGCGCTTCACGTCCTCGCTCAGACCGGGCAGGCTGAGGCACCCTTCGCTGCGGCTTATCTGCGGGCCGTCAAGAACCTCGATCTGCGGGTTGATCAGCGCGCGTTTCCATCCGGCGCATTCGGCGAAAGTATCGGCTACGGGCGATGCGTCGATCACCACAATCCGGTCGTTGCGCCCGATCTGGGGTGCGGCAAGACCCACGCCTTCCGAGGCATACATGGTCTCGAACATGTCGGCCACGAGCTGCTCGAGCCCATCGTAGCCGGGGGCGATGTCGGCGGAAATCTCGCGTAACACGGGGTGGCCGTAAAGGTAGACGGGAAGTTTCATATCGTTCAGTCTGGTTGTGCTTGTTTCAGCGGGTTTATGAGTTGGCGCCGCCGTCCGCAGCGGGTCTCTGGCGGTGCTGGAGATAGTCGTTGAGGATTATCGTGGCCGAGATTTCGTCCACGATCTCGCGGTTGCGGCGGTCCATTTTCTTCATGCCGCCGTCGAGCATGGCGCGGTGGGCCAGCACGGAGGTGAAACGCTCGTCGGCGAATTCCACAGGCGTCTGCGGCAACGCCTTGCGCAGGCGCCCGATGCCGGGGCGGATGTAGCGCATCGACTCCGACTCGCGCCCGCGCATGTCGGTGGGCAGACCCACGATTATACGCTCTACCGGCTCCCGGGCCACGTAGGCAGCCACGAAGTCCACGAGTCGGCCCGTTTCCACGGTCGTCAGACCGTTGGCCACAATCTGCAGCGGGTCGGTCACGGCGATGCCGCAACGTTTTTTGCCGAAATCGATTGCCAGCATACGTGCCATAGTGCAAAGTTACGCAAAAAATCGCAATTCCCTGCCTGCCCCGGAGGTAGTATCCCCAGTTGGCGAACCATAGCTTTGCAAAATTTGTTAAAAGATATAGAAAGGCGCCCCGGCGGCCCATCGTCGTCGCTAATACCCCGAGGGATAATGGGGCGCCCTTGAACGTTTCAATACTGTTTTTTTTTAACCCGAAGAGGGTGTTGCGGAAACGCCTGTAACATCCTCTTCAGAAAATCGCCAGCATTATGTCGAACTATAACCGTCGTCGCGACGGCGAGAGCAACGAGGAGTTCGCCCGTCGCCGTAAAAAACAGAAAGTCAACCTGTGGATGTGTGTATGCGTGGCCGTGCTCATCGCCCTCCTTCTTATCTGGCTTACCATCGCCGACTTCTGGGGTGATACCGACGTCGCCGCCATCGCCCCCTGCTACCTCTGAGACAAGACTACTTCCTGACCTGACGCAGCAGGTTGAACTTCAGTTCGGTGCCGTCTGAAGGCTGTATCAACTTCGGATCTTTTTGGCGGAAAGGTATATAAAAACGGATGCTGCAAGAGCGCGCCTTTGGGGCGGCCGGTCGCAGCATCCAAACAGTTTATTGTGGTCGGGTCGAGGGCCCGGCGGTTGGTCGGCGGAATTATTCGGCAACGACCTCGAAGGGGATTTCCACGGAAACCTCCTTGTGGAAGTTGATCTTGGCGGTGTATTTGCCAAGTTCCTTCACGGGCTCTTTGAGCACGATGATCTTGCGGTCAACGTTGTGGCCGAGCTTTTCGAGGGCTTCGGCGATCTGGATGTTGTTGACCGAGCCGAAGATGGTGCCGGTGGCCGAAGCCTTGGCGCCGATGGTGAGGGCTACGTCGGCCAGTGCGGCTGCGGCTGCCTCTGCGTCGGCTTTGATCTTGGCGAGCTTGTGGGCGCGCTGACGCTGGTTTTCCTCGAGCTGGCGCAGGTTGGAGTTGTTGGCGATTACAGCTTTGCCCTGGGGAATGAGATAGTTACGGCCGTAACCGTCCTTTACTTCAACTACGTCGTCCTTGTAGCCAAGGTTCGTAACGTCTTCTTTCAATATGATTTTCATAATTCTGAGTCGGTTTTGGGAAGCGGTTATGGTTCCGGATTATTTCATAAGGTCGGTAACGAAGGGCAGGAGAGCCAGATGGCGTGCGCGCTTCACGGCCTGGGCAACGCGGCGCTGGAACTTCAGCGAGGTGCCGGTAATGCGGCGGGGAAGGATTTTGCCCTGCTCGTTAAGGAATTTCTTAAGGAATTCGGGATCCTTGTAGTCGATATATTTGATACCGCTGCGTTTGAAACGGCAGTATTTTTTCTTCTTGACGTCGACCGACAGGGGTGTGAGGTAGCGGATTTCGGATTGATTCTGTGCCATGGTTTAGTCCTCCTTGTTTTCTACGGTTTCTTCTTTGGGTGCGTTGGCTTTTGCGGCCTTGAGGCTGCGGCGTTTTGCGGCGTATTCAGCGGCATACTTGTCGTTGCGGAATACGAGGAAACGGATCACGCGTTCGTCGCGACGGAAAGCTGTCTCGAGCTTCTTGACGAGGGTGGGATCGCCGTCGAATTCAACGAGGGCATAGAAGCCTGTCGATTTCTTCTGGATGGGGTAAGCGAGCTTGCGCAGGCCCCAGAGTTCTTCGTTCACGATGCTTGCGCCGTTGTCGGTGAGCACGGTGGTGAACTTTTCTACCGCTTCCTTCATCTGAGCGTCAGACAAAACGGGAGTTAAAATGAAAACGGTTTCGTAGTGGTTCATTTGTAACTAATTGTTAATGAATTGAATTTAGATCAGTGTATGGGGCACGATACCCCAAGCGGCTGCAAAGGTAGCAATTAAATTTCTAATATGCAACACTTTGGTCCGGCTGATTCACACGATTCGCTTTGCCGGAGGGTGGTCTCAGCGCACGGCGATTTTCTCCGAGCGTCCACCCTGCAGGCGGATGTAGATGCCGGGGGCAAGTGTGGAGGCGTTCACTTCGATGCCCTGGAGGTTGAAGTAGCGGGCCGGGGCGTCGGTGTCGGCTTCCGTCCCTACGTTTTCAACGCCGGAAAGGGAGAGCTCTACGGTGTTGTAGGCTGTCCAGGCGCTTGCGGCGGCTGTGGTCTGGTCGACGGGAACGGCCTTAACGCGGTAGTCGAACGAACCTTTCTCGGCCAGGCCTTCCACGGTGTAGCTCAGGCCGGTGATTCCGGTGATGGTGCGCGAGTTGGCGTCGCCCGTCTCGGCCGGAGCCTTGGCCGGAGCAGCGGTCGCCGATGCGTCGCCGGTGTAGATCTGTGCGCTCTTGATATAGAGGCGCTTCTTCTTCGCTGTTGCGCCCAGACCCAGAGATACTTTCGCTCCGGGTGTGCCGGTGATCTTTATGGTGTAGTCCTTGTAGCTTTCGGTAAGAGCCTGAAGCATGCTGGTCAGTTCATTATCGTTGGTGTCGTAGAGTGTCACCTTCAGGCTGCTGGCTTCTGTCCTATAATATTTGGCGTTAACCTTCACGGTTACAATGCCCGAGTTGTCGAGCGTGAACTGAGGAGTGTATACCTCGCCTGGATTATTGCTCGAGGCAAGACGCAGAGCATTCTCATTCTGATCGATTTCATGGAAACCGGATACGCTCCAGCCTTGGGGCAGGCCTTGCGAGAAATCAACGTCGTAAAGCAGCGCAAAGTCGCGGTGGGGGATAACCTCCAGGGTGTAGGTCACGTCGGCATCGGTTTGGTGCGTCCAGTTGGCTGTGAAGCTTGTGGAGCCTACGGAAGTGTGGCCCGCAAGTACGGGAGTTGCGAGCGTGGGCACGGGAGCGCGGTCCACCCAGAACGATATCGTCCCGTCGGCGTTGCGCGTCATCTCGCTGATAGAGCGGTTGAGGGCGGCTCCGCTGTAGGGCTTGAGAGCCGGTGTAGTGGTGCCGGATAGTTCGGTCTTGTTGTTGTAGGGCCAGAGGTCGGTGTCCTCGTTTTTGTAGCTTGCCGAATTGTCGGCGCAGAGAGGCACGTAGTAGCCTGTCGGGGTGTTGTTGACCGTGTTGTTGGCCCAGACGGTGCGGTTATAGGTCACGCGGTAGATCAGCAGTCCCTCGTCCTGGTCGTAGCGGTTCCAGCCTGTTTTTGCGCGGTTCTCGATTACGAACCATTCGTTGGCGTTCGAAGGATTGGTGATGCGCAGCGGCTGATCGTTGGCGGCCACTCCGGTGTTGAACACGGGCATTGTATACTGCGTGTTGGCCGTGGCCTCGGGAATTTCGTCAATCCAGCCGTTGAACCATTTGTCGTAGGCGGTATATCCTACCGGAGTATAGCCGTCGTTGTTGTAGCTGCCATTGCACATCAGCGACCAGCTCCCCATTCCGTAGTAATCCTGCGAGTAGTAGTCGGTACCATATAGGTCGGGCAGTCCGAGCGCGTGGGAGAACTCATGGCAGAACACTCCTATGCCGTCGATTTTCGTGCTGGAAGCCGACGTGCCGTATAGTTCGTTGAAGCAGCCGTAGTTGTCGATTTTTACGCCGTCGAGCGTCAGGGCTTTTCCATAGTCGGAGGAAGAAAGCTCCCACTTGTGGGGCCAGATGGCATCGGGGATGTCCTGGTGTGTGTATTGCTCGCCGTTGCCGGCATAGAGCAGAATCACGGCGTCGACGTAGCCGTCGCCGTTGGTGTCGTAGTCCTTGAAATTGATCTGGCCGTCGAGGGCTGTGCAGGCGTCAGCCACCATCTGGCCCGGGCGCTGGTCGCTGTCGGTATAACTGTCGTTGCCACCGTAGTATTTACGGTTGTTGGGGAGCGTCACAGGGCCGTAGAGGTCGAACTGGGGCTGGTATACGCCGTTGGAGTTGTCGATGAAATACTGACGTCCGCTCGACGCCCCTTCGTTGAAATAGGTTGCGAAAGTCTGTTTCGGATCGGAACTCTTGAATTTGATGTCGGTATACTGCACGAAAATTACCGGAATGTGGCGCACTCCCGTGGTGGGGCAGTCGGTAAACTGGTCGGCCAGCGGAGCTTTTGCTGCTCCGGCACGCGCCGGAGCCTTGGCCTTGCGCGCGGCAATGGCGTTTTCAAAACGCTTGGGGTTGATGGCGCGCTGACGCTCGGCCAGACGGGCCACTGAGATCTCGGCTATGTTGGCGCGGAGGAAATCAGCTTCGGCGGCGGTGCGCTCGCCCGGATTGTGGGCGGCAACGGCCGAGAGCGAGCCGTCGGCCATGCGATAGCGGTATTCGCCGTCGGCATCGCGGGCTATGGGGAGGGCGTCGGTGTCGGTTACGAGTGTATGGAAGCGCTCGTCGCCCACCATGCGAACTTCGATAGTGGTGCCATCGGGCTGTGTCACGGTCTTTTTGCCGGGGAATGCGGGAGCGGCATTCATTTGAAATGCTGCAAGCGCTGCCGTAGCAGCTGCGATAAGGATAGACTTATTCATTTTCAGGGGTGGATAAAATCGGCTACGGTAGCTACTGGTGGCGCCGTGAGCCCGGTTTTACGGAATTTTGGGTTAAAGATAATCTTTTTTGGAGCGAAGCCGCAGGCCGCAGTCGTCTGCGGCTGCCGCAACCATGCAAAGTTAGCAAAATCCCTCCTTAAATCCAAACCGCGCATCATCCCCCATAGCTTCGAATGGGAAACCCACTCAAATATTTTGGAGACCTTAGGCTCTCTCAGGTCATTAAGACCCTTAGGACCCTTGGGAAGACAGGTCAGACCCCTTATTTCGCCGGCTTGGCGGCTACTGTGGCCGGTACGGTTACCAGTTTCACCGTTTTTACGCGCAGGCGGGCAGCCAGATAGCGCGAGAGCTCGCTTTGCGAGGCTGGGGGCAATGGCCGCGAATAGTGCACGAGGGCGATGTTGGCGGTGTCCAGGCTGCCGGTGGCTATGTCGCCGAACACGGCGCGTGTCACGGCGATTTCCGCCACCTGCGGGAATATCACCTTCAGCTCCGGGGCGAGCCGGGCCGAGATGGAGTCGTTCTCGCGGCGCATGGCTATCACGTCGCGCAGCGAGTCGATTTCCTGCTGCTGGCGCGTGAGCGACGTCTGCGCCATCTCGTAGATTTCCTTCACGGAGTGGCCCGGAGTCTGCGATGCGCCCAGGGCGTAATCGCCCTGCATTATATTGAGTTTGGCTCCCTGCAGCCCATAGTATTGCAGTTTGGCCGACATTGCAAGTTCGAGAGAATCCTGCGGGAGGGCTTTGCCGATAAGCGTTACGTTGACGGTGCGCTCACCTTTACGGTAGGTGGCCGTATGGCTGAGCACCTGAGTCTGCGGGAACTGGAATTCGTCGGCCACGAAGCGCGAGGCCTCCTGCTGGAAATTCTCCATGCGCAGCATGTTGTATGTAAGATAGATGCTCGGCAACAGGGTGAGGATGGCGGTGGTGTAGACTATATGGCGCATGCGCTTGGCTCGCTCGGGCACTGACGTAGGCGTGCGCTGGAAGTGCATCAGTTTCACCCCGATGAATGTCGCCAGCCCGATGTAGATTGAGTTGATCAGAAAGAGGTAGAGAGCGCCGAGGAAGTAGTGCATCTGGAATGTGGCCAGTCCGTAGCCCACGGTGCAGAGTGGGGGCATCAGCGCTGTAGCGATGGCCACGCCGGGAATCACGTTACCCTTGTTCTTCGAGGCGATGGCGAAGATGCCTGCGGCTCCGCCGAAGAAGCCGATGAGCACGTCGTAGATGGTGGGCGATGTGCGTGCCAGAAGCTCGCTGTGGCCTTCGCTCACGGGCGAGATCAGGAAGTATACCGTAGAGGCGAGTACCGAGAAGAGTGCCGCCACCACCAGATTGCGCATGGAGCGCTTGAGCAGGTCGAAATCCTCGATGCCTATGCCCAGCCCGAGACCGATTATCGGCCCCATGAGCGGCGAGATGAGCATGGCGCCGATTATTACGGCCGTGGAGTTGGTGTTGAGGCCCAGCGACGCGATGAGGATGGCGAACACCAGGATGAGGATATTGGTGCCGCGGAAGGAGACACCTTCGCGGATAGTCTGTTCGGCCTCGGCCTGCGGCACGAGATAGCCGTTGAACGAGAAATACCCTTTCAGGCGTGCGATTATGGTTTCGAGGTTCTGCATGATGCGGTGAATGGTTGATGAAATCCGGAGAGGAAATCCTTCCGGCTGAAAGTCTAACAATCCGCTGCGCCTTAAGGTTCTATCCCAGCCTGCGAAAGCACCTGGTCGGCCATAGGAGTGTCGGAATGCGGGTCGAGCCATATTACCGACGGGTCGCGCCGGAGCCATGTGAGCTGTTTTTTCGCATAGACGCGTGTGTTTTTCGCCATGCGTGCCAAAGCGGTGTCGAAATCCCACCTGCCTTCTATCCACGCGAACATCTCCTTGAAGCCTACGGTGTTGAGCGAATTGAGGTGGCGCAGCGGGTAGACACGTCGCGCCTCCTGGGGCATCCCTTCGGCGGCCATGCGATTCACGCGGGTGTTGATGCGGGCGAAGAGTTCTTCGCGGGGCATGTCGATGGCGGCCTTGACCACGCGGAAGGGGCGATCCTTGACGCGTCCGGTGCGCAGAGTGGAATATGGCACGCCTGCCTCGATGCATATCTCCAGTGCATGGACCACGCGCCGTGTGTTCATCGGGTCTACTTCGGCGGCATACGTCGGATCAAGCTGCCGCAGCCGCTCCATCAGGTCTTCCAGCCCCTCGCGTTCGAGCATGGCGAGCACGTCGGCGCGTACGTCGGGCGATATGGTGGGGAGCTCGTCGATGCCGCGAACCACGGCGTCGACATACATCATCGACCCGCCGCACATCACGGCGTACCGCCCTCGGCTGAACAGCTCACCGAGCAGCCGCAGGCAGTCCTCCTCATATTGGGCGGCGCTGTAGTAGGCGTCGAGCTCGAGCGTGCCCACGAAGTGGTGGCGCGCGGTGGCCAGCTCGTCGGCGGTCGGAGCCGCGGTGGTTATCGGGATGCCTTTAAACATCTGGCGCGAATCGGCCGAGATGACGTCGCATCCCAGCCGTCGCGCCAGCGTGATGGCCAAAGCTGTCTTGCCCGACCCCGTGGGGCCGGTTATTACTATTAGTGTGGGGGTGGTGTCGGCCTGCATCAGCCCTGGGCCACGAGGCGTGCGATCTCCACAATGGTTTTCTCGGCTTTCTCCATCGAGGGGATGGGCACGAACTCATAGCGGCCGTGGAAATTCAGGCCGCCGGCGAAGATGTTGGGGCAGGGGAGGCCTTTGAACGAGAGCTGCGCGCCGTCTGTGCCGCCGCGGATGGGCTGCACCTTGGGTTTTACTCCGGCCAGTTCCATGGCTTTCTCGGCGATAGTGATTATGTGCATCACCGGCTCGATTTTCTCGCGCATGTTGAAATACTGGTCGCGGATTTCGATGGTGGCGCAGCCGGGGAATTCGTTATTGGTCTTGCGCGTCAGGTGCTCGAGTTCGCGCTTGCGGCGCTCGAAGCGGTCGCGGTCGTGGTCGCGGATTATGTAGGTGAGTGTGGTTTTCTCCACGTCGCCCTCGATTTTCACCAGGTGGTAGAACCCCTCGTAGCCTTCGGTGTGCTCGGGCGTCTCCCAGCGCGGAAGCATGAGGATGAACTGGTTGGCGATGCGGATGGAGTTCACCATCTTGTGTTTGGCGTAGCCGGGATGAACGTTGCGCCCCTTGAAGGTCACGTTGGCAACGGCTGCGTTGAAGTTCTCATACTCCAGTTCGCCTACCTCGCCGCCGTCCATAGTGTAGGCCCAGTCGGCGCCGAAGCGATCCACGTCGAATTTGTGGGCGCCCTGGCCGATCTCCTCGTCGGGGTTGAAGGCTATGCGGATTTTGCCGTGCTCAATTTCGGGATGAGCCTTGAGGTATTCCACGGCCGAGATGATTTCGGCGATACCGGCCTTGTCGTCGGCGCCAAGAAGGGTGGTGCCGTCGGTTACGATGAGGTCCTGACCCACGTAGTGGAGAAGTTCGGGAAACTCCGAGGGGGAGAGCACCACGTCGTTGTCTGCGTTGAGGGTGATGTCGCCTCCGTCGTAGGCGTTCACGATGCGCGGGTTCACGTTGTGGCCCGAGAGGTCGGGCGACGTGTCGAGGTGTGCGATAAAGCCTACGGTAGGCACCTCGCGGTCGGTGTTGGCCGGGAGCGTGGCCATCAGGTAGCCGTTCTCGTCGAGCGAGATGTCCTCCAGGCCGAGTTCGTGGAGCTCTTTTTCAAGCGCCTGTGCGAATTTATACTGTCCCGGAGTGGAGGGCGTAAGGTTTGTCAGCTCGTCGCTCTGGGTGTCGAATTTCACGTATTTCAGGAAGCGGTCGGTCAGATTCATGGTGATTTTTCAGGGGTTTGGAGTATAAATATATGGCCGCAAAATTAATAAATTCTGCGGCCAAATGCAAAAATGGATTGCGGGGGTTAAGGTTCGCCGACCGGGTCAGTTGCCGAAGCTCAGGGTGGTGTAGTATGCGCCGTTGGTCGAGGCGAAGCTGAGGGTAACGTAACGGCCGTCGGCGCCAAACCAGTTGGCCGTCACCGTGCCTCCGGTGTTTGAGTAGCCTACGGGCGCTCCGTAGCGACTCACGAATGTGTTGTAGAGTGCGTTGTAGCGTCCCATGTCGTAGTAGCCTGTGGCGTAGGTGAACTGCGAGCCGCAGAGGCGTCCGTCGGTGTAGTAGAGGGCCGCGTCGGGCCAGTTGTAGTTCATCTGGGGAACGTTGTTGAGATATACCACATCGTCGCCGTAGCTGCTCACGGAGTAGCCGCTGTTGGCCAGCGCCGAAATGGAAAGGCCGATTGAAGTGCCGAGCGTCAGGCCGAGAATCGTGCCGAACGCGGGACCTCCGGCGTGCCAGCGCCATGCGGGAGGAGGCACCGGGCGGTGGAATCCGTTGAAGAAGGGCACGTGGTGGCGGAAGCCTCCGTGATGGCGGGGAGGACGGGCGGGAGGCATGGGCCGGTGGTGCCGCTGTCCCAATCCGGGGCGGTGATTCCCCTGTCCGGGGCGGTGGAAGCCGTTGCCGGGGCGGTGAGTACCGAAGCCTGGCCTGTCGCCTCCGGGTCTGTGATTCCCGTTGCCGGGGCGGTCCCCTTCAGGCCGGTGGTTGCCTGGCCTGTCGCCTCCGGGGCGATGATTGCCATTGCCGGGTCTGTTCCCTTCCGGTCTGTTGTTGCCGGGCCGGCTCCCTCCGGGCCGATTGTTGCCGGATGGCCTTCCTTGGGAGGCGCCCTGACGCGAATGCTGGCCGGCCGGCGTCGCGGATCCTTGACGTCCGCGCGTCTGCGCGTCCATCGCGGGAGCGAATATCATTGCCATTGCGAGGATGAGAGAGGCCATGGTCTGCATCATTTTTTTCATTTCAGGTTCCTCCTTTCTGTTTCTAAATCATTCCGGGGCTAAAAATATTTCAGTGTATGAAATTCTTTGCCTTTTCCGTTTAGAATCCCGATTTCCCGAAAAGTTTAACCGTTTTTCTCCCCACTCTGTTTTTTTGCTTAATTTTGCATATTGACCTTAATGATTCTGATGACCTGGTTAAGATTAAGTGACTTGAAGAAATTAGTTAATGGTTATTTGCAAAGAATTTCGAGATGATTTTTTCAGGTGGGGGAGGGAGCGATGCGGGCATCGTGACCGACAACACCGGGAAAAAGCACTCGAAAGACGAGTAAATAACCATTGAGTCCGAAAGTCACCGAATACATTAAATAATTTCATTAAGTCACTTACAAAGATGAAACGAATATTTTGCTTTTTCTGGCGGCTGAATGTTATGCTGCTGGCAGTTGTGGCGTTTGCCGGTTGCAGCGGCCACGGGCGTGCCATCGGCGAGATGGTCGACAGTCTCAATTCCGAGGAGATGCAGCGGGCCGAGCGCCAGACGGGCCTCTTTACCGGTTCGGAGGCTGAGATAGAGGGGGATACGCTCTCGATTACGTTCAACCTTGTAGACGGATTGAGCGTGGCCGGGGTGGCGCCGTCGCAGCTGCCCGCTCTGCGTGAGTCGGCCGTGGATGAATTCCGCTCCAAGCTCGCCGACCGCCGCTTCGCCGACGGCCTGCAGGCTCTCGAAGCCGAGGGAATGGTGATGAAACTGCTCTGGAAGGATACTGCCGGCCATTCGGTGGCGCTCACCGTAAATCCTTCGGAGGTACTGGATAAGAAGGGGAGATAACTTCGCACTCAGACGTTTGGATCGACCGGAAGTACGGTCTCCGGCTCGGTACGCAGTCCGTGTTTCAGCCATGTGCCTTTAATCAGACGCCATAGGAAGATAAGTCCTCGGAAGCTTAGTTCCACGGCCATAGCGGTCCATACGCCGTTCAGACCCCATGTAGGAGCGAGTAGCGCGGCTATTGGTATACGCACCAGCCAGATGCTCGAGAAATTCATTATTGCCGGCACTATCGTGTCGCCGACGCCTACCATAACGCCGTAGGCTACAATCGACGCGGCGAACATCGGTTCGGCCCATGCCTCGATGCGCAGGGCCGAGGCGCCGAGTTGCTGGATCTCCTCCACGGGGGTGAAAAGTTCCATTACTGCCGGGGCGCACACCCAGAGGATTGCCCCCATGAGAGTCATCACGGCCATGCCGAGCCCTACGGTGAGATAGCCGAACTGGCGTGCGAGCGCCTTGTTGCGGGCACCGTAGCTCTGGCCTACGAGTGTGGTTGCGGCGTCGCCGATGCCGTATCCCGGCATGTAGCAGAGCGCCTCAGCCGTCACTGCGAAAGCGTTGGCCGCGATGGCCATCACTCCGAGCGGCGCCACAATAATTGTAATCATAATCTGCGCACCGCAGATCACTCCATGTTCCAGCGTCATCGGCGCCGACACTTTCAGCGCGTTTCTCAGTACGCGCCCGGTGGGGAGGAACGCCCTGCGGGCGGAATTCTCGCCGCTGCCGAGGCGGTTTGTTTTCCCGCGGCGGCCGAATATGGCGAGCTCGCGCTGGCGGAAGCATGCTACCCACATCACGGCGGCCGCCGTGGTCACCTCGGCGCATACCGTGCCGAGTGCCGCGCCAAGCACGCCCAGACCGGCGCCGGGGAGCGTCAGCTCCATGCCTCCTATCTCCACGCTGCGCGTCGGAAAGATGAAAAAGAAGTTGAAAATCACGTCGAGCACGCACATCATCACGTTGAGTGCTCCGGCGGTCTTCATATTGCCCGAGGCGCGCAGCATGGCGCTCCCCAGGTAGTTGAGTGTGAGAACCGGCAGCGCGGCCACAAACACGAGGAAATATACCGATGCCTTGCCGTTTACGGCTTCCGTGCCTCCCAGCCATCCCGGCAGGGGCGAGGCGATGGCTACGCCGATAAGGGCCATTATCACGCCGAAGGCTACCGACGCCGTGATTCCCTGGCGAAGAACGCCGCGCGCCCCGGCTGGGTCGTTGGCGCCGATGCGGTGGGCCACCTGCACGGAAAATCCCACTATGGCCGCCGAGCATAGGCCCCAGAAGAGCCACAGACTGGTCGAAACCAGTCCGACGGCAGCGCTGTCGTCGGCGCCGAGACGCCCGACCATCGCCGCGTCGATATATTGCATCAGGATGCTCGACAGCTGGGCCATGATGGCTGGCCACGAGAGCTGCACCGTCAGCCATAGGCGCTGACGGAAGCTCAGCGGCTGTCCGGTCCTGATAAGTTCAATCATTTGTGATTCAGGCTGTTCGGCAGTTTCGGTTTATCCAGTCGGTCATGCGCCGCAACCCTTCGGCGAGCATATGGCGCGGGCAGGCTATGTTGATGCGTAGGTAGCCTCCTGTGCCATACATATCGCCGCAGTTCACCCACACTTTCGCCTCGTTCACAAGCCTCTGCTCCAGCGTCTCGGAGTCGATGCCGAGGCCCTTGATGTCGACCCAGGGAAGGTAGGTGGCCTCCAGGCGTGCCATGGGGCATTGCGGCAGTTGGGAGCGCAGATAGTCGCGTGTAAAGGCGTAGTTTTCGGCGATGTAGCCGCGGAGCTGGTCGAGCCATGCGGCTCCCTCGGGCGTATACGAGGCTTTCAGGGCCTCCACGCCGAAGGGATTCACGTCGCACACCTCGTTGATATTGATGGCGCGGTCGATGGCGGCGCGGGTATCCGCGTCGGGGCATACGATGTTGGCAATCTGCAGTCCGGCGGTATTGAAGGCTTTGGAGGGGGAGAGGCATATGGTGGCGGTCGGACGGCCGTTCACCTGCTCGTCTATAGGTCCGTATGGAGTGTAATCGAGTCCCGGCATGGTCAGCTCGCAGTGGATTTCGTCGCTGACCACGCTAACGCCATGGCGCGCGCAGATTTCGGCCATGCGTGCCAGCTCGTCGTTGCGCCATGCGCGTCCGGCGGGGTTATGGGGGTTGCAGAGCAGCAGCATGGTGTTGCTCTCGTTGGCGGCGAGGGTTTCAAGAAGCCCGAAATCCATCTCATAGGTGAATTCGTGGGCGTCGAGGTCGATGCGCCGCAGGGGATTCTCTACGATGCGGCATCCGTTGTTGCGTATCGACGAGAAGAAGCAGTTGTAGACCGGCGTCTGAACAATCACGCCCTCGCCGGGCTTTGCCAGCGCCTTGATAATCGCCGAGATGGCGGGAACGACCCCCGAGGTATAGATTACCCTCGAGGCGTCGAAGCGGTAGTTGTGGCGCGAGGCCATCCATCCGGTCAGAGCCTCGTAGTAGTCCGGCCCTACGAGGGTGTAGCCGAAGATGCCGTGGTCCACGCGGCGCCGCAGCGCCTCGATTACCGGCGGCGCCGTGCGGAAATCCATATCGGCCACCCAGAGAGGAATCACGTCGGGGTCTGCCGAGGAGTCCCATTTGTACGACCCGCTTCCCCTGCGGTTTACAATATCGTCGAATGTGCTCATGGCTTGGTGTGGTTCAGAGCTTTGTCTCTATCTTGCAGTCGGCGGGAGCAAGGATATTGGCGTCCTTGATGGTCTCCCCGATGGCAAGAGCCTTGATTGTGCCGGAGCGCGGATTCTTCACGCTTACGATGGCAGTGCTGACGGTAGCCTCTACGTCGGAGTCCTCGAATGCCAGGTCGCATTCCGGGCCGAACTCGCAGTCCTCCACCTTGAGGTTGCGGCAGTAGCACAGCGGCTGGGTGCCGTTGATTTTGCAGCGCACCAGGCGCAGGTTTTTCGAGTGCCACCCAAGGTATTCGCCCGTCAGTTCGGAATCGTAGATGGTCACGTTGTCCGTCTCCCAGAAGGCATCCTTCGAGTCGATTACTGCGTTGCGGATCACGACGTTGTTGCAGTACTGGAATGAGTAGTTGCCCTGCTGACGGTAGCGGTCGATGTCGATGTCGGCGCTGTGCTGCAGCAGGTAGTCGGCGTTTTTCACCTCCACATCGCGCAGCTTCACGCCGCGACAGCTCCAGAGCGTCTCCTGCGCGTCGGGAATCGTCACGCCGGTGAGCTCCACGCCGTCCATCTCGCGGAACATTTTAGGCGCGTCCACGCGGGTGTCGCTCATTTTCAGATTGCGCGAATACCAGAGCGCTGCACGTGCTCCCGGAGTGAACTCGCACTCCTTCACCGTGAACCCGTCCGTATGCCAGAAGGGGTATTTCCCCTCGAAGCGGCAGCGGACCGCCTCAATATTGGCCGTGCGCTTCAGCGCCGACTCTCCGGCGTGGAAAATGCAGTCGGTAAGCCGAACGTTTTCAACGGCAAACAGCGCGCGCTCGCCCCCGAATTCCCCGTTGGCCACCTCTTTCATCTCCTTCCTCGCCTCGCGGGGCGCAAACAGATAATCCTTATCCATTGTCGTCATCTTTGTTTTTTATTATCTAATTGGCAATTCTGTCGTAACAACGCCCTCTTATATTGTTATCATTAATCCACTGCAAAGTTAGCAACAAAATCCGCAATCCTCCCCACCATCCTCCCCTATTTTCCTACCTTTTTCTCATGGATATATACTCCGGAATTTTCCATCGACGCCCCGCTGTGAAAGCATGTTCAGGATCCAAGCTTTCATAGCGGGGCGTCGTGTTTTCATAATGGTGAGTTGCAGTAAGAAACCATAGGATGGGTGGAAATCGGATTTATTTGGCTAAATTTGTGTTTTGAAACGAATTTAAGCATTCTGCCGATGCCTGTAATTGCTATTGCCACAAGCACAAGGGCCGACTGGGGGCTGCTCCGGCCGATTGCCCGCGCTCTCAGTCTCCGGGAGGGGGTGGATGTGCGCGTCGTGGCCACAAATATGCACCTTAATCCGCGTTTCGGAATGACAGTCGGCGAAATCGAGGCCGACGGCTTCGAGGTGGCGGCGCGTGTGCCTATGCCTTCGGCCGAGGGGGCGTCGGCGGCCGATACTGTGCGCGCCGCCGCGGAGTGTATGGCGGGGATGGCCGACGCTTTCGAGGCTATCAGGCCCGATATGGTCGTGATTCTCGGCGACCGTTACGAGATGCTCGCCGTGGCGCAGGCGGCAACGGTGATGCGCATACCTATTGTCCATATCGCCGGGGGAGAAATCTCCGAAGGGGCGTTCGACGACAGCATACGCCATGCCATCACCAAACTTTCGTCGCTCCATCTTACGGCCACTGAGCCTTACCGCCGGCGTGTCGTCCAGATGGGGGAGGACCCCACGTTGGTGGTAAATACCGGAGCCATAGGTGTCTACAACCTCACCCACGAGACTCCCATACCGCGCGAAGAGCTCGAGGCCGGCCTTGGCATAACCATCGACCGGCGCACACTACTGGTGACGCTCCATCCGGCCACGATGGACGACACTCCCGCGGCCGAAACCTGCGCCAACATGCTTCGCGCGCTTGATTCCTTCCCGGAGTCGACGCTGATTTTCACATATCCCAACAACGACCCTGAGGGGGAGTCGATCATCCGCATCATCGAAGGCTATGTGGCCGTCCGGAAGGGGAGGGCCGTGGCCGTGGCGTCGCTCGGCTGGAAACGCTATCTCTCGGCGCTCCACTATGTCGGCGCCGTAGTCGGCAACTCCTCGAGCGGTATCGTTGAAGTGCCCTCGATGGGGATCCCGACGGTCGACATCGGCATACGTCAGCGCGGGCGCCTATGCGCTCCATCCGTAATCCATTGCGCCACAGACACCTCTTCCATCGCCTCGGCCATAGCTCGCGCGCTATCGCCGGAATTCCGCGAGACTGCCGCTGCGGTCGTGAACCCCTACGGCGGTCCCGACACGCTCCGCGCCATGGTCGACGCGATTCTAAGCGCTGACTCCAAAGCGCTGCGTACCAAATGTTTCCACGATATCAACACCGACAAAATATGAAACCTCTCTTCATAATCCCGGCACGCGGCGGGAGCAAGGGGATTCCGCATAAGAACATAAAACCGCTGGGAGGCCGCCCTCTCATCGCCCATTCCATAGCCCTGGCCCTCGATGTGAGCCGGCGAATGGGGCTCGACCGGAGCAATGTGCTCGTATCCACCGACTCGGCCGAGATAGCCGCCGTAGCCGCCGAAGCCGGAGCTCCGACTACCTATCTGCGTCCAGCCGAACTGGCTACAGACAAGGCCGGCTCGCGCGAGGTGATGCTCCACGCAGCCGACTGGGCTCGCAGTCAGGGCATTGACTTTGACTGCATCCTGCTGCTCCAGCCCACGTCGCCCTTCCGCACCGCCGCCGACGTGGAAGGTGTGCTCGCGCTCTACCAGGCGCGCAAGCCCGACATGGCCGTTTCGGTAAAGGCCGCTTCGGCCAATCCTTACTATAACTGCTTCGAGACCGGCGCCGACGGCTCGCTCCATGTATCGAAGGGCGACGGACTCCTCACGCGCCGCCAGGACGCCCCTCAAGCCTGGGAGTTCAACGGTGCCGTATACGCCATAAATCCCGAATCGCTGCGCGCCATGCCTATGGGCGATTTTCCCGTCAGACTCCCCTACGAGATGCCGGCAGAGCGCTCGGTCGACCTCGATACACCGCTCGACTGGACCATTGCAGAGGCGCTGCTTGCCGCAGGGATTGTCTCGCTCCCTCCGGCCGTGAAATAAAAGAACCAAAAGATGAAAACGAACGAATACATCCTACGCTCCGACGCCTCGGTGCTCGACGCCCTCCGGCAGCTCAACGGACTGCCAGGCAGGCTGATGACGCTCCTCGTGGTCGACGCCGACGGTCGACTGACCGGTACCGTGACCGACGGCGACATCCGCCGCGGACTACTGTGCGGAGTGGCCGTTTCAGACCGGGTTGGCGACGTCGCCCACCGCGACTGCACGCTACTCTCAGCCGATGCCTCCGCTGAGGTGCGTATGTCGGTAATGCGCCGTGCCCGCGAACTCGGCCTGCGCCTCCTCCCGGTCGTCGATCCTTCCGGGAAACTCGCCGACGCCGTCGACCTCACCGCCACACGCACCATCCTTCCGCTTTCGGCCGTGCTGATGGCCGGCGGTCTGGGCGAACGCCTGCGTCCGTTGACGCTCACCACCCCCAAACCACTTCTTGAGGTTGGAGGGCGCCCCATCATCGACTACAATATCGAGAACCTTGCCCGCTGCGGCATCTCCGATGTATATATTATGGTACGCTACATGGCCGGCCGCATGCGCGAGTACTTCTTCGCGCCGCGCCACGGAATCGCTGCCCGGTGTATCGAGGAGGAATCTCCGATGGGCACGATCGGCGCCTGCACGCTCGCTCCGCTCCCCGAAGAGGGGTGCACGCTGGTGATGAATTCCGACCTGCTCACCACCATCGACCTTGAGGAGATGTATCTCCGCCACGTCGAGACCCGCGCCGACGCAACGATAGCCGCCATTCCGTATACCTCGTCGGTGCCCTACGCCATACTCCGTACCGAGGGCGACCTTGTGACCGACATCGCTGAAAAACCGACTACGACCCATTTCGCCAACGCCGGCATCTATATCTTCTCCAACCGTCTGCTCCACACTCTCCCTGTCGGCCGGCGCACCGACGCGCCCGACTTTCTCCTCAAGGCCATTGCCGACGGTCGGCGCGTGGGATATTATCCCATTTCAGGCACATGGATTGACATCGGTTCACCTCAGGAATACGCTCATGCCAACGAACTGATGCGCCATCACCGTCAGCTAACAAATATGGCCTGACAGGCGTTTTAAAGCTAAAAACCACTCAACTATGGCAGATTCAAATTTTATCGACTACGTGAAGATACTTTGCCGCTCGGGAAAGGGAGGCGCCGGCTCGATGCATTTCCATCGCGCCAAATATGTGCCCAAAGGTGGACCGGACGGCGGCGACGGAGGCCGCGGAGGCCACGTGATTCTGCGCGGCAACAAGAACATGTGGACGCTTCTCCCGCTAAAATATTCGCGCCACGTGTTTGCCACCAACGGCCAGAGCGGGGGCGCCGGACGCTCGTTCGGCAAGGACGGCGAAGACAAGATAATTGAAGTGCCCTGCGGCACGGTGGTATTCGACGCAGAGACCGGCGAATACCTCTGTGAGGTGACCGACGACGGCCAGGAAATCAAGCTCCTGCGAGGTGGCCGCGGCGGCCTGGGCAACTGGAATTTCAAATCCGCTACCAATCGGACTCCCCGCTACGCCCAGCCCGGCGAACCCGCTATCGAGAAGGCCGTGATTCTGGAGCTTAAGCTGCTGGCCGATGTGGGTCTGGTCGGTTTTCCCAATGCCGGGAAATCCACGCTGCTCTCGGCCGTGAGCGCAGCACGCCCGAAAATCGCCGATTATCCGTTTACTACCATGGAGCCGCAACTGGGCATCGTGGACTATCGCGGCAACCGCTCGTTTGTAATGGCCGACATTCCCGGCATCATCGAGGGCGCGAGCGAGGGTCGCGGACTCGGTCTGCGCTTCCTGCGCCATATCGAGCGCAACGCGGTGCTGCTCTTCATGGTGCCGGCCGATGCCGACGACATCAAGCAGCAATATGAGATTCTGCTCGACGAGATTCGCAAGTTCAACCCTCAGCTTATGGACAAGCAGCGCGTGCTGGCAGTGTCGAAAAGCGACATGCTCGACGAGGAGCTGAAGGAGGAGATTCGTCCGACACTTCCCACCGACCTTCCCGTGGTGTTCATCTCGGCCGTTACCGGCGAGGGGATAACCGAACTCAAGGATGCACTCTGGAAAGCCATCACCGACGACGCCAACCGCATCGAGGAGATTCCCATCACCCACCGCCCGCTCGACGGACATCACCGTCTGCGCGAGGAGGACGAATGGATCTTCGAGAACGAGCACGTCGACGGCGAGGATGAAGAGGTGTTCGACGAGGGATTCGACCCCTCGTGGGCTCCCGACGACGAGGATAATTCATGGGCCGGTGACCCCGACGATGAGGACTATGAATCGCCCGACGACCTAGCTTTCCGCTACGGCGACCCCAAGGACTGATTTCCAGACCGGGATTAAAGAGTTGAAACAGTGGTGAGCGAATCGCCTTTCGCCACTACCAGCAGATAACGCAGACCCTCGACCCCCTTCATACGGGCTATCGCCGAGTCTGCTTTCGAAGCCATGCAGGCCGTCGCCCACGCGTCGGCCTGTGCTGTTGTCGGTGCCACGACGGTAGCGCTCACAACGTCGGTTCTCACCGGGCGCCCCGTCTTCGGGTCGATTGTGTGGCCGAAGCGGCCGTAGCGCGCCGACGTATGGAAGTTGCGGTAGTTGCCCGAGGTGGCGATTCCTGCCGGACCTTCGAGCGCAATGGTGCTGAGCCTCTGATGAACCGGCGCTTCCGATTCCACCGGAGCGTCAATCTGTATGCGCCACGGCTCCCCCTGCGGGTTGTGGCCCCCCAGGGCTATCTCTCCACCGATCTCCACCATATGATTTTTCGAGCCGTTGCGGGCGAGCATCGCAGCAATGCGGTCGCAGCCGTAGCCCTTTGTCACGGCGCTGAAATTGAAGGTGGTGCCATCGGATTTGCGGCGCATGCGCCCCCCCGCTATGGCGCAGCTGTCGATGCCCACGGTCCTGAGAGCCTGCGCTATCTGCCCGTCGGTCACTGCGAAGGCCGCCGTGTCGTTCTCGGCCAGGGCGCGGCTCCGCATGTCGGTGCCGAAGCCCCAAAGGTCGACCAGCGGAGCCACCGTCGGGTCGAAACGCCCGTGGCTCAGCCGGTTCACCTGTTGCGCTACGGCGAATACCGCCGCTATGTCGGCGTCGGCACTGTCGGTCTCCCCGCGATTGATGCGCGAAATTCGCGAATCGTGGGCGAACGGCGACAGCGACATCTCCACCTGCCGCAGCACGGCCTGAATCGAGTCGTCGAGTGCTTCGGGAGCATCGTATAAGATGCGATAGGTAGTATGCCATACAGCCCCCTCGGCTACTTTCCATTGCGGAGCCTTGCGGCAACCGCCGGTAAGTAGGGCCAGAGCCGCAAGCAGGATATATATCGGTCGTTTCATGCTGCTGAAATGTTTGCAAAGAATATGCAAAGTTAGCTGTTTCTCTGCCAAATGTCGTCGGAAATTGTTAAATTTGCAAGCCGTCGGCTCTCCGCGCTTGCGGAGCGTCGGTCAATCTATTTAGTTATGATATGCTTGCCGGCTCTTGAATTCAACTAAGTAATTGGCCGTAAACTTGTGGGGATTCACTCTGGTGCATCCCTGCTTCGGGTTGGCTAGCATGTATATCGTTACAATTTATTATAGTCTTTACGAATGAGAAAATGGCGAGTGGAGGACAGTGTCGAGCTCTACAACATCAACGGTTGGGGCCGGCAGTATTTCTCCGTCAATGAAAAAGGTAACATCTGCGTGACTCCGCGTCCCGGCGTGGCCCCGGTTGATCTTCGCGAGGTGCTCGACGAGCTTCAGGTGAAGGATATCACACCTCCGGTGCTTCTCCGTTTCCCCGACATCCTCGACAACCGCGTGGAGAAAATCTCCAATTGTTTCCGCGCGGCTGCCGAGCAGTATGGCTACAATGGCAAGAGTTTCCTTGTCTATCCCATCAAGGTTAACCAGATTCGCCCGGTAGTAGAGGAGATAGTGAGCCACGGCAAGAAATTCAACATCGGCCTGGAAGCCGGCTCCAAACCCGAGCTCCACGCCGTGCTCGCCACCAATATCAACGAAAACGCCCTTATAATCTGCAACGGATATAAGGACGAGAACTATGTGGAGCTTGCCCTGCTGGCCAGCAAGATGGGACGACGCATAATCCTTGTGGTCGAGAAGCTAAACGAGCTCAACATTATATACGATGTGGCACGTCGCCTGAAAATCACACCCTCCATAGGCATCCGCATCAAGCTTGCCAACTCCGGTTCCGGCAAATGGGAGGAAAGCGGGGGCGACACCTCGAAATTCGGCCTCAACTCTTCCGAACTGCTTGAGGCCATCGACTTTCTGCAGCAGCGCGGCATCTCCGGCTGGCTGAAGCTGATCCATTTCCATATCGGCAGCCAGATTACCAAGATACGCCGTATCAAGAACGCTCTGCGAGAGGCCATGCAGTTCTACGTGCAGCTAAGCAAACTCGGTTTTAACATCGACTACGTGGATATAGGCGGCGGCCTCGGAGTGGACTACGACGGTACGCGCTCCTCCGCCTCCGAGAGCTCCATGAACTACTCCATCCAGGAGTATGCCAACGACGCCATTTTCTCCATCGTCGACGTGTGTGAGAAAAACGGCCTGCCGCAGCCCGACATAATTACCGAGAGCGGACGTTCGCTTTCGGCGCATCACTCCGTGCTCGTCACAGAAGTGCTCGAGACCACCTCGCTTCCGCGCTGGAAGGACAATGAGGAGCTTAATGGCGACGAACACGAGCTCGTGAAGGAACTTTACGAAATCTGGGACAAGCTCGACCAGCAGCGAATGTTTGAGAGCTGGCACGATGCCATGCAGATCCGCGAGGAGGTGCTCGACATGTATTCGCTCGGTATCATCGATCTGCGCACACGCGCCCTCGCCGAAAAACTCTTTTGGGAGATTGCCCGCGAGGTCGGTACGCTCGCCTCGCAGATGAAGCATCCGCCCGAGGAGCTTCGCAAGGTATCCAAGATGCTTCCTGACAAGTATTTCTGCAATTTCTCGCTCTTCCAGTCGCTCCCCGATGCGTGGGCAATCGACCAGGTGTTTCCCGTGGCGCCGATTTCGCGCCTCGACGAGAAACCCACCCGCATGGCCACCCTTCAGGACATGACCTGCGATTCCGACGGCAAAATCACCACCTTCATCTCGCCGCAGGGCACCTCGTCGGCGCTTCCGGTTCATCCGTTGCGTACCGGCGAACCTTATTACATAGGCTTCTTCCTGGTCGGCGCATATCAGGAGATTCTCGGCGACATGCACAACCTCTTCGGCGACACCAACGCAGTTCATATCTCCTGTTACAAGGACCATTATGAAATCGACCAGGTAATCGACGGAGAGACCGTGGCCGAAGTGCTCGACTACGTACAGTACAATCCGAAGAAACTCGTTCGCAACGTCGAGACGTGGGTCACCAAGGCCATGAAGGATGGCAGGATAACCCCCGAGGAGGGCCGCGAGTTCCTGAGCAACTACCGCTCGGGCCTCTACGGCTATACGTATCTGGAAAAAGACTGACCGGAATATTTCTGATTTCCAAAAGCATACAGACTTTGCCGTGGAAACTCCCACCCGACATTTCATCAACCTGTCGTATCTCGGCACGCGGTTCCACGGCTGGCAGATTCAGCCGGGTGATATAAGCGTGCAGCAACGCATGGAGGAGGCTCTTTCCACAGTGCTCCGTACGCCTGTGGCCGTGGTTGGGGCCGGGCGCACAGATGCAGGCGTCAACGCCTCGATGATGATGGCCCATGCCGACCTTCCGCTTCGTGTCGACGACGATACGCGCCTTGTGCGCGCCCTCAACTCTATTCTCGGGCCGGACATAGCCATACGCTGGATTCATCCCGTACATCCCGACGCCCACGCGCGGTTTGACGCCGTGGAGCGCACATATCATTACTACGTCCACCGCGGGCGTACTCCCTTCGCATCCGGTTTGTCGTGGGCGGCTCCCCCCGCGCTCGATTTCGACCGCATGAACGTTGCGGCGGCACAATTGCTTGAGGTTGATGATTTCACGTCGTTCGCCAAGCTCCATACCGACGCCAAAACCAACATATGCCATGTCGGCCGGGCGCGCTGGATGCCGGTTGTCAACACGTTCGACCCCACTGTCGACCAGTGGGTATTCGAAATTTCTGCCGACCGATTCCTGCGTAATATGGTGCGCGCCGTGGTGGGAACGCTCGTCGACGTGGGCCGGGGAAAACTTTCGCCCGAGGCATTCGCCGACATCATCGCCGCGTGCGACCGCTGCGCCGCAGGCACCTCCATGCCCCCCGGTCCGCTTTTCCTCCACGACGTCCGATACCCGTATCCCGTCTGAGCCGATTGCCTCACGAATCGTGGCTGATATGTTTTATAACATAAAAAATCGCCTAAAAATCGCCCCTACACAGCGTTGTGAGGCTAATTATGGAAAAAATTCGGTAATATGTGCCAATTATTTGAAATGTTTTAGTAACTTTGCGCCGTGAATTGTGGGAAAGCACCTTTTTTATGTGTCTGCAATCCACTCCCTAACACGAATATTCATAACAATAAAACTTATTATCATGTCTGACATCGCATCTCGTGTAAAAGCAATCATCGTTGACAAACTGGGCGTAGATGAGGCTCAAGTAACTCCCGCCGCCGCATTCACCACCGACCTTGGTGCTGACAGCCTCGACACCGTAGAGCTCATCATGGAGTTCGAAAAGGAATTCGGCATCACAATTCCCGACGACAAGGCTGAAGGTATCGCTACTGTTGGCGACGCTATCGCTTACATCGAAGAAGCTTCGAAATAATCGGATTCCGCACATCGAAACCGATCACCCCGAATAGGCCCCGGTGCATTGCTTCCGGGGCTATTTTCGGAAAATAAGGGTGCGCTTCCACAGACTGCGCCGCCCTCCCTTTCCCCAACCGCAGAGCAATCTGCACAGCCGCTATTTTTTGGTTAATATGGAACTTAAAAGAGTAGTAATCACAGGCCTCGGCGCCATCACTCCGCTCGGCAACGATGTGGAGACCACCTGGAAAAACGCCATCGACGGCGTGAGCGGTGCCGGCCCTATCACCCATTTCGACGCATCGCTGTTCAAAACCCAATTCGCCTGCGAGGTCAAGGGTTTCGACGGCAACGAGCATTTCGACCGCAAAAAGCTGCGTCAGCTCGACCTTTATGCCCAATATGCCATGGTGGCTGCGCGTCAGGCCATAGCTGATTCCGGTCTTGAGAAAGAAGAGGACCTCAACCGCAACCGCGTCGGTGTAATCGTCGCCGCAGGCATCGGCGGTCTTCACACTTTCGAAGAGGAGGCCGGAAATTATGCCATCAACGCCGCCAACGGCCCCAAATACAACCCCTTCTTCATCCCTAAGATGATTGCCGACATCGCTTCGGGACACATCTCGATGGACTATGGTTATCATGGCCCCAACTATGGTGTGGTTTCCGCCTGCGCTTCGTCGAACAACGCCATCATCGACGCATTCAACCTTATCCGTCTTGGCAAGGCCGACGCTATGGTGACCGGCGGTGCCGAGGCAGCCATCTTCCCTGCAGGAGTAGGCGGCTTCAATTCCATGCACGCCCTCTCCACCCGCAACGACTCGCCTGCAACGGCTTCCCGCCCCTTCAGCAAGAGCCGCGACGGCTTCGTGATTGGAGAAGGCTCCGTTGTTCTCATCCTTGAGGAGCTCGAGCACGCTCTCGCCCGCGGTGCGAAAATCTACGCTGAGGTAGCAGGCGGCGGCATGAGCGCCGACGCATACCACCTCACCGCTACTCATCCCGAAGGTCTGGGCGCCATCCTCTCGATGCAGAACGCCCTCGAAGATGCCGGAATGAAGCCCGAGGATATCGACTACATCAACGTACACGGCACATCGACTCCCGTAGGCGACATCTCCGAAATCAAGGCTATCGTGGAAGTGTTCGGCGATGCAGCACATAAGCTTAACATCAGCTCGACCAAATCGATGACGGGCCACCTGCTCGGTGCCACCGGCGCCCTCGAGGCAATGTTCTGCACCATGGCGCTCGTCGACGACATCGTTCCCCCCACCATCAACCACGAGGAGGGCGACGAGGACGAGGAAATCGACTATACCCTCAACTTCACTTTCAATAAAGCCGAGAAACGCCCCGTGCGTGCCGCTCTGAGCAACTCCTTCGGCTTCGGCGGCCACAATGCCACCGTGATTCTCAAGAAGTACGAAAAGTAATCAGACCGGCAGGACTGTTCGGCGGATTTCCGCCTGCCCGCTCCGACCGAAATGATGATAAAAAGGCGATGCCTCGCAGGAGGCATCGCCTTTTTTGTAGTATGTGACTTAATTTAATAAAGTGAAGAGGTGCTTCAGAATGATTCTACCGACCATCAACAATTCAAGTACATCTCTTTGCGATGTACCGGTAGTCTGTCAGGGTATTCGGTGGATCTGCACCCGGCTCTAGCATTTCGGTGATTCTGCGTGCTACACCTTACATTTGGGTGGGAGCCACACACCCCTCCCTACATTGTCGGGGATAATATCAGGAATGCCTGTTTGTCGCGGATTATTTGGGGCGGCAGAGGGTAAAGATGAATTCCAGACCGCCTCCACGACGGTTGCGCACGCTTACGCTCCCGCCCATGTTGTTGATGCTACTTTTCACGATAGGCAGTCCGAGTCCGGCTCCGCCGACTTTGCGCGAGCGCCCCGTATCCACGCGGTAGAAACGGTCGAACAGATGCGGGATGTGTTCTTTCCCCACGCCCACACCGTTGTCGTAGAAGGAGAAAGTGTAGTAGCCTTCTGTCTTGTCCAGCAGAGAAATCCCTATTTCCGTGCCCTGTGAATAGGCTATAGAGTTCTTTGTAAGATTCTGCAGCACGGATGTAAGCAGGCCCTCGTTGCCGAGCACCATGATGTCGGGCGGCAGGTCGGTTTTAAGGTTAAATCCGTTGAGTATTCCCGATTGCTCCATCTCGTCGGCTATGGAGTAGACGAGCAGGCTGAAATCCACCTCCTTGATAGGAATTTTGCCTCCCGATTCCTCAAGACGCGTCATCGTGGAAAGGTCGTTGAGCATGGCCACGAGCCGCTCCACGTTGGCCTGAGTCTTTTCCAGGAAGCGTTTGCGGTCGGCTGCGGGCATATCTTCTTCCGTGAGCATCATCTCCACGTAGGCGCGTATGATTCCGATGGGAGTCTTGAGCTCGTGGGAGATATTGTCGGTAAGAACGTGCTTCATTTTATTCTTTTCCTCCGTCACCTTGAGGGCGATTTCGCGCTCGTGCTCGCGGCGCATGTTGGCTTGCATGCGCGAATTGTAAATGGCCACGATCTGACGCGAAATCTCTCCTATTTCATCGGAGGGGAAATCTCCCATGGGAATGAAATCGCGGTCGGAGGCAGCACGCTTTGCAAAATCGTTAAGGAGGCTGACGTTCTTGGCCTGATGGGAGGTGGTGATGAAGGCAAGCACGGAGCCCAGCAGCCCGATACCGATGAGAATCACCCAGAACATCGGCCCGATGGTAAGCTCCTCGGTGATGGCGCGCGATGGTGGCACGTAGGTGCGGATGTTTATGCGTCCGTCGGGCGACAGTCGGCTTGAGAAGAAAAACATTTTCCGCCCGTTGTCGCCCACCGATGTGTTGAGCACGCGGATTACCCGCGAGCTGTCGCCCAACACCACGCGGTCGTCTTCCGAAATATCCGACGGAATCCCCTCGCGGAGGTCTCCGGTGGCGTAAAGCAGCTGCTGGGTGCGGGTGTCGAATATCTGGATACTCATGTCGTTGAGATAAGTATCGGCCAGATAGCGGTGGATGAAGTTCAGGGCCGACTGGACGTCGCCATTGGTCTCATGGACGTCGACCACATAACCGTTGGCCAGGTCGATGCGTTCGATGATGCTCTCGGCGCGCAGTTCCTTTTCCTGATGGTATACGAACCACGCAAACGAAAGAATTGCAGCCCATATGCAGAGCACGGCGGTTATGAACAGCCGGAACTGATAGCGGAATTTATGTTTCTGAGCCATGACGCATCAATTTGTTTAAGTAACTGGTCGAAATTATTTTGATATTTCCGGGAGGAAAATTTTCAGGAGATTTTTCTCGATGAAGAAGGAGTGTAGATGTCTACACGACTGATGAAGAGAGGAAAAGAATCGAAAATTTTACCGCGGAAATGTTGAAATAATTAGATCAGGAAAGTATAAATAATTTTGAACAGTTACTTATCTCAGTCGACGTCGGAGCGGAAGCCGTAGCCGAATCCTGTGCGGGTCACGATGTTGGCTCCGTAAGGTTTGATTTTCTGGCGCAGGCGCGCGAGGTTGGTGTCGACGGTGCGTGTGGTTACCTCGACGTTGTCCCATACCTGGCTCATTATCTCCTCGCGCGAATGGATGCGTTCGCGGTTCACCAGGAAAAACAGCAGCAGGTCGAATTCCTTGCGCGTCAGCGGAATTTCCTGTCCATTGATGTAGCAGGTCTTCTCGTTGCGGTTCAGGCGCATGGTCTTGAATGTTATGTCGGGCTCGTACTGGGCTTTCGGCATGTTGTAGACCACGTGGTCCGAGGCCTGCGTACGCCGCAATACGGCTCGTACGCGAGCTATGACCTCGCCGATTACGAAAGGCTTGGTGATATAGTCGTCGGCGCCGATGTTCAGGCCCATCACGGTCTCGTCCTCGCCGTTGAGGACGGAGCAGAATATAATGGGAATTTTTTCAGTGGCAGGGTTACTGCGGACCCGTTTGGCGAAGTCGAAGCCGCTGATACGCTCCATCATGATGTCGACTATTATAAGCTGGTAGAGCGACAGATCGTAGCCGAGGGCGGTTTCCGCGCTGTCGGCGGTATCCACATCGTAGGCCTCGCGTTCAAGTGAGCGTTTCAGCACTTCGCAGTACGACTCTTCGTCGTCTATTACAAGAATTCTTATTCTCATTTATTTGTGTGGTTGGTTTCGTTTGTCTGAGCCTCCGTAGCGTTCGCCTCGGCATCGGGGCTGTGTTTCGGTGGAGGTACTTTATTGTGTGATAAAATTACTACTAATTTTATGGATAGCGGTTGTTACGAGTGTTAAACAACGTTAAACACGGATGTTGTCCGAACAAACCGGCGTGCCCCGTGTTTAGAAGGTATAATTACTATATTTGCACTGTGTTTTTTCATGGTATTAGATTTAAGGTTAAAGATAAAAACAAGCAAGGCTGTCGGGATGACAGCCTTGCTTGTTTTTATGTGTTTCCATGGCGCTTGGTTTGCAATTAGCGGAATAATGCTTATTTTTGCAATCGAAGTCATTTAGGAAAGGTATGAATGATTTTCTCTGATGAAGGCGTTCGACCAGACCTGTAGGGTGCCTTATCTACAAGTACTTTAGCGATATGATAAAAGTTGGAATACTCGGCGGCGAAAGCTCTACAGCCGGCGAACTGATAAGAATATTGATCAACCATCCCGACGTGGAAATCCTTACGGTGGCCTCTGAATCCGAGGCCGGAAACCGCGTGGATGCGGTTCATCGCGGCCTTGTGGGCGATACCGACCTTGAGATCTCATCGCGTCTGGACCTCGACGGCCACAATATGGTGTTTCTCTGCGGAGAGCCGTGGATGGCGCGCAAATGGATGGCTGACAACGATGCGGCATGTACGGCAGCCGAGGTGCGGGTTGTCGACCTCACGGGAGCGTTCCGGTCGGGCGGCATGGCCATGGTCTACGGATTTCCGGAATTCAATCGCAAGGCGATGGTGCGCGGTGCCACGAGGGCTTCTATCCCGTCGGCTGCTGCGACGGCGGTGGAACTCGCGTTGTTTCCGCTTGCGAAAAATTCCCTGCTGGGGCAGATGCCCATCGACGTGGCTCTTACAATGGCCGCCGTTGAAACTCCGGTGCGCGTGGCGTCGCCCTACGGCAGTGAGCTCGGCGCCAATGCAGGCTATGTTGCCTCCACTCGCCTCGATCCGGTGGCTCCACAGGAGTTCCGTCCCGATACTGAGGCCGCCTCGGTCGAGACAGCCGCGTGCCTGCGGCAGATTCAGCAGGGATTCGACGCGCCTGTAAGCATCTCGCTAAGCCGCGATGCCTCTATGTCGCGTGGAATGCGTGCGGTTGTCGACGTGCCTTGTACCCTTGGCCTTCCCGAGCTGAAGCGTCTTTTTGCCGAGGCCTACGACGACCATAATTTCACCTATCCCGTTGATGTCCGTCCGGTAATAGCCGATGTGGCCAATACCAACAAATGTCTGATTTATCTCGAATATCCTTCGACCGACGATCCTACTTCGGCCATGAGCGCATCTCCGCGTCTGCGCCTCACGGCTGTGGCCGACAATCTTCTCAAGGGAGCCGCCGGCACGGCCGTGCACTGCATGAATCTCCTTTTCGGACTGTCGGAGCGCACGGGCCTCGCCCTCAAATGTTCCGCCGTCTGAATTTCTGATTTTTCCGATACACAGCGTATCGGCCCTCAATGCGCAACTTTCTGTGCTGTTATGCACATTAATTGGGAAAAAATGTCTAACTTTGCAAGGATTTGCGGCATGTCCTCAGATTCGAATGCTGTCGCACACTTAGTTTTCTTTGCATGGATTGGATTATAGATGGAATATCGGTCTTTGTGGTGAGTCTGCTCCTCACGGGCATCATTATTCCTCAGATTTTGCTCATTGCATTCAGAAAAAAACTCTTCGATGTGCCCGATGAGCGGAAGATTCACAAGGGAGCCGTTCCGCGTCTGGGCGGCATATCGTTCATGCCCGCCATAATTTTCTCACTTTGCTTCGTAAGCGGCATGAAGCGGCTTTTCAACCCCGGGGTGGAGTCGCTGTTCGGCAGTGTGTTTTCCACCCAGGCAGATTTTCACGTGCTCTGTTTCGGACTCTGCGCGCTTATGATGATGTATCTGATCGGAATGGCCGACGACCTCATCGGAGTGAAGTACCGCGACAAATTTATCGGTCAGATTATCGCAGCCGTTTTTCTCGCGGCTGCCGGAATCAGGCTGGTGTCGCTCCACGGGATGCTCGGATTCGAAGAAATCAATGTGGTTGTATCCTATCTGATGTCGATAGTCCTGGTGGTCTACATCATCAATGCCTTGAACCTTATCGACGGCATCGACGGGCTTGCCTCGGGTCTGGGCGGAATCGCCATGGTATTTTATGCGATTGCCTTCTATATGCTGGGTAGCCCGCAGCTCAGCCTGCTGGCGCTTGCCGGACTGGGCACGCTCGTGCCTTTTTTCTACTACAATGTGTTCGCCAATCCGCTCAAGCAGAAAAAAATCTTTATGGGCGATACCGGGGCGCTTACCATCGGACTGCTGCTCGCCTTCATGTCGATGGCTATGACCCGTGTACCGTTCGATTCGGTCTACTCCACCAATATAATGGTGCTTGCCTTCTCGCCGATTGCCATTCCGTGTCTCGACGTACTCCGCGTGTTCGCCCACCGCATTCTGCGCGGACACAGCCCGTTCCTTCCCGACCGTGTACATATCCACCATAAGCTCCTTGCCCTTGGAATACCTCAGCAGCCGGCCATGATTACGATTCTGCTGCTGGCATCGCTGCTCATCCTGGTCAACATAATGCTTTCGCATATAATGGGCGTCTTCATGGTGCTCGTTTGCGACCTCGTGCTCTGGGTGACGTTCAACTGGGCGCTTACCAGGGCCATCAGGCGTCGCCAGACGCGTCTGGGCATCTCGGGAGGCTACGACTGAATCCCTCTGCCGTCGCCCGTGCTGCCTCATACCCGAAAAATGATTCAATAAAATAATATAACACATATACCACACACACTCAACGTTATGCTTCGTAACATGATAGCCAAAACGCTTCGCGCGGGCCTGATCGCCTCGCTGGCCATGGTAGCTTTCTCATGCCACACGCCCAAAGACGTGACATATTTCAACGACATCCAGACCGGCGAGTCGCGCGACATTCCCGTAGCCAATGATATTACCGTGCGTCCCGACGATCGCGTCTCGATTGTAGTCGTATCGAAGGACCCCGCTCTGGCATCCCTCTTCAATCTTCCCATGGTGGCTCAGCGCGCCGGACAGCCAGGTGTGACTTCCGCCTCCGGCTCGTCGAGCAACGAGGTCGCCTCGTATGTTGTCGATGCCTACGGCGACATCCAGTTTCCCGTGCTCGGCACTCTCCATATCGGGGGAATGCGCCGCGCTGAAGTGGCCGAATATATCCAGAAAGAGCTTATCAGCCGTAATCTGGTGAAGGACCCTGTAGTGGTTGTGGACTTCCTTAACCACGGAGTATCCGTGCTCGGCGAGGTCAACAGGCCCGGCCGTGTGAACTTCGACCGCGACCGCTTCACGCTGCTCGACGCCCTCGCCGGCGCCGGCGACCTTACAATCCAGGGCAAGCGCACCGACGTGCTCGTGCTCCGTCAGGAAAACGGCAAGCAGATGGCCCACCGCGTGGATCTTACCGACTCGCGCTCGGTGATGGAGTCGCCCGTATTCTATCTCCAGCAGGACGACGTCATAGTGGTTTCGCCCAACGACGTGCGTAAACGTCAGACCACCGCCAACGGATCCACACCGCTCACTCCCGGCTTCTGGATTTCAATCGCGTCGCTGCTCACCACCGTGGCCGTGCTCATCTGGAAATAAAACGTAAATACAAACATACAACTACCAAACAACCGTGCAAGACAACGCTAACGCCTCTTCGCAAAACGTGCAGGCCGTGCAGACCCTCACCGCAAAGGATCTGCTCTATATGTGTGTGTCGCGGTGGTACTGGTTCGTAATCTCGCTCGCACTCTGCTGCGGATTCGCCGTTTACCATCTGCTGAAGACACCTCCGGTCTACGAGCGTACCGCTAAAATCCTTATCAAGAACGACCGCATCAGTGGCACCTCCGGCGGCGACGTCGGCTCGTCGTTCACCGGCATGGGATTCCTCCAGAGCAACACCAACGTGCTCAATGAGATTGTTGCCATCACATCGCCCACGGTGATGTACGAGGTAGTCAAGCGCCTCGGTCTCGACGTGAACTACTCCACGCCCGGAATGTTTCACGACCGCACTCTATATGGTTCCAATCTTCCGGTTTCGTTCGCATTCCCCGAACTCGGCGAGCGCGAGAGCGTGGCTTTCACCGCCACTCTCAGTCCCGACGGCTCCCTTCTCCTGTCCGACTTCACCAAGGGTACGGACGAAATTCCCGGTAAGGATGTAAAGACTACATATGCCCGGGTCGACACAATAGCGTCGCCTGTCGGTAAAATCGCCGTGCTCCCCAATCCGCGCTATACCAGCGGCCGCGTGGAGAGCCCTCTGGAGATAAAGGTAAGACGCACACCGCTGCATTCGGCCGCCCTAGGCTATGCCGGCTCGATAAAGGCTGAGACAGAAACCGACTACAGCTCGGTAATCTCGCTATCGCACAACGACGTAAGCACCGAGCGCGCCGAGGATCTCCTCCAGACGCTTATCGACGTGTACAATGAAAACTGGATCCGCGACAAGAACCAGATTGCCGTTTCCACCTCCGAATTCATCAAGGACCGTCTGGCCGTAATCGAGAGCGAGCTCGGCAACGTGGATTCCGACATTTCCTCGTATAAGTCGGCCCATATGGTGCCCGACATCGAACAGGCCTCGCAGCTCTATTTCAACCGCGCCGCCCAGGCATCCGATGAGGTGGCCGGCCTCAACAACCGCCTCTCGATGGCCAACTATATCCGCTCCTACCTCACTAACTCTGCCAACTCCTTCAACGTTCTTCCCGCTAACGCCGGCCTTGAGAACTTCAATATCGAGAGCCAGATTCAGGACTACAACAAGCACCTGCTGGAGCGCAACAACCTTGTGGAGAACTCCTCGACCTCAAACCCGCTCGTGGTCGACCTCGACAATCAGCTTGCCGGCATGCGTCAGGCTATCCTTCAGTCGATCGACAACTATGTGGTGACCCTCAAATCGCAGGTTCGTACCGCCGAGAGCTCGCGTGCCACCGCTTCGGTACATCTGCAGGCCAACCCGACCCAGGCCCGCTATCTTCTGAGCGTGGAGCGCCAGCAGAAGGTAAAGGAAAGTCTTTATCTCTATCTGCTCCAGAAGCGTGAGGAGAATGAGCTGTCGCAGGCATTTACCGCCTACAATACCCGCGTTATCACGCCTCCTATGGGGTCGGGCGCTCCCGTGGCCCCCAACCGCCGCAACGTGATGCTCGTGGCAATCCTGATGGGTCTGCTCATCCCCGTGGGCCTTATCTACATAACTGAAAACTTCAATACCCGGGTGCGCGGCCGCAAGGACCTCGATATGCTCTCCGTTCCTTTCATGGGCGAGATACCGCTGGGCTACAAGAAGCGCCGTGGCCTCGACCGTCTGCGTAAGGCGACGGCCGACCAGACCGACCGCCGCGTGGTGATGGTCAAGAAGGGTGTGGGCAACATAATCAACGAGGCTTTCCGCGTAATCCGCACCAACCTCGAGCTGATGACCGATGCGGAAGCTGTAGGCGCACGCACCATTATGGTCACATCTGCCAATCCGGGTTCCGGCAAGACATTCATCACCATAAACCTTGCCACTGTGCTTGCCATCAAGGATAAGCGGGTGTGTGTGGTCGACCTCGACCTCCGCAAGGCCTCGCTGAGCGGCTATGCCGGCAGCCCTGCCAAGGGTCTGAGCGCACTGCTTTCGGGCCACGCCACGCTCGACGAGATTATGGTGCACAGCGTGAACGGCACCGATGGGCTCGACCTCGTACCAGTAGGCGCACTGCCTCCCAATCCTTCGGAGATGCTCTATTCGCCGCGCCTCAAGACCATGCTCGAGAAGCTCAAGAGCGAGTATGATTACGTGATTCTCGACTGCCCGCCTGTGGAAGTCGTGGCTGACGCGAAGATTATCGCCCGCTACGCCGATATGACGGTTTTCATTATCCGTGCAGGTCTGCTTGAGCGCGCCATGCTCCCCGAAATCGAGCAGATGTACGATCAGGGCATCTACCACAACATGGCCGTTATCCTCAACGGCACCGAGTCGGGCAACCGCGCAGGTCTCTACTCGCGCTACGGTTATGGCTATGGTTACGGCTATGGCTATGGCTACGGCTCGAAGAAGAAATCCTGAATTCCACAATAACAGGGATACATAAACGCCGCCCCTGCGATTCCGTATCGCAGGGGCGGCAACTTTTTATTCAGCTCCGGGCTTTTGGAGGCCTAAAGGGTCCTGAATACTTTAAGGGCCTTAAAGACACTATAGAACTCAGGCCCGGGGCTTGGAGGGTGTTTGATATTAGATGTTAAACCCCCTCTTATTTATGGGGGGATCTGAGGGTGATGTGGAGGAGGCCGCCTTGGCTGAGGGCATCATGCGTGATGATGGCGCGCATGGGGTCGAGGGGCTGACCGTTGAAGGTGGCCGAGTCAATCAGATAGTTGTCGGCCGAACAGTTGTCGGTGATGATTTCCAGCTGTTTGCCTGGATAGTAGGGCTTGGGAAGCTGGATTACAACACGGTCGAAAATGGGCGACGTAACGTCGTAGTCGGGGTTGACGCCGGCGGTGCCGGTGACGCTGAAAAGGCCTATCGACATCAGAGCGCTGGTGGCACCCATCTGCCCCTGGTCCTCGTCGTGGCATCCGTAGCCACGGTCGGGGATGTTGTAGCCGTAGGTCTGCGCCTGCACGCGGCGCACCCATTTCTGGGTCAGATCGCCGCGGCCTATGCGGTTGAAAACGTGTGCGTTCGAGAGTCCCGGCTGGTTGGCGTAGCTTATGTATCCTGTATTGTAGTCGGAAGTGAAGTCGGTTTTCGCTCCCTCTTCAAATGCGTGGTTGAGGCGTGCGGCGAGCGAGTCGGCGCCGCCCATCAGGGAGGCAAGGCGGTCGAGGTCGTGCGAAACCGACCAGGTGGCCTGCCATGCGTTTGCCTCGACCCATCCCCAGCCGTCGAGCGGATTGCGGTGGAGCCACGAGCCGTCGGAGCGACGGGGCATAATCAGCCCGATTTCAGGGTCGTAGAGGCTTGTCCAGCCCGAGGCGCGGCGGTTGAAGCGGCTGTAGTCGGCTTTCTTGCCCATCTTGAGGGCCATCTGGCCCACGGTCCAGTCCTGGAAGGCGGCTTCGAGCGTTACGCCGGCATTGTCGGCGAAATATCCGTTGCGCTCGTAGAAATCAATCTCTTCCTTGCTGCCGAGCATGCCGTGGCCGGTATGGTTGCGCACAATGTGGCGGTAGGCCTTGGCAGGATCGCATTTGGTGAGCATGCCTTTCTGGAAGGCGCAGGCTATGAGGCTCGTGGCGGGGCAGGCGGTCATTATATATGAGTAGCCGCCGAGGTTCGGGCCGCGCGGAATAAGGCCGCCGTTTTCGGCGTACTGAACCAGGCAGGCAGCGAAGTCGTCGAGCACTTCGGGCCAGGCCAAGCCCCATAGCGTGTTGAGGTTCCACTGCGAGAGCCAGAAGGAGTCGGAATTGTACATATTGAAGCGGGCGGTCCCGTCGGCTTTCATAGGCAGACGGCGGGCGTGGAAGCGCACGTCGCGTGTGAAGGCGCCGTCGCGTCGGCCGTCGGTGTAGTCGGGATAATCGCCGTTGGCGTCGTTAATCTTATGGCGTCCGAGAAGCACGTGCCACAGGTCGGTATAGAATTTCTCCTGCTGGGCGTCGGTGCCACCTTCCACGTGGATGCGTCCGAGTTGTTCGCGCCATGTGGCCGTGGCGGCGTCGTGTGTGGAGTCGAAATCCCATTGGGGGAGTTCACGGGCGATGTTCTCCTGCGCGTTGGCCTCGCTGACGTAGCTTACGGCCACCTTGGCGTGAAGGTGATCGCCGGGCTTTATGTGGCCGAAATTGGCGCGCACGCCTGCCGTGGGGGCTGTCCAGTAGGAGAAATATTCGGAGGGGAAGAATTTGGTGGCGGCGGCGGTGTCGGCAAATGTGTCGACGTCAGGGATAACCCCCTTGGCGTTCCATCCGTCGAGGCTCTCGATGGGGCGGTCGAAATCCATGGCGAAATATACGCGCACGCTGTCGGGACCGCCCCAGAGGCGCCCTACGGTGGTCACTTCGCCGGCAATCGATGAGGGGCCGGTGCGGTGCACGCGCGGATTGATCATTGTGGTGGTTCCCACGAAGCCGCCGAGGCTCAGGAGCATCGAGGTGGTGCGCGAGGAGTCGGCGGGTGTGATGCGGTACATCGAGACGCGGTCGGTGCAGGTGTTTTCCACCCACATGCGGTAGTCGTCGAGGAATACGCGGTGGTAGCCCGGGCGAACGATTTCGCTTTCGTGGCGGAACTGCGATTTCCACCCCTGCTCGCCCAGAGTGGGATCGACATCTCCGTCGGCAGGCATGAGTACTACGGCGCCGATCATCCAGTCGTGAAGCTGCGGGAATCCGAGGATTTCGGTGGAGTTGTAGTTATAGCCGCCGCCACCCTGGTTCTTGTTGCGTGTGAGCGGGGCGGCGCTGATCATACCGAATGGCATCGAGCCGGTGGCGAAGAAGAAATAGCGGCCGCGGGCGGTCTCGATGTAGGGATTTACCTTCTCGACGTAGTCGTCGGTGCCTCCGGTGGAGGTGAACACCTCGATTTCGGAGAGGCCGACGCCGGTATGCTGGGCGTCGGAGGCCACGACTTTCATCCATTCGACCGTGCGCGGGGAGAAACGTATCTCGCGCGGTGAGCCGTCGTTGGCGATGGAATTGACGTATTCCACCGATCCGTCGCTCATGCGCAGCTCAACGGCGGCGATGTGGTGGGCTTCGGAGGGGGTGTCGTAGATTACTACACGGTCGATGGTTTGCGGCTCGTCCCAGCTGAGGGTTAAGTCTGGGTAGTGGAGTTCGCCCCAGGATGTCATGTCGGAGGTGGAGCGCCATTCGCCCAGTCCGTCGATGCCGATAATGCCGTCGGCAACGGCCGAGGCCGGATGGCCGGGCTGTTCCGACGAGGATGTGATGCGCGCATGCGGCGCAACATTTTTCGTGGTTGCGGAGGCAACCGTGGCAATGCCGCCGAATACAATCAGGGTCAGGAGTTTACTTTTCATCGGAGTCGGTCAGGAGAATTTCGTGGATTGAAGGATGGTCGGAATACGCAAAATTAACAATTCGGTGGCTGTAATAATAGCAGATTTGAAGCAAAGAATGGCAATAGGGGGATTTTCCGGAGCCGGAAAGCCGGCGGCACGAGCACCAAAGAAAAGGCGATGCGCCCGGGTGGGGCGCATCGCCGTATGGTTGGGATTTACTTTCTTCAGTAGGTGGAGGATTACTGGCGGCCGGCGACGGCAACGTCGCGGTTGATTTTCAGCACGAGGCCCTGAAGGACCTTGCCCGGGCCGAGTTCGGTGAATTCGGTGGCGCCGTCGGCAATCATGTTCTGCACGCCCTGGGTCCAGCGGACGGGAGCGGTGAGCTGAGCTACGAGGTTGGCCTTGATTTCGGCGGGGGCGGTGTGGGGCTTGGCGTCGACGTTCTGGTAGACGGGGCAGACGGGGGTGTGGAACTCTGTTGCCTCGATGGCTTCGGCGAGTTCGGCACGTGCGGGTTCCATGAGCGGCGAGTGGAAAGCTCCGCCTACTTTGAGCGGAAGGGCGCGTTTGGCACCGGCGGCTTTGGCGGCTTCGCAGGCGGCGTTGATAGCGTCGATTTCGCCGGATATCACTACCTGACCGGGGCAGTTGTAGTTGGCGGCTACTACCACGCCTGGGATGGAGGCGCAGATTTCTTCGACTTTCTCGTCGGGGAGGGCGATGATTGCGGCCATTGTGGATGGCTTGATTTCGCAGGCCTTCTGCATGGCGCGTGCACGGGCGGCGACGAGCTTGAGGCCGTCCTCGAAGGAAAGGGCGCCGGCGGCAGTGAGAGCCGATAGCTCTCCGAGCGAATGGCCGGCAACCATGTCGGGTGCGAATTCGTCGCCGAGGGTCTTGGCGAGAATCACTGAGTGGAGGAATACGGCAGGCTGGGTCACCTTGGTCTGCTTGAGGTCGTCCTCGGTGCCTTCAAACATAAGGTCGGTGATTCGGAAACCGAGAATTTCGTTGGCTTTCTCAAAAAGTTCGCGGGCTTCGGCGTTGTTGTCGTAGAGGTCTTTGCCCATACCTACAAACTGAGCGCCCTGGCCGGGGAAAACGAATGCTTTCATTATTTATAATGTGTAGTTGGTGATTAACAATACTTGGAAAAATGGTTCGGGTTGATTTTCAGAGTGCAAAGTTACGAAATTTTCCGGTGTTAACACGTTTTTTTGATTTGGCGAAAAATATTTAAAAGATACGCGGAAGAATGCTGATGCATAATCGACTGAAAATCAAGGTAGAGGCCAATAAGGAGACAGCGAAACGAGCAAAAAATGTGTTTTACAGCAGTTTTTTGGTTGATTTTTTTGTGAAAACTTTTGGAGGAATGAAAATAAGTGGTAACTTTGCAATGTTTTTGAAGCACAAACTATTGTTTTATTATTTTAATTTTTAACGAAATGAAAAAGTTATTCTTGTCTTTCGCTGTTCTCGCAGGTCTTTCGATGATTTCCTGCGGTAACAAGGCAGAAAACGCAGAAGCTGCTGACGCAGTTGACTCTGTAGAAGTTGTTGAAGAAGTTGCAGTTGACACTGTAGCTGTCGGCGACACCGTTGCTACCGACACTGTAGTTGCAGTTGAAGCTACCGCTGAATAATACTGCCTCCAACAGCACAAAGATTTTAACAGCACAATAAAACCGGTTTCCGGGCTACGGCCATGGGAACCGATTTTTTTTGCCGATTTTTGCGGCATAAGATTTATAAAAGCAGTAAGAGCTTTTGATTGAGGTTATTGGCGGGGGAAGGAGATGCGGAAAGTGGCTCCGGGAGCATCGGGAAGCGGTTCGAGCGAGAACCGGCAGCCGTGGCTGCTCAGAATTTCGGCAACGAACATAAGTCCGAGGCCCTGACCGCCGGTTTTTGAGGTGTAGAAGGATGAGAAGAGGCGTCCGTGTGCCTCCGGAGATATTCCGGAACCGTTGTCGGCAATAGTAAGTGTGGGGCCGCCGCCCGGCGAACCGGCATTCTCTATGAGGAGGGTCAGGCGGATGTTGCCATTGGTCCGGGCTGCGTCGCGGATGCTTTCTGCGGCGTTTTTCACGATGTTGACAAGGGCCTGCTCCAGGAGTACTTCGTCGAACGATGCAATCGCTTCGGTCTCCGGAAGTTCCATTGTCAGCGAGCAGTCCTGGCCCGCTACGCCGTGGGCCACCGATTCCAGAAAGGCGTTGCGGGAGTCGAGCCATCGGGCTAAATCGAGGCGTTCGAGCCGCGGGGCGGGAATCTTCACTACGTCGGCGTAGCTTGATATAAACGACCCGAGCGAGCGGCATCGGGCGGTGCATCCCTCGATAAGGCGCGCTACATCGGGGTCGTCGTCCTCATGGATTATTGCGAGAGTCTCGAGGGTAGACTGCATGCCCGCAAGGGTATTGTTGACCTCGTGGGCCATAAGGCGTATCACCTTGGCATAGGCGGATTTCTCGGCGAGGCGCACTTCGTCGGTAAGACTTTCGATCATGATGAACTGGCGACGGAATCCGCGGTCCGTAAACCATAGGCGCGAGATACGGTAAATGCCCTCGCCACACCAGCGGAGGTTTACGGTCCGTACTCCTCCGGGTTCAAGCGAGCGGATGGAGTCGGCAATCGGCCCCGAAAGAGCATCGAGCGGTGGCAGGTTATCGTCGCGCCCGAAGCCCAGACGGGTGCGAGCCCAAGGGTTGGCCGTTTCGATTTCGCCATCGAAGCCGAGAATGAGAATCCCCATTGGCGAGGCGTCGATGAGGCGCGTGAGGAAAGAGTTTCGCTCGTTCTGCAGCAGGCGTTCCTCCTTGAGGGAGTGCATCAGGCTGTTGAAAAGGTCGACGATGCGGTCGGCGTCGGGGAGGCCCACCCGGGCCAGACGGCTGCTGTAGTCGTGGCCGCGCAGCAGCTCCATACCGCGGGCGGCTGCCTGCATGGGCCGTACCATGGCGAAGTAGAGCATAAGGAGGATGAGCGTGGCGAGCGCGCCGGCGGCCGTACACCAGATGATGGGTGCGCCGATGGCGCACAGGAGGGTGCATGAAGCGGCGGCGAGAAGAGCCGCAAGCCATAGCCATTTATAGCGGAAAACTTTCATGGATTAGTAACTTGGCGGGGCGAAGCAGCGGTAAAATAATTTCGACCGGCTACTTATGTCAGTCGGCGAGGCCGTGTTTCTTGAGTTTGCGGTAAAGCGTCTGGCGTGTGACACCAAGGATTGAGGCTGCATGCGTCACATTTCCTTTGGCCGTTCGCATGGCTGCCTCTATGGTGCGTCGCTCGGAATCGTCGAGACTTGCGGGTGAGGCCGGGGTATCCTTGCTGTCGGATTGCTGCGTTTCGCCGGCCATTGCCGCGGTAGTGCGGAAATCGTCGGCGTGGAGGCGCGCCGACGGGGTAAGAAGCACAGTGCGCTCAACCAGGTTGCGAAGCTGGCGTATATTGCCGGGCCAGGGGAGTGAACGCAGCCATGCGATGGCATCGGGTGCAATCTCCGGCGCCTTGAGGCCCATGGCCGAGGCAGCTTTCGCGGCGAAGTGTGAGGCGAGAGGTCCGATGTCGTCGAGGCGCTCGCGCAGAGGTGGGAGTCGCAGCACTATGAGGTTGATGCGGTAGAAAAGATCCTCGCGGAAACGGCCGTCGGCCACCATGGCCTGAAGATCGGCATTGGTGGCGGCAATAAGGCGGAAATCGCTCTGGCGCGGTGTTGAGTCGCCGAGCCGCTCGAAGGTATGCTCCTGGAGCACACGCAGCAGTTTCACCTGACTGCCTGCGTCGAGGTCGCCTATCTCGTCGAGGAAAATCGTGCCCTTGTCCGCCAGCTCGAAGCGGCCCTTGCGGTCGGCCACGGCGCCGGTAAATGCGCCTTTGGCGTGCCCGAACATCTCGCTCTCGAAGAGCGAGCGCGAGATGCCGCCGAGGTTCACCATGACGAACGGCCCGTCGCGCCGCGGCGAATTGCGGTGTATAGCCTGGGCAATCAGCTCCTTGCCGGTGCCGTTCTCGCCGAGAATCAGCACCGAGGCGTTGGTGGAGGCTATGCGGGCGGCCGTGCGGAGAACGGATGCGAGCGCCGTGTCGCTGCCTATTATGCCTGAAGCATCGAAATCGCCGCAGGAAACGTCGGCCTTGGGAGCGGCAAGGGCGAGGGCCGTCTCCACTCGCTGAAGCATTACGCGGTTCACCCACGGCTTGGTGATGAAGTCGCAGGCGCCGAGACGCATCCCCTCTACGGCCAGCGGGATGCTCCCCCAGGCAGTAATGAGGATAACGGGCATCTCGGGCCTGAGCACCTTGAGGCGCTGCAGAAGTTCGAGCCCTTGGCGTCCGTCGGTAGTGGTTGAGAAATTCATGTCGATAACGGCCAGGCGCAGCGAGGCCTCGGAGCGTGCAGCCGTGATTGCCTCGTCGGGCGTAGCGACGGCCGCAACGTCGTGGCCGGCCCGCTTCAGAAGCAGCGATAGCGAGAGCCGCACGGTTTCGTTGTCGTCAACAATGAGAATCATATTGCAAAGGTACGGAATTTATAGGAATCGGTCGGCGTATCACTGGCGGAGAATTCTGCTGAAATCGGCGTCGATGCCGGTGTGGAGCTCGTAGTCCCAGAGCGTGAGCGAGCGCAGACGGTAGTAGTAGCTCCAATAGCGGAATAGCTGATTTACAAAATTCTGGCGGGCGCTGTCTTTTTTGGCCTGAGAGTCGTTGAGGTCGAGCGTGGAGATACGGCCGATCATGAAGGTCTCCACATTGGTGGCGTAGCGCTGTGCGGCGATTTCGTCGGCGCGGCGTGCGATGTCGAGCTGCCGGCGCTGGTTGTTGAAGCGCTCCACGAGTATGAAGATATCCTGGTTGAAGTCCATCGTCTCGCGGCGGATTGTGCTTTCGACCACGCGGCGGTTGCTCTCGGCCACCTTCACCTTGCCGCGGCGCTTCCCCCAGTCGAGCAGGGGGATCGAGAGGCCGAGCTCCACGCCCTGGTTATCGTGGAGACGGCGGTAGGCCTGCCCGATGCCGGAGTCGGTGCCGGTGAAGCCTACGCGCGCGAAAAGGCTGATCTCGCGGAGGTCGCCTTTGGCCGAGGCCACGGCGTAGTCGGCCTCGAGCTGGCGCCGGCGTACGTTGCGGGCGAACTTGTTGTTGGTCAGGGCGCGTTCGAGAGCGTCGGCATATGTGATTTCGGCACATGGCGTGCGCGCGGGCATCACAGGCGAGATGTCAACACTTTCGGGAAGGTCGAGAAAGGCGCGCAGTGTGAACATGGCCTGCTTGAGGGCGCTCTCGCAGTCGGTGAGCTCCGAAGTGGCGTCCAGACGGTTGAGCTCCATCTGCAGCAGGTCGTTGCGGCTTATCTGACCCATCTCACGTTTTTCCCTGGCCACCTCGTAGAGGCGCGAGGCGTTGTCGAGGTTCTGGAGGGCGATACGGTGGTTTTCAACGGCCAGCAGCAGCGAGAAATAGAGGTCGATTGCCTGAAGTGCCACATCTTCCGACGCGCTGAGGAAGGCCGCCTTGGCCTCGGCGTAGCGCTCCGGCTCGATGCGGCGGCGCCATTTGGTATGGTTCACGCCGAACACCGGCTGGTTGAGCGTGAGCGCCACCGGAATGCTCATGAAGCGGTTGCCGGCGACCACCTGGTCGAGGTCGCGGTAGAAATCGAGGCTCGTGGTGAGCGAGAGCGTTCCTCCGGTGGGCCATATCGACTGGCAGACTGCGATGGAGCCGTTCATCTGCAGATAGTTGTTGCGCACGAACGAGTAGGCGCCGTCGGCATCCATATATGATGTATATTGCTTGTAGTAGGCCGGGAGGGTGGCATTGAATGTGACTTCCGGCAGCAGGTCGGCGCGGTAGGTCCGGTATTCCCAGTAGGCCTGGCGGAGCTCGTCGAGCGCCACGGCTGCGTCGACGCTGTTGGCGCGCGCCCGGGCGATGGCATCGTCGAGCGATAGCGTGAGCGTGTCGGCGGCCGCGGCCGCCGCAGCCATGGAAGCGGTAGCTGAGAGAGCCATGGCTGCGAGAGCGGCGCGGAGCGGGGAAAGGATTCTGGAATCTGAAAACATAGGCATAAGCGAAGAGCAGGAGAGAGAAGGTGCGGTTTTATTCGTCCTTGATGGCTACGGCGGGATCGACGCGCATGGCGCGCGAGGCGGGGAACCATATGCCGCCCACAATCATCAGGGCGAGCGTCAGGTAGGCAAAAGCGGCGCAGGCGATGAAGCGCAGGGGCTCGAAATAGTAGACCCAGAGGCGCGAGGAGTTGAGTTCCAGATGGGTCAGCAGCCAGTCGAGTCCGAGGGCGGGGATGGTGGCCACGGTGAGAAGAATAAGCCCTTCGGAAATGAGGCGGCGGAAGATGGAGCGCGAGGTGGCTCCGTTGACCTTGCGGATGGCGATTTCGCCGACGCGCTGCTGGGTGCGGAACCAGAAGGTGCCGAGCAGCCCGAGGAAGATGCTTACGAGCACGAACACCATCATCGCGATGTGGTTGCGGATTTCGGCGCTCTTCTGGGAGCGTTCGTAGTAGCCGAGCGAGTCGACTTCGGCAATATCGCTGATATAGATGTTGCCCGAACGCGTCCATGAACTTCCGAGGATATGCTTTTTGAAGCCGTCGACGGCCTCCGGACGCACCTTCACAAGGATGCTGGACGTGTTGAGCTCGTTGCCTTCCGACATGGAAAGAAGAATCTGGGGGATGGGCATTTCGTGGATTGAGCGTTTTATTGGCTCGATGATGCCACCGATGGAGATTTCCGTGGAGTCGCTGCCGATGTAGAACCGGCGTGAGAGCATTTCGCGAACGTCGTAGCCGTCCATCTCGTCGTAAATTTCCTTCCAGGAATTATACTGCTTGTGGGGGAATTTGCAGAAAATCATGTCGGATGTGACGAGTGTCTTGCCACTCTCGAAAATCCGTCGCATCTCGGCGGGCGATTCGCCGTTGGTGCCGCGGATGGAGAACATCTCGATATATTCGGGCGTGATGAAACGCTGGGAGATGGTGCCGACAACCGCGAGCGAGTCGGTGGCGTCGGCGTTGGAGAGATGGGTGCCGCTGAGATTGAATTCGTTGGGCACACCGCAATATGTGCGTGCGGCAATCTCTACGGCGGGATCGGCCTTTATGCGCTCGTAGAGGATGCGCGAGTTGTCGGCATGGGTATTCTCGGTCGAGTCGGCGGGATTCCAGTCGGGCGCCGAGGGGTCGATTGCCGTGAGCGAGACCGTGAAGACGCGCTCGGTCTGCAGTCCCATCGGCTGGAGGGCGACATCGGCCTTAATATAGAGGAAGTCGGAGATATACCAGAGCACCACGCTTACCACAATCAGCTCTACCACGAGCCAGATGTTGGAGCTCCATTCGGTGGCCATCTGTTTTAGAAGTCTGCGTGACATGGAGATATGTATTATGTCGGAGTTATGAGATAAAAAAGTCGTTGTTCAGTTTATTTGCGTATGCCGCCGATGGCTTCGACCACGTGGATGCGCGAGGCGCGCCAGGCGGGGATGCCGCTCGACAGCAGGTTGAGCACGAAGCAGAAACCGAGAGCGGCGAGAAGGATTCGCCAGTCGAGCAGCGAGATGATGGAGATGTTGGTGGCTGATCCGACGACGTATTTGGCGCCGATCAGCAGCGATCCGGCGAACAGCCAGGCAAATACCAGGCTGAAAATCAGGCCGAGAATGCCTCCGGCGAGGGTTATGAAGAAATTTTGGGTGAGGATGTCGGCCACGAGGCGCCGGCGCGTGCATCCGAAGGCGCGGCGCACGCCGAACTCGCTGACCTTATGGCGCAGACGGCTCTGGGTCATCGTGGAGAGGTTTACGGCCGGCACGAGCAGAAGAATGGCGTAGACAATCAGGCGTTCGCGGCGCGGGGTCTCGGTATCGGGACCGGCGTTGCTGTACTCCAGATACTGGGCATCGTCCTGTGTGTAGGGGGCGTCGAAAAGGTCGAGCTTATATCCGAAAGGTTCGAGCTTGAGGTTGAACTGCGCCTCGCGACGCTTTACGTCGGCATGGATTTTTGGGAAGTCGGAGGCGGAACGGGCGAGGACCGTCACGCAGAAGTCTCCCAGGCCGGGCAAATCTGAGCTGTCGTGTTTGGTTGTGATCGGAATCCAGGCTTCGGCATAGGCGCGGTCGGCCAGCTGGGAGACATCATCAACCACGCCGACCACGGTATAGGGCTCGTAGCGGTTGAGCATTAGACGTCGGCCCACGGCCTTGTCGGTACCGAGAAGATGGCGTGCCGCCGACCGGCTGAGTACCACTGAGTTGCGTTGCGACGAAGCTGAGAAGGGTGTGCCGTCGATGAAAGTGAAGTCGAACACTTTCCAGTAGTTCGGGTCGGTTTCGCGTATGGCAACCCGCATCGGAGGCTCGCCGTCGGCATTAAGGGCCGAAGCATATGGATCGGTATAGACTGTGGCGGCTTCCGCGCCGTCGAGATCGAAATAGAGGTCGTGGGCGGCTTCCTCGGAAATCATGCCCGAGGAGAGGCCCTGACTGTCATTCGTCATAAGACAGATGAACTTTGCGTGGAGTGAGCGGTCGCGGTTGTTCTCCGGGGCGATGGGCATTGTCTTTACCTGCGCGCTGATGGTGACCATCATAATTAGGAAGATTGCCAGAGCGGTACCGATAACCGTTACGATGCCTATCACCGGCTGGTTGCGCATGTCGGTCCAGGCTTCTTTTATCATTTTCATAGCTTTACGGTTCTTTATGAAAGTATAGAATCAGATCATGCGGCCGTCGAAGAAACGCACGATGCGGTCGGTCTGGCGCGCCTGCTCCTCGTTGTGGGTCACCATTACGACGGTACGTCCGTCGTTGCGGTTGAGGTCGTGAAGCAGCTGCATGATTTCTGCGCCCATCTTCGAATCGAGGTTGCCGGTGGGCTCGTCGGCGAGGATAATCTCGGGGTTGCCGACTATGGCGCGTGCCACGGCCACTCGCTGGCACTGTCCGCCGGAAAGCTGAGCAGGCATGTGGCGCATGCGATGGGTGAGCCCCACACGCTCGATTACCTGCTCCACCAGGCGCCGGCGTTCGGCGGTCGATACTCCCTTGCGGTAGAGCAGAGGGAGCTCCACGTTGTCGGCCACGCTAAGTGTGGGGATGAGGTGGAAACTCTGGAACACGAAACCGATGCTTGAGTTGCGGAAGCGTGCGAGAGTGTCGTCGCCCATGCCGAGGGTGTCGGTGCCTTTGATGGATACTGTTCCCTTGGTGGGGGAGTCGAGCAGTCCTATTATATTAAGCAGTGTGGACTTCCCGCAACCCGACGGACCCATTACGCTGAGGAATTCGCCGCGGTCTACGTCGAGGTTAACGTTGTCGAGGGCTATGGTCTCGATTTCTTTGGTGCGGTATACTTTCTCCACACCGTTGAGGCTGATGATGCTCATTTTAAGTTAAGTTTTGATTTGTTGGCATATGGGGTCATGTCGGAGGTCACCACGGTCTCGCCCGGGTTGAGGCCGGAGATTACCTCGACATAGTCGTAGTTTGATTCGCCGAGCTTCACCTTGTGAGCGTGCAGGGCGTTGCCGTCGACGGTGAAGATGGTATAGTCGCCGGGACCGCGGTAGTAGGAGCCTGCGGGGATGCGGACGGCATCGTCGCGGATATCGCATTTCACGTGTACGTCTACCCGCAGGCCGGAGCGCAGGCGGGGATTGGTATCGTCGTCGAGGGCGACGTCGAAGGTTACCACGCCGCCTTTCGAGGTGGGTTCCACTGCAGTGATGCGCCCCTCGATGGCGGTCGAGCCTATTTTCACCGTGACGCCTCCGCCGGACACCACGCGGGTGGCCAGCGCGTCGGAGATTTCAGATGATATCTTGAAATGGCTGAGGTCGGCGATTGTGGCAACTCTCTCGCCCTGCCCCACGCGGGCGCCCACGCGGTCGTTGATGAAGGTGAGAGTGGCTGCCCGGGGCGAGCGAAGTTTGGCGTCGTCGAGCGTGCGCTCCTTCTCGGCGTAGTTCTTGTTGAAGATGTCGATTTCCAGATGCTTCATTTTCTCGGAGTTGGCGCGCACGCCGCGCTCGTTGGCGAGCTGCCTGCGCAACTGGTCGAGCTGGAGGCGCGCCGTCTCGTAGGCGAATTCGGCCTGTCGCACGCGGTCGCCGGTGCCAGAGCCGATGCTGTCGAGCCGACGTTCGCTGCACATTTCCTGGCGCAGGCGGTTAAGCTCCATTTCCTTTACGCGCATCTGCATCTCGAGGTCGGCGATGTAGGTGCGGTTGGTAAGGCGCGTCTGCTCGTTTTCGAGATGGAGGCGGCGGCGCTCGTCGTCGAGGGTTTTCAGTTCGGTCTCGGCGGCGGTGAGGTCGAGGCGCAGCAGGGGAGTGCCTTCGGCGAGCGTGTCGCCGGCATGGCAGTAGACTTCGTCGATGCGGCTTTCTACCGGAGAGTTGATTATCATCTCGAATGCGGGCGCCACGGTGCCGCTGGCGCGTACGGTCGTTTCAAGCGCACCACGGCTCACGATACCGGTCTGAATTTCGGTAAATTTGACTGTCGGAGTCGAGAATGCGGCGATAAGCCCCACGATTACGCCGGCTCCGGCTATTCCGGCAGCGATGCGGAGCGCCACGCGGCGTCGGCGGGATTTTTTAATATCGGCTGATATCTCACGGTCCATATGGGTTGGAATTTTTGATTGACGTATATATATGTTTCTGTTCGTGCCAGATAAGGATGCAGAAAGCGTGCCAAAAAACTTAAATCATTGATAATTTGGCATTTGGCATTTATGGTGGTGTACGGATATGTTACAGGTGTACGTATTCGGAAATAATTGTTAACTTTGCCGGTATGAAACTCGACGAAGCTATACGCCAGGCTATAACGGAATTGTCGGCCGATGGCCAGACGCTCCCGGCGGCTGCTCTCGAGCGTCTTGACCGGCTGGAGTGCTTCGACCGGCGTGCTGCCCTTCGCTTCGCCGTACGGACAGCCATCCGCAGCGGGGCTTTCGAGCGGTTTTCCGCTTTCGGAGAGGGCACGGACCAGGTGGCTGCGTTCGTGAGTCATTTTCAGGCCCACACGGGCTTTGTGCCGGAGCTGGTGGAGGAAGTGTTCACTGCGTATGCGAGGGCGATAGGCTGGGATGAGCGGTATCTTCCCGTGGTTTGCGGCAGGATTGATGCGAGCGACCGCTGTGAGGAAGTCGCCGAACCTCTGGAGGAATATGGAGAAAAGGAGCCGGCGCCCGCATGGCATACCCTGACTGTAGCCGAAAAAATCGCTCATCTGAATTCGGTAATCACTCTCGACGTGGCTAAGGCGGCCGTATTCGGTGCGACTGTTGAAACACCCCTGGCGGTTGACCTCGACGTTACGGGTATTGTGATGACCGCCACCCTACGCCGCATCGCGCCTATGGGAAGCTGCCAGTTGCAGTATGCACTATATGGGGCGGACGACGCTCTGCTTGCCGTAGGCGTGGGGGGCACCATGGCGACCTTTTCCACAGATTATCTCCCTCTGCAGTTTACTGTCCCGTCAGGACGCATCCCCACCGACACAGCCCCCACGCGCCTGCACCTTTTTATCTGCTGAGAAACCGAAGTTTTTGTTCCGTCCTTCCAAATCAGACCGATCACTTAACTGCGATTTTTTTGCAAAATTCGGCGAAAGGCTTTATCTTTGCAGACGTAAAACCGATGCGGTAGTAGCTCAGTTGGTAGAGCATCAGCTTCCCAAGCTGAGGGTCGCGAGTTCGAGCCTCGTCTACCGCTCCAATGAGTAAAAGGTTGATTATTAGCTTAGTAATAGCAATAATCAACCTTTTTTATGCGTCAATATCGTCCAAAAATCCCTCCATAATTGCGAACTTTCAGCACTTTTTGGGTGTTTTTGTGGTGAAATGTTCACCCAAAGTTCACCCACCTTGATAATCAGCGAGTTATGTGATTGTTAATATCTATGTATTTGAATTTTAGTGTTTTATGATAACAACAACGAAATACGAAATTAGAAAGGAGCGTCCCCGTCCCGACGGTTCGTTCTGGCGCGGAGTAAATCCACACACGGGGTATCTTACTGAAGTGGAAGTGACTTCTTCATCGCGCTGCGAGGTGAACGTCTACGAGCCTGATTTCGTCACGCTGTATCAGCATGAGGTGTGCAATTATACCTTCGACCAGAACAGCGGTGAGTTCCGCCTGCGTTTCGACGGCGACGTGGTTGCCGGATACATCCATGGCGACAAGATGACACTGACCCTCAATACATTCGGTACATTTACCCTTGACCGGGTTTATCTTAACTGATTGCTGATACAGCCGTTGCCATGCGGCCTATAAACGCTTGATGTCTCTCAAAATTGTAGGGACGGCAATGTGTTTTGGCTTGTTCAGTTGCCTTTCAGCGGTTTTAGAGTGGCGATCAGCTGGTCGGCGTCGTAGTTCAGAATGAGGTCGTCGGGGAATTCAGTGGCCTGAAGAAGAGGGCGGATGCGGTCGTAGTCGGCAATCTGAAAGGAGATATGGGCGTCGCTGCCGAGAACTACGGGAACTTCGTAGCGTTTGCAGAGACGCAGGAGCTCCAGGCTGTTGGGTTCGGCGAGAATTCGCTTTGTGCGGTTGGGCGAAAGCGAATGGTTGTTGATTTCCAGTATGGTACCTGTGCGTCGTGAGGCCTTCACAAGCTCTTCGAGATGAAGCGTGGCGGTGCCGTCGGCCGGATGGCTTATCATCTGGATTTTGGGATTTTCCATCACTCGAATCATGCCTGCGGTGTTTTCGTCGACGGTGCCTCCGCGCCAGCAGATGTCGTGAATGCCGGCGATTGTAATGTCGAGGCGAGCGATTGTGGCATCGTCAAGGTCGATACGTCCGTCGGTGTCGAGGATATTGATTTCGCATCCGAGCATCAGGCGGATACCATACATCTCGCGCGGTACTACGTGCATGTTGGTGAAATAAATCTTTCCGCATGTGCCGGGAATAGATGGTGCGTGCTCAGTGATTCCGAGAATTCTCAGACCGCGGCGCGCGGCTTCGGCGGCCATTTCCTGAATGGTGCTGTAGGCGTGGCCGCTGACGATGGTGTGGGTGTGGAGATCGGCTTGAACGATTGGCATAACGACTTATAAATCAACAAACGCGGAGAAAATCGATTTTCTCCGCGTTCGGTGTTGTAATCTGAGTGGTGGGCGCTGAGGGATTCGAACCCCCGACCCTCTGCTTGTAAGGCAGACGCTCTGAACCAGCTGAGCTAAGCGCCCTTCTCGCCTCAAAAGCGATGCAAAATTAGGCAATTTTTTTATTCCCTCCAAATTTTTTTGCCACTTTTTGTTGAAAAATATTTGCGCATTTATTCGTACCTTTGTAGAAACGCTCTGCAACTCGCAGTCGCTCAATTTTATAATAACGTAATTAATCCACGCGGGCTCTCCACGCGAAAACGCCAACATTTTTATCACATCCCCTCTGCAATATGGAGCTTACCCAACTCACCGCCATCTCGCCGGTCGACGGCCGCTACCGCGGCAAAACTGAGCATCTCGACCGCTATTTTTCCGAGTACGCCCTGATCCGCTACCGCGTGAAGGTGGAAATAGAATATTTTATCGCCCTGTGCGAATTGCCATTGCCTCAGCTTGTCGACATTAGAACCGCCAACGAGCAGGCCGGCTCCACTCTCTATGAGACGTTGCGCGACATCTACCGCGACTTCTCGGTGGCCGACGCCCAGGCTGTCAAGAACTTCGAGGCTGTGACAAACCACGACGTCAAGGCCGTGGAGTATTTCATCAAGGAGCAGTTCGACCGCCTGGGGCTGGAGCGCTGGAAAGAGTTTATTCATTTCGGCCTGACCTCGCAGGATATCAACAATACGTCGGTGCCGATGAGCGTGCGCGATGCCCTTCACGAACTGTTCATCCCAATGGTCGAGGAGCTTGTCAATGCCCTCAAGGTGCGCCGCGACGAGTGGGCCGACATCCCCATGCTCGCCAAGACCCACGGCCAGCCCGCATCGCCCACGCGTTTGGGCAAGGAGATGGGCGTGTTCGTGTACCGCCTCGAGCAGCAGCTCGAGCAGCTGCGTGCCGTGCCTGTCTCTGGCAAGTTCGGAGGTGCCACCGGTAATTTCAACGCCCACCATACCGCCTATCCGAACATCGACTGGCCCGCTTTCGCCGCCGGCTTCCTCAGCGAGCGGCTCGGAATTGAGCGCGAACGGTTCACCACCCAGATTTCCAATTATGACAACATCGCCGCACTTTTCGACGCCCTCCGCCGCATCAACACCATTATCCTCGATCTCGACCGCGATATATGGATGTATGTCAGCATGGAGTATTTCAAGCAGAAAATCAAGGCCGGCGAGGTCGGTTCGTCGGCGATGCCACATAAGGTAAATCCCATCGACTTCGAGAATTCCGAGGGAAACATCGGGATAGCCAACGCCATCTATGCCCATCTGGCCCAGAAGCTGCCCGTGTCGCGCCTTCAGCGCGACCTCACTGACTCCACTGTGCTGCGCAACGTGGGTGTTCCCATGGCACACTCCGTGATCGCGCTACAGTCTACCCTCAAAGGGCTTGGCAAGCTGCTTCTCAACCGCCCGGCAATCGATAGCGACCTGGAGAAGATGTGGAGTGTGGTGGCCGAGGGCATCCAGACAATCCTGCGCCGCGAGGGCTATCCCCATCCATACGAGACGCTCAAGGCTCTGACGCGCACGAATGCCACCGTGACAGCCGAAAGCATCGCCGCCTTCATCGACGGGCTCGATGTGAGCGCCAGCGTGAAGGAGGAGCTGCACAGCCTCTCGCCATCCACATATACGGGATATTGATTCCCGGTTTTCCTGCTGCAACCTTAACCCCCAAACCATAAAACATGTTATTGAATAAAATTGCCTGCGCATGCGCCATGATTGCGACTTCCATGGCCGTGTGTGCAGCCGAGACTCCCGACTGGGAGAATCCCGAAGTGTTCGCCGTGGGACGCGAGCCCGTGCGGGCTACCGCCTATCCTTATCCTACGCAAGCGCTTGCCATTAAGAATGTGCCTTCCGACTCGCCCTGGTTCAAAAGCTTGAACGGCAGCTGGAAGTTCAACTTCGCCGCCAAACCCGCCGACCGTCCTGTGGATTTTTACCGCACGGACTACGACACATCGAAGTGGGCCGACATCGAAGTTCCCTCCAACTGGGAAATGAAGGGCTACGGCACGCCCATCTATACCAACACCAATTACCCCTTCCCGGCCAATCCGCCCTACATCCCCCACGACGACAACCCCGTGGGAAGCTATGTGCGCACCTTCGACATTCCCGCCGACTGGGCCGGTCGCGATGTATTCCTGCATTTCGACGGCTCGACGGCCGGCATGTATGTGTGGATCAACGGCGAGAAAGCCGGCTACGTGCAGAGCACCAAGAACCCCGCCACATTCAACATTACCAGATACATCCATCCGGGCGTCAACCGCCTGGCCTGTGAGGTCTATCGCTGGACCGACGGCTCCTACTGGGAAGACCAGGATTTCTGGCGTCTCAGCGGTATCGACCGCGACGTCTACCTTTATTCCACTGCTTCCCAGCGCATCGCCGACTTCTTCGCCCGCGCCGGTCTCGACAAGAGCTACCGCAACGGCACCCTCGACGTCAACGTGAAGGTGGCCGACACAGCCTCCAAGCCTGCCAAAGGCTCGAAGCTGGAGCTTACGCTCCTCGACGCCGCCGGCAAGCAGGTGCTCGCCCAGACGAAATCCGTAAGCTCCTCCGCCAACACTACCGTGAAATTCAGCGGCCGCGTGCCTCAGGTTGCCACCTGGAGCGACGACGCCCCCAACCTCTACACCCTTGTGCTGACGCTTAAAAACGCCAAGGGCGACGTTGTGGAGGCCACATCGGCCCGTGTAGGATTCCGCTCGGTGGAAATACGCAACAGCCAGCTGCTCGTAAACGGCAAACCGGTGGAAATCCACGGCGCCAACATCCACGAACACCATCAGACCAACGGACATGTGGTAGACCGCGAGACCATGATGAGCGATATCCGTATGCTCAAGCAGCACAACCTCAACGCCGTGCGCACAAGCCACTATCCGCAGTCGCCCCTGTGGTACGACCTCTGCGACCAGTATGGCATCTACGTGCTCGACGAGGCCAACGCCGAGGCCCACGGCATGGGTGTGCACTTCGACCGCACCGACAGCCGTCCCGGCCACCCCGCCTCGGAGCCTGCATGGAAAGCGTCGCTGCTCGACCGTGAGCGCTCGCTCGTGGAGCGCGACAAGAACCATCCGTCGGTAATCATCTGGAGTCTCGGCAACGAGAGCGGCAACGGCCAGAATTTCTACGACGCTTACGACCTCGTAAAGAGTCTCGACCCGACGCGCCCCGTGCACCACGAACAGGCCGGTGAAGGCTCCAATACCGATATCGTCTGCCCGATGTATCCCTCAATGGATTACATCCGCGAATACGCTTCGCGTACCAATCCCGGACGCCCCTTCATAATGTGTGAGTACGCCCACGCCATGGGCAACTCCTCCGGCAATTTCCAGGAATATTTCGACATTATCCGCAATTCGCCCCAGATGCAGGGCGGCTTTATCTGGGACTGGGTGGACCAGGGGCTGCTCACCACCGACGGGAACGGCCATCCTTACTGGGCCTATGGCGGCGACTTCGGTGCCTGGAAGTATACCGACGACAATAATTTCTGCATCAATGGCCTGGTGCAGCCCGACCGCACGGCGCATCCGGGGCTGATGGAAGTGAAGAAAGTATATCAGGACATACGTTTCTCCTCGGCCGACCCCAAGAGCGGCGACGTGACTGTCGAGAACCACTTCATGACCCGCGACCTGGGCAACTACCGCTTCACATGGCAACTGCTCAAAAATGGCGCTGTAGAGGCTGAGGGCCCACTCCCCGTTCCGGCAGTGAAAGCGGGGGAGACTGCTGCCGTGAAGGCGCAGCTTCCCGCTGTTGACCTCGCCGACGGCAACGACTGGCGCCTGTCGGTCTACGGCGATGTCGTGAGTGGTGACGAGATTATTCCCGCAGGCCATGAAGTGGCCCGAGAGCAGTTCGTGCTCGCCGAAGGCGCCCGCAAGAGCAGCCTCGACGCACTCTGGACATCGCTTGTGGCCGATGGAGCCAAAATGGCGGCTCCGAAAGTCGACGTGAAGAAAGACCGTAAAAGCCGTGACGAGGTTGTCGTAACCACCGCCAACGGCGCGGTGGTCAAGTTCCGCCAGAGCAATGGCGACCTGACCTCCTATACGCTCGACGGCCGCAAGGTAATTGGCGGCAATCCCACGCCTTTATTCTGGCGTGCTCCCACCGACAATGATTTCGGTGAGGGGATGCAGGTGAAGGCCAATGCATGGCGCTCAGCCGGATACAACCGCCAGCTCAAGAGCCAGAACGTTTCCGCCGAGGGAAATAAGGTGGTCGTAACCAATGTCTATCGTCTGCCCGATGTGGCGTCTGACTACACGATGCGCTATACAGTATATCCCGACGGACGCCTTGGTGTGGACGCCTCGCTGACTCCCGACGATGCTGCGTCGCTTTCCGAGATGATGCGTTTCGGAGTAATCACAGCGATGCCCTCGCAGATGGACAACTTCGCATGGACCGGCCGCGGCCCCTGGGAAAATTACTCTGACCGCAATACAGCCGCATTCATGGGCAAGTATGAGAAGAAGGTGGCCGATATGTTCTATCCCTACATCCGTCCGCAGGAGACGGGCGCCCTGACCGATGTGCTCAGCGCGTCGCTCACCGATGCCAAGGGCTTCGGCGTGAACGTAGAGGGCCTACAGCCGCTCTGCATCACCGCGCTCGACGTGCAGCCGACCGACCTCGATTTCGGTTCGGAGAAGCATCAGGTTCACAATAGCGACGTGCGCCACGGCAAACAGGGGAACTTCCTCTACATCGACCTCTGGCAGCGCGGCCTCGGCGGCGACAACTCCTGGGGCGCACATCCCCATGAACCGTACCGCCATTTTGCCGGGAAGCTGAGTTACAGTTTCCTCCTATCGCCTGTTAAGTAACCGGATAAAATACAAATTAAATGCGGTGTGTCAAACCTGAGCGTTCGACACACCGCATTGTTTTGTCGTTATATGGATTTTACTTCTTGCAGAGGCCGGGCACGGGGATTTTCTCGATACGGCGCTGGTGGCGTCCGCCTTCGAAATCGGTGTGGAGGAAGATGTTGACGATTTCAAGGGCTACTTCCGGCTCGATGAAGCGTGCGGGCATCACGAGCACGTTGGCGTTGTTATGGCGACGTGCCAGCGAGGCCAGTTCGGTGTTCCAGCAGAGGGCGGCGCGGATGCCCTGGTGCTTGTTGAGGGTCATGGCTATGCCGTTGCCAGAGCCGCACATTGCGATTCCGGGATGGCACTCGCCGCTCTCCACGGCTTCGGCGCAGGGATGGGCGAAGTCGGCGTAGTCGCAGCTTTCGGAGGAAAAGGTTCCGAAATCTTTATATTCCAGGTTGTTGGCTTCGAGATAGCCTTCCACGATGGCTTTCAGTTCAAAGCCGGCGTGGTCGCTGCAGATTGCAATCATGGCAAAAAGGTATTTAAGTAACGGTTCAAAATTATTTTATACTTTCCTGATCTAATTATTTCAACATTTCCGCGGCAGGATATTCGCGTTTTTTCCTATCTTCATCAGTCGTGTAGACATTCACACTCCTTCTTCATCGAGAAAAATCTCCTGAAAATTTTCCTCCCGGAAATATTAAAATGATTTCGACCAATTACTTATAGGTTGAATTCTCTTATTCGGAGGTCGGTTGGGCGGTCGTTGCAGGGGTTATTGTGGCCGAAGTTCCGTCGGGAGCGTCGACCACTATGATTTCGGTCTCCGTCGCGACGGTCTCATCCGGAGCAGCTTCCGAGCGAGTGGATTCCGCCGGACTGTTCAGCCCTGGGGGTATCACGACTTCCTTCTTCTTGAATGGCAACGTATAGGTTATGGAAAAAGTTCCGGTTACCGACGATTTCCTCGACCCGTAGCCGGGTATGTAGTAGGGCAGGCCGTATAGTGCGTCCGTTTCGTGGAGGATCTTCTGATAACGGAAGCTCCATCCGGCCGATATGGGACCGAACAGCTTGACACGCAGGCCGAACAGCACCTGAATATAGCTTACGTTCGACGTCTGTCGCGGAAGATTGAACGTGGCCGACTGGTCCCAGTAGCCGTCGGTGAGCGTCACGTCGTTCACTTCGTAGCTGAAGTGCGACCATCCGTAGCGCAGGCCCGCGTAGACCATATAGTCGGGATTGCTGTTGTAGAGGAAGTTGTAGGTCGCGCCTATGCGGAAGTAAGGTGTTATCCCTACGCGGTAGGTATAATTGTTGTCGTCGGGGGTATAGTCGGCCTGACCGAGGCCGATTTCCACCACGGGGATGTAGCGGTTGTGGAGGTTGAGTTCGCCGGAGAATTCTATCAGGCCGAAGTGTTGGCCGAATGCGCGCATCACCGGATCCCATATGTCGACGCCCACAGAGGCTGCATACAGCAGCGGTTTTTCCATTTTCGGTACTTTTCCTGTGGGTGTCTGCGTGGTGTCGGGCACCTCGCGGCCGGTGATGGTGTCGACAAGAATCACGTTTCCGTTGGCATCCTGACTGCGCACAAGTTTGCTGTAGTCGATTGAATCGGCCGGATTCCTGTTCTCGTTCTTTCCCTCGATGCCGGTCGAAGCGCTTTTAACAGGGTTCACCCTCCGCTGTCCGAGGGCGGGAAGCGCCACGGCCAATGCCGAAATCAGCAGAATCAGGCAGGTAATACGCTTCATGGCTGCAACCTCCTTTCCGCTTTAGCCGTCTCCGCCGTATTGTCGGGATTGTCGGGTGTCACGGGCGAATCGGGATCGTCCGGATTTTCAGGTTCATCGGGATTTTCGGGATCGTCGGGCTCCTCTTCCGCCACGCGGAAGAATATCTTGAAGCGCTCCATATCGAAGTTGTTGATGAGCGAGTCGACTACGGCCACGGAGTCGATGAGATGGCGGGTGTAGTCAATCCCGGTGATGTGGTAGACGTAGAATGCTCCGCACTCCTCCGAAGCGAAGTATGGTTCGGTGGTGTATCGGATTGTCAGGATATCGTCGAGCGCGGGGTCGTCGAGGCCCTGCTCCTTATAGTCGTAGTGGAAGCGGAACTGCGTGGAGGTTTCCTCGAAACGCAACGGGAAATAAAGTTGCTGCACGCGTGTGCCCGATTTTACCAGCAGCGAGTCGTGGGGAGCGCCGACGCCTCCGAGATCGAGGAAGTCGAGGGTGAGCGCAGCCCCGGTCGAGGCGTTGTAGAAGCCCATCTGGGGGAGCGCGCTATGGTTGTCGGTGCACCCGGTGGTGTTGCACCCGGCGAGCGGGAGCAGCGCCATCGCGGCCAGGGCGGCAATCGAGGCTATTGCGGGCAGATTGAATTTACGCTTCATTCGGGTGAATCGGTATGGAGTTCTTCCTCAATCTCGTATTCGTTGCGGCGCTGCGAGTTGCGCACCACCAGTTCGCCCAGAAATCCGGTGAGAAAAAGCTGGGTGCCGAGAATCATCATCGTCAGGGCGATGTAGAAATATGGGGAGTTGGTTACGAGCGTGTAGTGCATTCCGTGGTGCATCGCCCAGAGTTTCGATGCTCCTACAATCACTACGGCTATCAGTCCGAGCAGAAACATCAGCGAGCCGAGCAGCCCGAAGAAATGCATCGGTTTCACTCCGAATTTGTTTGTGAACCAGAGAGTAGCGAGGTCGAGATAGCCGTTGACGAATCGGTCGAGGCCGAATTTCGTCGTGCCGTATTTGCGGGCCTGATGGTGTACAACTTTCTCGCCTATGCGGTTGAAGCCTGCGTTTTTGGCCAGATAGGGTATATAGCGGTGCATGTCGCCGTAAACCTCGATGCGTTTCACCACCTTCTTACGGTATGCCTTCAGTCCGCAGTTGAAATCGTGGAGGTTATGTATGCCGCTCACTTTGCGGGCAGTGGCGTTGAAGAGCTTCGTGGGGATTGTCTTGGAAAGCGGGTCGTAGCGCTTCTGTTTCCATCCGCTCACCAGGTCGTAGCCCTCCTCCCTGATCATGCGGTAGAGTTCGGGAATCTCGTCGGGCGAGTCCTGAAGGTCGGCGTCCATGGTAATGACCACGTCGCCCTGCGCGCGTGCGAATCCGGTGTTGAGTGCGGGCGATTTGCCGTAGTTGCGCCGGAAGGATACGCCTTTCACGGCCGGATTGCTAAGGGCCAGACGGCGAATCACGTCCCACGACTCGTCGGTCGAGCCGTCGTTGACGTAGATCACCTCGTAGCTGAAGCCGTTGGCCTCCATCACACGTTCAATCCAGGCCTGCAGTTCGGGGAGCGACTCGGCCTCATTATATAGAGGAACGATAATAGAAATATCCATTTTCGGTAGATTGATGCTTGTTTATCTTTTGTTGGCAACGCGCACACGCCGCAGCTTCACTACGCCGGCCATCAGCATGCTCAGCAGGCTGCCGGAAAACATTCCGAGCCACATCCATCCGAAGGCCACGTTGAGTGGCGCCAGGATGGCTTTGGCGTTGGAAATCATCCTTAGTTCCTCGGCCATGGCTTCGGCTCCCTCGCCGGGGGTGGCCTCATAGACTTCGATGGCCTGCTGTAGCGCCCTCATAATCAGGCCGGGGTCGATCCAACGCAGGTAAATGAAAGATATAGCGCCCAGAATGAGGCATCCGCAGGCAAACGTCACGATACCCTGCATCCATAGGGCGGAGAAAACCGTCATGCCGTGGGCAGCCAGGTGTGTGCGCCTGAGAAAAAAATATATCAGCGGGGGAACTCCGGCCATCAGCGCGAAAGCCACCACGTTGAGCCACGCCGTGGTGAGCGAGGCTGTGCAGACGAAAAACAGCGCGCAGAGATACAGCCCGAGCCAGAACCCGTCGTCGGCACCACGGGTATATATGTTCTTTGGTCTTTTAGCTGTGTCCTGCATGTTGATTTGTTGCCGGAGTTATTTCCGAAGGGTGTTTTGTATTGCTATTTTTGATATTATGCAATACCCTCTCTCCGGGTTTAACATACAAAGGTAAGAAAAACTTTCGTATTACCCCAATTGGCCGCAGTATGTGCTATTTGGCCGAGAGGAAGGCGGCGATGCGTTGGTCGGAGACTCCTAACTCGCGTGCTCGCATGGCGTCGGCGCGGGCATCCTCTTCGCGGTAGCGCATGCGGTTGAGCACTGCGCGGTTGTAATACAGTTCGCCGTCGTCGGGATCGAGCTCAAGGCCGCGGGCAATGTCGTCGGATGCTTCGGCCAGCTGGTCGGTGGCGAGATAGCACATCGAACGGGCGGCGTAGTATACAGCCTCGGGTTTCTTCTCAATCAGCTCGCCGTAGAGCGGGATTGCGTCGGCGGGACGACCGCTGTTGGTGAAGATTACTGCCATAAGCAGTTTGCCCTGCGGGTCGGTCGGTTTAAGCTCCGCATAGCGCCGGCCGTCGGCTTCGACCTGCTTCCAGTTGCCGAGGGCCATATTGATGGCTGCACGCTCGTAGTAGGCCGGGGCATACGTGGAGTCCATTTCAAGAGCCTTGTCGAGATCGAGAATGGCATCGTGGGGACGCCCGAGCGATTCAAGTATCTTCGCCCGGTTATGCAGTATCACAACCGACCCGGGAGCGATGGCCCTTGCGTCGGTCAGGGTGCGGAGAGCCAGCGAGTCTTCCCTCTGGTAGTGCTGAATCATACCCACGTTGGAGAGCAGCATGACGTTCTGCGGGTTGGAGGGTTCGGCTTTCATGGCCTCGCGGTAGCATTCGATGGCGTCGGAATATTTGCCGTTGGCTACGGCTTCGTCGCCCCACTGCACATATTTCATATAGTGACTTTCGGCGATTGCAGCCGTGGCGGCTATCGTGGCTGCCGCAAGAGCGATGCGGCGGAGCAAGCGGGGATATTTCATAAGCGGTTTACTGTCTTGGTGGTGTGGAAACAAATTGGTGGCTGAAGTACATCCATGTCTGTAGGGCGCCCCGCATTGCCAGATATGCGATGAAGGCGAGCCACAGGGCATGGTTGCCTAAGGTGGAGAATAGCAGGAGGTAGACGGTGAAGAAGGTGGCCATGGCTCCTGCCATGCTGAGGAGGAGCTGACGGGTCAGGGTGGAGCCGAGAAAAACGCCGTCCCAGGCGAATGCCGCGAATCCGGCGAATGGAACCACGGCTGCCCACCAGTAGTAGTCGGCCGAAGCGGATATCACGTCGGTATCGGCCGAGAGGATGCCCAGAAAGGCTTCTCCCAGAATGAAGTATGCGGCAGTGAAGACGGTGGCCAGCGCGACTCCCCACCCGAACACGCCGCGCACGCAGCGCCGCATCTCAGCCCATTGCGCGGCTCCAACAAAACGCCCCACCAGGGCCTCCGCGGCGAAGGCGAATCCGTCCATCATATAGGAGAACAACAGGAACAGCTGCATCAGCAGGGTGTTGACGGCCAGGATTACGGTTCCCTGGCGTGCACCGAGTTTGGTGAACCAGAGCGTAACGGCTATCAGGCAGACGGTGCGTAGCATCACGTCGATGTTGATGCGGAAGAATCGTCCGAGCTCATGCCGGTTGAATATTTCCCGTAGGGGTGGGCGCTTGACCCGGTAGCGGCGCAGCAGCGCCAGGCCGATGAAGAATCCGGTCCATTGCGCCACGAGGGTTCCCGCCGCCACGCCGGCAATCCGCCATCCGGCGCCATACACCAGAATGAGGCTCACGGCTATGTTGGTGAGGTTGATGGCTATGGAGGTGACCAGGAGCATGCGGGAGTTCTGCATCCCCAGAAACCATCCCGACAGAGCGTATGTGGCCAGCACGGCGGGGGCGCCGTAAATCAGGATGCGGAAGTACAGGCCTGCAAGGGCGGCGGTATCGGCATCCGGGTCGACGAAGTGATTGAGAATCCATTTCAAGGGCCATTGAAGCACTATTATCGCTGCTCCGACGCCGAGTGCCACCAGCAGCGAGCGGTAGAGCACGAGCGCCTGAGTGCGTGTATCCGCCGCCCCATAGGCCTGGGCCGCCAGTCCGGAAGTGCCCCCGCGCAGAAAGGAGAAGAGCCAGTAGAGCATATTGAACATCACGCCCCCTACGGCAATCGCTCCGATAAATACCGCGCTCCCCATATGGCCGACAATGGCAGTGTCCACCAGTCCGAGCAGAGGAGTGGTGATATTGGCCAGAATGGATGGCACGGCTATTGCGAGGATTTTTTTGTTCACCTTTGAAATGGGAATCTTTGTTCTGTGGCTGCAAATTTACGCTTTTATCGGTGGGTCTGCCATATGTTTCAGTTTATTTAGCATATTCCGTGTAGAAAATTTTAAGAGCATGAGGCTGCCGTATTTTGTTGTCATCCAATTTAAAACGATAGATTTATCTTAGAGCTCAATATCTCGCGAAATAAAATTTTTGGAAAAATATTTGCACCGTTGCAGAAAACTCTGTACCTTTGCAACGCTTTTGAAAGGCAACCCTGCGGCAAAGGCCGAGGGAAAGCCCAATCGGGGTGTAGCTCAGTTGGTTAGAGTACGCGTCTGGGGGGCGTGAGGTCGCTAGTTCGAGTCTAGTCACCCCGACAAGAAAGCAGTAAAGCGGTGCAAATCTCAGATTTGCACCGCTTTACTTTTTTTTGTGCCGGCAAATCCTTATGCCGCTGACCCGAATTTTGTGGGAATATGATAATCGGCTGAAAGAAAAGGCGGTGTGTCTGGTTTGCGACACGCCGCCTTATTTTGACAGGACGTTATGGAATGTTGGTTACTCCATGGCGTCTCGAAGAGTTTTCGACTCGTCGATGGCCTGCTTGATTTTTTCGGGGGAAGCCTGCTCTTCGAGCATCTGGACTGCCTGGTAGGGAAGCTGCAGACGTACCATCATGTCCTTGAGCGCCTGGGCGATACGCAGGTTGGGTTCCAGAAGGCGAGCGCGGTATTCGTCGGTCAGCTCGATCTTGCCGTATTTCTTGCGTACGTTGCGGTATTTGATGCTGTTTACAATCTGGGGGATTTCCTCAACCTGTTCGGGCTTGTCGATTTCGCCTATCTTTACCGCCATTTCGTTGAATACGTCGACGGCTTTGGTGATGCCTTCCTCGCAGAATTCGGGAGTAAGCGGCGTCTTGTCGGCTGCCTGGGCGCTGACGGTTCCGAATGCGAAGGCCAGCAGCAGAGCTGTGAAGATTGTCTTGAATGCTTTCATTTTTTGAGTTAAATATGGATGAATGGGGTTATTTGATATTCAGGCGGTAGACGGCGAACGTCGACGGGCCGACGGTGGCGTTGAACTCGCGCCCTGCGGCTTCGACTGTCGATTCTACGGGTTTAACGATGTCGGGGTTGTCGAGAGTATTCTCTGCCTCGAGGTCGGCGTGGAGCGTGAGGACTTTGCCGCCGTCGAGGACCTTCCCTTTCTTGAGGCCGGTTATGTTGATGTTGAGCGTCTGGTCCTCCTTCGAGGTGTTGGCGACTTTCACCACAATCTGGTTGGCATCCTTGTCGAGAGTGGCGCTGGCGAAGAGCCCGTTCTGGCCCTCAGCGCCCGTGAGCGGTTTGCCGTCCATGGTGAGCGGGAACACGTTGGTACCCTTGTTGGTGGCGAACAACTGCTGTACGTAGTAGCTTGCAGTGGGCATGGAGCGGAGGTTGTCAAACCATATCATGTCGGGGCGCCACTGCCAGGCGTCGACGTGGGCGAAGAGCGGGGCATAGGTGGCCATGTGTACCACGTCGGCGTTGCGCTCCAGTCCGGTCATGAAGGCGGCTTCGAGAAGAGCGGGTTCGAAGTGGTTCCAGTTTTTATGGCGCATATGGCAGGCGTATTCGCCGGCGAAAACTTTCGGGCCCTTGCGGTCGTAGTTGTCGTAGCGTGCGCCCTGGGCGAGGAACCAGTCCTCGGGCCGGTAGAAATGCTCGTCGACAAGGTCGGCTTTCACGCGTTTCATCTCGGGCCAGAGGTAGTCGAATTTGTCGCCTTCGCTGTCGGGGCCGGTGGAGCCTACGATCTTGATTTCGGGATGGGCTTTGCGCATGGCGGCCAGGAAGGGTTCGAGGCGCTCCACGTATTCAGGTCCCCACTGCTCGTTGCCGATACCCATCATCTTGAGATTGAATGGGGCGGGATGGCCCATCTGCGCACGCAGCGAGCCCCAGGTAGTTGTTGTGTCGCCATTGGCGAACTCCACGAGGTCGAGCGCGTCCTGGATGTAAGGGGCGAGCGAGTCGACGGCCACGTGGTCCTCAGGGCGGTCGTTCTGATACTGGCAGGAGAGGCCTACGTTGAGCACCGGAAGCGGCTCGGCGCCGATTTCCTCCGAGAGCAGGAAATATTCATAGAAACCAAGGCCGTTGCTCTGGAAATAGTCGGGGAAGAAATGGTGGGTGAAGGTGTAGTGCCAGCGGTTTTCGATGGTCGGTCGGTTCTCGACGGGGCCGACGGTGTTTTTCCACTGGTAGCGGGTGTCGAGGTCGGTTCCCTCTACGATGCAGCCGCCGGGGAAACGGAACACGCCGGGATGTATGTCGGCCAGTTTTTGGGCGAGGTCTTTGCGCAGGCCGTTTTCATGCCCTTTCCAGGTGTCGACGGGGAAGAGCGATAGGTGCTCGAGGTCTACGGCCGTAGTGTCGGGGTGGCGCAGGAATACTCGGAGCACGGCGTGGGCGCATGTCTGGTCGGGCGTAAGCTCCACGGTGTATTTCTGCCAGTCGGTAGTGGTCACCTTGATTTTGGCCGAGGCGAGATCTTGCGAGCGTCCGTGGGTGTTTCGGTCGGCGAGCACCACTTTCAGGCGCCCTTCGCCGCCCTGCGGCACGCGTGCCCACACCGAGAAGCGGTATTTTTCTCCCTTTTCGACACCGATGCCAACGAAGCCTTCGTTTTCAAGGCCGGTGTGCTTGTGGTTGTGGCCTGCCGAGGTCAGGCGTACGTAATGGGGATTGCGGTCGAACGGCCCGTCGTTGCGAAGCTCCACACCTCCGAAGGTTTTCCAGCCCATGAGGTGCTGCGGAAACTCGAAGGAACGGTTCTTTATCTTCTCGGCATAGAGGCCGCCGTCGGCGCCGAAATTGATGTCTTCGAAGAAAAGGCCGTACATGGTGGGCTGAATGGGAGCGCCGGGTTTGTCGGCCTTGAGAGTCAGGTTGTTGGTAGCGGCCGAAGCGCTCAGCGAGAACGCTGCCGCTGTAGCAATCGTAAGGAGTTTTCTCATCGTTGAAGGTGGAATGACAGGTATTTTGATTTAACGGTTTTGAAATATTTCCACAAATTTACTCATTATTATAATATACGCCGCGGCCCGGGCGGTGCCTAACTGTTAAAACTTCACAATAAAAATCCCTCCGGAGGCCGTAGCCGTGCCGGAGGGAGGGATTCAAAAGAAAAGACTGCTTTATGCTGAGAAAATTTTCTTTCGGGTGTTTCTCTTGGTCTGCTTTTGAAAGAGATAAAGGATTAAATGTAAGAATCGATTCAATGAGGAATCATATAAGTTAATCTGAATGAGTCAGCTTGAAGGGCAAAGTCAGTTTAGTGCAAAGTAAGGAATGTAAGCGTCGAGTCTCTACGTCAGGGTGTTCTGAATAAGTTGTTGACTCTTTGGAGAGAGGACAGCTATCGGTAGGGGTTCGTCGCGCATCGGGGTTGTGTCCCGTTGGCACGTGGCCGCGGGATGCGCTGCGGCGTATGGGTTTACTTGTAGTCCTGAAGCTTCTTCTGCAGGCGTTGGCGTGCGAAGAAGATACGGCTCTTCACGGTGCCGAGCGGGAGGTTCATTTTCTCCGCAATCTCGTTGTACTTGTATCCGGCCACATGCATTGAGAAGGGGATGCGGTAGTCGTCGGAGAATTCGCTGATTGCTGCGGTGATTTCATTTACAGCCACCGAACCTTCGGGTGTGTCGAGGCCGCTTTCCTGCGGGAGGTTGAGGTGGTAGAGGTCTTCGGTCTGGTCGATGATGGTGGCCGAGCGCACAACCTTGCGGTAGTTGTTGATGAAGGTGTTGCGCATGATGGTGAATACCCATCCCTTGAAGTTCACGTTCTCTACGTATTTGTCTTCGTTTTCGAGGGCCTTGAGCGTGGTGTCCTGAAGAAGATCGTAGGCGTCGTCGCGGTTGGAGGTAAGCAGATAAGCGAAGTTCAGAAGGTTGCGCTGCAGACCGAGAAGCTTGGATTGGAAATTTTTCGAACTCATGATAGCTGTTGTTTTGGCGATGTTGTTTGGTAATCTTTTCGTAATATGTTTGTGACTACGACGCAAAGTTAAACACAAAATTTATATCTCCAAATTTTTTTGAAAGAAAAATTCAAAAAAAATCAATTATTCTTATGTTAAAGTTTTAAAGTATCGATATACAGAAAAGTAGGTTTGAAAATAAAAATTTCAAAATTGTTACAAAGTTTAGAATGGGGCGAATGCGCTGTTGTTTATGCGATATAAGCATCTAAAAATAAGTAATATACCTATTTTAGTGCCTATTATTGGAGGTGAAGATAATGGGATTGTTTAGGCTATTTAGGTTAAATATGGTAAAAATATTTAGCTGTACGCGTGAAAATATATTAATTATTTTAGTGTATACTTTACACGATTGTTACATATGCGTTGCGTTGCTCATATTTGGAAAAGGTGTATCTGCAGATTGTTTATGTGATATAGGGCTGGATAATCGAGGGGGATTGTTACGATATTTGTTGATATATTGTAACATTCGATTGCGGATTTGTAACAGAATGCGCACTGATTTTGCTCATAGGCAGAGCTTCCAGGTGTATGGTGGTGGACTTCTGGAATGATACTTGCATTTTCTGCGCTGGATGGATGGATAAGAACTGCCGGCACGCAATGGCGCCTTAACTGTTTCCGAAATATTATGGTTTGCTTAAAAAAAATCCGCAAATCTCCCCATTTATTTTATAATTGTGTATATTTGCAGAAACGAAATCCTGATATTGAGCTTGCATTTCAAGGGAGTGCTTTCGATTTGTAATCATAATGAAAGCGATGGTTAAATTCCTTATGAAATGCTGTTCCGGAGATTGGGAAAATGCGCTACAGCCGCCGCCGGCCTTAAATTTTGCGGAACCATGGCGTTGGTGAGGCTGTTTGATATAAAAGGCTCCGCTCAGGCGTCCTGATTTGAAACCGTATTAAAAACATCAACTATTACAGATATGAAACATGCCGACATAGACTGGTCGACGCTGGGATTCGGATATGTTCCCACCGACTATAATGTGCGTTGTTATTTTCGGGATGGCAAATGGGGCGAGATTGAAATCAGCTCGTCGGAGACCATCGAGATGCATATTGCCGCCACGGCACTTCATTACGGGCAGGAATGCTTCGAGGGGCTGAAGGCTTTCAGGGGCAAGGACGGCAAGGTGCGTGTGTTCCGTCCGCTGGAGAATGCACGCCGTATTCAGGATTCCGCGCGCGGCATCCTGATGGAGCCGCTCCCCACCGAAAAATTCGTGGAGATGATGGAACTCGTCATCAGGCTCAACGAGCGTTTCATTCCTCCCTATGGATCGGGGGCATCCTTGTATATCCGTCCGCTGGAAATCGGCATGACGGCCCGTGTGGGTGTCAAGCCTGCCGATGAGTATTGTTTCATCATGCTCGTAACGCCGGTAGGCCCCTATTTCAAGAGCGGATTCAAGCCGACGAATATCTGCCTTATGCGCGAGTACGACCGCGTCGCCCCGAAGGGGACTGGCCGCTTTAAAGTCGGCGGCAATTATGCCGCAAGTCTTGTGGCCGGCGAGAAGGCTCACGATATGGGTTATTCGGCAGTGCTCTATCTCGATCCGCAGGAGAAAAAGTATCTTGATGAATGCGGTCCCGCCAATTTCTACGCCATAAAGGATGGCAAATACATCACGCCCGCTTCCGATTCGATTCTTCCGTCGATTACCAACCAGTCGCTGATGCAGCTTGCGCGCGATTTCGGTATGGAGGTGGAATGCCGGCATATTACGGTCGATGAGATCCCTGATTTTTCGGAAGCCGCCGCCTGCGGCACGGCCGCCGTATGCTCGCCCGTAGGTGAAATCGACGACCTTGATACCGGACGCAAATACGTGATTGCGAAAGACGGACAACCGGGCCCCGTGACCCGGCGTCTTTACGATACGCTTTCGGCCATCCGTCTCGGAGAGATGGAGGATGTCCACGGCTGGAACGTGATTCTGGATTTATAAGCGGAATTGACGTCGCTGCGTATACCGGTATGGACTATCAGGCTGTAATCGACCGCTATTATCCCTGCGGACAGGCGGGATCGGAGCAGGCAAAGCTTCGCGATATATATATGCGCCATTGTGCGTCTGTAGCGAATCTGGCTTTGTATCTGGCCCGTCGTGGGGCGTTGCCCCTGGCAGAGGAAGAGGTTATGGCTGCGGGGATGCTCCATGATATCGGCATCGTCATGACCGACGCCCCGGGCATCCATTGCCATGGCGATGCGCCCTATCTGGCCCACGGCGGTCTGGGCGCGCAGCTTCTGCGACGCGAGGGCGTGCCGGAGGCTTTGGCCAGGGTGGCCGAACGCCACACTGGTACGGGGTTGACTTCTGCTGATGTCGAACGTCTCGGGATTCCGCAGATTCCCTCCGGAGTCGATTATATGCCCCACTCGCAGCTTGAACGGCTGATATGCTATGCCGATAAATTCTATTCGAAGAGCGGCGACATGCGTCGAAAACCGATGGATCGTGTGCGTGCTTCCGTGGCGAAATTTGGTCCGGAGGCGCTGACGCGTTTCGATGCGTTGCGCCATGAATTCGGCGAGCCGGCCGACGATTGATGCGGTGAGATATTCAGCTGGCCCGCAGCAGGAATGAAAAATACCCCGAAATGTGCGCCCGTAGGCGTAGAATAAGGAGCCATATTGAATAAATATCCGTGGAAAATCACTAATTTTGCACGCCGGATATCGACATTTCGTTTCGGTTCGCCACGGGGAAGTCAATCCCGTGAATGTATACGTGGCAATGTATGCTTCCGTATTTCTCCACAAGATAGTAGAAAAACGTTATGAGTCAAGAAAGAAAAGTCAGAGTGCGTTTCGCTCCGTCGCCCACGGGGCCTCTGCATATCGGAGGCGTGCGCACAGCTTTATACAATTATCTGTTTGCCCGCCAGAACGGCGGCGACATGATTCTCCGTATTGAGGATACGGACTCCCACCGTTTTGTGCCGGGAGCCGAAGATTATATCAATGAGGCGCTCGCATGGCTCGGTATCGGAATCGACGAAGGTGTGCGCGAAGGAGGCGCTTACGGCCCCTACAAGCAGAGCGAACGCCGCGACATATATCGCGAGCACGTGGGCAAGCTGCTGGACCGCGGCATGGCCTATATCGCCTTCGATACGCCCGAGGAGCTCGAGGCCGCGCGTGCCGCGAGCCCCAACTTCCAGTATGATGCATCGACTCGCATGCGTATGTGCAACTCTCTGTCGCTGACGAAAGAGAAGGTTGAACGCCTGCTGTCCCAGGGAACGCCCTACGTGGTGCGTTTCCGCATCGAGCCGCGACGCGACGTTGAGGTCGACGACCTGATCCGCGGCAAGGTGACCATCAATTCGAGCATCCTCGACGATAAGGTGCTTTATAAGAGTGCGGACGACCTGCCCACCTATCATCTTGCCAATATCGTCGACGACCATCTGATGGAGGTCTCGCACGTGATTCGCGGAGAGGAATGGCTCCCTTCCGCCCCGCTCCACGTATTGCTGTATGAGGCTTTCGGCTGGGCCGACACGATGCCGAAGTTCGTGCATCTTCCCCTTCTGCTCAAGCCTGACGGCAAAGGGAAACTTTCCAAGCGCGACGGCGACCGCCTCGGTTTTCCAGTATTCCCGCTTGAATGGCACGACCCCAAGAGCGGCGAGATATCGTCGGGTTACCGCGAGAAGGGCTACCTGCCGCAGGCTGTTGTGAATTTCCTCGCTCTGCTAGGGTGGAACCCGGGCGACGACACGGAAATCATGAGCATGGAGCAGCTGATTGCCAAATTCTCGCTCGACCACTGCTCGAAGGCAGGAGCACGCTTCGCATTCGAGAAAGGGAAGTGGTTCAACCACGAATACCTTATGGCTATGCCCGGCGAGGAGCTTCTGCGCCTGTTCAAGCCCGTGCTTGAGGCTCATGGCGTGAATCCGGCCGATTTCTCGGATGAATATATCGTCAAGGCCATAGATATGGTGAAAGGGCGCGCCAACTTCGTAAACGATCTCTGGGACCAGAGTCGCTTCTTCTTCGTTGCTCCCACGGAATATGCCGAAAAGGATATAAAGAAGCGCTGGAAAGAGGATACGCCTCGCCAGATGCAGGAGCTTATCGCCCAGCTGGAGGCCCTTGACGACTTTTCGTCGAAAGCGGCCGAAGAGATAATTCTCGGCTGGATCGCCTCGAAGGAATACCATCTCGGCAACGTGATGAACGCCTTCCGACTGGCTGTGGTCGGCGAGTGCAAGGGTCCGCATATGTTCGACATCACCGAGCTTCTCGGAAAGGACGAGACCGTGGCGCGTCTGCGTCTGGCAATCGACCGCATTGCTCCGATGGAATAGTAGATTATCTTACCTTTTTAGCCTTGAATCCGCTATACAACACAGGCATCCGCCTTTATGGTCTTGCCGCCCGGGTGGCGGCGCTGCGAAGCCCTAAGGTCAGAAAAATGATCCAGGGGCAGAAGCGCACACTCGATACTCTGCGGCGCCGTCTGGGCAGTCGCCCCGGGTGCATATGGTTTCACGCCTCGTCGCTCGGAGAGTTCGAGCAGGGGCGCCCCATGATAGAACGCCTGCGGCGCGAGCATCCGGAGAAACCAATTCTGCTCAGTTTCTTTTCTCCTTCGGGTTTCGAGGTGAGGAAGAACTATCCTTTTGTCGATGCCGTAGTCTATCTGCCTTTCGACACTCCGAGCCGGGTGAAAAAATTTCTCGACGCTGCAAGGCCGTCGATGGCGATTTTCATAAAATACGAATTCTGGGGCAATTATCTCAAGGAGTTGCGTCGGCGTGGGATTCCTACCTATATCATATCGAGTATTTTCCGCCCCGGCCAGAGGTTCTTCCGGTCGGTTGGAGGAATGTTCCGGCGGATGCTCCTGTGTTTCGACCGCCTCTATGTGCAGGACGAGCGTTCGCGCCGGCTTCTGAAGCTGGTGGGAGTGGAGAATGTGACCGTTGCGGGCGATACGCGCTTCGATCGGGTGACAGACGTGATGCGTTCCACCGTGGAGATTCCGGGCTTCCCGGGCTTCGGCAAGGAGGCCAAGCTGCGGTTTATAGCCGGCAGCTCCTGGGAGGCCGATGAGGACGTCTACGTGCCGTGGCTCAACGCCCATCCGGAGGTGTCGTTTATCATTGCCCCTCACGAATTCAACGAGACCCGGCTCGAACAGCTCCGCAACCGCTTCTACGGCGATGTGATTCTGCTGTCGGAGTGGACGCGCGAGATAAAGCGCGCCGGACTCCCCTCGGGAGAGGTTCCCGAGTATCTCAAGCGTGTGCGCGGCATGATCATCGATTCGTTCGGCAAGCTGTCGTCGCTCTATCGTTTTGCCGACGTCGCCTATATCGGAGGCGGATTCGGCGCCGGAATCCATAATCTCAACGAAGCGGCCGTATACGGAATGCCGGTGATTTTCGGGCCAAACAACGTGAAGTTCAAGGAGGCGGCCGATCTTGTGGAGTGTGGGGGCGGATTTTCTGTGGCTTCGCGCGAGGAGTTCTGTCATATCATCGATATCCTCTACGGAAGTCCGGCCGATCTGAAGCTTGCCGGCGATGCAGCCGGAAAATATATACGCGACCATCTGGGTGCCACCGATTTGATTTACAATGATCTTTTCGGCGGCAAGCGGATGCAGAGCGATATAGAATCAAAATGAAGTAATAAACAGACATGAACAACGGCGTCAAGGCGCCAATTTACATCCAAAAACTATTATGAACAATCGTAAAATGCGTCTTCCGGAGATTATCGACATCCTTACGCATAAGTCAGTCTCCTCGCAGGAAGAACTTTCAAAACAGCTTGCCGTACGCGGCTTCATCGTCACTCAGGCCACTCTGTCGCGCGACTTGAAAATGCTTAAGGCCAATAAGGTTTCCGACGACCGCGGAGTCTACCGCTATGTGGTGGCCGACGGACAAAGCTACGGACGTCGCTCGCGCCGCGGCACGGCTATGGTTACGAGCCATTCGTCGGTTCTTTCCGTGGCCCGCACGGGCAATCTTGCAGTAATCAAAACCCGCAACGGATATGCCTCCGGTCTTGCCTATGATATCGACATGCTTGAATCGCGCCTTGTGCTGGGCACTATCCCCGGGGCCGATACGGTATTTGTCGCCATTAAGGATGGTGTGTCGAACGAGGAGCTGTTTGCGCTGTTCAGCACGTTCCTTCCCGCGTCGGTGATGAATGCTGCCGCAACGCTGCGCGCCGAATCCGTAAGCAAGGAGGCGTAGTAAGGGGCTTGATATCCGTAGAAATCTTTTCGACGGCGGTGTATCGGAACGGATAGTCCCGATACACCGCCGAGTTGTATTTTTTTTGATGTGCCGCCGGACCGTTTTTTTTGTAAATTTTAGCGAATTTCCGGATGTGAAACCGGCATGGAAAATATTGTTTTTTAGCAATTAAATTGCTACCTTTGTAACGTAGAAGGCGATTGGCCGAGGCCTCGCCGTGATATATCGGTGGAAGGGATAACACTTTGAATAATATAGACTTATAGAATAATTTATGTCGGAAGAAAAATTCGAAATTGATGCTCCGCAGCCTCAGGAATACAGCGCCAGCAACATTCAGGTGCTCGAGGGGCTGGAGGCCGTGCGCAAGCGTCCTGCCATGTATATCGGCGACATAAGCGTAAAAGGCCTGCATCATCTTGTATATGAAGTAGTTGATAATTCAATCGACGAGGCTCTCGCCGGATTCTGCACTCATATTGAAGTAACAATCAACGAGGATAACTCCATCACCGTTGTGGACAACGGTCGCGGCATCCCCGTGGACATGCACGAGAAGGAACATAAGAGCGCCCTTGAGGTGGTTCTCACAGTGCTCCATGCCGGCGGTAAGTTCGACAAAGGTTCCTATAAGGTGTCTGGCGGTCTGCATGGCGTCGGTGTGAGCTGCGTCAACGCCCTGTCCGACTATCTGCGCGCCGAGGTCAGGCGTGGAGGGAAAATCTACATGCAGGAATATTCTCAGGGCAAGCCTACAAGCAACCTTACGGTAATAGGCGAGAGTGATACCACCGGCACGTCGATTACCTTCCATCCCGACGATACGATTTTCACCGTAAACGTCTACGACTACGAGACGCTTGCAAACCGCCTCCGCGACCTCGCATTCCTCAACGCGGGCATCACGCTGACGCTTACCGACAAGCGTACGCTCGACCAGGAAGGGAATCCCATCAGGGAAGTCTTCTATTCCGAAAACGGCCTCAGCCAGTTTGTGGAATATATCGACTCCAACAAGGAAAGCCTGATCAACGACGTTATCCACCTCAATACCGAGCGTCAGGGAATCCCCGTGGAGGTGGCCCTGACCTACAATACGTCGTTCAACGAAAATATCTATTCTTTCGTCAACAACATCAACACCATTGAGGGCGGTACCCACCTCACAGGTTTCCGCCGCGGCCTCACGTCGACACTCAAAAAATATGCCGACGACAACAAGCTTCTCGAGAAGAGCAAGGTCGAGATTGCCAGCGACGACTTCCGCGAGGGCCTGACGGCTGTAATCTCCGTGAAAGTGATGGAACCCCAGTTCGAGGGTCAGACCAAGACCAAGCTCGGCAACAACGAGGTGATCGGCGCCGTGCAGACGGCTGTAAGCGATGCTCTGCGCACCTATCTCGAGGAGCATCCCAAGGAGGCCAAGACCATCGTTGAAAAGGTGGTTCTCGCGGCCCAGGCGCGCCATGCCGCCTACAATGCCCGCATTAAGATACAGCGCAAATCGCCGCTCTGTGGTGGCGGACTTCCCGGCAAGCTCGCCGACTGCTCCAGCCGCGATCCTCAGGAATGCGAGATTTTCCTCGTCGAGGGTGACTCGGCAGGCGGTACGGCCAAGAGCGGCCGCGACCGCCGCACTCAGGCCATCCTTCCGCTCCGAGGCAAAGTTCTCAACGTGGAGAAGGCAATGGACCACAAGGTGTTCGACTCCGAGCAGATTACCAATATTTTCCGCGCCCTGCGCGTAACCATCGGCACCGAAGACGATCCCAAGAAGGTGAATCTCTCGAAACTGGCCTACCATAAAGTGATAATCATGACCGATGCCGACGTCGATGGGGCCCACATCGCCACGCTGCTGATGACGCTGTTTTTCCGCCGCATGCGCCCCATCATCGAGGAAGGCTATCTCTATCTGGCCACTCCGCCGCTGTATAAATGTACGAAGGGCAAGGTCGAGGAGTATTGCTGGACCGATGCCCAGCTTCAGGCCTTCATCGCCGAGCATGGTGAGAAGACCAAAGTGCAGCGCTACAAAGGTCTCGGCGAGATGAGCGACAAGGAGCTCAAGGATACGACCATGTCGCCTGAAAACCGTCTGCTCAAGCAGGTGCAGATCAGCGACGCCGCTGCTGCCGACCGCATTTTCTCCATGCTGATGGGCGAGGACGTAGGTCCGCGCCGTGAGTTTATCGAGGCTAATGCCAACTATGCGAATATCGACGCCTGAACGGACTGCCCGTTCGGCCTGATTATAAGGGAACACGCCGTGTGGGGAGGTTTGCCGGCCGCTTTCGGGCCGTCAGAACCACATGGCGTTTTCGTTTGTTTTTCAAGTGATCGGCAGGACATGTTGCCTCCGGTTGCATAATGCTCACCCCCCGGGGTGGAAGGGATGTTTAAACACACGTATTCAACCATGCCCAACGCAACGACAAAAGCAGCCGCTACAAAGCTGCGGGCGCAGATTCAGGATTTTATCTCGCGTCAACAAAACAATTCTTTCAACTACAAGCAGGTATCCGCCGCTATCGGCGCGAAATCGGCCCCCGCGCAGCGGAGCGTGGCCATGATGCTCGCCGAACTGGCTTTCGACGGCGAGCTGGTGGAGACCGCACCGGGCAAATACAAGGCTCCGGCGCGCTCCAACTTTACCATGGGCACGTTCGTGCGCCGCTCCAACGGTAAAAACAGCGTGGTGACCGACGACGACCAGGAGGCAATCTTCGTGGCCGAGCGCAATTCGATGCACGCACTCAACGGCGACCGTGTGAGAGTTGCCATCGCCGCCCATCGCCGCGGCCAGGAGCCTGAGGCGCAGGTGGTGGAAATCGTCGAGCCCAAGGAGCAGGTGTTTATCGGAACACTTCAGATCGAAGGCCACCTTGCTTTCCTGAAGACCGACTCCAAATTTCTCGCCTGCGACATCTTTATCCCGAAGGCCAGACTCAAGGGTGGCAAAGATGGCGACAAAGCCATCGTAAAAATCACCGAATGGCCCGAGGAGGTGAAAAATCCGCGCGGCGAGGTAGTCGATATCCTCGGCCGGACCGGCGAGAACAATGCCGAAATCCACGCCATCCTGGCCGAATACGGCCTTCCATATAAATATCCCGCCGCCGTCGAAAAGGCTGCCGACAAAATCGACGCGGGTATAACTCCCGAGGAAATCAGCCGTCGCGAGGATTTCCGCGGCGTGACAACCTTCACAATCGACCCCAAGGATGCCAAGGACTTCGACGATGCTCTCTCGATACGCCGTCTCCCCAACGGCCACTGGGAGGTGGGCGTGCATATCGCCGACGTAACCCACTATGTGAAGCCCAACTCCATAATCGACCGCGAGGCTATGACGCGCGCCACATCGGTTTACCTTGTGGACCGCGTGGTGCCGATGCTCCCCGAGCGCCTCTGCAACGGCATATGCTCGCTGCGTCCCGACGAGGAGAAGTTGGCTTTCTCCACCGTTTTCGAGCTTGACGACAACGCAAAGGTGCTCAACAGCCGCATCGTGCGCACCGTGATTCGCTCGGACCGCCGTTTCGCCTACGAAGAGGCCCAGGAGGTGATTGAGACCGGCAAGGGCGACCTCGTGGAGGAGATAACCACGCTCGACCGTCTGGCCAAGCAGCTCCGCGCGCAGCGCTTCGAAAACGGCTCTGTGGACTTCGACCGCGAGGAGGTGCGTTTCGACATCGACGAGAAAGGCCATCCCACCGGTGTATATTTCAAGGTATCGAAAGATGCCAACAAGCTCATCGAGGAGTTCATGCTCCTGGCAAACCGCACGGTTGCCGCCGCCATCGGCAAGCCCGAGAAGCGCCGCAAGGAGAAAGCTTTCGTATATCGCGTGCACGACCAGCCCGATGCGACTAAGCTCACCGACCTGGCCAATATCGCCCGCGCTTTCGGCTACCGGTTGAAGACCCATGGCTCGGCCGGAGAAATCAACCGTTCGCTCAACAAAATGCTGCGGGACGTAAAGGGTAAAGGTGAGGAAAATTTCCTCTCCGTGCTCGCCATCCGCTCCATGGCCAAAGCCATCTATACAACCGAGAATATAGGCCACTACGGCCTCGGATTCGACTACTATACCCACTTTACCTCGCCCATCCGCCGCTATCCCGACATGATGGTTCACCGTCTGCTCGAGCGCTATCTGGCCGGAGGCCGCAGCGTCAACGTCGAAAAACTCGAGGACCAGTGTAAACATTCCTCCGCCATGGAGCAGCTCGCTGCAAATGCCGAGCGCTCGTCGATAAAATACAAGCAGGTGGAGTATATGGGCGACCATCTCGGCGAGGAATACGACGGCATGATTTCCGGCGTGACCGAGTGGGGCCTCTATGTGGAACTCGACGATAACAAATGCGAGGGTCTCGTGCCTATGCGCGAGCTTGCCGACGATTTCTACGATTTCGATGAGAAGAACTACTGCCTGCGCGGCCGGCGCCGCGGCATCGTGTTCCGCCTTGGCGACAAGGTGCGTATTCGCGTAGCCCGCGCCGACCTCGACAAGCGTCAGCTTGATTTCGTGATCGTCGACCCGCGCATGGTTGTTGCGGGTCAGGACGATATGGGCGCCAGGGTTAGTGTGGCCCAGGCGCTTGCCGGCAAAAAGTCTATAGCTGGAAAATCTGCAAAGAAAGCCGCTTCCGGAAGCCGGAGCGCCGCGAAAGCCGAGCGTAAGGCCGCGCGGAGCAAAGCGCTCGCCGCCGAGCAGGCCCGGAAGATGTCGCGTCATGAAAAAGCAAAGGCGGCTGCCCGTGCCTCCGCAAAGGAAAAGGCAAAATCGTCGAAATCGGCTCCTGCCGAAGGGAAGCACGGCGCGAAAAAGACGACCGTGAAACGTACCTCGAAGCGTCGCTGATTACTGTCCGCTTTCCACCGGGCGGTCGTGCGGACTGCTCATATCTGCCGGCTGGGCTTTATGCCCCGCCGGCTTTTTCTTGCTCTGACCGGTCCGTGCCGTCCGTTTGGGCCGTCCGTCCCGAGCGGTCTGATTGTCATCTGATTCGACCGGCCCGAAGGCTGCCTCCACTGAGGCGGAGTCTGCGCGGGCTTTCGATATGTCGGCTATAGAATCGGCCTCCTGTGCTATCCCGACCGCCTCCTGCAGGTGCTTTTCAGTTTGCGTATTGGTGCATTGTTTTGCCAGACTGATTGCAAGGGGGATTACAAGCAGTATGCCCAACCCGATGAAACCCCGGAATTCTTTGTGTGTCATTCTTTTACCATAGATTGAAACGGAAGCCTGCCGAAGCTTCCAGCGAGAGATTGTTGGCCATCAGCGTGTGTTCGCGGTCGTAGATCAGGGCCATGTCCCAGCGGCCTACAGCCCCGAAAAACCATTTCGTCTTGTAGTTGTAGATCAGCGACAGGCGCATCTGGTTGCTCATGCCGAACGACGTTTTCTGCTGCGACGGGTCGTTGATGTAGCCCACGCGCAGGCCGATGAGAGGAGCCTCCGACACTCCCAGCACCCATCCCTTGTGGAACACCCAGTTATAGCCGTAGCCGAGTTTCAGGGCGTAATTTTTGTTCTTCACCATATAGAAATTCGCCCACGAGGCGGGGAGGGTAGGGCGGTCGGCCGGCTCGAGGTCCCAGAAGTCGAAGTTGTACTGCGAGCCGTTGAACGATAGGCCGGCGAAAAACGTCCCTTGGCTGCGAACCTGCAGCTTGCTGTAGTAGAATGCCGCCGCCTGCGAGTATCGTTTGTGGTTGAAGAAGTAATAGAGGTCTATCCCCCACTGGCTTGTGTTTATTCCCTTGAACGGGATGTCGACGCGGTGGCTTTCTCCCACCGGCCCCATCCGGCGTATGGTCGTTCCGATGTCGTTGCTTATGTTGTAGTATTCGAATGCGAAGAGCGAGCAGTTGAACTGCAGGTTGAAACGCTTGCGCGCACGCTGGCCGCCGTTGAAGTATTTGCCGATGTTCATGTCGTAGCCCACCGACACGGCCATGTAGGTGAGGTAGAAACCCAGAGTCGACGAGGGGTCGCTAAGCATCTGCATCGAGTAGCCGTCGTCGATGCGGAAGTTGTAGACGTCGCTCCATGAGTCGACTTTCGCCTTGACGTTGAATCGTTTGCCCGAACCGACCACATAGAGCGAGTCGTAGGAATTGAAGAATTTATCGCCCCAGCGGTAGGTCTTGATGCAGAAATTTGGAAATTTGCCCCACGCCGCAATCGAGTCGAGGTCGAGGCTGAAGGCGCGTGCCTCCTGCGGAGCGGCCGCACCGAGGATTACTGCCAGGAGCATGGCGAGCCATACCGCACGCAGTGTGCGGCTTCGGGGCGTCTTCAGGGGGCGTGTTCCCTCCGGTCGTTCTTCCAGGATTTCGGTATGCGCCATATTGATGCAAAGATAGCGAATTTTATGGTAATCCGGCAATAGCGTTTGCGAATCCTATACGCCTTATTATATATGGGAGATTGGCGGAGTGGGCGGTTGTCGGAAGTCACCATTTTTCTGTCCGTTTGCTCCATTTTTCCCCGGTGGTCTTTAACAATTAATTAAGCTAAAATTTTTAACACTTTTTGAGGTTTTATGCAATGTGAATATTTATGTCGGTTATTCATATTGTAAATGGCTGTAAATTAATGATATGTGTAATTTGTACCAAAACAGCCACTTGTCAACATGACAAAGAATTATGTTAAAGAGCAGCAAAAATGCTCTCGAAGTGTTTATTTTCTTGACATTTTGTATTAACTTTGCTAAGTGTATATGGTGAAAGCCGTGAATTTCGGTGCGACTAAGGTTAAAAAAGATGTAAAAACCGGGCAGCGATGATTCTCACGCGCGGCCACGCTTTTAAGCCCTCGGGGTTTTACGAATCGATTTCGCCCAAAGCTTCCGCAGGGAGGCCGAAAAGAAAAAGGTTGAATCATCCCGAACCCGTAAGCAAGAATAGCCCCGGCTCGACCCATGTGCGCAAAAAGTGCTCGTTAAAATCAAACCGATCGTAGAATTTTTAACTCATTATGTCTAATTAATTATTGTGTATGAAAAAGCTGTTTCTATTACTGACGGCAGTCCTGATTACCGCAGCTTGCGCCATGGCGCAGTCGAAGGTGGTCAGCGGTACGGTTGTTTCGGCAGCTGACGACGAGCCCCTGGCAGGTGCCACGGTGATGCCCATCGGAGGCGGTCAGGGAACATCGACCGACATCGACGGTAACTTCTCGTTGACCGTCCCCGACAAAGTAAATGAACTCAACGTATCTTACGTGGGCTTCAACACCCGCAAGGTGGCTGTTTCGTCCGGTAAGATGACCATCAAGCTCGAATCCTCCGAGAATAGTCTCGACGAGGTGATGGTCGTGGCTTACGGTACCGCCAAGAAATCGGCCTTCACCGGTTCTGCTACCGTGATCAGCAACGACGCTATCGAGAAGACCCAGGTCACCAACGTGCTCGACGCTCTCTCCGGTAAGGTTGCCGGTCTGCAGCTCTCCAACGCTTCGGGTGCCCCCGGCTCCTCCAGCCCCACAATCCGCATCCGCGGTTTCTCCTCGATGAACGCCGGCAACTCACCTCTCGTAATCGTCGACGGAGCTCCTTATACTGCTGACATCAATACTCTCAACACCAACGATATCGAGTCGATGACCGTCCTCAAGGACGCTGCATCGAATGCTCTTTACGGTGCCCGCGGTGCCAACGGTGTGATCCTCATCACAACCAAGCGTGCCAAACTCGGCGAAGCCAAGGTTACGGTCGACGCCAAGTGGGGCCTCAATACCCGCGCCACACAGGATTACGATTTTATCAAGGATCCCGCCCAGTATTACGAAACATACTACGGTGCACTTTACAACTTTGCCCGCGCCGACGAGGAGTGGGTCCAGACTTCCGGCGGTCAGGAGGAAAACATCGGTGGTCTTGGCTACAAGCCTCAGGAAGCCTATGTTTGGGCCAATGAGAATATGTGTGCCGATAACTCCTATGGTCTCGGCTACAATGTCTATACCGTTCCCCAGGGTCAGTATCTTATCGGTCAGAACGGCCGCCTGAACCCCAGTGCGACTCTTGGCCGCTACGTCAACTATAAGGGCGCAGGCTATTTCCTTCAGCCAGACAACTGGCTTGACGAATCCTACAAGCACAGCCTCCGTCAGGAATACAATGTAAGCGTTACCCAGGGTAACGACAAGAGCAACTTCTTCGCTTCGGTCGGCTATCTGAAAAACGATGGTATCATTGTCGCCAAGAGCGATTTCCAGCGTTTCACCGCCCGCCTGAGTGCCGACGTACAGGCCAAGTCCTGGCTTAAGGTTGGGGCCAGCGGCAGTTACAGCCACATCGTGATGAATGCCATGGACAGTGAAGAAGGCTCCTCCAACTCCACAGGCAACATCTTCGCAGCTGCTACTCAGGTCGCTCCCATCTATCCTCTTTATATCCGCGACGGCGCCGGCAACATCATGATCGATAAAGTCGGCAACACACGCTTCGACTACGGCTCGGGCGACAACGCCGGCCTGAAGCGTCCTGTCTTTGGTGACTCCAACGCTCTTGATGCCACCATTCTCGACACCAACAAGGTTGAAGGAAATACCTTTACCGGTCGTGGCTTTGTTGAGGTGCGCTTCCTCAAGGACTTCAAGTTCACTTCCAACAACAGCATCAACCTGCAGGAAATGCGTCAGACATCCGTGACCAACCCCTACTATGGTCAGTATGCAGCTTCCAACGGTGTCGTAGGTAAGTATCATACACGTAATATCGACTATACCTACCAGCAGCTCCTTACCTGGAACCACCGCTTCGGCAAGCACAACGTCGATGCCCTCCTCGGTCATGAATGGTACAAGACGACTTACTTCTATCTCTTCGCATCGAAAAGCAACATGTTCGACCGCGACAATGAAGAACTTGCCGGCGCCATCACCAAAGGCAACGCCAACTCCTACACCACCGAGTACAACAACGAAGGCTGGATTTTCCGCGGTCAGTACGACTACGACTCCAAATACTTCGCTTCTTTCTCATTCCGTCGCGATGCTTCCTCGCGTTTCCATCCCGACCATCGCTGGGGTAACTTCTGGAGCCTCGGTGGAGCATGGCTCATCTCCAAGGAATCGTTCCTTCAGGACGTAACCTGGCTCGACATGCTCAAAATCAAGGCTTCCTACGGTGAACAGGGTAACGACAACATCGGTAACTTCCGCTATACCAATGTTTACGACATCATCAACTCCAACGGTAACCCCGGAGCGTCGCCCATTTCGATGGGTAACGAGGACATCACCTGGGAAAAGAACGGTAACTTCAACGCCGGCGTTGAGTTCTCGATGTTCAATGGCCGCTTCACCGGCAACATCGAGGCCTTCTATCGCAAGACCTCCGATATGCTGATGTACTTCCCCCTCCCCACCTCGTTCGGTTACGCAGGTTATTACGACAATATCGGCGACATGACTAACACCGGTGTGGAAATTGAACTCGGCGGTACTCCCATCAAGACCAAGAACTTCAAGTGGGACGTAAACTTCAACATGACATGGTATAAAAACCGCATCTCCAAACTCCCCGAAGAGCGTAAGGGTCAGAACGCCTATAAGTTCACCGACGACTTCAGCTCCAATCCCGTCAAGGGTTACAGCTCGGGCAGCTACTTCTATGGCGAAGGCGAATCTATGTACAGCTTCTATACATATAAGTATGCCGGTGTGAACAAGGAGAACGGTAAGGCCCTTTACTATCAGTATGTTCGCGACGAAAACGGCAATCCTACCGGCGAAGTAACAACTACCGACAACTATTCCATGGCCGATCGCTTCCTCGTAGGTTCCGCTCTTGCTCCCGTATACGGTGGCTTCAGCACTCAGTTCACCTATCGTGACTTTGACCTTTCGCTCGCCTTCAACTATCAGATCGGCGGCAAGGTTTACGACAGCGGTTACGCTAATCTCATGGGCTCGCCTTACAGCTCCAGCGGCAAGGGATTCAACATCCACGCTGACATTCTCAATGCATGGACTCCTGAAAACCGCGACTCCGATATTCCCCGCTACTACTACGGCGATCAGTACACCAACTCTACCAGCGACCGCTTCATAACCGACGCTTCCTATCTCTCGCTCGAGAATATCAACTTCGGTTACACCCTTCCCACCAAGCTCGTGCGCAAGGCTTACCTCTCGAAGGTTCGCGTTTACCTCGCATGCGACAACGTATGGGTATGGTCGAAGCGTCAGGGTCTCGATCCCCGTCAGTCGTTCACCGGCGGCAGCAACAATACCTATTATGCTCCCATCCGCACAATTTCGGGCGGTCTGACTGTTGAATTCTAATCCCTATAGACATCGCAACAATGAATAAAATATATAAAGCATTAATGGGCGCAGCGCTCGTAGCTCCCGCGCTGCTCACCACCGGCTGTATCGAAGAGGTGCTTCCCACCAACTCTGTGGTGCAGGAGCAGCTCGATGGAAACGCCAAAGCTATTTCCGCACTCGTATGGGCTATGCCGGGTCACCTCAACCAGGTTGGCACGGTCGGTACCGACCAGCACTACGACTGGGGCCAGGGTGCTATCATGCACGCCCGCGACGTCATGACCGCCGATATGTCGGTCGTTTATTCCGGCTACAACTGGTTCTCCACCTGGAGTTCGGCCGGTGTCACCCTTAACTCCGGCTATGCTGCCACCCAGTTCATCTGGAACTTCCAGACTGAGCAGGTTCTTACCACCAACAAGGTAATCGGCTCGATTGATCCCGCCACTACCGACCCCGATATGATGGCTTATCTCGGTCAGGGTCTCGTGTTCCGTGCCTCTACGTATCTCGACATGGCCCGTATGTATGAGTTCCTCCCCAACTCCATCGTGTCTGCCACCAATGTCGACGGCAACGACGTGACCGGTCTCACCGTTCCTATCGTGACCGACAAGACCACCGAGGAACAGGCCCGCAACAACCCCCGTGCGAAGCACAACGAGATGGTGAAATTCATTCTCGCCGACCTCGAGCAGGCTATACCTCTGCTTCAGAAGGGCTCCGCACGCACATCCAAAACCGTTCCCAACCTTGGCGTATGCTATGGTGTAATGGCTCGTCTCTATCTCTGGGACGCCACATACCATGAGCAGGGTCTTCCCTATGCCGGCGAAGGTACTGCCGCAGAACTCTATCAGAAAGCTGCTCAGTATGCCCGCCTTGCCATCACTGCTTCCGGTGCCACTCCTATGACCCAGACTCAGTGTCTCGACAAGAATACCGGTTTCAACGACCTCAGCGTTTCCTCCTGGATGTGGGGTATGCAGTATAACGATGAAGACGGCGCCGTAAAGACCGCCCTCCTCAACTGGACTTCCTGGATGTCGAACGAAACAGACTTCGGCTATTCTTCGGCCGGTCCATTCATCATGATCGGTGCCAATGTTTACCGCCGTATGAACGACCGTGATTTCCGCAAGCTTATGTTTATTGCCCCTGAAGGTTCCGCTCTTTCCGGTCGTGAGACGCTTATCAATCCCGCTCAGCGCGAGGACCTGCCCACATATGCTTCACTTAAGTTCCGTCCCGGCAGCGGCAACATGACCGACAACAACATCGCTTGCGTAGTCGGTGTGCCTCTGATGCGTGTTGAGGAAATGTACTTCATCGAAGCTGAGGCAGTTGCTCACGCAGATCCCGCCCAGGGTCTCCAGCTCTGCTCCGATTTCATGAAGCGTTACCGCTACGCAACCTACAGCTCGAACGCAACCGCTCTTGAGGACGTTATCGATGAAATCGTCTTCCAGAAGCGTGTTGAACTCTTCGGTGAAGGCCAGGCTTATTTCGACTACAAGCGCCTCAACATGGATGTAGACCGTACGTATTCCGGCACCAACTTCAACTGGGGTCAGGACACATACAAGATTGTCGGTCGTCCCTATTGGATGAACTTTGTCATCACTCAGCAGGAAGCCGATTCCAACAAGGGTGTCGAGAAGTTCAACAACCCCAACACCGGCAACCAGTCTACGCCGCTTAAGCAATAATCATTTTCTCTCCCTAATCTGTTCTAATCAACAAACAAAATGAAGATAAACAAGATATTTTCGGCCCTCATGGGTGGCGCATTCCTCTTCGGAATGGCTGCTTGTACCGACGAGGTTGAATACACCCCCGTCGACAAGGTGCCCGGCAACGCCGTTTACTTCCCGGTTTCCGATCCGAGCACTGTGGAGATTGCCACCGATGCCACTACCTGTCAGGTAATGATCTGCCGTGAGAACGCCGATGCTCAGCTTACAGTCGGTCTTTCCGGTGAAGTAACCGATAAGGATGGTGTAGCTCAGACCAGTATTTTCACAGTTCCTTCGCAGGTTACTTTCCCTGCCGGTGTGAAGCAGGTTCCTGTTGTAATCGATGTGAATTTCGCTTCAGTGGTTCCCGAATACAAGTACCAGCTTGATCTATCGATTAAGGGTGAGGACAATTCTCCCTACGGTCTTACCAAGCGCACTTTCACCCTCAGCTATGAGCCCTGGACCGAATGGGCTCAGTACCGCTTCAATCCCGAGGACGGCAGCATGATTCCTCTCGGAACTCCCGACTACGCTACCAAGGGCAGCACCGGTCTGGCCACTATCACGCAGGCCGCCCTCTATACTTCGGTTGTCGAGGTGCCTGTATATGTTCGTGGTTCCGTGGTTAACCCCAACAAGTATCAGTTCTGTGTTCCCGATCCTGTTCTCTACGATCAGTTTAAGGATGATCCCGACCTCGATCCGCTTACGGACAGCCGCTATCTTTACATCATCAATGTAGACAAGACCTGGACTGTCGACGTTGACGGCACAGAGTGCCCCATCCTTACCGTTCCGGCATTCAGCACCACTGTCGTTAACTCGAACTATGGCGAGGAACTCTGGCTTATGGACATTCTCACATGGTATGCCGATTGGCTCTATACCGGCCGATTTACTCCTGAGTATGTCTACGAGAACGCCTTCAAACCCGACGGCGATATCCCCTCTTACTACGATGAATCTCGTGGTCTGCTCTGCCTTGATATGGCCAAGACAATGCCCAGCCTTAAGGGTACAACCTCCTGGTTCGGCGACAGCTGGGAATACGTTCAGCTCCCCGGCTTCAAGGACTACGCCGTAACCATGACCTACTCCGGCAACTTCGTAGATGGCGATGGTACTGAATATGCATACATTCAGGCCTACAAGGGTGCGGATGCAAACTCCTTCGCATATAAGTGTGTGGAAGGTGCTCTTACCGACACTGAAGTTAATGCCGTTGCCGAGGAGATTAAGGCCGACACCAACGCCGAACTCGTTTACGACGCTTCCACCACCCTCCAGTTCCAGCTTAAGAACGATGGCGCTTATACCGTAGTTGCTGTTTCCTACAACGAAGCCGGCGAGGCAGTGAAAGTTACTTCCTACACTTTCAACTACAAGACCGTACAGGCTGCCCGTGAATGGGTGTCCGTAGGTATGTGCAAGTACTCTGAAGGTCTTATCTATGGTCACTGGTCACTTCAGAGTGGTGAGATTGGCGGCGAGGAATGGGACGTTGAGGTTGAAGCCAACACTCAGGAGCCCGGTCGCTACCGTCTGGTTAATCCATATCGCAGCTGGCCTTTTGCAATCCAGTATGCAAACTATGGAATTGCTTTGACCGACAAGAACTACTATATCGAGTTCAATGCTCTCTACGACAACGCTACGTATATGGTCGACGGCGACCTTGGTGTAGACCTTACCGCTATCGGTCTGAGCCCGCTCTCGTTCTCGTGTGACCTCTACGACTACTTGACCGGTTCCAACGGCTATCCTCAGTATCCTCTTTCGACTCTCGTGAAAGCCGGCTTTGGTGGAACTGTAGAAGATGGTGTGGTTGGTTTCCCCGCAGGCGCATTCGGTCTTTACTATGTCCGCAACGGTCAGGATGGAGGTTCCTACACTAATTTCAGCGATGAGCTCCTTGCCGCTCTGGATGCCTGGAACAATCCCAACACCAGCTTCTGGACCACTGTTCCGGATCCCGCCTACGGCATGGGTTACACTACCATCGACATGTCGGAGGTTACGGGCGAATATGCTCCCGGTCAGCTCCACTTCGACGTTAATTCCCGTGTAGCTTCGCGTAATCTCAAAGCTCCCAAGCAGAACCGCGCCGCTGTCGAGAAGACGACTGTTTCCTTCACCGGCCGTGCTAAGAAATCTTCCGGCTTCGTCGGCTACAAGGCTACCAAGGTTGCACATGTAGACGCCGTGAAAGCAAAGGTTAAGACTGCCAACGTTAAGTAAATTATTCCCGATAGGGAAGAGCTCGGCAGTGTAGCCTTCTCTACGACTCGAATACCCCGCAGGGGCCGTGTCCTACCGGACATGGCCCCTGCTGTTTGTGTGGGTGTAGGCATTACGTTAAAATCCGCTTTGTTTTTGTTAACATGTTAAAAATTGGCAAAATGAGAGTCCTTTGCCATATTTGCCGCGTAAAGTGATAGAGATTTGGCTTGAAATTCTGTAAATTTGCGATTGAATATCCGTTTGGGTTTCCAATTGGTTCGCTATATTCTGTCCAGACGGCTTCCATTCATCAAGTATCCTGAATAAATCACAGAGAATAAAAGTAAATATGAAAAAGTTTTACGCGTTTGCTATTCTGGGCTTATCGGCTGTAATGATAGCTTCCGCCCAGAGCAAGTTCGACTCTGCCGCAGGGCTGTATATCGGAAATGCCCGCGACAACGCTGTTGCTGCGCTTGCAAAAAGCCGTGGTACATCCGATAATCCGACCATTATGCCTGAAATCGACCCCGACGCCAAAGTGGCCGTTCTCGTTACGATGAAAGACGAGGGGATGGGCTATATCCTGGCCGAGCAGGGCTACGAAACTATTACAGAAATGGGCCGCGTGGTAGCAGTGCGTCTCACATCCGCCGAAATGGAGGAGGTTGCCGCTATTGATGAGGTCGTTCAGGTTTCGCTTGGCTTCAAGCTGGAGCCGATGCTCAATACGGCCCGTAAGGTTACCGGTGTCGACGTTTTGCATAAGGCAGCCGCCTCTTCCGGGCTTGCTCATTCCTATACTGGCGAGGGGGTTGTAGTCGGAATGATGGATACCGGCCTCGACCCGATGCATCTGAATTTCCACGATGCCGACGGAAATCTTCGGATCAAGCGCGTATGGGATATCAAGGGTGCCACTGGCGCCGTGACCATGCATGATACTCCCGAGGCAATCGCCAACTATCAGACAGACTCCCGTGTAGATACGCATGCAAGCCATGTGCTCGGCATTATGGGTGGCAGCCATGATGCTAAGCCCGGTTCGGGCAATGGCAGTGTGGCTCTTGTAAACAGCCGCGGTAAACTTTCCACCGGTAATAATGCCAATCCCTATTATGGTGTTGCCAAGGATGCCGAGCTGTCGGTTTGCGTGGGTACGCTTGAAAACAACAATGTGGCCATTGCGGCCGGTCTTTTCAGCGATTATGTCGAGCAGACCGGCAAACCCGGTGTGATGAATCTGTCGCTCGGTCATCAGCATGGTCCTCACGACGGCACGGATGCAAGTGCACTGGCCCTGGCGGCCGCCGGTAAGAAAGTACTGATCTGTATCTCTGCCGGAAACGAGGGCGCCGACAATATCTCTCTCAGCCGTTCTTTCTCAGGTTCTGTTTCTCCCCTCAAGACAACATTGGGCCGCAACGGCATCGCCGACGGTTATCTGGACATATGGAGCTCTGACGCCCGCAATCTTAAGGTGGCCGTGGCGGCTCTCGACAAGACTACTGGTCAGGTGCAATACAAAATCGATATCAACAGCCCTGTTTCGTCTACCTGGATCGGCGGTCTTGACACCCGCTACTCCAACGTTCCGCGCGATGCAAATTTCAGCAAGTATTTCGGCGGGTCGTCGACTCTCAACTATTCCGCTAACGTAAACACTGCCAACAACCGCTACAACACATACCTATATCTCGGCATCGTTTCAGCCGACTATATTCCGGCTGTGATTGTGGAAGGTGTGGCCGGAACCAGCGTCGACCTCTATGGCTCTGTAAATCTTGCCTCCAATGGCTTCGCCGGCTTCGTGGATGGATCGCCTTCAAACTCCATCAACGCTCTTTGCTGTGGCGACAACACCCTTTCCGTCGGGGCCTATGTAAATACCAATCCGTATCCGTCGCTTGGCGGGATGATGACCTTCGGCGAGTCGCGTCAAGTTGGAGACATAGCTTATTTCTCCTCCTATGGCCATACGTTCCAGGGACGTCAGCTCCCCGACGTGGTAGGTCCTGGCATGGGAATGATTTCTTCCTATAATTCCTATTATGTGGCTCAGGAGATAGCTTCTTATATCGAAAATGCTAAAAAAAGCCCGCAGAACACCAAAACCGATGCCCAGCTCCGCGAGGAGGCCGAGGCTTCCTATACGGTCTGGATCAACAACGCCAATCAGCCCGATCCCAGCAATGCCCGCGCCACTATGCGCAACTATTGGGGCGAGATGAGCGGAACGTCGATGAGCTCGCCGTTTGTGGCAGGTGTGCTGGCGCTGTGGTCGCAGGCAGCAGCTGAAAAGGGCGTGCGCCTCTCGATGGACGACGTCAAGAAGGTGATTGCAGCTACGGCCGACAAGGATGAGTTTACCGCTCAGCAGCCCGAACGCTGGGGTATGGGTAAAATCAATGCTCTCGCCGGTCTGAAATACATTCTCGCCAACGAAATGGGTGGCGTTGACGGTATCGCCTCCGACGATCCGGAAAGCAGCCTCATCATTGAGCCGGTAGGCGGAGGTGTCTACAGCGTATTCCTCGCCGGAGTTGAGGGTTTCACCGCTACGCTCCATAATCTGCAGGGGCAGGCCGTGGCCACAGCCTCGGCTACTGGCAACGAGCTGACACTCGACGGCTCGGCTCTCGGCCGCGGGGTTTACTTGCTGACTGTGCAGGCTCCCAATACCCGCATTTCGCGCAAAATCGCCCTCTGAGGCCCGGAATAATCGGGGATTTAGCCCGATTAATCCAGAATATTCCCGATTAAACCAGATTTAACTCGATTAATCGCAATAATTCCCGATAAATCTCGATTAATCAGGATTAATCCCTAAATTAACGTCATATCGGCGTGTCGGAAGCTTGACTTCCGGCACGCCGATTTTTTCGCACCGATTTTCACCCTTGATTTTCGCCCTCGATTTTCGCCCTCGAATTTTCGCTTTGATTATCGCCCTCGACGTTTTTTGCCAATTCTCGCCTTTTTTCACTCCCGGATTTTATATGGCGATTTTTTTGGAGGCTTGGGGCGTGAACAATTACCCCCTCGCGAGGGGTTATTATAATAGCGGGGGAAGTATCTTAATCTAAAAGCGGGGTGGCCCGACGGCTGCTCCGCGGAAAGGAGAAACATTATGGCAAGTATCTACAGCAGGTTTAAGGAGATGGTTCAGCGTCAGCCGCAGGCTACGGCGCTGCGCACGGCCACGCAGACGGTGGGCTACAGCCGTCTCGACGCACTGGCAGCCGCCATTCAGGCGCGTTTCCCGGATGAACGGCCTCGAATCGTGGGGATCGTGATGGACCACGGCGTGGAGTTGGTGGCAACGATATTGGCGGTGCTCCGCGCCGGCGCGGCCTATGTGGCCGCAGAACCCGGGCTACCTCCCGAGCGCATACGGTATATGATGAACGAGGCGGGTGTGGATTTCGTGGCGACGTCGGATGCCTACCGCCATCGTTTTGCCGGTTTCCGCACCATTACTGTCCAGGCGGCTCTGAAGCCTTTGGCTCCGGAGCGCATGGCCGAGACCGAAGCCGGGCGCACTCCGGCTCCGGTAGCTGTACATGCCGACGCTCCGGCCTATGTGATTTTTACCACCGGCCGCTCCGGCCGCTCGAACGGCGTTGTGGTCAGTCAGGACAATGTGATGCACTTTGCCGATGCTTTCGAGCGGGAATTCCGCATAGGGCGTGCCGACGTGGTGATGCAGCTGTCGGTGGCTACGTTTGACCTCTTCGAGGAGGAATTGTTTGGCACGCTGCTCAACGGAGCCATACTGCTGATTCCTCCCGCAGGAATCCTCAACGACACGGCGCGACTGCTCGAGTTCGCCGACGAGCATGGCGCCACGATAATCACCGGATTCCCCCAGTTGCTTTCCGATATAAACCGCTGTGTGGCCGCAGGAAAGCGGCTGCCGCGCTCGCTGAGGCTGCTCAAAAGCCGCGGCGACGTGCTTTTCAGCGGCTTTGTCGACCATCTTGTCGATAAGGTGGAGGTATACAACTCGTATGCTCCGGCCGAGGCTGCGGCGGGGGCCACGCTTTACCGCTGCAACGGATCGCAGGTGCTCGCCGACGGCGCATATCCGATGGGGCGCGCGGTCGACGGCACGGAAGTCGAGGTGCTCGACGACCGTCTACGCTCCGTAGTGCCCGGACTTGAGGGTGAAATCTGCGTGATGGGCGACGGAGTGGCCCGCGGCTACATCGGCGACAATCCCGAGAACGTAAACTTCGTAAACATGCCCGACGGTCGCCGCTGCTTCTGCACAGGCGACATCGGCTATACGCTCGCCGACGGTACGGTGGTATTTCTGCGCCGCAAGGAGCGCAATGTGGTGATTGAAGGCACACGCGTGGAGTGTGATGCCGTGGCCGATGCCCTGCGGCGCCTTCCCGAGGTGGAGAGCGGGGTGGTATGCCCGGCGACCGATTCGCAGGGGCTGGCCTTCCTCACGGCCTACATCGTACCCCGCCACGGGCTGAAGATTTCGCTCGCACGGCTGCGCAAGAAGCTCGGACGCTACCTCTCGGCAGTGAGCATGCCTAAATTCTTCGTCCGGCTGAAGAAACTCCCGCTCAACCCCAACGGCGACCTCGACGAGGGTGCTCTCCCGTTCGCAAGCAAGCGGCCCTCCGGCGGTTCGGCAGGTGTAAACACAATTTAAATTCTTTTAGCTATGCGGGCTGCAACGACCGTGGAGCCCGTTTGTTATATAGATAAAAGAAAGAGACGGAAAGGCTCCTCCCTTATGGCATCTGTATATGAAACTCACACAAACACGGATATATTTCCCGACCACTCGACTATTTAACGAAAGCCTCCGGGATTTCAGCTCTCAGGGCGCGGCGTCCGCTCGCCGGACGTCGGCCGGCCCGACTTGAAAAACGTTTTTTTATTCAGACATCCCTCGTCCTTTTTATCGAGTAGTGATACTGGATACTGAGGCTCTCATAAATAAATAGTTGAAACGTGAAGGCCGCGTGTCGAATTTCTCGACGCGCGGCCTTTTCATGTTTTTTTCCCTGATATGGGCTGGTAGGGCGCCTATCGGGGGTAGAGGGTTAGGGTGGCGGTGTCGAAGCGGAGCTCGCCGCGGTCGGCAAGGGTGCGCACCGTGGCGATAACCGACTGTGTAGGGATGGCCAGATAGGCGGCCAGACGGTCGACGGTTACACCGTCGGGGAAATGGGTCAGCGCGTAGACTACGGCCTGCTCGGCCTGACGGATGGTTTCGGCCGGAGGCGCGTGGTGTGTGGCGCGTTGTGAGCGGCATACGTCGCATTTGCCGCAGCCGCATTCAGGCTTCTCACCGAAATACCGCAGCAGAGTGTTGTTGCGGCATTCGTCGTCGACAAAGAGAAAGCGCTTCATCGCCTCGATGCGGCGGGCCATGCGCTCGCGGCGCTCCTCGTAGACCTCGCGCGGAATCTGCACATGCCGCCCCTCCTGGCGCGATCGGCTCATCACGATGTAGGGAGTGGACTTGCGCGGCACGTAGCTGATTACGTGCATCCGGCTCAGTTTGAGCAGGTTTTCGTAGACGGTCTGCTCCGTAAGCCCCAGTGCGGAGGCCATCGAAGGCTCGTCGATATGCTCGTAGTCGGCGAAAATGCCCGTCGAGGTGCGCAATACGTGCTGAAATACACGCTCGGCCTCCGGGTCGAGCCGCAGGTCGTAGAGGTCGCGGCGCGTCATCACTACCATAAGCCGGCTCCGCGTGGCGATTTCCTCGATATATTCAATCCAGCCGCTCTGGGTGAGGATTTTCAGCGCTGCGGATGCCTGGCCGGGCTGGAGGCTGTTGCGGCGGCAGAACTCCTCGAGGTTGAATTCGTAGATTTCGCCGAATCCCTCGCCCATATATATGTTGAGAAACACGCACAGGCGGTTGTATACCTCGCGGATATATTCTTTTGGGGGAAATGCGTCGTTGAGGCGGCGCGTAAGGACACCCTTGTCGGAGGGCGCCACGAGCGACACGGCGTAGGCATCCTTGTCGTCGCGCGCGCCTCTGCCGGCCTCCTGATAGTATTCCTCGAGCGACGAGGGCGGGTCGAAATGCACCACCAGGCGTACGTCGGGCTTGTCGATGCCCATGCCGAAGGCTGTGGTGGCCACCATGATGCGGGTCTCGTCGGTCTTCCATCGGTTCTGGCGCAGGGCCTTTTCCTCGGGCGCGAGGCCGGCGTGGTAGAAGTCGGCGGAGATTCCTGCTGCGGCGAGCGCCTCGGCAATCTGGCGCGTGCGCTTGCGCGAGCGCACGTAGACTATTCCCGAGCCCGCCACACGGCTGGCGATGTGGATGAGCTGCTCTTCCTTCAGGTCGCATCGGCGCACTATATAGTTGAGGTTCGTGCGGTTGAACGAGAGACGGAACACGCGTGCGTCGGCGCGGAATTCAAGCTGGCGGCAGATGTCCTCCACCACCTCGGGCGTGGCCGAGGCTGTGAGCGCAAGCACCGGGATATCGGGGAGCTTCTTGCGGAGTTCGCTTATTTTCAGGTAGGAGGGGCGGAAATCGTAGCCCCACTGCGATATGCAGTGGGCCTCGTCGACCACTATTAGGCTTACCGGCAGCCGTGATAGCTGCTGGCGGAAGCTCTCGCTCTGAAGTTTTTCCGGCGATACATATAGAATGCGGGCTTTCCCGAGGCGGCATTTGTCGTAAATCAGGCGGCTCTCGGCCGGACGCAGCCCCGCGTGGAGGAAATACGCGCGGATGCCGCGGGCGAGCAGGTTGTCGACCTGGTCCTTCATCAGCGAGATGAGAGGCGTAACCACTAATGTGAGTCCGGGCAGCATCAGCGCCGGCACCTGAAAGGTGATGGACTTGCCGCCACCTGTGGCCATCAGACCGAGCGTGTCGTGCCCTTCGAGCACGGAGCCGATGATGTCGGCCTGCAGAGGGCGGAAGGCGGTATAGCCCCAGTGGCGCCGGAGCGTATCGAGCATGGATGGAGAGGTGGCCATAGGGGTATGGTTGCGTGGCGCGCAGTCGGCGCGTTCAGTCGAGTTTAATCTCTTTGATCTGGAGCTGGATGTTGTTCACATTGCTGCCTCCCCGGTGCTTGCTGTCCTCGATGGTGTAGCAGATGTCGAAGCGTGCGCCGGCATGGATGCGGTCGAACAGCTCGGCCTTGTTGAAGGCGATGCCGTTGATTACCTTGCCCGATGTGTCGTCCACGAGCTCGAGCTTTATGTGCTCCAGCTGGCGGCCGACGAGTTTGCTCGTGCCGAAATCCATCACGCCGCGCGTGCAGAACACCGGTTTCTGGTTTCCCGGTCCGAACGGATTGAAGCGGCGCAGGGTAGCCAGGAATTCTGGCGTAAGCTCCGAGAATGAGAGGAAGGCGTCGATTTCATATTGCGGCGAGAGCTGCGAGGGGAGGATGTTGTCGGCCACATACTGCTCGAAGCGGCGCGTGAATTCGGGGATGTTCTCCTCCTTGAGCGATAGCCCCACGGCGTAGGTGTGGCCGCCGAAGTTTTCGAGAAGGTCGCGGGTGGAGTCTACGGCGCTGTAGATGTCGAAACCCTGCACCGAGCGCGACGAGCCGGTGGCGAGGCCGTTGACGAGCGTGAGCACCACGGCGGGTTTGTAGTAAAGCTCGGTGAGACGGGAGGCTACAATGCCTATGATTCCCTTGTGCCAGTCCTTGTTGAAGATTACAATCGACTTTTTGTCGCGCTCCGATTCGTGGCGGCTGGAGATGATGGAGTTGGCTTCCTCCGTGATGCGCTTGTCGAGTTCCTTGCGGTCTTTGTTGTACTGGTCGATGGCCTTGGCGCGCTCGTAGGCGTCGGCCACGTCGCGCGATACGAGCAGGTCTACGGCCTCCTTGCCGCTCTGCATGCGCCCTGAGGCGTTGATGCGCGGTCCGATTTTGAAGATTACGTCGGAGATGGTGATCTCGCGGTTCGAAAGGTTGCAGATGCGGATTATGGCGCGTAGCCCCATGTTGGGGTTGGTGTTGAGGCGGCGCAGGCCGTAGAAGGCCATTATGCGGTTCTCGTCGACCATCGGCACGATGTCGGCGGCGATGGATACGGCCACGAGGTCGAGCATTCCCTCCAGTTCGTTCTGCTGGATGCCGTTGCTGATGGCGAACGCCTGCATGAGCTTGTAGCCCACTCCACATCCGGAAAGATGCGGGCACGGATAAGTGGACCCCGGCATCTTGGGGTTGAGGATAGCCACGGCCTCGGGTAGTTCCTGGTCGGGCACGTGGTGGTCGCAGATTATGAAGTCTATGCCATGCTCGCGGGCATGGGCTATCTCCTCGTTGGCCTTGATGCCGCAGTCGAGGATGATGACGAGTTTTACGCCCTGACCGGCGAAATCGTCGATGATGTCGCTCGATATTCCATACCCTTCTTCGTAGCGGGTGGGAATGAAATAGTCGATGTTGGAGTAGAAGTTGCTGAGATACTTGTAGACCAGCGCAACGGCCGTGGTGCCGTCGACGTCGTAGTCGCCGTAGACCATTATCTTCTCTTTCGCCCCCATGGCTCGGTTGAGCCTGTCCACCGCTTTCTGCATGTCGGGCATAAGGAAGGGGTCGTGGAGATATTTCAGCCGGGGATTAAAGAATCGCTCGGCATCCTCGACCGACGTGACGCCACGCTGCACCAGCAGCTCGCTTACGGGCGGGCATGAGGCGTAGCGGCGTGCAAGTGCCGTCTCGATCTTCTGCTCTTGGGGTGTCAGGGGTAAATAGTTCCATTTACCTGTCATTTATGTTGTTTTTTTATTGGCGGAGGTAGGCGGGAGGGAGAGGGGAGGGATGAATGGGGAGAGGAGAGGTGGGAGAAAGGAGGGAGGAGAAGGAAGGCTGCGCGGTCAGCCGCGGCTTTGTCGTCGCATTCAAGATGCTGAAAGCCATAATGGTGGATGTGGAATCCGGCCATTGCAGGCAATGGAAGAGAGAAGTGCCTTCTCCGGCACTTTATTGCCAATTGCAAATATAGCCAATTATCGCAGTAAAAAGAAGCCCCGTTAAAGAATATTTACAATTTTTTCGGTTATGAAATTGGGGATTCTTGATAACTTTGCCGCCAAATCTTATGAACAGACTACGCAGAAATATCGCCGGCGGTTTTCTTTCCGTTCCTACGGGCGGCTTCACGCTCATAGTGGTTGTTGCCATCCTATGGCTTACGCTTGCCCGCTCGCCGTTTGGCGATGCGCCGATGCCACATATTCCCGGGCTCGACAAGGTAGTGCATGCCTGTATGTTCGGCGGCCTCACGTTCGTGGGCGAGCTGGACTGTAGCCGCTGGCGCATAAAGCGCCGCAATCTCCGGGGAGACGCGGCGCTTGTAGGATGGCATCTGGCTGCTGTGATAGCTCTGGCCTCGATTGCCTTCGGCGGAGCTATCGAACTGCTCCAGGGGGCAATGCATATGGGGCGCGGAGCCGACTGGCTCGACTGGCTGGCCGACGCTGTCGGCGCGGCAGTAGCGGTCGTGGTATCTCCGCCGGTTGTCCGCTGGGTGCTTGCCCTGAAACGATAGAGTCTTTATTTTGCGTTTATTTTGCGGGCGCGACGCTGTCGGCGCCTTCTGTGGTTTTGGCGGTGAAAGTAGCAGCGCTGAGTGTTCCTTCCATCACGGCCTTTACGTCGGCGCGGAGTTCTTCGTCCTGCTTGTCGCGGCTGAGGATAGTGCCGTCAGGTCCGATAATAAGTATGGTCGGAATACCGGATATTCCGTAGAGGTCGGTGGGCACAGTCTGTGCGTTGATAATCTGGGACCATGGAAGCTGATGCTGCGCGATTGCGCGGCTGGTGTTGTCGGGCTCGTCCCATACGGCCACTCCGAGAACCTCCAGCCCTTGAGGGCCGTATTCTTTAAGCAGATCTTTTATGACAGCCGTCTCGCGGATGCAGGGACCGCACCAGCTTGCCCAGAAGTCGACGAGCACCGGCTTTCCTTTGCCGACGTAGTCGCTGAGGCTCTGGCTGATAGAGTCGTTTGTTATGGTGAAGTCCACGAATTTTTTGCCCGGCGATGTGGCTTCCTTGTTGACTGCGGCCGTGATGAGTTTGTTCACACGCTGATAGCCTTTAAGAACCGGATATTTCTCGAGTGCTGTTTTCAGCTCGGCGAGATTCATGCGGTAGGCCTTGTCGAGGAATAGGCTGTAGCCTACGGGATTGTCGGTGTTAGCTTTGAAAACCGAGTCGGTGTAGGCGTCGTAGGCGTTGAGAATTGCCTGCGCGGCGGCTTCGGCGGTGCTGTCGTTGGGAAGTGCGCGGAACTGCTGCTCGAAGCCCCGGATGCGTTTCTGAATCGAGGTGTTGAGGTCGTTGAGCGGGGAACCTGATACAACGGTGCCCTGCGGTGTGTGTTGTGTGGAAATCTCGGCGTTTTCGACTACGAGCGAGCCCATACGATTGCCGTCGACGATGATACGTGCAAGCGCGGGAGTTGCTATGGACCCCTTGAACACCGCTTTGCCGTTGTCGATCATTGTGGAGTCGATTTTTTCGCCGGTGTCGAAGTTTACCAGGTAGGCTGTGAGCCCTTCGAAATCGTCGGTGGGTATTTCGGCGGTTATGGTGTAGTTTCCGGTAGCTGAAGCAGCGGTGCATCCCACAAGGAGCGCACCCATGGCCAGGGAAATCAGTTTGGTTTTCATCTGTGTAGCGGTTTGGGTTGCTTAAGTTGTTTTTAATTCCTAATTTTGCACAAATGGGGGAATTTTGTGCCGTTTTGCTTACAAAGTAACGCATTAATTTGTTAGAATAGAAACACTCTGCGTTAATTTTATTGAAAGCATACAGTTACATCTATTCTAAAACGTTGCAACTATGTCGACAAATCTTCTTCCGGCTATAGCCGAAAGCATAAGGAAAAACTGGAAACGCCCGGCGCTTTCTGACCTCAACGGAACCACACTGACCTACGGCGCGCTGGGCGCCCAGATTGGGAAGATGCACCTGATTTTCCGTGCGGCCGGCCTTAAACCCGGCGACAAGGTGGCGCTGTGCGCACGCAATTCGGCCCATTGGGCCGCTTCTTTTCTGGGCGCGCTGAGCTATGGAGCAGTGGTGGTGCCTTTGCTGCATGAATTTCATCCGGATGCTGTGGAGCATCTTGTAAATCATTGCGACGCCACCATCCTGATAACCGAGAAGCAGATTTTCGATAATCTCGATGAGGATAAACTGGGCGGTTTGGAAGCTGTGCTGCTGATTCCGGGTCTTCTTCCGCAGCTTTGCCGTAACGCGAAACTTAAGGAATTGCTCGACAATCTCGACGCCGAATTCGAGCGGCTGTATCCATCGGGCTTCGGCCCCGACGACTTGCAGTTCACCCATGTGGAACCCGACGGGCTCGCGCTGATCAACTATACGTCGGGTTCCACCGGCAATCCGAAAGGAGTGATGCTCAGCTACGCCAACCTCTGGAGCAACATACGTTTCGGGCTTGGCAATATATCCTTCCTGTATCCCGGCGACGGAATGGTCAGCATGCTTCCGCTGGCCCATATGTACGGCCTTGTGTTTGAATTCCTGTTTCCGCTTTGCCGCGGCTGCCACATCACATTCCTCGGGCGCGTGCCCTCGCCGAAAATCGTATTGCAAGCCTTCGCGCAGGTGCGTCCCAAACTGGTGATTACGGTTCCTCTGGTAATAGAGAAGATAGTGAAGGGAAAGATTTTCCCGCGTCTCGAGAAACCGCTGATGCGCGTATTGCTTAAGATTCCGGGTATCAGCCGTATAATTCTCCGAAAGGTGCGCGACCAGTTGCTCCAGGCATTCGGAGGTCAGCTGGAGCAGCTTATTCTCGGGGGTGCGGCCATGAATGCCGAGGTGGAGGATTTCCTGCGTCGGATTCGTTTCCCCTTTACGGTGGGTTACGGCATGACTGAGTGTGCGCCGCTCGTAACCTATTGCTGGTGGGCCGATCAGCGACCGCATTCCTGCGGCCGGATGGTCGACGGCATGGAGGCACGCACCGACAGCCCGGAGCCGGCCAAAACGCCCGGGGTCCTCTACGTGCGCGGAGCCAATGTTATGAAGGGTTATTATAAGAATCCCGATGCCACCGCCGAGGTGCTTGGTGCCGACGGATGGCTCAATACCGGCGACATATGTACCATCGACTCTGACGGCTATCTCTATCTGCGAGGCCGAATGAAAAATATGATTCTGAGTTCGTCGGGGCAGAACGTCTATCCTGAGGAGATAGAGGTAAGACTCAACAATCTGCCTTTGGTGGGTGAGTCGGTAGTGGTAGACCGTGGAGGTAAAATCGTGGCCCTGGTACATCCCGACTATGAGTCAGGCCATAAACTTGGCCTTACCGACACCGAAATCGATGCGCGCGTTATGGCGAACCTCCCTGTGCTCAACGCCTCACTCCCGGCCTATGCGCGTGTAAACCGCTTCGAAATCCACGCCGACGAGTTCGAGAAGACGCCCAAACATTCCATCCGCCGCTTTCTCTACCAGTAAGAGGGTGTTTATAAGATAAAAAGAATGCTCCGCACGGCTGTGATGCCGATATGCGGAGCATTCTTTTTTATTTCCGTGATTCCGGAAAAAGGTCTCAGGCGTCGAGTCGCTCTTCTTCATCGTTGCGGGCGAATCCGCAGGCTGTCTGGAGTTCCGAGAAGAAGTCGTGGCCGAGTGCCACCGAAATCCGACACAGCAGCTCGGTGTCGATGCTGCTCTTGCGTAAAATTTTGTAAACATTGGTGCGGTCACAGCAAATCTCCTGGGCCAGCCAGGCTGCCGGACGGCGTTGGCGCCGCAGTTCGTTGCCGATCAGTGAACCGATGTGAATCTGAATGCCACATTCCTCGGTTCGAGTCAAAACAGGTTTTGCTTCCATGATTAAAACAAGAGATGATGAAGTGGAATAAGAGATTGTATGTGGAAAACCGATCAAACTCCGTCGACGCAAACGATAGAAGTTCGAGCCCTTTATTGCCGGTTCGATTTTCCAATGCAAAAATAAGGATTTGCATCTGTTTATACAACGTCGAAGTTATCTTGATTGTGCGTTAAAATGCTTTTAATCAGTGTTAAAGCCTATGCGTTGAATTGCTGCTGCCAACAAAATGCAATTTAAATTTTTTAGTAAGTCGAAATTCACTCTGAAAAAGATTTTTCCTCTTCGGGTCACCTGGTGAAAATTTTTAAATTCCGATTTGATTATGCTTTTAACATAAAATGGTTGAATAAAGCTTCCCGGATGCCAAATTGGCTACATATTTATGGAATTGAGTGTTACAAATACACAACCTTGATTTTACAAAAGTGTTGTGGACACCCGGGCTACGGATTGTAGTCTGCAATTCCATGTTTTGTAGAGAGATTGGACATAGAAAGACCTCGGGTAAGCCGCCGGCCATAGGCCTGTGACTTTACCCGAGGTATTATGTGGCAGTGGGTATGCCTGAGAGTGATACTTGTTATTTCGCGAGTCCGCGCTGACGCAGCAGGGCGTCGGGGGTCGGGCGGTGGCCACGCATGGTCTCGAAGAGTATCATCGGATCCTCCGACGCGCCGCTTTCAAGCACTTTTTTGAGTTTCGCAGCGCTCTCGGCATCGAAGACGCCTTTTTCCTTAAACATCTCGAAGGCGTCGGCATCGAGCACCTCGGCCCAGAGGTAGGTATAGTAGCCGGAGGCATAGCCGTCGTCGCCGAAGATATGCTTGAAGTAGGGTGAACGGTAGCGGAAGGTTAGCTGGGCAGGCATTCCGATGGTTTTGGCGTATTCATTTTCAAAGGCCATCACGTCGATATCTCCCTCAGGATTGAGTTTACCCCATGCGAGGTCGAGCAGGGCGGCTCCGGAGAGCTCGGCGGTCATGAAGCCCATGTTGTGTTTGGCGGCAGCATTGATCTGAGCCACGAGCGAGTCGGGAATCAGTTCGCCGGTCTTGTAGTGGTGGGCATATTCCTTCAGCAACTCGGGCTGGAAGGCCCAGTGTTCGTGGAACTGCGAGGGGAATTCCACGAAATCGCGGTCGACCTTCGTGCCGCTCTGGCTCTTGAGACGTACCTTCGATAGCATGCCGTGGAGGCCGTGGCCGAATTCATGGAACATCGTCTGGATTTCGTCGATAGAAAGCAGGGCGGGTGCGTCGGCGGTGGGCTTAGAGAAGTTGCCGACATTATATACGATGGGACGCTCAACCGAGCCGTCGGGGTTGATCCAGGAGGTCTTTAGTTCCTCCATCCATGCGCCCTGACGCTTTTCGGGACGGGTGAAGTAGTCGGTCATGAATACGGCGAGGTGATTGCCCTCGGCATCCTTGGCTTCATATACCTTTACGTCGGGATGGTATTTGGGGGCGTCGGGCATCTCCTCGAAGGTGATGCCGTAGAGCTTGTTGGCCATGGTGAATATGCCTTTGGCCACGGAGTCGACGGCGAAGTAGGGACGGATGGCGTTCTCGTCGAGTGCGTATTTTTGCTGGCGCACCTTCTCGGCGAAATAATAGTAATCCCACGGCTGGATCTCGAAGTCGTTGCCGAGCGAGTTGGAAAGCGTCTGCATCTCAGCCACTTCCTCGGCCACTTTTGCCTTGGCCGGCTCCCAGATGCTGAGCAGCAGCTGCTCGGCAGCTTCGGGGGTCTTGGCCATTACGGCATCGGTCATATAAGCGGCAAAGGTGGGGAAGCCGAGGATGGCGGCCTTGCGGGCGCGGGCTTTCACGATTTCAGCGATTACGGGGCGGTTGTCGTTGTCACCGCTCTGGGCGTTGGAAGTGTAGCCTTTCCACATCTTCTCGCGGAGGTCGCGGCTGTCGGCATACTGGAGCACCGGCAGACGGCTGGGAGCATGGAGCGTGAACACCCATTTGCCCTCCTTGCCGCGGCTCTTGGCCTCGGCGGCGGCATTCTCGACGGTCGATTCGGGGATGCCGGCGAGTTCGGCCTTGTCCTCGACTACAATCTCGAAGGCGTTGTTGGCGTTAAGCAGGTTCTTGTTGAACTTGATGTAGAGGTTCGACAGCTTGGCGTTGACCTCCTTGAGTTCCTTCTTCTGTTCGGGGGTGAGCAGAGCGCCGTTTCGCACGAAGTCCTTGTAGGTCTGGTCGAGGGCACGCATCTCGTCGTGGGCGAGACCCAGCGAGTCGCGGCTGTCGTAGAGCGTCTTGACGCGGGCGAAGAGGCCGTCGTTCATCATCAGCTCGTCGGAGAAGGCCGAGTAGCGCGGCAGAAGTTTCTCGGATACCTCCTGAAGCTCAGGGGTGGAATTGGCCTCGGTGAGCGACATGAGCACCGACATTACGCGCTCGAGCGTGGGCGAGAGGCAGTCAAGCGGCAGGATGGTGTTGGCAAACGTGGGTGCCTCGGGGTTGTTGACGATCGAATCAATCGCGGCGTTGGCCTCGGCGATACCGGCTTCGAAAGCAGGCTCGTAGTCGCTGATCTGAATCTCCTCGAATGGAGGAATCTGATACTTGTTGTCGTAGGCCTTCATGAAGGGGTTCTGCCTTTCGTGCTTGCCGCACGAGGAGAACGTCAGGGCTGTGGCAGCGGCTGCACACAGCACGAACATCATTGTTTTCATAGGCGGAATAATGTGGTATTATGGTGGTTAAAGATTGATTTTAAATTTGTAATTCATAATGCATAATGCATAATTTATTGCGCGCCAAGCATCCGGCGTTATGAATTATGCATTGAGTATTATGCATTAGTTCACTCAGCCCAAACAAACCGGGCCTCTACGGGGTAATGGTCAGAGTTGGGTATACTCCCCCGGCTGAAGGCCACCGGTTTCATTTTACCTCGATAAAGTATGTGGTCGATATGGAAGTAGAACCGGTTCATATGGTAGGTTATCATCGGGCCGAATGCGCTTTGGGCGAAAGCGCTCCGGAAGTCTTTCCCGGCTATTACGCGCATGGCGTAGCAGTCGGGGATATCGTTGAAATCGCCGCATACGAGTACGTTTTCATAGCCGAGCGAGTCAATCTGCTGGCGCAGCATGCGGGCCTGACGCGCGCGGATACGGAAGGCGTTGCCGAGCTTACCGAGCAACTGATGGCGCACTGCCCGGAGGTCGTCGGTGCCTTCCCCCTTGGTGAGTTCCTTGTATAGGGCCTTGTCGTCGGAATCGAGACCAATCGACTGCATGTGGACGCTTACCACGAGTGTGGTATGGCCTTCGATCTCGACCTCGGCTGCAGCAAATTCAGCCCAGACCTCCTTGGGCTGCCGGAGGGTTATGGGACGTGCCGGATAACGGCTCAGGACGCATACGCCGTGGCCTGCCTGAACGGGATATATCGAGTCGATCGAATCGCACTGGCCTTTTGTCAAGCCTACAGAGAGTTGCTCTGTGCGCCAGCTTCGCTCCTGCAGGCAGGCGATATCTGCACCGCTCTGGATTATGTATTGCGCCTGCGGATTGCGGTAGCCTGAATCCGCGCGGGCTTTGAAATAGTCGGGGGTGTGCCGCACGGTGTCGGTCGAAAGAGCGTTGTCCCATCCATAGATATTATAGCTGAGCACGCTGAATTCCGTGGCCTTTTGCGTTGCGCTGACCGTAGGCTTGAGGACGTTGAGCGGACAGAACTGCATGAGCGGGCCCGCGCTGGCTATCAAGGCGGCCGCTATGATGAGCGCGGCACGGCGAAAGACGATGAGGTCGACCACGGCAATGATTACGCACAGAATGAGCCACACAGGAAACGTCATGGCCAGAATGGCGGGGACGGCCGTGCGTTCGGGATCGACCATACCGCCGTAGGCAGAGGCCATGGTGAGCAGTGCGACAGCCACATTGACTGCTATAAGCACGGTGCGCCATATTTGGTTACTGCGTTTCATTGTCGTTGGGCTATGGTGGTTGCAGATTCCGTATCGTTGTCGTGGACGGAATCTGATAATTCAAACAGGGTCTGGCGTTCTGAGGCAGAGAGAGAGGTGAACCCCAGAGTATTGGCCTTGCGTAGCAGCGAGTCGCGGCGGCTGAGTCTTATGGCGTGCTGCCGCGCGGTCTGCTCGCGCCGGCGCCGCTGCGCGGCGAAAATGGTTCCGAGGAGAATCCCGGTCAGCATCCCAGCCAGGTGGGCCGAGATGGCGTCGGTCTGGCTCAACAGAAGCAGCCCGGCCGCAACCCATGCGGCAAGAGTGAGCCAGCGGCGCATGCGGTGCGGCATTTCGATGCGCGCGGGAGCGCCCGAACAGAGTGCCGCAAAGGCCACAGCGAGCACTGCAGCCGACGAGCCTATGAGATATCCGCCGCCCGGAGCGGCGACGGCAAACACCACGGCTCCGGCCACTGCGCCGGCGGCGAAAGCAGAAAGCAGGGCGCCGCGTCCGGCAGTCTTTTCAAGCATTGTGCCGAATGCCAGAAGCCATAGCATGTTGACCGTCAGGTGCAATACGTTGATGTGGATGAAAAGGTAGCTCACTATGCTCCATGGATGGGCCGTGAGCGCCCCGGGGCAACCGCCATGTACTCCAGCAAACGCCACGCAACTGTCGGGCCACGAGGCATCGACAAAGCCGGCTGCCTTCAGGGCTACGAAGGCTGCAACGTTGAGGGCTATGAGCAGAATAGTGGTCAAGTAGGGAGTGTAGACGGTTGGAGAATAGTCGGATTAGAAGTACGGGCCTCCGATAATGTGTTTGCGTCGCCAGTAGATAAGTATCAGCAGCCCGAAGAGCATACCGCCCAGGTGGGCGAAGTGGGCTACGGTGTCGGCCTGGCTGTTGGCGATGCCGAGCACCAGTTCAAGTCCGGCATAAAGCAGTACGAATACGCGTGCACGCATCGGAATGGGAGGGAAGAGCAGATAGAGGCGCACGTTGGGAAACATGTATCCGAAAGCGAGAAGAATGCCGAAGATGGCGCCCGAGGCTCCGATGGTAGGCGTATGATAGAGGCTGAATATATGGCCCACGGCGGGGTCGTTGGGAGCCACGCCGATGTTCCAGAGATCCTGAAGAGGTACGCTGCTGTGGCGCAGCAGCGTGGTGACGGACCCCGGATCGGCGAAAGCGGAGGCGTAGTGGTTGATCATCAGTGCGAATACACCCTCCTGCACCAGGGCAGCGCCCAGACCGCACGAAATATAGTAGAAAAGGAAGCGCTGGCTGCCGAGCACACGTTCCATCGTGACGCCGAACATATATAGGGCGAACATGTTGAAGAAAAGGTGCCAGAAGTTGGCGTGGATAAACATATAGCTCAGCAGCTGCGAGGCCAGAAACTGGTCGGAAGTGAAATAGTAGAGTGCTCCGTATTGTTCGAGCAGGTTCCCGAGCGGCCGGATTGCAATCATGGCCAGCCATATTATGGTGTTGATGATGAGCAGGTTCTTGGTGACCGGCGGCATCATGCGGAAGTTGTCGAGGAAACTCATATGTTTTAGTCGGTTGTGAAGATTGCTGAATGAGGTTGTCTATGCAAATTTACCCTTTTCCGCCCTAACGGCAAAATCGGGCTCAGCGGCCGGTGTTATCGTCCGGGGCGATTCCCCTTGGCCGTTTCGGCGAGATACAGCTCGCAGTTGGCCTTGAGCTCCGCATACCATTCGGCCCCGAATCGCTCTGTGAGCGGTTGTTCGAGAAACTGGTAGAGGCGGATGCCGAGACGGCGCCCGTTGGCTACGGCATCGCGGCAGATGTTCCAGCGATGGTAGTTCACGGCCGTGAACGAGGGGTACTCCGTGAGCCTCAGGGGGTAGAGCGCGCACGAGGCGGGTTTGAGCCACGACGTGCGGCCTTCGCGCCGGGCCTTCTCCAGTGCGCAGAGACAAACGCCGCCTGGCCCGTAGCAGGTAAAGGCGCAGTTGCGGCCGTCGAGCAGAGTGGTGACAAGGTCGCCTTCTTCGTCGGTGTAGGCCACGCCGTTGCGTCGCACTTCTTCCAGGGCGCGTGGAAGCATGTCGGCCTCGATGGCCGGGAGCGATTCCTTTATTTTCTCCACTTCAGCGGGGGTTACCGGCGCTCCGGCATCTCCCTCGATGCAGCATGCGCCGAGACATTTGCTCAGGTCGCAGCAGAAGAATTCCTCGGCAAGGTCGAGGCTTACGAGAGTGTCTTGAATCTGAAACATCAGAGATTGGCGGCTTGTTCGGTGGGCTGAAGATGAACGTCGAGTTGCGGGAACGGGAAATTGATGCCGCATTCGGGCAGCTCGGTATAGAATTTTTCGTTATAATAGTAGTATACAGCCCAGTAGTCGGTTGTTTTGGTCCAGGCTCGCACGGTAAGGTCCACGCTGCTCGATCCGAGCGAGTCGACAAATACCTTGGGAGTGTAGTCGGGCCGAGGCATGAGGCTGGCGAGCTGTGCGTCGAGTTTTTCCTCGCGCGCGGCAAGCGCCTCGCGTGTGCGGCGGTGATGGTGGATTATTCTGTTCCATAGCGATATGCGCTCCGGCTTTTCCGGTTCCGCAGGGCTGGCGCCCGACTCGGACGAGGGTGCTTCGGCGGCATCGGTTGTGCCGGAGGCGGAAACTTCAGTGATGGCCGTAGCTTCGAGGTTGCCGTTCATCACGCGGTCGTCCTGGGCAAACATGTCGAGAATCGCGCGGCGCGCGGCGGCTACATCGTCGCCATAGGAGATGGATACGGTCCATTGTACACGGCGGTATTCCTCGCGCGTCCAGTTGTTCACACTGCCGGTGGATAGGCCGCCGTTGGGGATGGAGATGGATTTGTTGTCGTAGGTGGTGATTACGGTAAAGAATATCTGAATCTCCTTCACGGTGCCGGCATATCCCTGCGCCTCGATGTAGTCGCCTATCTTGTAGGGCTTCAGCAGGAGAATGAGCACACCTCCGGCAAAGTTCTGAAGCGTTCCGCTGAGAGCCATGCCGACGGCAACGCCAGCCGAGGCGAAGATGGCGAGAAACGAGGTCGTCTCGATGCCTATTATGCCTATTACGGTGACTATCAGTATAAAATATAGAACGATATTGATCAGGCTCAGCACGAACGAACTGAGCGACCGCTCGATGTCGCGCTTGAGGAAGATGGTCTGTACCAGTCGATAGATTTTCCGGATTACGAAGCGGCCTACGTAGAACACTACGATGGCGATTGCCAGATTTATTGCGAACGTCACGGCCGACTGGGCCAGGCGGTTGATGAGGTCTTCGAGCGAGAGCGATTTCAGCTCGGCCACTTCCTGCGATATCTTGGCGGCGCTTTCGGCGGCCGGAGCCGCGGGTGCCGTCTGCAAAGCAATCAGATTCAGTATATTGAGGAGCATCTCGTATTTTTTAGTTGAAACTTATTTGTTAAACAATTTCGACGCGACATCGGTTGCCCATTCGAGCTGCGAATAGCCGTAAGTATCGAAATCGGCCTGAGATGAGGGGATATAAGTGGTGAGGCCGCAATGACAGTCGATTTTTACCTGATAGTAATCCCAGGGGTGGTCAGCGTCCTTTTCCCAGAGATAGGGGGTCGCGGCGCGGTAGACCACGGCTGCATCGACGGCCGCACTTACTGCCGCAGCAGCCTCGGGGGTGGCAGCCGACTCTACGGCGTGGAGAAGATCAAAGTAGCGATAGCGGTAAGTATAGTCGTTTGGCGATACAAACTGCTGCACCGCGCTGGCCGACGGCACGGCGGTTGCGGAAAGCCATGCGTTCCCTACAGCTTCGGCGAGCGCGTCGAGCGCAGCTGTGCGGATTACGCTGATGGTGCATGTGCGGTCGTATCCCTGCATAGCGTCGAAATGGCTGAACGTGGCGGCTGCTGCCTGCGGCAGATCGGGATTGTCGGCCATAAGGTAGGGGAGAGTTTTATGATAAGGCATTCCTTCCGACGGGAGCTCCGACGATGAGCCGACTATTGTTTCGACAGCATGGCGCAGCTCGTAGGCCACCTCCACACCCGCCATGAAGCAGCAGTCGAAATAGAGGTAGTCGAATCCTTTCCCTTCAAGCACGTCGGCCAGAGTGGTGGTGTTCATCCATGTATGTGAGCCACCTGTCTCGAAGCCGCCGTAGGATCGCTTGCGTGGTGCTTTCTCCTGTCCGTCCTCCAACCATCCGCTGCCGTGACCCCAGAGAATGAGTCCGTAGGCGTGGGCAGGAGCGAGGGCCTTGAAGTCGGCGATTACACGCTCCATGGCAGCGCTTTGGGTGGTGTTGAGGGCTTTGCCATAGCTTTTCAGAGTTTTGAATCCTTCGGGCGTAACCTCTTTCAGCGCGGTTTCCCCTTCCCACGGTGAGTGGAGCACGAGCAGCCGATTGGCGCCGAATGCGCCTGAGCGGGCTGCCTCCGTCATTTCGTCGAGATCGCGTTCGTCGAAATGCCTGGAATCGCCGTCTTGCGGGTTCTGATAGCCGAGGTTGTTGTGGGCGGTCATGTAGACAAGTACCGCGCGCTCCACTGTGGCAGCGGGTTCGGGCGCGGGTTCGGGCATGTCGCCGGAGTCGCCCGAGCAGCCGGTGATGGCAAGCGCGGTCATGAGTGCCGTCAATATGGAGAGAATTCGGTTCATTTCGTTGAATGTGGGTAACCTGCGTCCCGAAGGGTACGCTATTGAATAACGCAAAGACACTGTGCTTTCGTGTGTATGCACAATGTCTTTGCTTATAGGCGATAAGGATGCTCGCCGGGGCTGTCAGCGCTCGGCGCGCATCGGGTTGTTGAGGAAATCCTCGTAGCTCAGGCGCAGGCCTTCTTCAAGCTCTGTGCGGTAGGTCCAGCCGAGGGCGCGGCTCTTGGATACGTCGAGCAGCTTGCGCGGAGTGCCGTTGGGCTTGGATGTGTCCCACAGGATGCGGCCCTCGTAGCCTACCACTTTAGCCACAAGCTCGGTAAGCTCCTTGATGGTAAGCTCCTTGCCGGTTCCGGCGTTTACAGTCTCGTTGCCCGAATAATTGTTCATCAGGAACACGCAGAGGTTGGCGAGGTCGTCGACGTAGAGGAATTCGCGAAGCGGCGAGCCGTCGCCCCAGCATGTAACCTCTTCAAGGCCCTGTTCCTTTGCTTCGTGGAAGCGGCGGATAAGGGCCGGAACCACATGGGAGTGGGTTGGGTGGTAGTTGTCGTTGGGGCCGTAGAGATTGGTTGGCATCACGGAGATGTAGTCAGTGCCATACTGGCGGTTTAGGAACTCGCAGTATTTCAGGCCGGAGATTTTTGCCAGAGCGTAGGCCTCGTTGGTCTTCTCAAGCTCTGAGGTTAGCAGGCAGCTCTCGGTCATGGGCTGCGGAGCCATGCGCGGGTAGATGCAGCTCGAGCCGAGGAATTCGAGTTTCTTGCAGCCGTTTTGCCACGCGGAGTGGATTACGTTCATCTCCAGAATCATGTTGTCGTACATGAAGTCGGCCAGGGCCGACTGGTTGGCGATGATGCCGCCCACCTTGGCGGCGGCGAGAAATACGTATTCCGGTTTCTCCTTGGCGAAGAATTCCTCCACCTGATCCTGACGGCAGAGGTCGAGCTCACTGTGGGTACGCGTTATAATATTGGTATAGCCCTGACGCTGCAGTTCGCGCACAATGGCGCTGCCTACCATGCCCCGGTGGCCTGCAACGTAGATTTTGGCATCTTTTTCCATCATGATTTCATAGAAACTATTTCACGATACCCTTCTCGAGGTATTCGGCGAGGTTGGTGCGCACGCTTTCGCCGGCGCGCTCCACGGCCACCTTGGCCATGTCGGCGTCGGTCATGATCTTAACGAGCTGCTCGAACGAGGTCTTCGAGGGGTTCCATCCGAGCTTGGCCTTGGCCTTGGTGGGATCGCCCCAGAGGTTTACCACGTCGGTGGGACGGTAGAAGTCGGGCGAAACCTCCACGAGCACGCGGCCGGTGGCCTCGTCGATACCCTTCTCGTCGATGCCCTCACCCTCCCAACGCAGGTTGATGCCTACGTTGCGGAATGCCAGGGTTGCGAACTCGCGCACGGAGTGCTGCTCGCCGGTGGCAATCACGAAGTCCTCGGGTTTGCTGTTCTGGAGAATCAGCCACATGCACTCCACGTAGTCCTTGGCGTATCCCCAGTCGCGGAGGCTCGAAAGATTGCCGAGCAGGAGTTTGTCCTGTTTGCCCTGGGCGATGCGGGCGGCCGCGAGTGTGATTTTGCGGGTTACGAAAGTCTCGCCGCGGCGCTCGCTCTCGTGGTTGAAGAGAATTCCGGAGCAGCAGAACATGTTGTAGGCCTCGCGGTATTCCTTCACGATCCAGAAGCCGTAGAGCTTGGCCACGGCGTAGGGGCTGTAGGGATGGAAGGGCGTATTCTCGTTTTGCGGAACTTCTTCCACTTTACCATAGAGTTCGGATGTCGATGCCTGATAGATGCGGCAGGTATCGGCCAGTCCGCAGAGGCGTACGGCCTCGAGCACGCGGAGCACGCCGGTAGCGTCGACATCGGCAGTGAATTCGGGGGAGTCGAAGCTCACCTGCACGTGGCTCTGCGCGGCCAGATTGTAGATTTCATTAGGTTGCACCTTTTTTACCACCTGGAGCATGCTCATGGAGTCGCCGAGGTCGGCGTAATGGAGGTGGAAGTTGGGATGCCCTTCGAGGTGGGCGATGCGCTCGCGGAAGTCGACCGACGAGCGGCGGATGGTGCCGTGCACGTCATAGCCCTTCTCAAGAAGGAATTCAGCGAGGAAGGAGCCGTCCTGTCCGGTGAGGCCTGTGATTAAGGCTGTTTTTTGCATAAATATAAGGTAGATTGATTGTAAACTGCGTTGGTCGGTCGGGGAGGGTCAGGCCAGAGCGGCCATAAGGGCGTTGAAGGCCGTCTCTATGCCCGAGGCGTCCTTGCCGCCTGCCTGAGCGAAGCCGGGCTGCCCGCCACCTCCTCCTTTGATTGCTTTAGCCGCTTCACGCACCATTGCGGAGGCATTTTTGCCGTGCTCCACGAGGTCGTTGGTGAGCATTACGGTGAGCAGAGGTTTTCCGCCCACGTCGGTGGTAGCGCCGATGAAGGCGGTATTTTCCGGCGAAAGGTTACGCACGCTGAAGGCCACGTTTTTCACCATGTCGGGGATGCGTGTGCCTGTCATCGTTACTACTTTCACTCCGCCGATTGTCTCTGCGTTGTCGACGAGGGTCTTGCTGAGCGATGCGATGCGCTCTTTCATGTTTTCCTCGGCCTGACGGCGGAGGTCTGCGTTCTCTTCGATGGCCTTGCGCAGCGCGCCGAGCACGTCGGGGGCGTTGTTGAGCAGATGGCCGATGTCCTGGATGGTGTCGGCCATGGTGTCGAGGGCTTCCTCGGTCTTGGCGCCGGTGATGGCCTCGATGCGTCGGATGCCGGCTGCGATGCTGCTCTCCGAGAGTATACGGATCATACCGATGTTGCCGGTATTGTCGACGTGAGTACCACCGCAGAGCTCAACCGACGAGCCATAGCGGATCACGCGCACTTCGTCGCCGTATTTTTCACCGAAGAGAGCCATGGCGCCCATTGCGCGGGCCTCTTCGATGGGCATATGGCGGTGCTCGTCGCGGGGAATGGCCTCGCGCACCTTGCGGTTGGCAAGATGCTCCACGCGTCGAAGTTCTTCGGGGGTTACTTTCTGGAAATGGGAGAAGTCGAAGCGCAGCAGGTCGGGCGAAACGAACGAGCCCTTCTGCTCCACATGGGTGCCGAGCACTTCGCGCAGGGCTTCGTGCAGGAGGTGTGTGGCCGTGTGGTTGCACGATGTGGCGCGACGCGCCTCTTTGTCGATGGCAGCTATGAAAGAGCCATCCAGGTTAGCGGGGAGCTTATGGGTGAGGTGCACCCCGATACCGTTCTCGCGCTTGGTATCGAAGATTTCCACCATTTCGCCGTCGGCTGCGGTGAGGGTGCCGCGGTCGCCTACCTGGCCGCCCATCTCGGCGTAGAATGGAGTAGTTGAGAGGATGAGCTGGTAGTATTCCTTGTTTTTCTGCTTCACGTGGCGGTAGCGCAGTATGCGGGTGTCGGCTTCGGTGGCATCGTAGCCCACGAACTGCTGTTCGCCCTCGGCGAGGGTAATCCAGTCGGTGGCCTCTACGGCGGCGGCGTTGCGCGCGCGGGTTTTCTGCGCCTCCATCTCCTTGTCGAATCCGGCCTGGTCGAGAGTCATGCCGTTCTCCTTGAGTATGAGCTGCGTGAGGTCGAGCGGGAAGCCATAGGTGTCGTAGAGCACGAAGGCTTCCTTGCCCGAAATCTCCGTTTTTCCCTGTTTGCGGGCCTCGGCTATGGCCGATTCGAGCATCTTGATGCCGTTTTCGAGGGTGCGCAGGAAGGAATCCTCCTCCTCCTTTGTCACCTTCATGATCAGGTCGCGCTGGCGTGCGATTTCGGGATATGCCTCACCCATCGAGTCGATAAGCGTGTCGACCAGACGGTAGAGGAAAGCCTCGCGCTGGCCGAGGAAGGTATAGGCGTAGCGCACGGCGCGGCGCAGGATGCGACGGATCACGTAGCCGGCCTTGGCGTTGCCGGGGAGTTGTGAGTCTGCGATGGAGAAAGCGATAGTGCGGATGTGGTCGGCGATTACACGCATGGCCACGTCGACCTTATGGTCCTCGCCGTATTTCTTGCCTGAGAGGGCTGCGATTTTATCGATCATGGGGGTGAAGACGTCGGTATCGTAGTTCGAGGTCTTCCCCTGGAGGGCCATGCAGAGGCGCTCGAAGCCCATGCCGGTGTCGATTACCTTTGCGGGGAGGGGCTCAAGGCTCTGGTCGGCTTTGCGGTTGAACTGCATGAACACGAGATTCCATATCTCGATTACCTGGGGGTGGTCCTTGTTGACCAGTTCGGCGCCGGGGATAGCCTTGCGTTCCTCGTCGCTTCGGAGGTCAATGTGGATTTCCGAGCAGGGGCCGCAGGGCCCCGTGTCGCCCATCTCCCAGAAATTGTCGTGCTTGTTGCCGTTGATGATGTGGCTTTTGGGAAGGTGCTGCTCCCAGTAGGAGGCAGCTTCGTCGTCGCGCTGGAGACCTTCGGCGGGCGAACCTTCGAACACTGTGGCGTAGAGGTGTTCGGGATTCAGACCGAGCACGTCAACCAGAAATTCCCAGGCCCAGTCGATTGCCTCTTTCTTGAAGTAGTCGCCGAAGCTCCAGTTGCCGAGCATTTCGAACATGGTGTGGTGGTAGGTGTCGAGACCTACTTCCTCCAGGTCGTTATGTTTGCCGCTCACGCGGAGACATTTCTGGGAGTCGGTGACGCGCGTCCACTTCGGGGCCTTGTTGCCGAGAATGATGTCCTTAAACTGGTTCATGCCCGCGTTGGTAAACATCAGCGTGGGGTCGTCTTTGATTACCATAGGTGCCGAAGGCACAATCTGGTGACCTTTGCTCTTGAAGAATTGCTTGAATGATTCGCGAATCTCCTTGGCTGTGAGGGGCTTGTTGCTCATATGTTGATAATGTGCGGAATTTTGTTGCGTTGTTGGAATTTGAGGTGCAAAATTATGAAAAATTTCGTATTTTTGCAAACTGCACTACCCTCCGCGGCAATAGGGATTTTGCCTGGAGGTCAACCACCTTAACCCTCCGGATGCTATGGATATTACCTCCGATCTCGATAAGAAATACTACAAAATCCGTGAGGTAGCCGAGATAATCGGGCTGCCACCTTCCACTCTGCGCTTTTGGGAAACGCGCTTCACCATAATCAAGCCCCGTCGCAACGATAAGGGCACGCGGTTCTATACACCCTCCGATATCGAGCACCTACGCATGGTTGCTTATCTCGTAAAGGAAAAAGGCCTTCATCTTGAAGCGGCCGAGGAGCAGATACGTTCCAACCGCAGTGGTGTGAGCCGAAAGGCCAAGGCCGTCGAGAGATTGCGCGAAGTGCGCGCCACCCTTGCCTCGATGCTCGCCTCGCTCGATTCCCTCCGCTGACATCTTAACGTATCTATAATCTTTATAAGATTTAAGCAATATAGCTGAAAGACATCAAAAAGGCCGCCCGCGGGCAGCCTTTTTGATGTCTTATGTTGTGGCGCTTGTAGGGGTGAACCCCCGGTGGCGCCTATGGTCGACGTTGTCGATTTGTCGGGTTGTTTGGGCGTGATGCTTATTTCAGGACTTCCTTCACTGCATCGTTGGGCACCATCTGCTCCTGGAAGGTGTAAGCGCCGGTTTTGGGCGATTTCACCATTTTGATAACCTTGGAGTAGGTGCGGCCTTCACCCTTCTGAAGAGATGCGACGGTTTTCTTTGCCATATCTGTTTATGCTTTATCGGGGGTGGATTATTTGATTTCTTTGTGAACGGTCACACGCTTGAGGATGGGGTTGTATTTCTTCAACTCCAGGCGCTCGGTGGTGTTTTTACGGTTCTTGGTGGTGATATAACGCGAAGTGCCGGGCATGCCGCTGGCTTTGTGTTCGGTGCATTCGAGAATCACCTGCACGCGATTACCTTTTGCTTTCTTTGCCATTGCTGTGATTAGAAGTCTAATTGTTTGATTTCAGTGAGATAACCTTTTTCGGCGGCCTGCTTGAGGGCTGCGTCGAGGCCCATCTTGTTGATGGTGCGAAGGCCGGCGTTGGAGAGGGTGAGGAGCACCCAGGTGTTCTGCTCAACCCAGAAAAATTTGCGGTTGAACAAGTTCACATTGAAGCGGCGTTTTGTGCGGCGCTTCGAGTGCGATACGTTATTTCCTGTAATCGCTTTTTTGCCTGTAATCTGACAAATCTTTGACATGGCTGTTAATGAATTATCTTGATTCTTTGTTGATTAACACAATCTCCTTGTGGCCGCCATCTCACTCTCATATCGCCCCGGCTGCATCACTGCCGGAGGCTTTCTTTCGGAGGAGCCACAAATCAGAGTGCAAAGTAAGTGATTTTTTGTGATTTGAGCAAATAATCAGTCAAATTTTATTAATTTCGCGTTTGCATTCGCTGGCATATACAGGCTCCGGACGATTTCTGCGTCGGCGCAATCCGATTCAGGATTCCGCTGCCGACGATATGCGGAGATCTCTCTTGAAAATTTAGAACTCACATATTATTATATATATGACTGAAGGCTTTTTTCGCGTGGCGGCTAACGTTCCTGCCGTAGAGGTGGGTAATCCGCAGGCCAACGCCAATCATATAATCGCCGGTCTCCGTGAGGCAGAGACGCAAGGCGTCGATCTGGTAGTGATGCCCGAGCTTTGCATCAGCGGCTACACCTGTGGCGAACTTTTCCATCAGGAGCAGTTGCTTCTGGGGAGCGAGAAAGCCCTGCTCAAGGTAGCGGAAGCCACGGCCGGCTTCCATGTCGCCGTTGTGGTGGGCGCTCCTCTGCGTTTTGAAGGGGCGCTCTACAACTGCGGGGTCGTACTCGCCGGGGGCTCAATCCGTATGATTGTGCCGAAAACCTATCTGCCGAGCTACAACGAATTCTATGAGAAGCGCTGGTTCGCTTCGGGTAGCGGAGTGGAGGGAACGCTCTTCGGAGCCACGTTCTCTACGCGTCAGCTTGCCGACGTGGGCGGGGTGAGAGTCGGAGTTGAAATCTGCGAGGATCTGTGGACCACCGTGCCCCGTTCGTCGCATCTGGCGCTCGCCGGGGCGGAGGTAATCGTGAATCTCTCGGCCTCCGACGATCTGATCGGCAAATACGCCTATCTGAAATCGCTTATCGCCCAGCAGAGTGCGCGCTGCCTCTGCGGCTACGCCTATGCGGGTGCCGGATTCGGAGAGTCGTCGACCGATTTGGTTTTCGACGGCAAGGCCATCATTGCCGAAAACGGCACCATCCTCGCCGAGGGGCGACGCTGGAGCAACGCCCCGCAGACCGTAGCCGCCGACATCGATATCGCTGCCCTGCGGCGCGACCGGATGCATCTGCGCTCGTTTGCCGACTGCCGCATGGTTGAGGCGGACGGACGGTGGTATAATGTTGTCGACAGCACTCCTACGGTCGAATCGGCCGTCGACGAGGCGTCGCTCCGTCTCATGCGCACGGTGAGCCGCACGCCGTTTGTTCCCTCGACCGACGATGAAATCGACGAGCGCTGCGAGGAGATTCTCAATATCCAGGTGGCAGGACTGGCTCGACGCCTTGCGGCCACGCACTGCCGCTGTCTGGTGGTCGGCATTTCCGGCGGACTGGATTCCACGCTGGCTCTGCTCGTGGCTGTGCGCGCTTTCGATCGCCTCGGCCTCGACCGCAAGGGACTTATCGGCATAACGATGCCGGGATTCGGCACCACCGGACGCACCCACGGCAATGCCGTGACGCTTATGGAGGGACTCGGCGTGGAGATGCGCGAGATTCCCATTGCAAAGGCCGTTGAGCAGCACTTCGCCGACATCGGTCAGAATCCGGCCAAGCACGACGTGACCTATGAGAACTCGCAGGCGCGCGAGCGCACCCAGATTCTTATGGATGTGGCCAACAAGGAGGGGGGAATGGTGCTCGGCACGGGCGACCTCTCTGAACTTGCCCTCGGCTGGGCCACATACAACGGCGACCACATGTCGATGTACGGCGTAAACGTCTCGATTCCAAAGACTCTGGTCAAGTATCTTGTGCGCTGCGAGGCGATGCGCGAGGCCAACGCCCCTGTGGCTGCCGCTTTGCGCGACATTATCGACACGCCCATCTCGCCCGAACTGATTCCCGCTGACGACAAGGGCGAAATCACCCAAAAGACGGAAGACCTTGTGGGCCCCTACATACTCCACGATTTCTTCCTTTACTACACGCTGCGGTATGGCTTCTCGCCAAAACGCGTGTTCATGCTCGCGGTCCATGCCTTCAACGGCGAATTCGACCGCGCGACCATCAAACACTGGCTCTCCACGTTCTACCGGCGCTTCTTCAACCAGCAGTTCAAGCGCTCCTGTCTGCCCGACGGTCCCAAGGTGGGTTCGGTATGCCTTTCGCCGCGCGGCGACTGGCGCATGCCCTCCGACGCTTCGTCGGCAATGTGGCTCGCCGAGGTGGAGCAACTATAATACAATTATTTTATCCCTTTGAGGCGCTTTGCCAGCTCTATGAGGGCCGTGGTCGACGCGCGGTCTATTACGCGGGCGCGGTCGCCGGGGAAATGGAAGGTGGCTGTAGCCGTGCCTTCGGGAGTGGCGAAAGCCATGCAGACGGTGCCTACCGGCTTCTCGGGCGTGCCTCCCGAAGGGCCGGCGATGCCAGACGTGGCCACGGCGCAGTCGGCCCCGAGCGCTCTGCGCGCTCCATCTGCCATCTGTCGCGCCACCGGCTCGGAAACGGCGCCGTAGGCTTCGAGTACGGCGGCATCAACACCCAGTAGGTTCATTTTCACTTCGTTGGAATAGCTGACCACGCTGCCGGGATAAAACTCGGAGGCGCCGGGAATCATCGTGATGCGGTGGGCGATGTTGCCGCCCGTGCAGCTTTCGGCTGTAGCTACGGTAAGCCCGCGCTCGCGCAGGGCGTCGAGCAGGATTTCCTCGGCCGTAAGGTCGGCCTCGGCTATAAGAAGGTTGCCGAGTATGACTTTCAACTCGTCGGCGCCCGAATCAGCGGTGGTTTTCACCGTCTTCTCATCAGTTCCGGCCACGTCGAGGCGCAGGCGGATGTAGCCTGGGTTGGGAAGGTAGGCCAGATGGGCACCCGTGGGGAGGGCGTCCTCGAATGTGGCGAGCTTTTCAGCCAGATTGCTCTCGGTTATTCCGCTGACTATGAGCGTGCGATGCTCTATCCAGCAGTCGCGTCCGAAGTGCTCGAGCAGCCGCGGAAACACCTCCACAACGAAGGCGTGGCGCGTTTCAAACGGTACGCCGGGCATTGCTACGAGCACTTTCCCTCCGCGCTCGAACCACATCACCGGAGCGGTGCCGAGGGCGTTGCGAATCGGCATACACGAAGTCGGCACCATCGCCTGACTCTCCGTCAGACGGTTCATGTCAAGTCCGCGACGCGCGAAGATGCTCTTTACGTTTTCCATCACTTCGGCGTCGAAGCGCAGTTCGCCGCCAAACACCTCTATGAGCGTGGCTTTGGTAATGTCATCCTTTGTGGGGCCGAGGCCGCCGGTAGTGAGCACCACGTCGGTGGCGTCGAGGGCTGTTTCAATGGCGTCGCGTATGGCCGCAGAATCGTCGGCCACGGTGGTTACCTGCGCCACCTGCCATCCGGCGGGGGCGATTGCGCGGGCGATGTCGCCGGAATTGGTGTCGGTCACCTGGCCGAGCAGCAGTTCGTCGCCGATGACTATTATGCTGACTTTCATATGAATGCTAAGTGAGAAAAATGGCTGGACGCGGCTTTCATACCGTCACGCGGGCATAGGGGGCGAGCGAGTAGGGGCAGAATTCCTTGTCGAGATATTTGTAGTATCCGGCAATGGCCACCATGGCGGCGTTGTCGGTGGTGAAGGCGCGTTCGGGGATAAAGGCCGTCAGTCCGTGGGCCTCGCAGTAGTCGGCTACGGCCTCGCGCACGCCCGAATTGGCCGATACGCCGCCGCCGATTGCCACGGTCGACACGCCGGTCTGTTTTACGGCCTTGTCGAGCTTGTCGAGCAGTATCTCGATGATGGTACGCTGGAGAGAGGCGGCCAGGTCGGCCTTGTTCTTCTCGATGAAATCGGGATCGAGGCGCTTCTGGTCGCGCAAGGTATAGAGAAATGAGGTTTTCAGTCCTGAAAAACTGTAGTCGAGGCCGGGAATATGCGGTTTGGCGAAGCGGAAGCGCTTAGGGTCGCCCTCGGAGGCCAGGCGGTCGATGTGCGGACCTCCGGGATATGGGAGACCCATCACCTTGGCGCACTTGTCGAACGCTTCGCCGGCGGCGTCGTCGATAGTCTGGCCAAGAATTTCCATATCGTTGTAGTTCTTCACCAGAATCAGCTGGGAGTTGCCACCGGAGATAAGCAGGCAGAGAAACGGGTATTCAGGCACGCGGTCGTCGGGTTTGCGGCGCACGAAATGGCTGAGCACATGGCCATGGAGGTGGTTTATGTCGACGATGGGGATGCGCAGGCCCAGCGAAAGCCCTTTGGCAAAGGAGGTGCCCACAAGCAGCGAGCCCAGCAATCCCGGGCCGCGGGTGAACGCTATGGCCGAAAGATCGGTCTTGCTTATGCCCGCACGGCGTATTGCCGCGTCGACTACCGGCACGATGTTCTGCTGGTGGGCGCGCGATGCCAGTTCCGGTACCACGCCGCCGTATTCCTCGTGAACGCTCTGGGATGCGATTACGTTGGAGAGCAGCAGCCCGTCGCGGATTATTGCCGCGGAAGTGTCGTCGCAGCTCGATTCAATTCCTAATATCGTGATAGCCATTACTCAGATGCTTTATGAATTTGGCGGCCGATTGTTCTGTCAGAAGGTCTGCATGTCGACCAGATGCTTGTAGTAGCCGTTTTTGGCCATGAGTTCCTGGTGGGTGCCGCGCTCTACGATGCGGCCTTCGTGGAGCACGCAGATAAGGTCGGCGTTTTTGATGGTGGAGAGACGGTGGGCGATTACCAGTGTGGTACGGCCCTCCATCAGTCGGTCGAGGGCCTCCTGCACGAGTTTTTCACTCTCTGTGTCGAGGGCGGAGGTGGCCTCGTCGAGAATGAGCAGGGGCGGGTTCTTGAGTATGGCGCGGGCAATCGAGATGCGCTGGCGCTGACCGCCCGACAGACGGCAGCCGCGGTCGCCGATGTTGGTGTCGTAGCCTTTTTCCGATGCCATTATGAACTCGTGGGCATTGGCAACCTTGGCGGCGCGCTCCACCTCCTCGCATGTGGCGTTTTCCACACCGAAGGTTATGTTGTTGTAGAAGGTGTCGTTGAAAAGGATGGCTTCCTGGTTGACGTTGCCCATGAAGGAGCGGAGGTCGTGGACGCGCATGTCGCGCACGTCGATACCGTCGACCTTGATGGCGCCTTTCTGCACGTCGTAGAAGCGCGGCAGGAGGTCGGCCATGGTCGATTTGCCTGAGCCCGACTGCCCTACGAGGGCCACTGTGGAGCCGGCCGGTATGTCAAGGCTGACGTCGTGGAGCACTTCGTTGTCGCCGTAGGCGAACGTGACGTCGTCGTATGTGATATGGCCTTGGAGATGCTTGATCTCACGTGGCTTCTCGGGGTCGGTGATGGGATTCTTCGCGCCGAGAATCTTATCGACGCGCACCATCGAGGCGAGGCCTTTCTGGATGGAGTACATCGCCTTGCTGAGGTCTTTGGCCGGGTTGATTATGGTGTAGAAAATCACCATGTAGTAGATGAATTCCGATGCGTTGAGGCTCGAAGTGCCCCCGAGGATGAGCGAGCCGCCGAACCAGAGCACGATGGCTATGGCCGTGGTGCCGAGGAATTCGCTCATGGGGTGGGCGAGCGATTGGCGCCGGGCTATGCGGTTGCTCAGCCGGTAGTAGGTCTGGTTCTCGCGATGGAAGCGGGCCTTCACCTTCTCTTCGGCATTGAAGGCCTTGATGATGCGCAGTCCGCCGAGACATTCCTCGATGGTGCTCATCAGTACGCCCCACTGGTTCTGCTGCTCCAGGGATTTACGTTTGAGCGACTTTCCCACCTGACCCATCACGAGGCCGGCCAGAGGCAGAAGCACCAGTACAAACACTGTGAGCTGCCAGGATATGGCAAACATGGTGCCCAGACATGCCAGAATCATTATGGGATTCTTGAACATCATGTCGAGGCTCTGCATGATGGAATTCTCGATTTCAGCCACGTCGCCGCTCATGCGCGCCATCACGTCGCCTTTGCGGGCAGAGGTGAAGAAGGAGATGGGCAGCGATACCATCTTGTTGAACACATAGTTGCGTATGTCGCGCACTATGCCGTTGCGCATCGGGATTATGAAGTAGGAGCAGAGGTATGTTACGCCCGTCTTCAGGCCGGTCATCACCACGAGAAGAGCGGCCAGCATGGCCAGCGTGGTAGCTTGTCCGTATTCGGCTATGGCTTCCTGGGTGTAGTAGTAGAAGTTGTTGATTATCACATCCTTCACCGAGCCCTGGCCGAGAGTCATGTATTCATAGACTCCCTCGCGCACCTTGAAGAGCATCTCGAGGATGGGGATGATGATGGCGAAGGAAAAGAGGGTGAGAATGGCCGAGAGGATGTTGCAGATTATGTTGAGAACCACAAACTTTTTATATGGCGGAACAAATCTACGGAGTATGTCGAAAAAATCTTTCATTTTGGAGTCGGTAGTTTTAGCGTCGCAAATTTACGCAAAAAATCCCGTTTGGCCATCTTTACGATTTACAATATCGAGCGTGTGGATAGGAAGAGACATGACGGTGTCGCCGCTATCCGGACTGAATAGATGAGGCTGCGCCGTAGATATCAGTTACGACACAGCCTCCTGTAAGAGCGTATTCGGGTTGTTGTTACTTGACGAGCTCCATGCCTTTGCGGATGGCGGCTTCGTTGGCGGGTATCAGTTTGTGGTGGCGCTCCGGAAGGGCTTTTTTTAGACCGCGCACCACGGCTTCAACCGGTACGTCGGGACGCATTTTCAGCAGCGCGCCGAGCAGAATCATGTTGTAGCTCTTGGCCTGACCCATCTCTATGGTGGCGTCCATTGCATCGACCGGCACCACGGTGATGTCGGTGCGGGTGGGGGCATGGTGGATTCCGTAGGGGTCGTAGATGAGTACTCCTCCGGGTTTCACCTTGCTTTCGAACTTGTCGAGGCTCTGCTGGTTGAGGATCACGGCTGTATCGTAGCGGTCGAGCACCGGCGACGAGATGGGTTCGTCGCTGAGAATCACGGTCACGTTGGCTGTGCCGCCGCGCTGTTCGGGTCCGTAGGAGGGCATCCATGTGACTTCCAGGTCGTTTTCGAGGGCTGCGTATGCCAGGATTTTACCCATGGAGAGCACGCCTTGTCCGCCGAATCCGGCTATAATTATTTCGTCGGTCATTTCTGAGTAGGTTTGAATGGTTGGAAATGCAGACGCGGTTTTATTTGGCGTCGGTTGCTTCTGCTTTGGTGGTGTCTTTCACGTCGCCCAGCGGGTAGTGGGCGAACATGTTCTCGGCCATCCACTGGTTGGCTTTCTCGGGGGTCATTTTCCATCCCGACGAGCAGGTGCTGACAATCTCGACAAACGAGGTGCCTTTCTTGGCCTGGGCGTTGAGGAAGGCTTTCTTGAGGGCTGCCTTCGCTTTGCGCACGGCGGCGGGGGTGTGGACGGCCTGACGGGTCACGTAGCATGTGCCGTCGAGTAGACTGACCACATCGGCAACCTTGAGAGGGAAGCCGTTAAGGTCGTGGCGGCGGCCGTAGGGGGTGGTGGCAGTCTTGGCGCCCTCGAGGGTGGTGGGCGACATCTGTCCGCCGGTCATGCCGTAGATGCCGTTGTTTATGAGGATTATCACAATGTTTTCGCCGCGTGTGCAGGCGTGGATGGTCTCGGCGGTGCCTATGGCGGCGAGGTCGCCGTCGCCCTGGTAGGTGAACACCACGTTTTCAGGATGCAGGCGGCTCACGGCTGTAGCCAGGGCGGGAGCGCGCCCGTGGGCGGCTTCCACCCAGTCGCAGTCGATGTAGTTGTAGGCGAATACGGCGCATCCCACCGGGGCTATGCCTATTGCTTTTTCCTCAAGGCCGAGCTCTTCGATTATTTCGGCCACGAGTTTGTGGACTACGCCGTGGCTGCAGCCCGGACAATAGTGCATCACGTTGCGGTTCAGAAGTTTCGGCCGCGCATATACTTTGGTGCCGTTGGCTATAATTTCTTCACGTGTCATGGCTCGGTTCAGGCTTTAGCTGGGTTGATGAAATCTTTATGGAGCGCGTCGAGCACTTCCTGGGGGTTGGGAACGATTCCGCCCATGCGGCCGAAGTGGCATACCGGCACGGAGTCGCTTACGGCCAGACGGACGTCCTCGATCATCTGGCCTGCGTTGATTTCCACGCAGAGGATTCCTTTTACGCCTTTGGCGGCTTCGCGGATGGCTTCGTAGGGGAATGGCCAGAGAGTGATGGGCCGTATCAGGCCAATCCTGATTCCCTCTTTGCGGGCTTCCTCGATGGCCTTGAGGCATATGCGGGCTATAGAGCCGAATGCTACGATGAGGTAGTCGGCATCGTCGGTGTAGCGGGCCTCGTAGCGCACTTCGTTTTTCTCGATTTCACGATAGGTACGCTGGAAGCGCTCGTTGTTTTTCTCCATAATGGCGGAATCGAGCTCGAGCGAGGTCACGACATTGCGCGCGCGGCCGCCCTTGCGTCCCGTGACGGCCCAGGGACACTGTCGCTCGATTTCCTCGGCCGTGCGTCGCGGACGCTGCGGAGGCAGCACTACTTTTTCCATCATCTGGCCCACGATGCCGTCGGCAAGTATCATGGAGGGTGTGCGGTATTTGAATGCCAGATCGAAGCCGAGGGCCACGAAGTCGGCCATCTCCTGAACGGTCGACGGGGCGAGCACAATCAGGTGGTAGTCGCCGTGGCCGCCTCCCTTGGTGGCCTGGAAGTAGTCGGACTGCGACGGATGGATTGTGCCGAGCCCGGGGCCTCCGCGCATCACGTTGACTATCAGTGCGGGCAGCTCCGAGGCGGCCAGATAGGAGATTCCCTCCTGCATGAGGCTCACGCCGGGCGACGACGAGGAGGTCATCACGGCTTTGCCCGTTGCGGCTCCGCCGTATACCATGTTGATCGAGGAGACTTCGCTCTCGGCCTGGAGTACGGTCATGCCCGTGGTTTCCCACGGCATGAGCGCCTCAAGCGTTTCAAGAACTTCGCTCTGGGGGGTGATGGGGTAACCGAAATAGCCGTCGGCGCCGTAGCGGATGGCGGCGTGGGCTATGGCTTCATTGCCCTTCATCAGTTTTATTTCTTCTTTCATCCTTTTTGCGATGGTTTGCTTGGGTGTGTTCTGTTTCTTTTGATTTTTGATTGCAGATGCCGGTGGCCGGTTATTTCACCACTACTTTGTATACCTCGATGCAGGCGTCGGGGCATACAAGAGCGCAAGCGGCGCATCCTATACACGCTTCCTCGTTGAGGGGATAGGCGAAGTGATAGCCGCGGTCGTTCACTTCCTTGGGCTGAAGGGCGAGAACGTCGCACGGGCAGGCCACCACGCAGAGGTCGCATCCTTTGCAGCGCTCTTTTTCAATGGTGACGGCTCCATGAATTTTTGCCATAAGCTTAAATGTAAGTGTGAGTGTATGGAAGTTGTTGATGTAAGTAGCTGTTCAAGATTTCGACCAGGTACTTAGCCACAAATTTAGCATTAATTTTCACAAATTCAACCTATGCGCCCCATTTTCACATTAATTTAGACTTGCTCCGACGCCGCGCTCCGCACACCATCCCGGATGGGATGTATGAAAATAAAGGGGCGCTTATCACTAAGCGCCCCTTTATTGGTTTCCAATAGGTACAATTTCTAAGGTAAAAAAGATTGTTTTAGGTTTGTGACGCAAAGTTCACCCTTTTTATCTTAGTAACAAAATTTTTTAATATGTTTTACGGCATACTTTTTTAGCCATGTTTTTGTTCGCTCTATATTATGCCGGATTTAATTTCTTGATAAATAGAAAGATTCGGCCGCGAAAGTCTTTATGCGGTTTGCTTGGTGCGCGTATCCGTGAAAAATAATTTATTCAGCAAAAAGGCATTTAATCGCTAAAAATTCTAAGTGCGAACGATTGCCCGTCGAACACGCCGTAGGAGAAATGTCGTATCCAGTCGCCGAGAATAACCATGCGGCATCCCTGGGGATTGAGAGGGAAGTCGGCCAGCACATGGCGGTGTCCGAACACGAAATAGTCGACCGTCGAATCGACGTCGCGCAGATATTCGCGGCAGAAATCCACAAGAGGGTCGGAACTGTCGACTCCCTCTGCAGCCTCATATGCCTCATAGTTGCGTGAATGGGTGCTCCATGCATGTGCGAATGGAATTGTCCACCGCGGATGGATGGCCGCATAGAGCTTCTGGCAGAGGCGGTTGCGGAATATAGAACGCATCATGCGGAACGATGCCGGCAGACGTCCTACGCCATCGCCGTGGGTCATATAGAATTTACGGCCGTAGATTTCGCGCACTTCGCTGCCGTCGACAACGCGCATGCCGATTTCGTCGCGCAGGTAGTCGAAAAGCCATATGTCGTGGTTGCCGATGAACCATGTTATTTTCACCCCCCGGTCGGCCAGACGGGCCAGCGCTCCGAAAAATCGCGTGAATCCGCGCGGAACCACCGTGCGGTATTCATACCAGTAGTCGAGCACGTCGCCGAGCATTATCAGCTCGTCGGCGTCGGCGGCGATGCTCTCGAGGAAGCGCACCACACGCTGCTGGTGGGCCCTGCCGTCGGATATGTAGCCGGCTCCCAGATGGAGGTCGGATATGAAATAGGTCTTTCCCATGGGCTGTGGCTTGGTGTCGGGGTCGGTTCAGAGCATCCCGAGTTCGAGTTTGGCCTCCTCGCTCATCATGTCCTTGTTCCATTCGGGCTCGAAAACGAGGTTGATGGTTACGGTTCCGATCCCTTCTATCGACTCCAGTTTCTGGCGAGTATCCTCAAGGATAAAGTCGGCCATGGGGCAGGAGGGAGCCGTCATGGTCATGTCGACGGTAAGGTTGCCGTCGTCGCTGAGATCAATGCGGTAAACAAGGCCGAGACTATAGATGTCGACCGGTATCTCCGGGTCGAACACCGTCTTGAGCATCTCCACCACTTTTTCTTCGAGTTCCAAATGTTTTTCTGCGTCCATAAATGCCGGTAGTTTTGTCGTATTTACGCAAAGTTAGCTCTTTTCTGCGATTTCTCGGCATATTTTCCTAATTTTGCATCGCACCCCTCCGGTGGTTGCAACTTATCCGAATACAATGATACAGTCTATGAAAAAATTCTTGAAATGCTTTGCTGTGGCTCTTGTGGCCATCTCGGCCTTTGCGTCTGCACCGGCGGCGAAAGGGGCTACTCCGGTTACCTTCGGTCTGAAGGGTGGCGTGACCATCAATTCACTCAAATTCAACGAAAGCGCATTTGCCGCCGACAACCGTTCGGGCTATACGCTTGGCGGTATGATGAAGTTCTCCACCCCGCTGGGCTTTGGCGTCGACGCTTCGCTTATGTTCACGCGTCGCTCGGCCCGCGCCATAGCAGAATACGACCTTAAGGAGGCCGGCCACAACGACGTGACCGTGAGCCGTAGTTATATCGAAATTCCCGTGAACCTTCGCTGGAATCTGGGTCTTCCCTTGGTAGGCAAATTTGTAACGCCTTATGTGGCTACCGGCCCCGACTTTTCTTTCCTCGTATCAAGCCAAAATGTGAAAAACGCCTGGGATAACCGCAAGTTTGATTTCGCATGGACTTTCGGTTTCGGCCTCACAATAATCAACAAGCTTGAGATTGGCGCTGCCTACGGCCTCGGCCTCAGCAACTCCGCATCGGGCGACTCTTCGCTTTACGGGCCGATTGGTGTCGACGCAAAAAACCGCTTCTGGAATGTAACCGCCGCGTGGCTCTTCTAAGCGCACTGATATTTGCGGATAACTTAAATTAACATAAAATCGGCATATTTACCCCGGCTATATTTTCGTTTAAGGGCTGAATTTGCTAACTTTGCAATCGTTCGGACAGGAATGCCGTTACACGGCATCGGTCCGGGCGATTACTTTTTCGTATGTGCCTACCGGCGCCCTCCTCTTTGACCTTTATGATTCGAAATATCATAGCTTCAGCTCTACTTGCCCTCGCGGTTGCCTTTCCGGCAGGCGCCGAGCGCACTGCGCAGAAGCAACACACACACCACGCATCGCGCGCCGTAAGCGCCCGTCAGGCTGCCGACGAGGCCGAGATGCATTATGCCTCGATTTCCCATACCAATCCCTTCGAGATTGTTCCTGCCGCCGGCATGGAGCTGCTTGACGACGGAATCCTTTCGGCCGGTGAGGCCGACCCGCAGATGGTATCCGATATGCTCGGATTCGCCCGCAAATTCATGGGTACACGCTATGTGCGCGGCGGCAAATCGCCCAAGGGGTTCGATTGCTCGGGATTCACAAGCTACGTTTTCGGCCAGTTCGGAGTCGAGCTTTCCCCCTCGTCGGCCGTACAGTATGGTCAGGGTTCAAAAATCGCCCGCGACGAAGTGAGTGCCGGCGACCTTCTTTTCTTCAAGGGCCGCAATTCGCGCAGCAGCCGCGTGGGGCATGTTGCTATTGCCATCGACAATGATCCCGCCACGGGTGAAATTACCTTCATCCACGCTGCCGTAGGCGGTGGCATTCGTATCGACCGACTTTCGGGTGCGTACTACGCCTCGCGCTATCTTGGCGCACGCCGCGTGCTCTGAAGTACAAGCCAATGCTTTGGGGCTTTACGGTCGTGGGGCTCCTGAGGCTTTTTCAGGTCCAGTTGTTGATGATGTCTGCGATTTCGCGGGCATCTTTTTGTGTGGTGCAGCGGGAGATCGGAAGGCTTAGAAGAGTGTCTGCAAGGTGCTCGGTTATGGGAAGTCCGCCTTTGGGAAGACGCAGAGGGCCAGACGGAGTCCGGATAAATCCGGCATTATCCGCGCAGGAGCGTTCGGCGCGGTAACATGGCTGGAGATGGGGTGGCGTGGCGTAGTGCATGTCCCACCCTATGCCGTTGGAGGTGAGATAGGCCGTAAGCTCGTCGCGTCGGTCGGTGTGGATTACGAACTGGTGGAACACGCAATCGTCGGCCATCAGCGGCAGGTGGATATCGGGATGGCGGATTTCTTCGCAATAGATGCGGGCGATGGAGCGTCGCATGGCGTTTTCCTCGGCTGTGTGTGGAAGCTTCACGTTGAGCACCGCCGCCTGCATGGTATCGAGGCGACAGTTGAAGCCTGCGTGGATATTGTGGTAACGCCGGTCGGCGCCGTAGTTGGCGAGCGCACGTACTGTAGCGGCCAGTTCAGCGTCGGAGGTGGTTATGGCGCCGGCGTCGCCCATGCCGCCGATGTTTTTGGTAGGATAGAAGCTGAAGGCGGCGGCGTGGCCGAGGGAGCCGGTGGTTCGCGTGCCGTTCAGGCCATCATTGACCGAGACGGCCCCGATGGCCTGGGCGTTGTCCTCGATTACGAGCAGATTGTGGCGTCGGGCCGCGCTCATGAGCGCATCGTCGAAACATACGCGTCCGTAGAGATGCACGGGCATTATGGCGCGCGTGCGTGGTCCGATCAGTTCTTCCAGCTGCAACGTGTCGAGGTTGGAGGTCAGTGTATCGGGTTCGGCGAGCATGGGAACAAGGCCTGCGTGGGTTATGGCAAGAACCGAGGCGATATATGTGTTGGCCGGAACTATCACCTCGTCGGCCGGCCGCAGACGGCCAAGCCTGATATAGCCCAGAAGAATCAGGCGCAGGGCGTCCAGGCCGTTGCTTACGCCTATGGCAAAGTCCGCTCCGGAGACGTGGCGCAGCCGCGCCTCGAATTCATCCACTTCCGGGCCGCCCACATAGCGGCCGCGGGCCACAACATCGGCCAGTCGCGCCGCGATTTCGTCGGCATACGGCGCGTTGACGGTGGCAAGATCGAGAAACGGGTAACGTGTTCCGGGATTCATTGGCAGTGGATGGGAATGTGGGTCAGAGCCTTGGCCCGGTGTTGGCCGTGAGGCGCTGGAATTCGTCGTAATCGTAGATATAGTCGGCTGTGTCGTAGGGAGTCGAGACAATCGAGAGGCAAACGGCGCCCGACGAGAAATTGTCAAGCGTACGCCATATGCCTGGCGGTATGAGCAGCCCTGTGAAGGGGCGGTTGAGCGTATAGGTATGCCAGCTATGGCCGTCGGAGAGGTTTACGTTGAAACTGCCTCCCACGGCCACGAGCAGCTGGCTCATGGCGCGGTGGGCGTGCCCACCGCGTTCGCCTCCGGCGGGTACGTCGTAAATCCAGTACGCGCGCTTGATTTCGAACGGAATCACTTCCCCACCCTGCACCACCGAGAGGCTGCCGCGCGGGTCGGCAATGCGCGGGAGGTTGATCAGGCAGGGCCGTGAAGGCATCTTTTCCATTGTTTTCTGTTGTGTTATAAAAAATCGAATCCGGATGCGTATTTCCGGCTGATGCCGGCAGGATATTCAGATCCCGTTTTTGGCGAGATTTATCAGGTATTGGCCGTAGTCGTTGTTGGCCATCTCTTTGCCGAGGGCGAGCAGGCGTGTGGCGTCAATCCAGCCCATGCGGAAAGCTATTTCTTCGAGCACGGCCACCTTGAAGCCCTGGCGGTTTTCGATTGCCTGGATAAAGTTGGCCGCCTCCATTAGCGAGTCGATTGTGCCGGTGTCGAGCCAGGCGAATCCGCGGCCGAAGCGCTTCACATTGAGACGGTGCTGGTCAAGATAGGCGTTGTTGACCGACGTTATTTCCAGCTCGCCGCGGGCTGAGGGACGCACGTCGGCGGCGATGTCGACCACATCGTTGGGGTAGAAGTAAAGTCCGACCACGGCGTTGTCGCTCTCGGGATTCTGGGGCTTCTCCTCGATTTTGGTGGCGCGTCCGTCGGGACCGATCGATACCACCCCGTAGCGCTGCGGGTCTTTCACCGGATAGGCGAATACGGTTGCCTCACGTCTTTCAGATGCGATGGCTGTGGCGTCGCGCAGCATTCCCGAGAATCCCTGGCCGTAGAAAATGTTGTCGCCGAGCACCAGGCAAACGTCGTCGTCGCCTATGAAGTCGCGGCCGATGATGAACGCCTGGGCGAGCCCTTCGGGGCGCGGCTGCTCGGCGTAATGGAAGTTTACGCCGATCTCTTCGCCCGAACCGAGCATGCGGCGGAAGGACGGAAGATCCTGGGGGGTGGAGATTATAAGTATCTCACGTATCCCGGCCAGCATGAGCACCGAAACCGGGTAGTAGATCATCGGCTTATCGTAGATGGGGATAAGCTGTTTGGAAATTCCCTTGGTAATGGGGTTGAGGCGCGTGCCGGCGCCTCCGGCGAGAACTATGCCTTTCATTTTGGTGGGAAGGTTTGTCGTTTTTTTTAGAGAAGAGCTGGTTGATGGGTCAGCGGTCCTTGTACATCTGTGCGTAGTAGTCGCGGTAGGAACCGGAGGTTACGCTATCGCTCCATTCGGGATTGTCGAGATACCAGCGCACGGTCTGCTCGATGCCTACGGGGAACGACGTCTCCGGGAACCAACCGAGCCCGGTTGCAATCTTCTCAGGGTCTATTGCATAGCGCATATCGTGCCCGGGGCGGTCTTTCACATAGGCGATAAGCGATTCATTGATTTGCTCCACGGGAATGGTGAGCTGCCTGCGGTATTCGGGGTTCTCCTCCATGAGGCGACGCACTATTGCGATAATGCTCTTCACTATGGCGAGGTTTTCCTGCTCGTTGAAGCCACCGATATTGTAGTCTTCGCCGATGCGCCCCTCGCGAAGAACGATGTCAATGGCCTTGCAGTGGTCGTCGACATAGAGCCAGTCGCGCACGTTTTCGCCGCGGCCATACACCGGGAGATGCCGCCCTTCAAGAATGTTCTTGATTACAAGCGGTATGAGTTTCTCGGGGAACTGATAGGGGCCGTAGTTGTTGCTACAGCGGGTGATGTTGACGGGGAGGCCGTAGGTTTCGTGGTAGGCCTGGGTGAGCATGTCGGCCGCGGTCTTCGATGCTGAATAGGGCGAGCGCGGCGACAGCGGTGTGGCCTCGGTGAAGAAGCCTTCGCCGAAAGTCTGGAGGTCGGTGCGGCCCTTCACCACTGATGCGACCTCCTCGGTGAGGTGGAGCGGCGCAGGATTGCCGGGCGTACGCGGCAGCGAGCCGTATACCTCGTCGGTGGAGATCTGAAGGAATTTCTTTCCCTGGCGGTAGTGCGGGCATCCCTGCTCATCGGTGCCGTCGAGCCACGCCTTGCGTGCAGCCTCCAAGAGGGTCTGCGTGCCAAGGATATTGGTCTCGAGGAAGAGCCGAGGATTGGTAATCGAGCGGTCCACATGGCTCTCGGCGGCGAAGTTTACCACGAAATCGGGGTCGAATTCCTTCATAAGGCGGTCCACAAGCTCGGCGTCGCCGATGTCGCCTTTTACGAACCTCACATTGGGCAGTTCTATCTCATTTTTGATGGTAAGCAGGTTGCCTGCATATGTCAGCGAGTCGAGAATCAGGATCTCGGCCTCCGGGCCGTGTACTTTCAGAAGATATTTTACGAAATTGGAGCCTATGAATCCGGCTCCTCCGGTCACGATATATTTCATCTTTTGCGATTATGTTATAAGTAACTGTTCAAAATTATTTTATGCTTTCCTGATCTGATTATTTCAACATTTCCGCGGTAAAATTTTCGAATCTTTTCCTCTCTTCATCAGTCGTGTAGACATCTACACTCCTTCTTCATCGAGAAAAATCTCCTGAAAATTTTCCTCCCGGAAATATTAAAATAATTTCGACCAGTTACTTATGCAGTTATATTTAAAATTATCTGTCGGTTATCCCATATTGTTGGGATGCACACGGCGCTTCCGTATGTCGTACCACCGCCCCTATAAACGCAAAAAACCGCTGCTCGGGGGCAACGGTCGGCATCTTGTTCCGTCCGGAACCCGGAAAACGCGATTCCGAGGGGCGGAACTATGGGGAGGAAGCGCTCAAACTCCTTCCGGCGGTGCTGGCCGCGTCAAGTTCAAAGGGTATGATCTCAGACAGCCACCCGCCAACCGGGCCGATTGCCACCCCTCTTGAGCATCGGGTGTATTATCTTCACCTGCAAAAGTACTAATTCCCCCGCTCATTTGCAACAGGCATCATTTCAAAAAGGTCTTCATTAGTGTCCATTAAAAAAACAAAAATGTTCTTTGAAATGCCAGGCAGAGGCTCAGGTCAGACGATTTTGACAGAGGGGTTGATGAGGGTGAGGCGGCGGTTGGCACGGGTCACGGCGGTGTAGAGCCAGCGGAAGAAGTCGACGGTCGAGTAGGCTTCGGGGGGTATGTAGCCCATGTCGACGAATACGGAGGGCCACTGGCCGCCCTGGGCTTTGTGGCAGGTGACGGCATATCCGAATTTTACCTGAAGGGCGTTGTAGAAGGGGTCGGCTTTCAATACTTTCCGTATGGCCGTGGGGGAGGCGTCTTCGCCGACGCCTGCATCCCGCAGAGCCTGCCGGTAGAGCCATTCGCGCTTTTCGTTGGGGAGGCCGGATGTGTCGCTGCGGAGAGTGTCGAGGTTGAGTTTAGCGTCCACGCGCCAGTCGAGGTCGGGGAAGTACAGCCGTACGTCGGCAAACGTGCTGATGGCGTGCGTCTCGGTGGAAAATACTTTTTCGACCACACAGGAGTCGCCGTTGGCTATGAAATCCATAGGGCGTCGCGACTCACTCTCGCCGTTGATGTTGCCGCTGGTGGCGTCCACGACCGACGGGCGCGTCCAGTAATAGTTGTTTTTGGCGATTATGAGTCGCTCGCCGGCGCAGAGATCTTCCTCGCGGTCGTAGATTATTTTGCGGATGGCGAGGTTGAAGTCGGCGGCGCGGCGGTTGGAGCGCGTGATCAGCAGGGTGTTTTTTTCGCCGAATTCGGCAAACGACCGGCCGAGTACTTCCTCAAGATTCTCCGGTTCCACTACGGCCACATCCTGAAAACCGGAAATTTTGATTTCCGGCTCCACGAGTTTGCCCGACCGCAGTGCGCGCCGAAGCCGGGTGGCGTTGTATAGGATTCCCGAGCGCGCCTTCTGGCGCACGGTCTTGGTGATGGTGGCGCGCACCACGTGCATTCCCTGCGCTTTAAGCACTTCGGGATTCATCGCCGGAGATTCCTCCATCCCTACGGGAGGAAGCTGGGCTGTGTCGCCAAGAAGAATCAGCTTGCAGTTGAGGCCGGAATAGACGTAGAAAAGCAGGTCCTGGAGCAGGTTGGGACTGCCGTCGGCGGCTCCGTCGCCGATCATCGATGCCTCGTCGACGATGAAAACCGTGTTGACATGGGTGTTTTCGGCCACGTGCGATGTCCAGTGGCCGTCGGGGGCGAGCACCGGGGCGCGGTAGATGGTGCGGTGGATGGTATAGGCCGGCAGTCCGGTGAACGACGAGAATACCTTTGCGGCGCGCCCGGTCGAGGCCATGAGTTTGGTGGGAATGCCGATATGGTTGAGTGTACCCACGAGCGCTCCCATCACCGATGTTTTGCCCGTCCCGGCGTAACCGTTGAGAATGAATACCGTATCCATGGGCGTATAGAGTGAGCAGAAGCGCGCCAGAGCGGCCACCAGCTTTATCTGCTGGTCGGTCGGCTCGAACGGCAGCCGCTCGAGCGTCATCATGGCGAACCCTTCGATGTCCATGGATTTTCAGTGGTAGTGTATGGCGGCTCAGTCGAGCTTTTCTGATAGCGCGGCTATGGCGCGCTCGGGGCGCACGCGGCGGTAGATTATGTCGTAGACCGTATCGGCTATCGGCATCGACACTTCGTAGCGCTGGTTGATTTCATGGATGCATTTTGCGCCGTAGTAGCCTTCGGCGGTCTGCTCCATCTCCATGCGCGCGGCTGCCACGGAGTAGCCTTTGCCGATCATGGAGCCGAAATTGTGGTTGCGGCTGAAGCGGCTGTAGGCCGTCACGAGCAGGTCGCCCAGATAGACGCTGTCGCAGATGTGGCGCGGACGCGGATTCACCGCGTCGAGGAAATGCTCCATCTCGCGTATGGCGTTGGATACGAGCATAGCCAGGAAGTTGTCGCCTTTCTTCATGCCGTGGACTATGCCTGCGGCGATGGCGTAGACGTTTTTGAGCACTCCGGCATATTCTACGCCGTCGACGTCGGTTGTGGGGATGGCGTGGCTGTTTTTTGCACCGCAGAGAGCCAGACCGAAGCGCTTGGAAGCCGCTATGTCCTTACAGCCGATAGTGAGATATGTCGGGCGGTCGAGCGCCACCTCTTCGGCGTGGCAGGGTCCGGACACTACAAGAAGATGGTCGTCGGCAACATGGAAATTGTCGCGCATGTAGTCGGTGATGAGCACATTTTCGCCGGGAACAATTCCTTTCACGGCCGAGACGACGTATTTTTTGCTGATGTCGACGGTGAGCTTTTCGAGATGGCTTTTGAAATATGGCGACGGCATCACGAGCAGGAGCGTGTCGGCCTGCCCGGCAACGTAGTTGATGTCGGAGGAAAATTCGATGCGCTGAACGTCGAACTGCACGTCGGTCAGGTAGGTCGGGTTGTGGCCGAGCCTCTGGAACTCTTCGATGCGGTCGTCGCGACGCATGTACCACATTATGGTATCACGGTTGCGCAGCAGGAGTTTGGCAAGGGCGGTGGCCCAGCTGCCGCCTCCCATCACGGCTACACGTCCGGGAAAGTCTTTCGGTAGCATGATTTAAGCGTTTGCGGGGGATGATGCAGAATGATTTTTTGCTACAGCCTCAGTTCAGTTGTTGGCAGAGGCTTTGGCGGCTTCGATCCATGCCGTCACTTCGTCGATGGAGGGATTCTTCAGGTCGAGCTTGAATTTCTTGTTTATTCCGCAGAGTTCCTGATGGAGTTTTCCGGGAGTGGCTTCGGCAAGGGCGTCGACTGTAAGGATGCCGGCTTTCTGAATGGGAGCGACCCATTCGGATGCAATGCCAAGGGCGGTATACGCCTCCTCCTTGTCGCGGCGCGCCACTTTTTCAGGACGCATTTGCGGGAAAAGAAGCACCTCCTGGATAGTGGTCTGGCCGGTCATGAGCATCACGAGTCGATCCATGCCGATACCCATGCCCGATGTGGGGGGCATGCCGTATTCAAGGGCGCGGATAAAATCGTGGTCGATGATCATGGCCTCGTCGTCGCCTTTTTCCGAGAGACGCATCTGCTCCACGAAGCGCTCATACTGGTCGATGGGGTCGTTGAGTTCGGAGTAGGCGTTGGCCAGCTCCTTGCCGTTGACCATCAGCTCGAAGCGCTCGGTGAGCTGCGGATTGTTGCGGTGTCGCTTTGTAAGCGGCGACATCTCTATGGGATAGTCGATTATGAACGTAGGCTGGATGTAGGTCCCCTCGCACTTCTCGCCGAAAATTTCGTCGATCAGTTTTCCTTTGCCCATGGTCTGGTCTACCTCGATGCCCATCGAGGTGGCGGCGGCGCGGAGTTCGTCCTCGTTCTTGCCGTCGATGTCGAAACCGGTATGCTCGAGGATGGCGTCGCGCATAGTGGCGCGGCGGAAGGGGGCCTTGAATGATATTACGTTGTCGCCCACCTTGACTTCTGTGGTGCCGTTCACTTCCATGCAGATGCGTTCGAGCATGCGCTCGGTGAAGTCCATCATCCAGTTGTAGTCCTTGTAGGAAACGTAGATCTCCATGCAGGTGAACTCGGGGTTGTGGGTGCGGTCCATCCCCTCGTTGCGGAAGTTTTTGGAAAATTCGTATACGCCTTCGAATCCGCCCACGATAAGACGCTTGAGATAGAGCTCGTCGGCGATACGGAGATACAGGGGGATGTCGAGAGCGTTGTGGTGGGTGATGAACGGGCGCGCCGAGGCACCACCCGGGATGCTCTGGAGTATGGGGGTCTCGACTTCCATGTAGCCGTGCTCGTTGAAGTAGGCGCGCATGGAGTTGAACACCTTTGTGCGCTTGATGAAGATGTCCTTCACGCCGTTGTTTACCACAAGGTCGACGTAGCGGCGGCGGTAGCGCAGTTCGGGGTCCTCGAAGCCGTCGTAGGTCACGCCGTCCTTCACCTTTACGATGGGAAGCGGACGCAGGCTCTTGCTCAGCAGAGTGAGCGAGGATGCGTGCACGGAAATCTCACCCGTCTGTGTGCGGAACACGTAACCCTCCACGCCGACGAAGTCGCCGATGTCGAGGAGCTTCTTGAATACCACGTTGTAGAGGTCCTTGTTTTCGCCGGGGCAGAGCTCGTCGCGGTTGATATATACCTGGATACGGCCGTTGGCGTCCTGCAGTTCCATAAAGGAGGCTTTACCCATTATACGGCGGCTCATTACGCGGCCGGCTATGCTCACGCGGCGCGGCGCCGGGGCGTCGGGAAGGGGATTCCCTTCGGCGTCGACGGGAATGTCGGTGAAGTTGGCTTTTATTTCGTCGGTATGACCCGTCACAACGTATTCAGCTGCGGGGTAGGGGTCGATACCCATGGCACGGAGCTGTTCGAGCGACTGACGGCGAACGGCTTCCTGCTCGCTGAGTTCAAGTGGATTCATAATCTATAAGTGCAATTTTGTGCAAAATTACGCAAAATTTGGCAGAATATCCACCCGCGGCGCAAACCTTTTTGCGCCGCGGGCGGCATGATGAGATATTGGCCTAAGAGGCAGCGGTTTGTAGAGGCGTGGATGTGGGGCGGCGTCAGGCTTTGTCGGCGGTGACGCGCTCGAGCCATTTGAGCATGCCGAACATGGCGCCCATCGAAATGAGGCAGACAGCGAGGAATACGACCCAGGCTACCCAGATGGGGCATTTGTTGTAAATCAGCGGGCCGATCCACAGCAGAAGGTTGCCCACGGCTGTGGCACCGAGCCAGAGGCCCTGGCAGAGGCCCTGCATATGTTTGGGAGCCACTTTCGATACGAACGAGAGGCCCAGCGGCGAGATGAACAGCTCGGCCACGGTCATGAAGAAGTAATAAACGATGAGAACCCACCATCCGGCTTTGGCCACGTCGACACCCTGAGCCATCATGGCGCGGAACTCGGTGCCCGAGGGATAGTTCTCCACCAGCGAGAATACAGTCATGAAGAGGTAGGCCACACCGGCCAGACCCATGCCTATTGCGATTTTCTTCGGGGTTGAGATTTCGCGGCCGCGACGGGTGAAGGAGGCGAAAATCCACATTACCACTGGAGTAAGTACGATTACGAAGAAGGGATTGACGGCCTGCCAGATTTCGGGCGCCACAGCCGACGTGTCGACGAAGTCGCGGGCGAAGAGGCTCATCGAGGTGCCGTTCTGGTGGAAGGAGAACCAGAAGAAAATGGCGATGCCGAGCACTGCGAAGAGGGCATACATGCGCTGGCGGATTTCGTTGGCCATCGCGGCGCGCTCCTCGGCGGTGTATTTCACCGATTCAACCTGCGCCTTGCGTGCGGGTGTGGGCAGTCCTTTCTTGGTTGCCACGAAGATGGTGAGCGATATGAGCATGGCCGCCACCGATGCGAAGAAGCTGAAGTGGATGCCGGTGTTGAACACGTCGAGATACTCCTGGCAGAACCGGCTGAGCTGCTGTACGCCGTCGTAGCCTACGGATGTGGCCAGGGCGTAGAGCTGGGTGGCCGTCTCGTCGACGGGAGCGGCCGTCACGCTAAGGTATTCATGACACATGGCGGGGAACGAGGCGTTGTACACCATGCCGTTCACATCGAGCCACCAGCTGCGGAGCATCGGGGCTATAAACGGCGCCACAAGGCCGCCGATGTTGATGAATACATAGAAAATCTGGAATCCGGAGTCGCGCTGGGCGGCGTAGCGCGGGTTGTCGTAGAGCTGGCCCACGATGGCCTGGAGGTTGCCCTTGAAAAGGCCGTTGCCGAGAGCGATGAAGAACAGGGCACACCCGGTCAAGGCGAGCAGCCAGGTGGTGTTCTCGGCCGTGGCGAGCACCGGTATGGCGAGCACCACATAGCCCACCGTCATCACTATCAGGCCCCAGATGATTGTGGCCTTGTAGTTTTGCGTGCGGTCGGCGATGAGGCCGCCTACCAGACTGAGCACATAGATGCCGGCGTAGAAAAATGAATAGATCAGAGAGCTCGTCTCTTCCTTGAGACCGAATTTCGAGCAGAGAAAGAGCACGAGCACGGCGTTCATTATATAGTAGCCGAAGCGTTCGCCCATGTTGCTCAAGGCCGCGGGAATCAGCCCTTTAGGTTGGTTTGCAAACATAGTGATGATTTTATGAATGGTTTGTGATTCTTTTCAAAAGTAGGTGCTCAGGCCTTGCGGGCCTGAAGTTCGGAGAAGGCCAGGGCGTACATGCGTATCTGCTTCACCATGGCAAGCAGACCGTTGGAACGGGTTGGCGAGAGATGCTCCGAAAGGCCGATACGGTCGATGAAATACAGGTCGGCGGCGAGGATTTCTTCGGGCGTGTGGCCCGAGAGCACGCTGATGAGCATCGAGATGATGCCTTTCACGATTATCGCGTCGGAATCAGCCGTCAGTATCATTTTGCCCTCGGGATTGAGTTCGGCATTCACCCATACGCGGCTCTGGCATCCCTCGATAAGGTGTTGGGGGGTCTTGAGCTCTTCGGCTATGGGGGACAGTTCGTTGCCGAGGTCGATGATATAGGCGTAGCGGTCCATCCAGTCGTCGAGATCGCTCATTTCGGCGATTATTTCGTCTTGCTTTTCGTTGATGGTCATTGCTTTACGGTTTTCTATGGTGTATATGTCAGGGCTTTATGATGGTGTTGAGCAGAGTCTGGGCCACAATCCGGAGGCTTTCGCGGTCGATGGCATCGAGTCGGTCGGAGGTGGTGTGCCAGGTGGGATTGAATGAGCCGGTCTGCTCGTTTAGGCTTTCGATGATGTCGATGCATGGGATTCCCGCGTTGTTTACGGGCAGGTGGTCGTCGACCACAGCGCCGCCGGGCTCGTTGATGAAGCGGTCGGCGAATCCCGACTCACGTGCTATGGCCCATATGCGGTTTACCACGGCCGGGGCCGAGCGGTCGGAAAAATATTCGCGGTGAAAGCGCGCGCCGCGACCTCCCACCATATCAAGCAGAACGCCGTAGCGGGGTTTGTTGTGTGCGCTGTAGGGCATCTGTTTCACCCATTCGCGTGTGCCCAGACACCAAGTGGCGTCGGAATCCTCGCCGCCGCTGGTCCCGGAATCCTCCACGTCGGTGAACAGCAGGTCGATGCCGATGGAATCGGGAGTGGCTTTTCCCAGAAGACGCCCCAGCTCCAGTAGAACCGCCACGCCGCTCGCACCGTCGTTAGCGCCGTCGATAGGCGTGGAGCGCAGAGCAGGATCAGGGTCGTTGTCGGCCGTGGGGCGCGTATCGTAGTGGGCGAGCAGCAGCACGCGTTCGCGTGCGTCGGGATTGATGCAGCCGAGAATATTGCGTGCCGTCACGGTCGTTCCCGTGGGAGGCGTTACGGCTACAAGCTGCTGCGCTACGGAATCGATGCCGTAGCTCTTCAGGCGTCCGACAATCATGTCGGCGCACCGGGCGTGGGCAGCCGACCCCGGAGTGCGCGGTCCGAGCGACGTCTGGGCCTCTACAGCTGCCAGCAGCGAGTCGGCATCAGCCATGAAGCGTGTCTGAAGTGCGGGTGTTTCGCCTTCGGCGGCAGCTTCAGCCTTGGCGGCGTTTTTGCCGCCGCAGGCTGCCAGCCCAGGCATCCACAGCGTCAGAACCGCCGCAGCAGCATACCGCCGCAACCGGTATCCTAATGTTTTCCTTATGGCAACACTTTTCATACTTACAAAATTAGCCATTCTCAGGCAAATCCCCAAATTATGGTGTAATCTGTTGATTCCATAGAAATCTGGTTTAAATGTCGACGGAGGCCTCCCATATATAGGGAGGTCTCCGTCGCGGTATGTTAATTTGAAAGTGGTTCCCGGAATCAGAGCGCTTCAACGTGGCGTTTGAAGGCGACCATTTTGATGGCTGCCTCGGCGGCTTCGGCACCTTTGTTGCCGAGGCAGCCGCCGGCACGGTCGAGGGCCTGCTGCTCGTTTTCCACGGTCAGAACACCGAAGATCACGGGGAGGGTGCAGTCGGCGTTGAGTGATGTGACACCCTGCGTGACGCTCTGGCATACGTAGTCGAAATGGGGCGTGTCGCCGCGTATTACGCATCCGAACACTATCACGGCGTCGTAGAGTTCAGTCTCTATAAGCTGCGAGGCGGCGAAGGTGAGCTCCACGGCTCCGGGAACATCGAAGCAGTCCACGTCGTGCTCTACGTCGAGTCCGTAGTTTTTGAAAACTCCGATGGCGCCTTCGCGAAGAGCCGAGGTGATATGTCCGTTCCATTCGGCGCTGACGATTGCCACTCGCAGATTGTCTACTTTGGGGAGGTTGCCGCATGGTGCGGCTCCGGCTATTGCTGTCGACACGGGATTGCAGATATTTGGAGGTTAAGTTAAACGAAATAGGGCTGATGAGGGAGTGTGGTCAGCCTTTAGAGCGCGAGAGGTCGCCCAGATAGCCGCCGTGATGGCGCTTGGCGTAGTCGGCCGGGGTGAAGCCGCTGCGCTTCATCAGGTTGACCACCAGCACGTCGCCGATTACGGTCATCAGAGTGGTCGAAGTGGTTGGCGTGAGGCCGAGCGGACATACTTCGGGCGCACCGCCGGTGAAGAGTGTGGCGTCGGCCAGCTCGGCCAGCGGACTCTGCGCGTGGCCGGTTATCACGATGATGGGGACGTCGGGGATGAGGTTGCGCGCCAGCGTGACGAGCTCAAGTATCTCGCGCGTCTTGCCCGAATTCGAAATCAGCAGCATCACGTCGTCGGGCTGTAGTACGCCCAGATCGCCGTGCTGGGCTTCCGAGGGATGGAGGAATACCGCCGGAGCTCCTGTGGAACTGAATGTGGTGGCGATGTTCATGGCAATCTGCCCGGCCTTGCCCATGCCCGAGGTGACGAGTTTGCCGCCGCGGCGGAGCACGTGCTCCTCAAGCAGGTCGAGTGCCAGATCGTAGTCGGGCGAGTAAGGGATGTTTTTTATTGCGTCGCTCTCCTTGTCGAGGATTTCGCGCATTGTCTGTTGTGTGGTCATTGCATGCAAAATTAGCACATTCCTGGAAACTGCGCAATACGCCGGTTATTTCTCGAAGCGCGTCAGTGCGTCGGCCCATTCGTCGCTGAGTTCGGGCGACGTGGCGGTTTTCACGTCGAAGGAGGCCAGAACGGTCGTGGCGACGCATTTCACGTCGCCCGTCTCGGGATTCACCACGCGCTGTTCGAGCGAGAAACTGCGGCGCGATATGCGCACGCATGCCGTAAGCACCGCCAGCTGTTCGCCGAAATAAGCCGGCGAATAGAAGTTGACGTTGATGTTGACGATTACGGCGGCGATTCCGTCGGTATCGACCTTGTGGCCGAGTGCGGCTTCGAAATAGCGCACTTTCGCGAGGTCGAGATACTGCATGTAGCAGGAGTTGTTCACATGGCCGAATATGTCGAAATCGTTGAAACGCGACTGTACGTCGACCATGTGATGCCAGGCGTGGGCAGCTTCAGGCACGCGTTCGTTGGCGCATGGCGGAAGGATTATCGTGGGATTGCTCATCGGTTGGTTGTCTTTTTTTGCGCCGGCGGCCGTCAGTGTATGGCCATTGAGCGGAGCACATCCGCGCCTAGCGCCGAGTTTATAGCTTCTATAATATGGGTTTTCTGAAATTCGAGTTCCGATTTGAGAGCAGCCGAGTCGATATAGACGTGTAGCACTCCGTGGCTCACGTATCGGCGCACGGTATGGCGGTTTATGCCCGGACCTACAATTTGCGGCCACATGTACGACGCACGGTGCTCGAGCACTTCCGAGCGCCCGGCCTGACGGTCGAGCACCATGTCGATAATCTGTCGGATAGTCTGAGGTTCGGTGCGTTGCATTCGTGTATCAGCTTTGTAGCGGGGTGAATTCGCCGTCGGCAACCATCCACGAGCGGTGAGGATAGTCGATGCTCGCGATAATGGAGTCGAGATGGTCGCGGTTGGTGTCGGTAATGAAAATCTGTCCGAAACCGGAGTCGGAGACTACACGGATGAGGCGTTCCACGCGCGTGGCGTCGAGTTTGTCGAATATGTCGTCGAGCAGCAGAAGCGGCTTGAAGCCTACGGCACGGCGCAGAAATTCGTATTGGGCCAGGCGCAGAGCGATGGTATAGGTCTTGCACTGGCCCTGCGATGCTGCGCGACGCACGGGCATCTGGCAAAGCTGCAGGTCTATATCGTCGCGGTGCGGTCCCACCGAGGTATGGCCTACTGCCTCGTCGTGTCGGCGTGCGCTGTCGAGCTGGCTCTGAAGTGAGTCGGGCGCGTCGGCCAGATGGCTGCGGAGGGCGAGCGAGGGTGTCTCGCCGTCGGCGGCTATGCGCGAATATATTTCGTTGAAAATGCCGGTAAGTTCCTCAACCCAGCGCTTTCTGGCTCTGGTCAGATACTCAGCCGAACGGCTCAAGGCAAGCTCGACAGCCAGATACAGGGCATGGTCGACCACGTGGTCGCGCAGCATCTTGTTGCGCTGCTGAAGTGCCCGCCCATAGCGTATCAGATGGTCAAGATATACCGGGTCGGTCTGCGAGATGACCATATCCATGAAGCGGCGTCGCTCCTCGCCGGTGCCGCTTATCAGCTCCTGGTCGGCAGGGGCAATCATCACAAGCGGGAATGCTCCGATATGAGCGCTCAGGCGCTCGTATTCCTTTCCCTTGCGCTTGAACGACTTGCGTTTTCCCGTCTGCATGCCGAGTGTAAGCTCTTCGTCGGTGCCTCTTCGCGTATACAGTCCCCGGAGCGTCGTGAAATCGACGCCTCGGCGCGTCAGCGCGCTGTCGGCCATCCCCGAGAAGCTTTTGCAGAAGCTCAGATAGTAGATTGCGTCGAGCAGGTTGCTCTTTCCCATACCGTTGTTGCCCAGCAGACAGTTGATTTTAGGTGAGAATTCCAGCCGGGCGTCGGCGATATTCTTAAAGTTGGTTATGGCGAGCGAGTTGAGAATCATTCCGTGATGATTAGCAGGTGATTACGGCCAGCAGAAACACCAGTGAGTACAGCAGCATGAGCATTGATGTGGCTCCCAGAAGAGGATTATGCCCCTTCCCGGTGCGCCGGCAGAGCAGACGCCAGAGGGCGAAGTGGAGAATCAGGAAGACGAGCGGAGCCAGTAGCCATTCGCGCCCTATGCGCGTCCATGTCGGAAGCATGAGCGTGATGGCCAGCAGTCCGTTGAAGAGGTAGAGCCTCCGGGCCATGCGCGGACCGAAGCGCACTTCCAAAGTTAGTTTTCCGACGTTGCGGTCCTCGTCGATGTCGCGGTAGTTGTTGACCACAAGCACGTTGGCTCCTAAAAGCCCCATGGTGAGCGAAGCAAGCCATACCTCCTGGGTGATGCCGCCGCTCATGCAGTAGAAGGTGAGCGTAACCGGCGCTATCCCGAAAAATATGATTACGGCAGCTTCACCCCATCCGTGGCGAGAGAGCGGATAAGGCCCCGTGGAGTAGGCAAGCGCGCCTGCCACTATGGCTATTCCGGCGAGTATGAGCCACCAGCCGCCCCAGAATATGAGCAGGCATCCTAGGGCTGCGGCCACTGCAAGCGTCCCGATTGCAGCCGCGAGCATGGCGCGGGGCGATATATCTCCTTCGGTGACGCCTCGGCGCGGCCCTACACGGCCCGGTTTATCCAGACCGTCGCGATAGTCGAAGTATTCGTTGGCGAAATTCGAGGCAATCTGGCATAAAATGGCGAATAAGAGGCAGATTAACCATGGCACCGGCTCGAATGCGAACGAGCCCAGGCCGAGAGCGCCTGCCATCACTACGCCTGCCACGGATACGGGAAGCGTGCGCAGGCGCATTGCCTCGATCCAGCATGCCAGTGCCCCCCGGCGTCTGTGTGGTGTATGTATCTTATCGGATTTATCCATTGTTCGGAAATGGAGAGATGAAGATGTTTAGATGTGTATACAACTATTTCAGCCGCAGCGAAATAAGGCCTGTGGCGTCGAAGCGGGGCAACGCCATGAGCTGAATCGGAGCCATGCGGGCGTAGGGGGAGCCGGAGCAGTCGCCGATGTCGGTGAGTCCGGTCGAGCGCAGGGCGGTTTCCACGGCTTCGAGAGCTTTTGCAGGTGTGTTATTGTCTTTGCTCAGGTGGCATAGGAACACGTTGCGGAGCGCCGGGGTATAGATTTCGGTCAGATAGCGGGCTGTCACGGCATTGTCGAGGTGGCCGTTGTCCGAGCGGATGCGCGACTTCAGGTATTCGGGATACGGACCCGCGTCGAGCATCGCCGAGTCGTAGTTGGCCTCGATCATCAAATAGTTGGCCTGACGCATGTAGTAGTCGACGCGTTCGGATATGCATCCGAGATCGGTGGCCACCACCAGATGGTGCCCTCCGTTGGAGATGAAGAAGCCGGCGTTGTCTGTTCCGTCGTGCATCACCTCAAACGCCAGAACGGTGAAATTCCCGATTTTGAAAGGATGTTCCTTATAGATTGCCTGGTGGTAATCCTTTATCCGATTGGAGATTGCGTGGCGTCGCAGCAGCCCGTTGAGGGTGCGGGGGGTGCAATACACCTGCATGTGGCGGTATTTCCGCAGAATAGTGTAGGCGAAACGCACATGGTCGCTGTGATCGTGGGTCAGCACGATTCCCTTCACGCTGCGCATGTCGATGGCGTTGCGTTTCAGTTCGGCGGTAATTTTATCCAGCTCCACTCCGGCGTCGATCAGAAATCCGGAAGTGTCGTCGCCGATATAGGCGCAGTTGCCCGAGCTTCCGGAGCCGAACGAAATGAATTTCAGTCGGTCGATGCCCGGAAGGTCCTCCAGCGGCGAGAATGTGTCGTCGCTGTCGAAGAGGGTTTCCCTCTCTTTTGCGGTGCGTCGGGCTTCCTTCTCGATGGCGGGATGCACGGGAAAGTCGTCGGCCTCGGGAAAGAACGTCCCGTCGAGGTCGTCGAAGAGCCCGGGGATGCCGGGCTGCATGTTCGTGCGTTTCTTGTAGCGTGCCATGAGCAGGATTCTGTGGGTTGTGATATAGGGGAGAGCTGGATTTCAGTCAGCTGAACAGAAGGAATATGGTGGGGATTTTATCGTAATTGTAGGTGGCGCGGGCCCACTGGCGCAGAGGGCGCGTAGTGATGTTTTCGTTGGGTCCCGTGATGTCCGATGCCACGCAGAGAAGCATGTCGGGAGGTAGCGTGGCCGCCAGTTCGGCAATCAGGCGATTGTTGCGGTATGGGGTCTCGATAAAGATCTGGGTCTGCCGCTCGCGCTGGATGCGGCGTTCCATTTCCTTGAGGCGCCCGGCCCGGCGTTGGGGTTCGATGGGGAGGTAGCCGTTGAAGGCGAAGCTCTGGCCGTTGAATCCCGAGGCCATAAGGGCCATGAGGATGCTTGAAGGGCCCACGAGCGGCACAACCTTCAGCCCCCGGCGCTGGGCTACCGCCACGGCGTCGGCTCCCGGGTCGGCTACGGCTGGACATCCGGCCTCGGAAATCACGCCCATCGGCACACCGCGTTCGAGCGGTTCGAGCATAGCCGCCACTGCGGTGCGGTCGGTATGCTCGTCGAGCACGGTGAACGTCAGTGCGGATATGTCGGTCGATGGGTCGACTTTCTTCAGAAATCTCCGGGCCGAGCGCACGTTTTCCACGATAAAGTGGCGCAGTCCGGCTATGATTCGCCTGTTCCCCTCGGGCAGCACGTCGGAGAGCGTCGACGCCGGACTGAGCTGTACCGGAATGAGGTACAGCGCCGTTTCGGGGGCGACGGCCGGGGATACGGCGTCCGTATCGATGGTATGCGATTCGTGGGTCATGCTTCAGGATTATGATTGCTCAGGCCTCGGCTTTCTTTGGCTCGGGTTTCTGATGCTCGGGAAGGGCATTGTAGGCCTCGAGGGCATGGCGGAGCACTTCCATGGCTTTTCCAAGGTCCTGCTTGTTGAGCACGTAGGCCATACGCACTTCGTCGTGTCCCATGCCCGGAGTGGTATAGAAGCCTGAGGCCGGCGCCATGAAGATGGTCTGCCCTTCCCATGAGAAGTCGCTCAGACACCATTCGCAGAAGCGGTCGGCGTCGTCGACCGGGAGGTGGACCACAGTGTAGAAGGCGCCCATGGGGATGGGGGTGTAACAGCCCGGAATGCGGTTCAGACGGTCAATCAAGAATTTACGGCGCTCCACATATTCGTTGTATGTGGCAAGCATATATTCCTTCGAGGTGTCGATTGAGGCCTCGGCCACAATCTGACCTAACAGGGGAGGGCTGAGGCGAGCCTGACAGAATTTCATCACGTTCTTTTTCAGCTCCTTGTGCTTGGTGATGAGGGCGCCCACGCGGATGCCGCACTCGTTGTAGCGTTTCGATACTGAATCGATGAGCACCACCTTCTCCTCGATGCCGGGAAGATGGAAGGCGGAGATGTAGGGAGCGCCCGTATAGCAGAATTCACGGTATACCTCGTCGGAGAAGAGGAAGAGGTCGTGCTTGAGCACAAGGTCGCGTATCTGTAGCATCTCTTTCATGGTGTAGAGATAGCCCGTGGGGTTGTTGGGGTTGCAGATCAGGATGCCTTTGGTGCGCGGAGTGATGAGTTCTTCGAATTTCTCGACGGGCGGAAGCTCGAAGCCGTTTTCGATGCTCGACGGGATGGTCACGATTTTCGCGCCGGCCGAGATGGCGAAAGCCATGTAGTTGGCGTAGGCCGGTTCGGGCACGATTATCTCGTCGCCGGGATCGAGGCATGCCATAAAGGCGAAAAGTACGGCCTCGGAACCGCCGGCTGTCACGATGATGTCGTCGACCTCGACGTCGATGTTGAAGCGGTGGTAGTATTCGCGGAGCTTTTCGCGCAGCGAATGCAGGCCCTCCGAAGGGCTGTATTCCAGCACTGTGCGGTCAATCTTTTTCAATGCGTCGAGTCCCTCCTGAGGAGTGGGCAGGTCGGGCTGGCCGATGTTCAGGCGGTAAACTTTCAGACCGCGGTCTACGGCGTCCTGATACAGGGGACCGAGCCGGCGGATAGGCGATGCGGGCATTATTTCGCCGCGTTGTGATACTTTTGGCATGGCTGGGATTGGATTGAGAGGTTTATATCTTTTGGGTTTTCCGGGCCGGGTCGCATGTGAGGCCCACTCCGAGTTTCTTGAAAATTTTGTGGTCTACCTCGCCGAGCATCACCGTGGAGTGCATCTGGCAGCCGCGGAGGGCCGGAAGCTGCTCCAGGGCGCGCCGGCAGTTTTCGTCGTGAGGGCTGAGCACCGAAAGGGCCACGAGCACCTCGTCGGTGTGCAGCCGCGGGTTGTTGGAGCGCAGATAGCTCGTTTTGGTATGCTGTATCGGCTCGATCATGTGCTGGGGAATCAGCTTGACCTGGTGGTCGATTCCGGCGAGGTGTTTCACGGCGTTGAGAATCAGGGCGGCGCTGGGTCCGAGCAGGGCGCTGGTTTCTGCGGTGATGATGGTGCCGTCGGGCAGCTCGATTGCCGAGGCCGGCACTCCGCTGCGGTCGGCGCGCTCGCGTGCGGCGGCTATGGGGCGGCGGTAGCCGAGGTCAATCTTCGCCTGCTTGAGCAGCAGGGAGGTCTTGCTTACCTCTGCCTCGTTGCCTTCGCCCTGAGCCATGCGGTTCAGGGCTGTGAAGTAGCGGCGGATTATCTCCTGGCGCGAGGCGTCGCAGCATACGTCGTCGTCGCTTATGCAGAAGCCTACCATGTTCACGCCCATATCGGTGGGCGATTTATATGGATTCTCGCCGTAGATTCCCTCGAAGAGGGCGTTGAGCACCGGGAAAATCTCTATGTCGCGGTTATAGTTGATGGCAGTCTTGCCGTAGGCCTCCAGGTGGAAGGGGTCGATCATGTTTACGTCGTTGAGGTCGGCGGTAGCGGCCTCGTAGGCGATGTTGACCGGATGCTTCAGCGGCAGGCTCCAGACCGGGAAGGTCTCGAACTTGGCGTAGCCGGCCTCGATGCCGCGCTTGTGCTCGTTGTAGAGCTGGCTGAGGCATACTGCCATCTTGCCGCTGCCGGGGCCGGGGGCAGTGACGATTACCAGCGGTCGCGTGGTCTCGATGTAGTCGTTGCGGCCGAACCCCTCGTCGGAGTCGATGAGGTCCACATTGGTGGGGTAGCCCTCGATGGTGTAGTGGCAGTAGGTGGTCACTCCAATGCGTTCAAGGCGCTTGCGGAAGGCGTCGGCGCTGCTCTGGCCGTTGTAGTGGGTGATCACCACCGAGTTTACCATGAATCCGCGGCCGATGAAGGCCTCTCGCAGACGGAGCACATCCATATCGTAGGTTATGCCCAGATCCTGGCGTACCTTGTTTTTCTCGATGTCGCGCGCGGAAATCACGATGACTATCTCGGCCTTGTCGGCCAGCTGCCCGAGCATGCGCAGCTTGCTGTCGGGCTGGAAGCCCGGAAGCACACGGCTGGCGTGGTAGTCGTCGAAAAGCTTGCCGCCCAGTTCCAGATAGAGCTTGTTGCCGAACTTGGCGATGCGCTCGCGTATGTGTTCCGACTGGATGCGGAGGTATTTGTCGTTGTCGAATCCTGTTTTCATTGCGGGGTTGCAGATGATGGCGGATTGTCAAAATCATAGCATTGACATACCGTCGTACTTTTGTCCGGTTGGTGATGGCCTGTCGCTCATCGACCTTGGGTCGCTTTGCTATGCGAAGAATGGTTCAGATATTGCAAGCCATCGTTTCTGCAAAGATAAGAAAATTTTATCAAATCACGGCTATTGCCGCGCACCTTTGGAATGAGGCCGGCGGTGTCGGTCCCACATTATGTAGAATGCTCCGAATATGCCTGTAAGCATCTGTATAAGCGCCTGGAAACTCCAGCACACAAGGGCATAGGCGGCCGCGTCGTTGGCTCCGACGCCGTAGAGTGTAAGTGCGAACATCACGGCGAGATTCCATGGTCCCAAGCCGCCGTTCGACGGCACGGCCATGCTGCACGACCCGAATACGAATACCACCATCCCTGGCACGATGCCCATCCAATAGGGAGAATCGAACACCAGACTCCGCGTAAACGGAAACGCGAAGAAACATACATATGTCTCTAAAAAGTAGCACGCCACATGCGCAGCATACTTGCGTTGATGCCCTGAACCGTCGGCGTGCGGCGGAAAGCGTAGTCGAGTACGGCGAGTAGTGCCAGAATGCCGAGAACCCAGATCCATACGGCGCCGTGAGTGAAGAAGTGCTCCACGCTCTCGCCTATCGGATATTTACGGAAGAAATGATCGAGGGCCGGACGCGCCACAAACAATGTCGCCACCACAAAGAGCAGAATCATGATACCGTCGGAGGCGCGGTCGCCGAGGTCCATGCCTACCACGGTCGATAGTTTTACTCCCTCGCGTTTCGATATGTAGACGCAGCGCCACGCTTCGCCGAGATATGGAAATATGAGGTTGAGCGCGTAGGCTCCGGATATCGAGACGCTTTCGGCTACGGCCGGAATGCGCGGTATACCCGCCGCACGCAGCTGGATACCCCACCTTATACCGCGGATTATATGGCTGAGCACCGTTAGCGTCATCATGGCGCCGTTATACTGCCACTTCACTCCCTGACGTATTATCTGCTCCACGCGCGCCATGTCTATTTTATGGAAAAGCCATGCAATCAGCACCGTCGATATGGCCAGCGGAATTGCAATCTTGATTATTTTGCCGGCGGTATCCCTGTGGTGGCGGCGTGGATGTGATGGCGAAGCAGACATGTCGAAGCGTGGTGTTTTCAGATATAACACCATGCCCGTCTGTTTGGATTGCAGTAAGTTGCGGAAAAAAGAAAGCGCGCGGCAGAATCTCTTAAGTATCGGCCGACTCTTTATTTGCGTGGAGCGATATAGGCGGCGTATCTTGTGATAAAGCGGCTGAAAGCAGGAATGCGCATCAGTGCGAATTCAAACACTGCGAAGCCAAGAAGCGCGCACCCTATCCCGAGCAGCACGTCGATAATGTAATGGTGGGAGGTATAGACGGCCGTAAACCATATTCCGAGAGTGATTACACCCAGCAGTGCGCGCATCCACCGCGGGCTGCGGCTGCGCAGCGAGTAGATGAATGCCACGAGCGTGTAAGCGGAATGCAGACTGGGCACGGCGGCGAATACGTTGGAGTTGCGCCCGTAGAGGCCGTTGAATATTCCCAGGCCGGTCATCTCGTCGAATGCGCCCAGACCCGCAGTGTCGCCCGGGGCGCCGAGCAGGAATTCAGCGCCGTACTTGGCTATGTACCAGGGTGGAGCAGCCGGATGAATATAGTAGCCGGCGAACCCGATGAAGTTTACCAGCAGAAATACCAGCGAGAAGTGAAGATACGTTTTTTCCTGCCGGGTGAAATACAGCCAGAGTCCGAATGCTATCGGCACCGGTACCCAGCAGAGATAGAACACTCCTCCCAGAAAATCCATCAGCCGCGATGTGTGCTGGGCGAAGAATTCGTTGGGGGTGAGTATCCCCCCGGCGGTAGCTATGCCGAAAAGCGAGCGCTCCGCATCGTTGATTCCCTGGATGTCGACTGTGTTGACTTCGTAGTTGTGGACTATGTTCATCCAGTCGTAGCTTATACCGAACACTATGAAGGGGAGCAGCGCCACCACCAGGCGCCTCGTGGTGCCGCAGATGAAAAAGAGCGCGGCAATCAGCAGAGCCATCCAGATATGTTCGGGCCGGAACCCGACGCACATGGCCGTCACCGCAAGCCACACGGCCAGCGCACAGACGATTATTAGCGACTCTTTTTTAGTTGGCATCTCGGATTGTTGTCGGGGTGTGGGGAGTGTATGGCCTGTTTCAGCCTCGTTATTTCAGACCTTTGCGGCACACGTCCACACGAGCGAAGGCTGTGAGGTTGGCGAAAACGGCTATCACAGCCATTGCCACAATGAGGATGGTGAATGCGGTGTTGGCCGCGTCGGGACAGCACAGCCCCACGATGCCGCAGGCCAGACAGCCGATGGATGTAACGACCACACGCTCCGGGCGCTGCATGAAGCCTACCTTGCATTCCAGACCCACGCCTTCGGCGCGTGCGCGCACGTAGCTCACCATCACCGAGCCTACCAGAGCGAGAAACGCGATGAGAGCACCGATTACGTAGCCGTTCATTATGAGGTAGTAGCTGAGGGCGCCGACGGTGAAGAGCTCGCAATAGCGGTCGAGCACCGAGTCGTAGAGCGCGCCGAAACGGCTGACCATATTGCCCAGACGCGCCACCTGGCCGTCGAGCATATCGAAGAGCGAGAAAACGATGGTCACTACGCCTGCGATTGTGATCAGATCGAATCGCGGCAAGCCGGTTGTGTAGCTTTCATAGCCTGCGTAGGCTATGATTATGGCCGAGGCGATGTTGCCAAGCAGTCCGATGGTGGTCACCATGTTGGGGGTGACGCCCATGCGGATAAGCAGACGCACGATAGGGTTGATGACGCGGTATATGCCCTGCTGGAGGCCGTCGCGCTCTTTCTGATAGACGTTTTTATTGCTCATTTCAATCGGTGGCGGGAGAGGTTTTGCTGGAGGAGTTTGACTGGTTGGTGTGGTTGCCGTCGCCGTGGTGGCGGCTCTTGTGGAAAGTCACGAAGTCGACGGCCCGGATTGCGTAGGGGTCGAATTTCGTAGGAACGTATACGAAGTTTTTCTGTAGAAGGAAGTTCCATGCCAGGCTTACTGCCAGGCTTACCGCAAGGCGTGAGAATGCGAATATGCCGTCGTCCTTTATGCCTATGGAGTGCAGATAATCGATTGACTGCAGCATGTGGGTCAGCACCGTGGTGCCTGTAAGGTTGAGAACGAAACTTCCTCCCCATATCAGGAGATACTTTACGGCCACTGCTTTTACCGGGCAGTTCTCGGCGCGGAAAGTGAACTTATAGTTGATGCAGCAATTTACAACCCCTCCTACAACCAGACCTATGGCCGTGGCGAAGAACTGGCGCAGCGGGTCGCCTCCGAGCGGACGGAGCACCCACGCGAAAAATACGAATGCAATACCTATATCGGTCCACGATGCGATCTGGCTCGATACGGAAGAGCGGAGGAAAGTGAAAATCCCCTTTCCGTGCATGAATTTGTCGGTGAGTCTATGGCTCAGCGAGCCGTTGCCGCTTGCAGCGCCGCCCGTCGGGGTGCCCTGTCCGGGCGTAGAGTCGGCGGCCTGGGGCTCAGTGCGTTCCGTTGGGTTAGTATGCTGTGTGGTGGGTTGGTTCATTGTCCTTTCTGATTGGCTTGGGAATGCTGGCGGCCATAAGGCCCGGGCACCCCATCAGTCTCCTTCCAACCTGCAAAGTTAAGAATTTCCTCAAAACTTCCAAAACCGCCTGTCCGACCGCCCTCGCCGTAAAGTTTTTCTCCGCGTCCCTTGGTCGTGTTTCTTAATTATTGCTGCATTTGCCCTGTTTTGGCTCTTGCAGTCAGCTATTTGTTGGCATGGAGTGTAATTCTTAGAGTGTGGGGGCCTGGCGTAAGTAGGGTTGTTGAGTTGAAGATGGCTGTGGCTCCTTCGGGGATAGTAACTGTGCAGATCGCGGTGTCGCCTTTTATGTGCCATGCGCTTTCCACACGGCCGTATGGCGTATCAAGCCAGCCTGAGGCGTGGGTGAGACTACCGGTTGTGTCGGGCTGAGGCGCAATTCCTATAGTGCCGTCGGGCAGAATGTCGATGCCGAGCGAACGGGTTATCAGCCACGCCCCTATCGAGCCGAACGAGTAGTGGTTGAATGAGTTCATGCTGTTGTTTTTCCCGAATCCGTCGTAGTGGGTGTAGGAGTCGAGCCGTTCCCAGATGGTTGTGGCTCCCTGACTTACTGGGTAGAGCCAGGATGGATAGGTTTTAGTGGTGAGCATCCGGTAGGCTATGTCCGGACGACCAACGCGCGAAAGCGCTTCAGCAATCCAGGCTGTGCCTATAAATCCGGTCATCAGCGAATAGGGAGGGCACGAGATGCCATTGTCGGTGATGTTTTCGCGTTCGATTGCGGCGATGAACCGCTTGGTGAATTTATCCGAATTGTAGATTCCCATTGCTATCGGGAGTGCGTAGGAAACCTGGGTGTCGACTGTCAGTCCGGCCTTCTCCGGCTCGAAAAGCGAGCGACGGGTCAGTCCTGTTTCCTCGTCTACATATGTGTCAACGAAAAACTGCTTGCGGTCGGCCTGTCGAGCTTCGAAAGCCTCGGCCTCGGCATCATGCCCGAGAATGCGTGCGGCTCTGGCCATAATGCCGAGGTCGTGGATGTAATAGCATTCCCAGAGAAGCGATTTGTCGGTGCGGTCGTATTCCGGACTGAGCCAGTCGGCGAGGTCGCCCCACTGGCGGTTCTGCACTATAATGCCTGTGGTCGGATCGATGGTCTTGTTGCGGAGATACTCCATGTAGCGTTTCATCGAAGGGTAGTGTTCGCGCAGCAGCTCTAAGTCGCTGTAGCGAAGGTAGCATTCCCACGGTACGGTGATTCCGGCGCTTCCCCAGAGTATCCCGCCGAAGCCGAACCCTGTCGGTGCGACGTCGGGGTAGCGTGCGTCGGCAGTCTGGCAGTCGCGTATCGACGTACAGTACTGTCGGAGCAATGGCTGAAGGTCGGCCAGCCTCGTGGCCGTCGGCGCGAACACCGAGATGTCGCCCATCCAGCCAAGACGCTCGTTGCGCTGAGGGCAGTCGGTGGGGATTGATATGAAGTTGCCGCGAGTAGACCATTTTATATTCTCCCAAAGACGGTTTACCATTGTGTCGGAGCATTCGTAATGCGCCTTGAATTGGTGTATGGAGCTAAGTACAACCGCTTTTACTTTCTCAGACGGCAACGGCGAGCCGACGCCGGTAATTTCCATATAGCGGAAGCCGTGGAGGGTTGACCTCGGCGAAAAATGCTCAACGGGCTTTCCTGCAGATCGGTAAATGTCGGTACATATTGCAGCGCGCAGATTTTCCGTCATGAGCCTGCCGGCATTTGAGGCATATCGCTCTATGTCGGGGTAAAGAGTTTCAGCGTACCGGAGAGCGACCTCTTGACCGCGTTCAAGTCCCTGAAATTCAATAAGGGGGACTCCTGTCATGTTCTGACCGAAATCATAGATGTATGTACCCGGGCTTGGTTCGGTCATTGCCACTGCGGTGAGGGTGTCCACAGCGAGGACTCTGTCGCCGAAAGCGGGTCGCAGGTTGATGTCCGACCAGCCGCCTTCAAGGGGGTACGTGGTGCTGTCGGCGGCTATCTCGGTGGCAGGCAGCCATCTCCGCTCGCTTTCCGGCAACGCCCGCGTCGCATCGTAGATTTCTCCCTGAAAGAAACTCCCCTCTGCGAGCGGTCCGTCGGTGCTTACTTCCCACGTGGCCGGGTCGGTAAGTATTTCCATATGTGAGCCGTCGGTAAATTCGATGTCGATACGGGCGAGGAAGCTCTGTCGGTCGCCGTAGAAGTTCCAGTTCTCGCCGACAAACGTCGCTCCGCCGCTCCACCATCCTTCGGCCAGCTGAACCTCCACAGTATTCTTGCCTTCGGCTATGAGTGCGGTGATGTCGTACGTATGGTAGAGATGTGTGCGGTTGTACTGTGTTGACCCCGGGAGAAAATAGTCTTCCGATGTTCTGGTGCCGTTGATTGCAAGGGTATATATACCCCTGGCGGTCGCTTCGGCGGTCGCTTTTGCAATTCGGCTCCCTTCAGGTATGAGAAAGGTCGTGCGAAGCTGTGGCAATGATATTTCGGGCAGGCGGATTGTCGAGGTCTTTGAAATCCTGTGGTCGCTTCTGTAGATAAGATTTCGGGGTTCTCGGAAATTCCGTATTTCTATCCTTTCGACGGCCGCAGTGCCTTCCTCCGGAATCTCAACGCGGAGGTCGGCAAGTACCGGGAATGCCATATAGTCGCCCCCGTTGCCAACAGGACCCACACCGACTTTTCCCACGTTTTTCCCGTTGAGCCATATCTCCGTGTATCCGAGGTTAGAGGCGACTTCCACATGGTTCGGGCGTCCGGCTAATACTTCGGCCGAAGCGTCGATTAGCGGTCCGGCGGCCGAATCGGCCGGATGATAGCCACGGCGGAAAAGGCGTAGGCGTCCGGCGCTGGCATCGAGTTCTATCCGGATTCCGGAGGAGTCGGGTTCGTTGGCGATGGCAAATATGTTAAGTCGTGGATTTGATAGTCGTGGGTCGTTTACGCCATAAATCATCGAAGCCATTTTCCCAGGTGCGAGCGTCATGTCGTATTCCATGCGGAATACAGGCAGATATGGAGCGTAAAGCTGCATATGGGTGCCGTCGGCGCCAATCCATTTTGCGCCGCCGGGCAGAGCCGCTCCGACTGCAAGACTGATGGCGGCCGACAGGGCGGTGGCTATATATTTTTTCATGGCTTCAATAATTGTCAATTCACAAAAATACATAAAAACCGACAAAATTTATGCGATAAGAAATTTTTTTAGGCTCGACGTAGCCGTCGGTTTGCGGAATTTTGATTAATTTTGTAGCGTGAGTTACAAGTTATGGCAGTTACCGCCACAATCGCAGCCCACTATTCATCATCCGGAAACACCAACCAACTGCTAAAATGAAAAAACTCGAACGCCTTCTTGCAGAGAAACTGTTGAAAGTGAGTGCCATAAAGCTCCAGCCAGAAAACCCCTTCACTTGGGCATCCGGCTGGAATTCTCCTATTTACACCGACAACCGACGCACACTCTCATACCCCGAAGTGCGCTCTTTCATCAAGACCGAGCTCAGCCGCATCATCCTCGAGAACTTTGAGAAGCCCGACGTTATAGCTGGTGTCGCCACAGGTGCAATCGCACAGGGCGCTCTGGTAGCCGATAATCTCGGCCTCCCTTATATATACGTACGCTCCACACCCAAAGACCATGGTCTGGAGAATCTAATCGAAGGTTCGCTGCAGCACGGCCAGAAGGTGCTCATCATCGAGGACCTTGTATCCACCGGAATGAGCAGTCTGAAGGCTGCCGACGCCATCAAGATGGCCGGTGGCGAGGTTGTCGGCATGGTGGCCATGTTTACCTACGGCTTCCCCATCGCCGAAAAGCGCTTCCGCGAGGCCGGAATCAAGCTCGTGACACTCAGCAACTACGACGCTCTGCTTGAAGTGGCCCTTTCCACGGGTTTTATCGCCGAGAGCGATATCGCCACGCTCCAGCAGTGGCGCAAGGATCCCGCCAACTGGGCTCCTCTCCGCGACGCCGGTATCGAGTGATGCTCACTCTGCCAGCTCCTTGCTTTCAATAAACCGTAAATCACCGACAAATGGCAACATATAAAAGCCCGCTGACTACCGTGGGCAAAAGCGCCGACACGCTTTTCGAACGGTTCAGCAATCTCAATAATCTTCAGGGGGTGCTCGATTCTCTCCCTGTCGAACAGCGCGCTCAGGTTGGCGACGTGCAGTTTACCGACGATTCTCTTAAAATCACGACTCCTCAGGTCGGCGACATCGAGTTTAGCGTGGTTGAGCGCGTTCGTCCCAGCAAAATCGTGTTCGGTACCAAGTCCTCTCCTGTTCCCCTCACCATGGAGATGCACATCAATCCTCTTACACCCGATTCATCGTCGGTGCAGACCCAGATCGATGTGGAGATTCCCGCCATGCTCCGTCCGCTCATCGGGCCGCAGCTCCAGAAGGCGGCCGACAAGTTCGGCGAACTTATCGCAGGTCTGAGCCACTGACCGGCCAACTTAAGTCATACCCCATACGTTATTCCATACAAGGCGCGACGCAAAGGTCTCATCCCCGTGCGCCGCGCCTCAGTTATTAAGTAACTGGTCGAAATTGTTTTGATATTTCCGGGAAGAGAATTTTCAGGAGATTTTTCTTGATGAAGAAATTGTGTAGACGTCTATACGACTGATGAAGAGAGGAAAAGATGCGAAAATTTTACCGCGGGAATGTTGAAATAATCAGATCAGGCAAGCATAAAATAATCTTGAACAGTTGCTTATATTTCATTATGGTATCGTTATTTCGCAATTTGGTCAGAAATTTCGTCGTGGCCGCTGTCTGTATTGCTGCCGGGGCCATGACAGGCGGCTGTAAGCACGTGAGCGACGACCTGCCCCCCGCCGGCGTATGGATTGTGTTCCCCTTTGAACACGACTGGCGCACATGGGGCGTCACCGCGCCGCTCCAGCACCGGGAGTTTATTCTCTCTGAGCGGCTGCCCCAGGGATTCAACTATTCGGCTGCTTCGCAGACGGGCTACGGCGGCGTGCTTCTCGTCGGCGACATCAACGGCGCCCCGGCTGCCTACGATATGTCGTGCCCCGTCGAGCGCAAGCCCGATATACGCATCGCCTACGATGAAGACCGTAACGACGCCTTCTGCGCCCATTGTGGCAGCCGCTACTCCGTAATCAACAACTACGGGCAGCCCACAGCTGGCCCTGCGGCCGAGCGCGACGACTACCGGGTGCTCCGCACCTACAATATCGCCACCGGCCCCAACGGCGAATACCGCGTAATCCGTCCCTGAGAGTTGCCCCGGGTTTATAAATAGATTACCGCAAAAATATATGGACACACGCCCCGTGTGTCCGTTCCTTCAAAATTATGGATAAACAGACGATTCTCGAGCGCTTCCGCGAGCGCCACAACATAGAGACCCTCAACCCGATGCAGCAGCTCATGGCTGCCACCGACGCCACGCGCCTGATTCTCCTTTCTCCTACCGGTTCGGGAAAAACGGCGGCTTTTGCCATCCGTCTGCTCCGCGCTCTCGGCCCGTCGAAGGGTATGCTCCAGGCTGTTGTAATAGCTCCCTCGCGCGAACTGGTGATTCAGATTGCCGATGTAATCCGCCCGGTGGCGGCCGGCCTTAAGACGGTGGCCTTCTATGGCGGCCACAACATGGCCGACGAGGTAAATTCCCTGAAGGCGATGCCCGACATCATCGTGGCTACTCCGGGGCGTCTGCTCGACCATATCACGCGCGGCAACCTCGACGTGGCCGGAGTCCATGCTTTGGTGCTCGACGAGTACGACAAGAGTCTCGAACTCGGCTTCCACGACGAGATGCGACGCATCGCACGCCGTATGAAATCTCTGAAACTTATTATCCTCACTTCGGCCACCCGACTTGCCGAACTCCCCGATTTCCTCCCGATGCAGGGAGCCGAGACCGTTGACTTCACGCCATCGGCTCAGCGTAGCCGCCTTCAGACCGTCTCTGTCGAGTCGCCCGAGCGCGACAAACTGCAGACGCTCATCGACCTGCTACGCTCGCTTCCCAACGGACGCGCCATCGTGTTCGTGAACCATCGCGAGAGCGCCGAGCGTGTCTATGATTTCCTGAAAAAAGAGCGTTTTCCCGTAGGCCTGTATCATGGCGGTCTGGAGCAGCGCGACCGCCAACTTGCTCTCGACCTCTTCAACAACGGCACCAATCCTGTGCTGGTAAGCACCGACCTCGGCTCGCGCGGACTCGATATCGACGACGTCAACTACGTGATTCACTACCATATGCCGCTCTCGGCCGAGAGCTGGACGCATCGCAACGGCCGCACCGCCCGCATGGGCGCCGACGGCACGGCTTATGTCATTACGGCAGAAGGAGAAAACATCCCTGACTACGTGGTGTGCGACCGCCCGTACGCACCTCGTGGCGAAGCCTCCGAGGGGATTCGCAGCGACGTGGCCACACTCTATTTCAACGCCGGGAAAAAGGAAAAAATTTCGAAGGGCGACATCGCCGGATTCCTTATTCAGAAAGGTGGTCTCACCAAGGATGAAGTAGGAAAAATCATGGTATGGGACCACAGTGCCATCGCCGCGGTTCCGCGCGCAAAAATCGGCAAAGTAGTCGAGGCCGTGGCGCCCCATCGCCTTAAAAACACCAAAGTGCGCATCACTCCGCTCAAATAGGCGGACCTACTTCAGCAGGTCGGGGCGAAGGCGTCGGGTACGTTCCACCGACTGTTCGTGGCGCCATTCGGCGATTTTGGCTTCGTGGCCTGAGAGAAGTATGTCGGGCACGCGCCACCCTTTGTAGTCGGCCGGACGGGTGTAGTCGGGCGCCGAGAGCAGGTGGTCCTGAAAGGAGTCGGAAAGAGCGCTCTGCTCGTCGCCGATTGCCCCGGGGATAAGGCGCACCAGCGCGTCGGAGATGATTATGGCGGGAAGTTCTCCACCGGTGAGCACGTAGTCGCCAATCGAAATCTCTTTGGTAATCAGATGCTCGCGTACTCTGTAGTCGACACCCTTATAGTGCCCGCAAAGTATTATCAGATTCTCCATCAGCGACATCCGGTTGGCCATCGGCTGGTCGAAGCGTTCGCCGTCGGGCGAGGTGAATATCACTTCGTCGTAGTCGCGTTCGGCTTTCAGCGCCGAGATGCAGCGGTCGATGGGCTCCACCTGCATCACCATCCCTGCCTCGCCGCCGAATGGGTAATCGTCGACTTTGCGGTGCTTGTTGGTAGTGTAGTCGCGCAGGTTGTGGATGTGGAATTCCACAAGACCTTTTTTCTGAGCCCGCTGCAGTATGGAGCAGTTGAGCGGAGAATCGAACATTTCGGGCAGTACGGTAAGTATGTCGATACGCATAAGGAGAATATACAGGTTATTGTTTTTGAAGTTACAGCCTATACCTCGTCTTGATGGAGAAGTTGCATTGCCAGCTGATTGCGGTAGATGTTTCCTCCGACGGAGGACGGCCCTATTTCGTCGGCCTTCCATACGCCGATGTCGGCTATGAGCAGCGGAAGGTTCACACGCCGGTTCCACACCCACATCTCGCCGTCGGCCACGTGCGAACCATCGCCCCGGCAGATAAACACCGCAGCGCAATGGCGTTCGGCAGGCTTCTCCTGACGCGACGGATGAAGGTATTCGTAGATGCGCCGCTCGGTGGTCATGCCAGGCATCATCGCCTCAAGGGCCTCGTGGGTGAGGATGTCGATGCTTTTGTGGAGGGTTGGATGCATATGCGGAAACATCTCCAGAAGGCGTTTTTCCGTGGCGAGCAGCAGCGAGTATAGCTGCCTGGCTCGCGGTGCAATCGCCGAAACGGATGCGTCGGCGTCGGCGAGGGTCTGCTGCCATGCCCAGGCGGCCACATGCACGGTGGCCGTAGGTCCGGGTACAACTTCCGGGCGTATGGCGTTCATGATGGTGAACACGCCGAAACCTATGGCGGCATCGTAGCGGCGGAGCTGTCCGCGCAGCCATAAATCGAGGCTTCCCACGATTGCCACATCGGCATGGGCACCTTCCAGGTGTACTTTCGCCCCGGGGTATCGTGGGTCGATCAGTGGCGAGTCTAGGGGCAGATACATCGGTGCCGACACGCGCCTGAGCTGGAACTCCTCCATCAGGCGCGGTTCGAGAAAGCGTTTTATCTCGGTGAGGGCTATCTCGGCTGTCTCATGAAGCAGGCATGGCTTATATTTTGTCATGGTTCAGCGGTTGATATTGTGAAAGCTGTCTGCCGGGGTCTCAGAATTTGTAGCCTACGCCAAAGAGGCCGGAAATTCCCTGGTCGGCCACGAGCGGCATGAGATATGAGCGTGTGTTGAGCGCGTTTTCCACGCGTGCGAACACGGTGAAGGCGTCTGTCAGTCGGTAAGAGGCGCCGACGCTCAGGTTGCTGACGTTCTTGAGGTCGAAGCAAAGCGGCTCGTCGAGCATCTGTGCGGCGGCTATCTCGGCCGTGGAGAACATATATTCGTTGCCGCCGGCTACGGGCATCGAGCGCTTCATTCGCAGTTCGTAGGCGAGATTGACACTCAGACGTTTGATGGGTGTGACTTCCACTCCTACGCCGAGCACGCGGCGCGCGCGGTCGCGCCATTCGGGGCAGCTGGCTTTCTCGCCGTTGCCCAACACGGTGTGGAACCGCGCCTCCAGAGCCAGCAGGCGCCGGAAGGTCCAGCGTGCGGTGGCTCCGGCCTTGAATGAGCGGAGTTTCGTGGGGGCGAACATCAGCATATTGTCGAGACTGTAGGGCATCAGCCAGTTGTTGGCGGCATTATATCCCAGGTCCAGGGTAATCGACGCTCCCTGAAGGGGGCCGAAGCGCAGGGCAAGGTCGGCAGTCAGGGGTCGGTTGCTCACACCATATGCCATGGCCTGACAGATGTAGGGGGAATATGCCGTGAGGCTCTGCATGGTGTTGAGAGTTTCGCCTCCGCCGATACGCAGTGAGGCACCGAAGCCATCGGATGGGTTCACGCCGAGCAATACGTCGGGGGCTATGTGAAATTTTTTGCCGGAGTTGAATGTGAAGTCGATGCGTGCGCCGATTTTCACGCGGTATATTCCCGTAGTGAGGCTGTAGTAGGGTATAATTGATGCTATCCCTACGGTTTTCCCTCCGGGAAGGGTGAAGGTTTCATTGTCAGGATCGGTTTCGGTGAATGCATCGGGCTGCAGATAACTGTTGAAATGCAGGAAGTCGGCGTTGACATCCAGGCCTACGCGCGCTATGTCGGAGATGCGGTCGGCTACACCCAGACGCACTCCGTAGCCGGTCTGTTTCACTGCCGGAATCTCCGGTGTGGCCGGGTTGTCCTCGTCGGTGGGAAGTCCTTTCGAGAAATTGAAGATATTGAATGCGGCGCCTATATAATATGTGAGGCGGTTGTTGGCACGTCCCTCCCAAAGGGCGTCGAGATTCCATCCGAGTGCGCTCTGGCCGATGGCCGATGGGATCTCAGTAGGGCCCGTGGGGGCGTCTTCGGCCTCTTTTTTTGCGAGACTGCGGTCTATCAGGCTCCATGGCTGCTTGAAGGAGAGGAAATTCACGTCGGTGGCAACCGTGAGGCGTCCGGCGGTGCCGAATTTATGGCTGAGGTCGATGCCGAGCTTCCCTTGGGTCTGGCGGAATGTCTCCTTGTCCATCCCTTCGAGTGGAGCGCTCTTATATTGGCGGTTGTTCAGCTGTCCCCAGATACTGAGTTGCGTGGCGTCGGTTCCCACGATGGTGTAGCCGGCGGAAAGCCCGGCGTTTGCAGCGGGAAAATAACCGAGATCCACGTAGCCGCGGTAGGGTGTAAGCGGTGCAGCCGGTTCGGTGGATGCCGGCTCGAGTGTGCCGATGTGTGGACCGAATTCCGATATGCGCGTGTAGTCTCTGGCCTGGAGCTGCCGTTGTGTGGCCGTGAATTTCAGTTGGGAAGGGTAGATGTCGGGCCGCGTGGCGGAGTGTACCTCCGGCACGATTTCGCGGTCGATGGTTATTTCTTTCGAAAGCTGCCCACGGGCCGGAAGCACTGCCAGCACTGCGGCGGCGAGCATCGGGATTGCGTTATATCTGAGTTTTGTCATTGCTGTTCTTATTTCTTAAGACGTTCGTCGACCATGCGGAAAATGTCGGCTTCGTTGCCGGGATAGTTTTCGCGGAGTGAGCGCAGATATTCGTCGGCCTCGAAGGTGTCGCCTTTCTTGCGCAGGAGGTCGCTGAGCAATATGAATCCGCGTGCCAGCCAGTAGTCGTGGGGCGGATTTGCGTCGATCAGGTGGTTGACGGCCTCGGTGGCCTTGGCGTCGTCGCCGGTTTCAGAGTAGGTCTGTGCGATGTAGTACTGGGCCTTGGTGCCGTTTATGTCGTCGATATCGTCGGCGAGGGTGCTCCAGAGGGCGATTGCCTTGCTGTGGCTGCCGCTGTCGTTCAGAGCCATGGCTTTCAGCAGGGAGACTTCGCGCTTGCCTGCCTCGCCGAGAGTCGACGATTCCAGAAGCCGGTCGGCTGTTGCGATGGCTGTATCGTTGTCTCCCAGATCGCGGCTGAGACGCAGTATACCCATCAGGGCGGTGCTGACGTCGGAGGGGTTGGATGCGCGCTTTTCGAGGGCCTGATATGTGGCCATGGCATCGGCTGTACGGCCCATACGGGCTTCTGCGTCTGCTTTCACGATGAGGGCATCGACTGCCTGCGGCGAGTCTGGATACTTCTCCACTACTTCGGTAGCGGCGGCCAGGGCGTCGGTAAGCCGGTTGTTTTCAAGGGCTTTCTCAGCGCTCACGAGGTTGAGAGCCGCAAACTCGGCCGACTCCGGTTTTGGTGCGTCGGGCACGGAGTTGATGAACGCCACATATTCGCTCACGGCCCCCTGCTCGGCATAGAGCTGCTTGAGGTCGTCGGCGGCCACGCGGGCTTCCTCCGACGAGGGGTAGGAGGTTATTACTTTCTTATAGTGGGCGATTGCCTGCGGGCGGTTCTGCTCGTTGAGGTACGTTATGGCGAGCATGAGCTCACCCTGACGACCCTGCGCGGTGGCCGGATAGCGGCCGGCCAGAGCCGTGTAGGTCTCGATGGCACGGGCGTTGTCGCCGGTCTCTCCGTAGCTCTCGCCCATCTCGAGCATGGCCGAGGGGATTAGGGCCGACCGCGGGAATTTCTCGATCATGTTGCCGAGGGTCTCGAGTTTCCCAGCATGGTCGCGTTGCAGTCCCTTCATGATTCCCTGCTGGAACATGGGGTAGTCGCCTGCCTGCGGGTTGGTGGATAATGCTTTCGAGTAGGTGGCCGCAGCGCCCTGAAAATCCGACATATAGTATTGTGCGTCGGCCATGCGGTTGTATGCGTCGGCCAGAAGGGTCTTGTCGGCGTTCCTGTCGGTCCGCTCTATGAATTTGGCGAAGTCGGCTTTGGCGTCGGCGTAGTCTTTCAGCGCCAGACGCGCGTACCCGAGGTCGTAATAGGCAAGCGCGCGGTTGGCGGCGCTTCCGAGATCCTGACGCAGGTAGCGGTTGTAGGATTCAACGGCATCGGCATAATCGCCGTTCTTGAACTGTGCTTCGCCCAGCCATAATAGGGCTTCGGCTGCCGTAGAGGCGTTGTAGCCGGTCATTCCTGCGGCTTCGCGCAGATAAGTGGTGGCCTGGCGCGGACGTCCGGCCTGAAGCTCGCGGCTGCCGAGTGTGTAGAGCACTTTCTGCTTTGCTTCCAGAACTTTATGTGTTGGCTTGGCGATGCGGTTTATTGCGGCGAGGGCGGCGGGATAGTTGTTGTCGGTCATATAGCCCGACACTACATAATCCGCCACTTCGGGAGCGTTGGCCGATTCGGGATAGCGCCGCAGAAATTCCTCCAGGAGGTTTACCGAACTTCCGAACGGCACCTTGCCTCCCTGCATCCCCGCAACGGCGCGGTTGTAGAATGCAGCTTCCTGCACGTCGCGGTCGCGGTCCATGCGGGCGGCCTTGTCGAGGGCAAGCGATGCGGCATTATAGTTGTCGAGCTTCAGGTAGCTCTGTCCAAGATAGAGAAAGGCACTCTGCCCCATGGCCGTATCTTCGGAGGTTACAGGCGTCAGGCGCTGGATGGCCTGTTCGTATCGACCGTTCTCGAAGTCGTCGAGTCCGAGCAGGTACATGGCTGAATTGAGTGGATGCTCCGTAGAGCTCACGTAGGTCTCGAGATAGGGGAGGGCTGCCTTGTGGTCGCCCAGGCGGTAGAGCGATTCACCCTCTATGCGGTTCATCTCGGCTGTGAAAGCCGGGTCTGCATTGTCGGCAGCACGGCTTTCGAGCAGTGCGCGGGCGTTTTGAGCGGCTGCCCGGTAGTCGGCGCGCGCATAGTTTATCTGCGCCAGATAGTAAGCCGCCATTGCTGTCGGCATACCATTGGGTGCCACAGCCTCGAAAAGCCGGGCGGCGTGATTGTAGTCGCCGCGGGCATAGGCAATATACCCCTGGTAGAAGCGGGCGTCGTTTGCAAATTCCGGAGCGCTTTCGAGTGCGGCGAATCCCGCCGCTGCCGAGTCGTAGTCGGTGAGTTTCAGCCGGCAGAAAGCCGTGTGATAAATAACCTCGTTGCGCGTCGTCTCGTCGAGTGCGTCGAGGCTTAGCTTGTTGTAGGCTTCGAGCGCCATGGCGTATTCGCCGCGGTCGAACCATACATCGGCCACGGCTACCAGTGCGGTCAAGCGCCACGCCGAAGCCGGATATTCCTCCATGAATTTCTCGAGCATCCCCATGGCATCGGCTCCGGGGATTGTCATGGCGTTGAGCGCGCGCGCCGCGGCAGCACGCTCTGCTTCGGCTGCCGTGGGATAGAGGCGCATGGCCTCAGCGAGCTGGTCGGCGGCTCCGCGGCTGTTGGCATCGGAGCGCATCCAGAGCCCCCGCTCGATATATCCTGCCGCTTCGGGCGAGTTGATCGACCCCGCCGCGGGCGGCAATAATGTCAGCGCCCGGGCATCGGGCGTTCCCATTGTGAGCATGGCAGCCACGACCATACTACCGGTCTGCAGCAAACCGGAGAAATATCTGCAATGTTTCATTCTATTAAAAGGACTTCCTTGTCGTGAAATTTTCTTCCCTCGCAAATTTACGATATTTTTCCCATATACCCGCCTCAAAAATCCTCCATCTGCCCTTCTTCTCCGTTTACCTTGAATTCGTTTCGCCGACCACACTCCGGCGGGGCTTTCGAAAGAGTGATTTTTCTGAAAAATTAGTTAAAATATTTTGTGGATTGTAAAAATGTGACTAATTTTGGAAAATGGATTATTTATTCCGGATTTCAGACCACCTACCTCTCCGACCAATCATAATTCATTTAGTTGCAGCCGGGATTCTTTTGGGAGATTGCCGGCTTGCGGAAAAACCACAATTTCTTCTATGAAAAAGTTTTTAATGGCAGTGGCAGTGGCAGTTACGTCGCTTGCAGCAAGCGCCGGACTTCCCGGCGATATGTTCAACCACGTTGGCGTCGGCGTAGGTGTCGGCACTACCGGTATCTCGGTCGAGGCGTCCACGCCTATAACGCGCTGGGTGCAGATGCGAGCCGGCGTAGCAATCATGCCGAGCATCAAATTCCATGCCGATGCAGATGCGGAGTTTGAGTACCACACGAATGCCGGTAATGTCTACACCGATTCCGAAGTTGAACTTACCGGCGACCTGGGCCGCACTCAAGGCTACGTGATCTTCAATGTCTATCCACTTCCGAAAATCGGTCTGTATGTGGCTTTAGGCGCGTATTTCGGCGGCAATAAACTCGTTAAAATCACGGGTTATTCGCCCGAATTGGCTTCCTATGGAGGTTCCGTCACCATCGGCGACTACGTGATTCCTGCAAATAACAAGGGTGAGGTTTCCGGCGGAATAAAGGTGAACGGTTTCCGTCCTTATGTCGGTATCGGTTGGGGTAAGGCTGTGCCGAGCCGCCGCATAAATTTCGGAATCGATTTGGGCGTGCAGATTCACGGCAAACCGAGTCTGTATACCGATTATGGCGAACTTGACCTCTCGGAGGTTACAGACGACGATACATTCCAGAAAATTATGGATAAGGTGCGTGTCTATCCCACTCTCACCTTCAAGCTCGGCTTCCGCGCCTACTGATTGCCCTGGAAACGGCATAAAAAGCAACCGCACGCTGTGATGTAGTGCGGTTGCTTTTTGTAGTTTATGCCCTGGTTGTCAGGGGAGGAGCGGGAGGTGGATGGCGAAGGTGGTGCCGACGCCGGGCTCGGAGTGGCTGACGAAGATGCGGCCTTTGTGGTATTGTTCGATGATGCGTTTGGCCAGGGTAAGGCCGAGGCCCCATCCGCGTTTTTTGGTGGTGTAGCCGGGATTGAATACCGTCTTCTGGCGTTTGCGCGGTATGCCTCGGCCGGTATCGGCCACGGTGATGCATGCTTTCTGCCCCTCGCGCGAGGTGGTTACAGTAATCGAACCTGTTCCGTCCATAGCGTCGACAGCATTCTTTATCAGGTTTTCAAGCACCCATTCGAGCAGCGGAGCACATACGAGCACATCGAGTTGCTCCGGGCAGAGGTCGGTTGTGAGTTTGATTCGGCTGGAAATGCGCGTAGCCATATACGAGGCGGCATGCCCGACCACCGTGTTGAGATTGTCCGGTTCCATCTGCGGCTGCGATCCGATTTTCGAGAAGCGTGAGGCGATGGTGCTCAGACGGTTGACGTCCTTGTTCATCTCGCGTACGGTCTCGGGGTCGACTCCCATGTTCTGCAGAAGCTCCATCCAGGCCATGAGCGACGAGATGGGAGTGCCTAACTGGTGGGCCGTTTCTTTCGAAAGTCCCACCCACACCTTGTTCTGTTCGGCGCGCCGTGTGGAATTTACGGCGAAGTAAACCACAAGGATAAACGCCAGCATAACCACAATCTGGATGTAAGGATAGTAGCTCAGACGTTTCAGCAGTTTGGAGTCGTCGTAATAAAGATGCTGCATGTTGCCCGGAGAAATGATGATATGTATCACGTTCGGGCTTTTTTCCAACTCGCTGAGTTTGCGCTGTAGGAAGGCCGCGTTGGCATCGGAAATGAGCCACGGCTCGAGCGAGTCGACCGGTTCGGGCAGGTCGAAGTTGCGGTGGAGGAGGATATTGCCTCCGTCGTCGGTCAGCAGTACCGGAATGGTGTGGTTGCGCTCTATTATAGAGAAAAGAAAGTCGATATTATCGGCCGATGCCTCGCTGCCGGCGGCATCGGCCTGGCCGACCGTGAGCTGGCGTGTGGCGTCGGCCCATATCTGCATGCGCTCGCGCTCCTGAGTGGCCAGGTCGGCCACCAGATTGTTGCTCACATACAGAAAGAAGCCTACAAGAGCCACTGAAATGAGCAGGAATGCAACCACGCCGAAGCGGCGGATGTCGTAGATATTCATTTTACCGGATATTCGGTTATGGATTCTCAGATCAGAAGGTCGTCGATATAGACTCCCTCGCGTTCGGCTATGAAGCGGGCCACGGAGTCGGCCGTGTTCGGGCCGATTACAGTGTGTGCTTCTTTCTTTACTTGTGGCAGGGCGTTTTCCACTGCCACCGCCTCCGTTGCCACGCGCATCATCGGCAGGTCGTTGAGGTTGTCGCCGAATACCACCGTGCGCTTTGCTCCCACGCGCCCGGCAAGCTGCCCGACGGCCAGCGCTTTCGAAACGCCGGGAGCGTAGATGTCAATCAGCCCTGTGTCCGGCATGATTACGTCGGGATACCACGCCGTGGCGCAGTCGGTAACTTCCGACAATTTTTCCGAAGCCTGTTTGACGGCCTTCACCGGACCGATGGCGAAAAACAGCGCCACGCTTCCCAGCGACGACGGCTGCTGGTCGAGATGGAAACGCTTCAGCTCCAGATGGCGCCGCTCCTGATAGAACGCGTCCTCACGCCGGCTCATCGCCGCCGAATGGTAGACGTTCAGGAAACTGTTGCCACTCAGGCAGTAGATGAATGGCCTGAGCGACTCGCCCTGAAACGTATCGAGAATCCTTCGGGCATCGTCCTCGGGAATCAGTGTGATGCTGTCGAACCGGCATTCGAAGCGGTCCCACAGCGCGGCGCCGGTCATTACTATAGCTGGGAGGCATTGCAACTGCCCCTTGGCGTCGGTGTAGAGGCTCGGTCCCACGTTAGCCATCAGAGGCTGCACCGTGGCCGGAGTGCGCGCCGTGGCCGGAGTCACCATCACCCCGTGCGACGCCAGACGCGTCAGAATCTTTGCCGTCGTGGGGCTTATCTTCGAGTCAGCTCCAAGCAGTGTTCCGTCGAGGTCGCTGACATAAAGAGTTTTCGTTTCGCTCATATACCTGCAAATTTACAAACTAAATCCAATCTGGAAAACAGTCGACTGCTCGTTCCATTTAACCACGGCTATGATTCTTGTATTGAATATACACTAAATTTAGCTAAAGGGGTATTTTGTGCGAACCATCGGGGGCGGATTTTGATTTTTATTAGTAGCTTTGTATCTTAAATGCCGGGCGGTTGTTTCATGTTGCTTCCGGGGCGACTGGAGTTTCTGGAATTGTGATGGTGGCGTCCGGCAATGGTTACGTTTTACTATTTATATTATAAGTAACCGGTCGAAATTATTCTAATATTTCCTTGTGTAGATATTGGAATAATTAGATCAGTCAAGTATAAAATAATTTTGAACAGTTACTTGTTATGACGTTTGAAGAATTGGGTGTGAGCGAGCCGCTCCGCCATGCGATAGAAGATTTGGGTTTTGAGACTCCGATGCCCGTTCAGGAGAAGGTGATTCCCCATCTGCTCGGCCAGGAGGGAGATGTTGTGGCGTTGGCTCAGACGGGCACGGGCAAGACGGCGGCATTCGGGCTGCCGGTGCTCCAGCGCATCGATGTGGAGCGCCACGTGCCTCAGGCGCTTATCCTTTCGCCCACGCGCGAACTCTGCCTACAGATTGCCTCGGACCTCGTGGATTTCTCGAAATATATTCCCGGGCTGTCGGTGCTCCCCGTCTACGGCGGTTCGAGCATTCAGAGTCAGATTCACGCGCTCCGCCAGGGTGTGCAAATAATAGTGGCTACTCCGGGCCGTCTTATCGACTTGATAAACCGCGGGGTGGTGAAGCTCGACGACGTGCATACCGTAATCCTCGACGAAGCCGACGAGATGCTCAACATGGGTTTTGTCGACTCCATCAACGAGATTCTGGAGCATGTGCCCTCCGACCGCAAGATGCTCATGTTCTCGGCCACGATGCCTGCTGAAATCGCCAAAATCGCCAAGCGGTTCATGCACGATCCGGTAGAGTTCGTGGTAGGCACGCGCAACGAAGGGGCGGCCAACGTTCGCCATATCTACTATATGGTTCATGCACGCGACAAATACCTCGCCCTTAAGCGCATAGCCGACAATTCCCCCAATATTTACGCCATAATATTCTGTCGCACGCGCCGCGACACGCAGGAGGTGGCCGAAAACCTGATACGCGACGGCTACAATGCCGACGCGCTCCACGGCGACCTCTCGCAGCAGCAGCGCGACATGGTGATGAAAAAGTTCCGCGACCGCGTCGTCACGCTCCTCGTGGCCACAGATGTTGCCGCCCGCGGCCTTGATGTCGACGACCTTACACACGTGATAAATTATGGACTGCCGGAGGATACAGCCGTCTACACACATCGCTCGGGCCGCACCGGCCGCGCCGGCAAGACCGGCGTATCCATTGCCATAATCCATTCGCGCGAGAGGGGTAAGTTGCGCGAGATTGAGCGCATCATCGGCAAGACCTTCGAGCGCAAGGAGGTGCCCACTCCCGATCATATCATCGAGAAGCAACTGTTCTGGCTCGCCGACCGCTTGGAGCGCGTGGAGGTCAACGACGAGGAGATCGGCCGCTTCATCCCCGGCGTGGCAAAGAAGCTCGGCTGGTTTTCCAACGAAGACCTGCTCAAGCGTGTGCTGTCGCTCGAATTCAACCGTCTGCTCGAATACTATAAGGACGCTCCCCAGATTGATTTTATCGATGAAAAACCGCGGAAAGAGCGCAAGGAGCGCGCAGATGCTCCCGCCACCAAGGAGGAGAAGGACCGCCGCACGGCCTCGAAGGGAATGGAGCGTATCTATGTGAACGCCGGCAAGCGCGACGGCTTTTATGCCGGCAACCTTATCGAGATGCTCAACAAGGTTGTGGGCGGCAAACGCGTCGACGTGGGCCGCATCGACCTGATGCCCGGCTACTCGCTCTTTGATGTGAAGAAAAGCGACGCACGCCGCGTGGTCGGAGCCCTCAAGGGGGCCGATTTCATGGGCAAACGCATCTACAGCGAGATTGCTTCGACCGATAAGGATTACGCTAAAGCCTCAGTGCGACGCACTAAGGACAAATACGTCGATGCGCCCGTCGAGGCGGAGGACGCCTACGATGCCTTCGAGAAATTCAAGCGCCGCCAGCGCCGTAAGGTCCGCTGACGAGGCCTCCTACGCGGAACCCACAGATACTCTCCCCATCCTCAAAACGAAAATGCATATGATTCGCAGACTCCTCATATCCACCCTTCTGACTGCACTCGCCGCTCTGGCTGTATCGGCCGCGAAACCGTCCGAGAAGACCGACTCGCTTACCGCCGCCGACTTTTTCGCCAACGCCCCGCTACGCATCTTCCCGACCATCGACCGCACCACGCGTCTCGATATGCTCGACTATTACCGCAGTGGCTCCGACAAGCCCTCGAAAAACGCTTTCAAGGGGAATGCACGCGTTCTGGCAGCCTCTCCCTCGCAGATTACCTTCTCTACTTCCGACGTGCAGGAGGTGGAGCTCTCGCTGATTCCCCATCGTGGCGACACTCTACTGATGGTGATAACCACCGTCAGCACACCTGCCCCCGACAGCGAGGTGCGGTTCTACACCACTGCCTGGGAGCCGGTCGACCGTGGTCTCTTCATCGTGCCCCAGCTTTCCGAATGGATAGCGCCGGAGGGTGCCGACCGCCGCGACGACCTTGAGAATCTTTATCCCATCACGTTGGCACGCGCCGTCTACGACCCATCCACGCGTACGCTGACGCTCCAGAATAAGCTCGGCGACTTCCTCGCTCCCGGCGAGGGCTCATGGGCCGACGGCCTCCTCCGCGGCGAGCTGGTGTATCGCTGGAACGGCAAAAAAATGGAAAAGGTCAAGTAGGTCGTGCCATAATAGTCCAGATGGACCATTCTGACAACATCCTACCTCACCCATCTGGGAAACAGCTACATTATCACAGTATTATAATCAAGTGAATCAGAAGGTTCTTACGCTGCTGCAGCTGCAGCAGACGGTGGCGGCTCTCGTGCAGCGCCCCGAGACACAGAATGTCTGGGTGACGGCCGAAATCCTCGACGTTGCCGTGCGCGGCGGCCACTGCTATATGGAACTCCTGCAGAAGGACGAGCGCGGCCTGCAGGTGGCCAAAGCCCGCGGCGTGATCTGGGCGAGCTGTTTCGCCCGTATCGATGCCGAATTCTTTGCTGCGACAGGGCAGCGTTTCGCCTCCGGGCTGAAAGTTATGCTCCGTGTGTCAGCGTCGATGCATCCGGTCTACGGATTCTCGCTCGTAGTATCGGCAGTGAATCCCGAGTACACCATGGGCGACCTTCTGCGTCGTCGTCGTGAAATCCTCATGCGCCTGAAAGAGGAGGGGATTCTCGAACTCAACCGGCAACTGCAATGGCCGCCGGTGCCACAGCGCATCGCGGTAGTTTCGGCTGCCGGAGCCGCCGGTTACGGAGATTTCATGAATCAGCTCTACTCCAATCCCCGCCGTTTGCGTTTCCATACGAAACTTTTCCCCGCTGTGATGCAGGGCTCGTCGGCCCCGAAATCCATCATCGCCGCCCTCGAGCAGATTGCCGCCGATCCTGAGCCGTGGGATGGGGTAGTGGTGATCCGTGGCGGAGGCGCCACCTCCGACCTCCAGGCCTTTGAGGATTATGAACTGGCGGCGAATGTGGCTCAGTTCCCACTCCCCATAGCCATCGGCATAGGCCACGAGCGCGACGTGACCGTGCTCGACTGGGTGGCCAATCTGCGGCTTAAGACCCCTACTGCCGTGGCCGAATGGCTTGTATCCACTGCCGAAAACGCACTCAACCACATTGAAACCATCGGGACACGGATCCTGCAGTCGGCCACGGAGCGCCTCTCAGGCTATAAAGAGCAGCTCGCCCAGGCCGAGAGCCTACTGCCGGTGGCCTCGCGCAACGCCGTGGAGCGCGGCCGCCAGCGCCTGATGCAGGCCTCGGCCACGCTTGGAGGCGTGAGCGGCCGGCGCATCCAGCCGCAGCTCACGCGTCTGCAGATGATTCGTGAGGCTCTTGCGGAGGCCGCGCGTAACCGCACCGCACGCCAGCGCCAGCGGCTCGAATCTATCGAGGCGCTTGTAGAAGCACTCTCGCCAATGGCTACCCTGCGCCGAGGCTATTCGATAACCCGAATCGACGGCCATGCCATCACGTCGACCGACGGGCTCGCTCCCGGCACGCGCCTTCAGACGATCCTCGCCTCGGGCACCGTCGAGTCGACCGTCGAGGCCGTGGGGCAGTCATCGTGATTTCCCGAAAAAATCGGAATTGATAATTCTCAGATATACATCCAGTTATGTCAGACGAAAATAAGGCGGTATTCACTCCCGCCAAAGATCTTACCTACAGTCAGGCCGTGGCCGAACTTGAAAAAATCCTGCGCCTGATGCAGAGCGACGAATGCGACATCGACCGCCTTGCCGCTCTTACGCGCCGTGCCACTGAACTTATAGCCGAATGCCGCAGTCGCCTTATGGCTACAGACGAGGAGCTCCGCGCCATACTCGACCAGCAGCACTGAGAACGTCGTAAAAAACTGAATATCAGATTATTGCACGCTCTCCGCTCCCTCCGGGCGATAAATGAGCGTGCACTTATGGTCGGGATTGAAAATGGTGGCGGCTGTGGAGCGTAGTGTATCGGGTGTTATGGCCCGGTATGGCTCCATGAAGCGGTCAGCATCCTCGCGGTGCATCTCCGCGAGTGCGATTGTCTGCGCCACGCTCAGATAGTTCAGCAGCCCGAATGTACGTGCGGATTCAAGACGGTTTAGACACAACTCCACGTCGCGTTGCCCGACCGTCTCCCGGGCCATGCGCGAGGTCTGCGCGTCGATCGCCACGATTGCCTCGCGCTCGGCCTCTTGGCCGTTGCGCGCTAGTTTGGCGTTGATCAGGAAGAGTCCTGGCTCTTCCGTACCCTGGATGGCCGCGTCGACTTCGGTGAAGATATCGGTGCCCATAAGCAGCTCGCGGTAGAAGCGGCTGGCATGTCCGTTGGCCAGTATGTCGCTGATTATGTCGGCGTTGAAATATTCCGGTGTGCCGTATCCGGCCATGGGATAGGCGATGGCTAAGGCCGTCTGCGGCACGCGTCCGCTCAGTGTGGCGGTTCTCGGTGCGGCAGGCAGCGGCTCTTTGGGGAGTCTGCGGGCTGCCACGTTTCGTGGCGGCAGGGTGCCATACCATTTCCTTACGAGGCGTTCGGCAGTAGCCGCGTCAATATTGCCGCATATGGCTAGCACGGCGTTGTCGGGCGCGTAGTGGGAGTAAAACCATCGCTCGGCGTCGGAAAGCGTGACGCGCTCTATATGGCTGAAATCCTTGCCGATGACGGGGAAACGATAGGGATGGGTGCGGTAGCAGAGCGCGCGCAGGGCGTGGTCCATGTCGCCGTAGGGGCGGTTGAGGCATGTCTGCTTGAATTCCTCGATTACCACGTTGCGCTGCACTTCGAGGCTCCTTTCGCTGAGTGCGAGGCGAAGCATGCGGTCGCTCTCAATCCATAGGGCCGTCTCGATGTTGGCCGCCGGCAGGACGTCGTAGAAGTTCGTGAAATCGCTCGAAGTCCAGGCGTTTGAGATCCCTCCGGCGGCCGACAGGGCGGCGTCGAAGTCTGGTACGTGGGCCGACCCGCCGAACATCAGGTGCTCGAAAAGATGGGCAATTCCCGTCAGGGCCGGCGATTCGTCGCGGGCTCCGACATCATAGAGAGTGTTGACTGCCACCATGGCCGTGGAGCGGTCGTGGACGTGGACCACACGCAGGCCGTTGTCGAGAGTAAACCTATTGATTTTCATTGCGGTGTGTCGGAAGGCAAGCAGTGCGTCAGTCGGTGAGCACTCGCATCGACAGGATTTTCACATCCTTGAGCGGCCGGTCGTGGGAGTCGGTCTCAACTTTTTCGATTTTATCGATTACGTCCATGCCGTCGACTACCTCGCCGAATACCGTATACTGGTTGTCGAGGTGGGGTGTTCCGCCGGTGGTGGTGTATGCCTCGCGCTGCTGGGAGGTGAGTCGGGCGGGCGCCTCGGCTGCTTTCTTCTCGGTGATGGCCACCAGCTCGTCCTGCAGGGCCTGGAGACCGGCCTGGTCGCGGTTGCGGCGCAGGGTCATGATCGAGTCGCGGTGTTCGCGGGCCAGGTCGTTGAATATGTTCTGCTTCTGCATCATCTGCAGCTGGCGCTCCATCTGGTTGAGGGTGCTGTCGTTATAGGCTTTGCCGGTGACGATATAGAACTGCGAGCCCGACGAGCGGCGCTCGGGGTTCACCTGGTCGCCCTGACGGGCTGCGGCAAGTGCACCGCGCTTATGGAAATGCGTAGGATATACGATTTCAGCCTCGATATCGTAGCCGGGGCCTCCGGAGCCGAGCGTCTTGCCTGCCGGGGCCGTTTTCGAGTCGGGGTCGCCCGTCTGCACCATGAATTCGTTGATTACGCGGTGGAAGAGCACTCCGTTGTAGTAGCCTTCTTTGGCCAGTTTTACGAAATTATCGCGATGGCGGGGGGTGTCGCCGAAGAGGCGCACCGTCAGATCGCCTTCGGTGGTCTTGATTTCTACCAGCACGTCGCCGGGCTTGTTCTGTTTGGTCATTTCCTTGATATTTTTACTGCTTGAGCGCGATTTGTTGAGTGTTACGGCGCCGCCGACGATTGCGGCGACAGCCACCGAGCCTGCCAGCAGCAGGTTGCGTAGTTTTTTCATATTCATTGCTGTGGTTATGCAGGCTTAACGTTCCGGGACTCCGGAAAGTTCTTTGGGATCGATGGGTATGGATTTGGAAAGAGCTCAGAGTGCGCCCTGCGGATTAAGGCGTTTGTAGATGCGTCGGAAATTGTTGTCGACGGCCGAGAGTTCGGCGGCACGGGCGGCATAGTCGGCGCCGTAAAACTGCTCCATGAGCGCCCCGATATAGTTGCGCTCGCGGTCTTTGTCGATTCCCAGGCCTACAAGCCTTTCGATGGCCGGAGCGAAGGCTTCGCGGTCGATGGCGAAGAGGTAGCGGGCCGCGCTTATCAGGAACTGACCCGTAAGGTCGGCGCGACACATGTTGTCGATCAGATAATCAAGGTCGTCGGCCATTGTCTCGATATGGTTGGCGATGTATTCGTAGGTGGCGAGGCCGTCGGCGTCGGCCTCCAGACGTTTTTTGTCGGTATCGTCGATCATGGTGAAATGTGGTTTTGTCACCTGCAAAGATAAGCAACAATTTCCGATGAAAAAAATGTGAATAATATATCGAATCTTTCCGCAGGTCCTTCGCTTTTCTCTGCTATTGGGCAATTGTGGAAGTTTTGCCAAAGATTATTTGCAAATTTTAAAGATAATTCAGTATCTTTGGAGGCTAAATCTTCCCGAGCCGTAGGGCTCGCTGCGTCCCCGACGTGCCGTCTGCACGGACTGCGTGGGGTAAGGTTAATGAAGTGAGCCGTTTGCCGAACGATTTTCAATATGGAAAATAAATTATATCCATTCAATAAAAATTTCTATGAGATTTAAACTGTTTCTATCGCTGCTGCTCTCAGCAGTGCTTTCATCCACTGCTCAGACGGCGGTGGTGACCGGTAGCGTCATCGACGCCGATACGGGAAGCCCCGTTGCGGGCGCCGTTGTCACGATTCAGGACCAAGGGATTTCCGTCACCACAGGCCCTGCCGGCGATTTCCGCATCAGTAACGCACGTCCCGGCGAAGCCGTGCTCACCATCGTGGCTCCCGGCTACGAGGGGGGTGCCTCGCAGGCGCGTCTCTACAACGGCCAGAGCATCGATACCGGCGCTCTGCGTCTGTTCGCCGATTTCGCCGACAATGACTTCATCACCGAGAACAGCGAGGAGCTTCTCTTCGACGAATCGATGATGGAGGACGAGGCCGGCAACTCGCAGGCCGTAGGTGCTCTTACCGGTTCCAACGACGACATCTATTTCCGCTTCAGCCGCTACGGCTACTCGCCGCTCTATTCCAACTACCGCGGCTACAACAGCGTGTGGAGCGATACATACATCAACTCGCTGCCCATGAACGACCTCATGCGCGGAGGATTCTCCTTCCAGCAGCTGGCCGGCATGACCTCGCGCGCATTCCGCAACTCCACGGCTACCGTGGGCCTGTCGGCTGCATCCTACGGATTCGGCAACATCGGCGGCAGCCAGAACTTCAGTACCATCACCGAGGGCTACGCCCCCGGCTTCAACGGTACTCTCAGCTACACCAACTCCAACTATAAGTACCGCGCCATGGCCACCTATTCCACCGGCATGAACGAACAGGGGCTGGCTCTTACGGCATCGGCTGTGTTCCGCTATGCCGACGAGGGTGTGGTGCCCGGAACGTTCTACACCGCCGGCGGCTTCTTCCTCTCGGGCGAGAAGCAGTTCAACAAGAACCATTCGCTTACCGCCACCTTCTGGATGAACCCCCGCCAGTATGCCAACGGCAAAGCTACAGTCCAGGAGGCCATCGACCTCAGCGGCGACCATCTGTATAACCCCACATGGGGCTGGCAGGACGGCAAGAAGCGCTCCGACAATATCCGCGAGAACTTCGACCCGACGCTGATGTTCAACTATATCTACAAGAACGAGAAGACTACGGTCAACACCGGTGCCGCCGTGCGCTGGGTGCACTACGCGCGCACACGCCTTTCATACTACAACGGCAACGATACGCGTCCCGACTACTACAAGAATTTACCGAGCTACTGGACCATGCTTGGCAACGACAATCCCGAGATGGCGGCCTACTACACCGACCTCTGGGAGAACGACGAGAATTTCCGTCAGCTCAACTGGGATAGCTTTTATGAGGCCAACTATCTGAACAACTGGCAGAACCAGTCGCTCCCCGAAGCTCAGAAGAAGGGCTCGACCTACATCCAGCAGATGGAGCACTCCAACCAGGTCAATTTCATCGTCGGTTCGACAATCAACCACCGCCTCAACGATAAGGTAACCCTGCAGGGTGGTGTGAACTTCAATTACACCAAGACCAACGACTATGCCACCGTGCGCGACCTGCTCGGCGGCGAGTTCTGGACCGATGTCGACGGTTTCGCAGAGCGTGAGCTCAATAACCCCAACGCTTCGGCCGACATCGTGCAGAACAATCTCAACGACCCCAACCGCCGCGCCAAGGTAGGCGACCGCATCGGCTGGGACTACAGCATCTACGCCCTCAAGGCCCAGGCATGGCTGCAGAATCAGATCAATACCGCCAAGTGGGATGTTAACTACGGCCTCGAAATGAGCTACGAGCAGTTCTACCGCCAGGGCTATATGCGCAACGGCCGAGCTCCCGAAAATTCTTTCGGCAAATCGGGTACAGTCCGTTTCAACGACGCCATGTTCAAGGCCGGCGCCACCTATAAGCTCAACGGCCGCAACTACTTCACTCTTCAGGCCCAGTATGGTACGGTGGCTCCCGTGATCAACGACGTGTATATCTCGCCGCGCATCAAGGACACTACAATCGACAATCCCAAGAGCACCCGTGTATTCTCAATCGACGGACGCTATACGTGGAACTACCGCCGCTTCCGTGGCTCGATTACGGCTTACTTCACCGACATGAACGATGCGGTGGAGCGCTACGGCTTCTGGGATGAGAGCCTCAACGCTTTCTGTAACTTCGCTCTCTCGGGCGTTCACCGCCAGTACAAGGGTATCGAACTCGGTATGGCCTATCAGATTACCTCGTCGCTGCGCGCCACTTTCGCAGGTAATTTCGCGCGCTACCGCTACGCCAACAATCCGTCGGGTACCCGTTCGGTGGAGAACGGTCTGCTTCCCGACCAGACCAACCAGTTCTTCCTCAAGAATTATATCTGCACTTCCACTCCGCAGACCGCCTTCAACATCGGCCTGGCATGGAACGCTCCTAAAAACTGGTATCTTAACTTCGACGCCTCCTGGCTCGCCGACTACTACGTGCGCCTGGCTTATCCACGCCACCAGATTATCGACGGACTGGCATCTTATGTGGGTTCAGAGGAAAAACTTGCCGAGGCAGTGGATGCCTTCACAGCCCAGGAAAAGCTGAAGAACCAGTGGGTGCTCAACGCCTCGATCGGCAAGAGCATCTATCTTAACCGCAAGCTCAGCCTCAATTTCAACGTTTCGGTCAGCAACCTGCTCAACAACCGCAACCTCATCACCCAGGCCACCGAGCAGTTCCGCATCGACACCAAGACCTACAATCCCCAGGCTTTCCCCACCAAATACATGTATGCCCAGGGTATAAAGGTGTTTGTCAATGCAGGTATCCGCTTCTGATGCGGGATACAACCTAATTTTCACCTTATAAGAAGATAAATACAGATGAAAAAATCAATTCTATATATTGCGTCGATGTTTGTCGCCATGGCGGGCTTCACGTCGTGTGACGATGATTTCGAGCAGGCGCCGCTGGAGGATTACATCCCGCATGCCACTATGGTTGCAAACACGACGGCACAGGAACTTAAGGAGGCCTTCAATCAGACGTCCAGCAATTACTATAATGTTCCGATCGGAACCCGTGCTGACGGCAGTCATTATATTGTCAAAGGCCGTGTGACCAGTTCCGACAAGGCCGCCAATGTCTATAAGAAACTTATGATTGCCGATGAAACCGGCGGTCTGATTTTCTCGGTCGACAATAGCAAACTTTATGAGACTTACCGCATCGGGCAGGAAGTTGTGGTGGATGTTACCGGATTATATTATGGTAACTACGGCACAGGAATGCAGATCGGTGTAAGCGCGCCCGACGGAAGCGCACCCAACAGAATATCCAAGGACATGTGGGAGGGTACAACTACCCAGAAAGCAATCTGTCAGCTCAATAACCTTCCTGCACCCGCTAAAGTGGATGTGCCCTCCATGACTGTGAGCGAGGTGAACGCATTGCTGCTCGACGATGCCACTAAATTGGCATGGCAGGGACGTCTGGTTCGTATCACCGGTGTACACTTCCAGTCGCCCGGCACTCTGCTTGCGCGAGTGCTTGCGTCCGGCGAGACCAACCCCAACAATACGTCGTATCTGGTCGACGACAATAATAACCGTATCGCCATGAACACTTCGAGCTATTCCACTTTCGGAACTACTACGAAGGCTCCGAAAGGCACCGGCGATGTGGTCGCTCTACTTACGCTCTATAACAACAACTGGCAGATTGTGCTCAACGATCTCGCCGGTCTGGAGGGCTTTGAGCCCTGGGTTGACCGTCAGACCATCTTCTCCGAGTCGTTCGAAACCAACCAGGGAGAGTTCACTATCGATAACGTACAGATGGATCCGGCACTCACCCACATATGGGAGTGGCGGGATAAATATGGTATGGTCGCCACCGCGTTTGCCAACAGCACCAACTACGCATCTGATTCCTGGCTGATTTCGCCTGTAGTAGCTCTCCCGGCTGATTGCTCGCCCGTCCTTACTTTCGATCAGGCTCTCAACTTCTTCAGTTCAATCGGCGACGCTGTCAATGAGGTATCCGTATCGGTGCGTGAGCCAAATGGAGAATGGGTAAAACTCGATATCCCGTCGTGGCCGGCATCCTTAAGCTGGACATTTGTAAATACAGGCGACATCGATCTCTCTGCATATGCAGGCAAGAATATCCAGATCGGTCTGCGCTACACGTCTACAGCCGCCAAGAGCGGAACCTGGGAGGTGAAGAATTTCCAGATAGTTAAGTAAGTCTTTATCATTCTGACGAATTTATAATTATGAATATCCTAAAATCCATTATATTCGGGTTGATGGCTACGGCCGCCCTCGGCGGATTTGTATCCTGCCAGGATGACATCGACGCTCCCGAACCGGTTGTTCCGGTAGCCTCCAACCTCGATAAGGTGAATACTACAATTTTCGACTTCAAGAAGGAATACTGGCAGAACGACCAGAATTACTGCAAGCAGGTCGGAACCAAACCTGACGGCTCCCATATCATTATCAAGGGTCGTGTGATTTCATCCGATGAATCAGGAAATGTATTCAAAAGCATTGTGATTCAGGATGAGACGGCTGCACTGGCCTTCTCTGTCAACGCCTATAATCTTTTCCTTGACCATCGCATCGGCCAGGAAATGGTTGTGGACCTTACCGGTATGTATGTGGGCAAATACAACAGTCTCATGCAGATGGGCTGGCCCGAGGATTATCAGGACGGCAAGCAGACAACTTTCATGTCGCCTGCATTCTTCAATGCTCATGTGGAAAACAACGGAATGCCCGACCCCTCGAAGGTCATCATTCACCAGCTCGATGCAGTCAGCGATATTCCCAACGATGTGGATGGTCTCATTGCCTGGCAGAGCCAGTTGGTACGCTGCAATAATGTGACGTTCGTGCCAAAAGCCAATCCGAATGATGCTTCAAAGCTTGTCACGACTTTCGGACTGTATAAGACAAACATGAATCAGGGTCTGCTTCTGGCAGGTCAGGAACACACCCTGCGTGTAAGCGGTTACGCCGACTTCGTCAACGATCCGATGCCTACTGAGCCCTGCGACGCCAAGTTCCTGCTTTCGTATTTCGGCACCGACTGGCAGTTTATGCTCATGAGCACCGACGACATCTACAATATCGGTAATCCGTCGCTTCCCGTCGGCACCGAGGCGAATCCCTATAGCGTGGCCCGCGCAATCGAGGCCATCGACGGCGGCGAGACACCCGCAGGATGGATTTCGGGCTATATCGTAGGAACCGTGGCAATGGAAGTTACCAACGTCACCTCCAACGACGACATCGACTGGGGAACCGACGCCATACTCGCCTCCACAGTGGTAATCGCCGACGAGGCCGACTGCCGCGACTTCTCGAAGTGCTTCATCGTTCCTCTGCCCACCGGCTCGGTGATGCGCGAATATGTGGCCATCCTCAACCATCCCGAGAACGTGGGCAAGCAGCTCAAGGTGCTCGGCACTCTCGACCACTATCTCGGCACCTATGGCCTGACAGGCAACAACGGCACCGCCGCCGAATTCCGTCTCGAAGGTGTGGAAGTGCCCGGCGGCCAGCCCACCGAGGGCAACGGCACCAAGGAATCTCCCTACTCCTGCGAGAAGATTATCTCGCTCAATCCGCAGTCGACCACCGAGGCCGTTGAATCAGGCGTCTGGGTGAAGGGATACCTCGTAGGCTACTACAACAATAATACGAAGCAGTGCATGTTCCAGAGCGCCGGCGCTCTCGGTGCGAACATCCTTATGTCGACCAACCCCGCCGCCTCCACCAAGGAGGAGTGCATCTGCATCCAGCTCGTCAACGGTTCCGACGTGCGCAAGGCGCTCAATCTGATCGACAATCCCGGCCTGCTCGGCAAGAAGGTATCGGTTCGCGGCGACGTGATGAAGTACAATTCCCTCCCGGGTATCAAGAATACCGACGCCTACAAGATTGACGGCCAGGGAGGCGGCGAGCAGCCCGACACCCCCACCGGCGAAGCCATCTTCGAGGAGACATTCGAAGGCGGTACGCTCGGCAACTTCACCGCTACCGTCGAGACTTCCGGCAGCTGGACCGGCTGGCGCGCCAACACCCGCTCGCCGCTCTGTGCAATCGCCAACTCATATGTGAATTCGGTAAACGAAGCTGCCACGGCATGGCTCATCTCGCCTGAAATCAGTCTGAACGGTGTAAGCAAGGCCACGCTCTCGTTCGAACACGCTTTCGGCTTCTATTTCCCAACCTCGCAGGATTCCTTCTGCACGGTTTACGTCCGTGAGAAGGGTGGCAGCTGGAATCAGCTTACGCTCACCAACTTCCCGGCCAAAGGCACAGGCAACTGGTCCTCGTTCGCAACCAACACTTTCAGCCTCAACGCCTATGCAGGCAAGACGATTGAAGTCGGCTTCAAATACTATAACGACGGCAATCAGAGCGTTGCATGGGAAATCAAGAGCTTCAAGGTTACGAAGTAAACCACCTTTCCCTCAGCAATTAAATTAGCCCATTATACCCGAAGCGAGGTGTCGGACTTGCCGACACCTCGCTTTGCTTTTTTGTGTAGGAAACTCTTTCGCGGGCCGCTATGACGCGCCTTCTTTAGCTTTGCTGATGGTGACCAGATACACGCCTGCAAAGATGAGAATTACTGCCACGACTTTCGTGACGTTGAAGGTATCGAGGCCCAGATATACGCCAACGAGCGAGGATACGATGGGCTGCACATAGTTGTACATTCCCACTATGGTGGGACGCAGGTTTTTCTGGCCGATCATTATGCAGATATACGCCAGATAGGTGGCGCAGACCACCACATAAGCTACGCCGGCCCAGTGGATAGGTTGCAGCGACGCCCATTCCGTTGCCAGCACCGGGGATACCGACACCGGAATAAGCCCGATGGCCGCGAAAAGAAACATCCACTTCATCAGCGTGATCAGCGAATAGCGGCGTATGAAATTGCGGTAGAGCGTGAGGTAGAGCGCGTAGCTCAGTTGCGCGCAGAGCACTATCAGGTCGCCCGCCAGAGGATTGTCGCCGCGCACGGCGCGCTGCGCTCCCGACAGCACCAGAATCAGAGCGCCGGCCGCCCCGAGCAGTATGCCTCCGATTTTCTTTCCGGTGATGGGCTCGCGCAGTATGAGCCACGCCAGCAGCATTACCCACATAGGCATCGTGGTGGTTACGATCGACGCCTCGCCGGGCGAGGTGAGTCCCACGCCGAAGATAAAGCATCCCTGGTTGAAGAGCACGCCGAGAAAAGCCGCCCCCGCCAGGCGCAGCAGGTCGGGGCCGCTCACGTGCTCCTTCGGGAAGAAAAGCCCCGTCAGCCAGAAGAGGACCGCCGCTCCGAAGATGCGGAAATCCACCATAAGAAGCGATGTAAGCGCCGAGGTGGTGAGCAGAAGTTTGGTGGCCGGAGCCATCAGGCCCCACATCACGTTGGCCCCCAGCATGGCCGCGTGTCCCTTTATTTTGAAATCGCTCATAATTCAGAGATTTGTAGTGGGCGGTGTGTCAAAATTCAATAATTTGACCCGCCCGCTTGTTTTTGCGGATGCAAAGTTAGCGATTTTATTTCTAACTGATTTCTGAATGATATGCGGCGCTATTGGGCGATTTGCGGAATTTTCGTAATTTTGCCTGTGAAATGAAGCGGTCGGCGCCACATGTGGCGCCGCTTCTCCCCGTCGGATTCCGGCAAATAGCAATATTATCTCAATCCCCGTATGCAGCCTTTAAGCCTCAGAGGCATGGGTGTGGCTTTGGCCACGCCGTTCAAATCCGATTTTTCGGTTGATTTCCCTGCTCTGGCCCGTCTGGTCGACTACCAGATTGCGGGCGGTGCGTCGTATCTCGTTGTACTCGCCACCACCTCGGAGGCGGTTACGCTCACCTGCCCCGAGCGGGCCGAGGTGGCGCGGTTTGTGGCCGAACGGGTGGCCGGGCGCGTGCCGCTGATTCTTGGCATGAGCGACAACTGCACGCAGCGCCTCGCCGAGCATGTGGCAGAAGTCGACCTCAGCGGCTACAGCGCCATTCTCTCGGTGGTACCATACTACAACAAGCCATCGCAGGAGGGCATCTATCGCCATTTCAAGGCCGTGGCCGAGGCATCCCCTCTGCCTGTGGTGCTCTACAATGTGCCCGGGCGCACGGGGCGCAATATGGAGGCCGCAACCACCCTGCGTCTGGCGCGCGAACTTCCCGGACGCATCGTAGGCATCAAGGAGGCCTCCGGCTCGCTGGAGCAGGTGGCCGAGATTCTGCACGGTGCTCCCGAGGAGTTCCAGGTAGTGAGCGGCGACGACGCCCTTACGCGACTCATGATCGGCCTGGGAGCCGTCGGGGTTATATCCGTGGTCGGCAACGCCTTGCCGCGCTACTTTTCTGAGATGGTCGCCTTGGCCCTGGAGGATGCCGACAGCGCGCTTGCAGAGCGTATCGACGCCTCCCTGCAGCCGCTCGACAAGGCGCTTTTCGCTGAATGCAACCCTTCGGGGCTCAAATGCCTGCTTAACCTCATGGGTCTGGCCGAGGATGTGGTGCGACTGCCGCTCGTACCAGTCGGGTCGGCCGTACGTCAGGCCATGGCCGAAGCCCTCGGCTCGCTCCCTGCGGAAGCTACGCAGCAGTAGGAAATGATAAAATTAAATCGTAACTTTGCACGTGGAAACATCCGCATCTCCCATGGCAATGCAGCCTTATCAGATGCTTCCCAAGCAATGTAGGAACATCGCTTTTGCGAAGTATCCTATGTATATAATGGTCCGGTAGCTCAGCTGGATAGAGCAACTGCCTTCTAAGCAGTCGGTCACGCGTTCGAATCGCGTCCGGATCACAAACAGCCACTTCGCGGTGGCTGTTTTGATTTATGTGTATTATGTCATTAGTGTCCACTAAAAAATCATATGAGGACTTTGAAATTGTTGATATTCAATTTGTTGTAAGTAAATTTGGCACGCAACGATTTGATTTTATCTTTGCGGTCTGTATCAGACTGTTTGAGAAATTTTCTCAGTCAAAGAAATCCCTTTATTCTGCAACTTATTGAATATCAAGCATAATTTCAAGGGTCTCTATGGTTCAGGTGAACTGAATTTATTTAATTTTTAACCACGTCCCATTTTTAGTGGACAGTAGTGAAGTAAGGAGTATTTTGAAAAGAAAGGTGCTGAAGTACAGACCCGTGCCACCGTATTGAAGAATCTTGAGCATGAACTCCTTAAATTGTCGAACAAGGACAGCATGAAAATGATTGAAGAGGTTGTTGATAAAATCCATAACAATATCTTGACAGGCATCAGAACGGGTCTGCCCGCTTTGACAGATAAAGATATTTCGCTTCTTACTTTATTTTTCGCCGGGTTTTCTGCAAAATCAATTTGTCTGGTAATGAACTGGCAGGTTGCAAACTTTTACAATCGTAAACGCCGAATTAGAGAAAAAATCGAAGCCTCCGACGTTCCACATCGCGAACGGTTTCTTGCTGCATTGGGGAAATAACGATGCGATTAAAAGAAATCTGCGATTTAAATAGCTGGTTTATAGCGAACTGTCGAAATCGGAGATGATATATTGAAAAAGAAATATGAATTTTAAACATCTTGATTATTAATAGTTTAGAAATCGAGAAATGGCTTGATGATATATTTTTTACGTGGTTAAAATTTGGAAATGGTCGTGATGGAATGATAAATTTGAAGGTGAAAATCCAACATGACTATGAGAAGAAAAACATTAATTGCATTCGTTGTCAGTTTATTTAGTTGTAACATTGGCTTTACTCACCAATGCCAAGCCGACAATGTCCCTGCAAGTCATTCGTCTATCCCTTTGAGGCAAACCGGGGGACGACCGCATGATTCTTCGGATGACTTCTTCTATATGGTGTGCTATGTGGGAAATGGAACGCTATATCTCGACATAGAGGATTTTTCGGGGATGATATATGTGGAACTTCAAACTCTGGATGGAAGATGCGTACATAGGGAATATTACTATTACACTAACCCTTACGCAATTTCAACCTCTTCGCTTCATGGAGACTACGTCATCAAAATTAAAATCGACGATTCTTCTTATCAAGGCTATTTCTCAATTTAAATAATAAACCATAAAAATGCTATAATTACTAACCGGGTATATGCGCTGATTTGACTGTCAAATCTGGTATTACTCATCCGCGAGGTGTCGACCGGCACCATCCTCTTCGCCGGCGCCGTCCGCAACCTCTAAGCGTCGAAGCCTACGCGACTACAACACCAGACGACTGTTCCCCCCAAGGGGGGTGGATGCGCTTCTGTGCATCGCCTCCCTCAGGGCAACAGCGACAAAAATTGCGAAATAGCTAATTATCTCATAGCCAAATTTAAGTAACTGGTCGAAATTATTTTGATATTTCCGGGAGGAAAATTTTCAGGAGATTTTTCTCGATGAAGAAGGAGTGTAGATGTCTACACGACTGATGAAGAGAGGAAAAGATGCGAAAATTTTACCGTGGAAATATTGAAATAATCAAATCAGGAAAGTATAAAATAATTTTGAACAGTTACTTAAAGATTGATTTATATCCAACGAAATTAAAAGACAGACTTATATAAGGTTGATTTGATAATAATTGATTCGGAGGCTCTCCCTGCGACGGGGCGAGCCTCCGATTATATCTGAATGGCGCTGTGTTCGGTTGCCGGTCCGGACTGTGCGAAAATTGTCGGGGTAATATCATCGATTTTCGGCCGGAGCCGCGGCGTTGAGCCAGAAGCAGAGGAATACGAGGCCACCGGTATAGGTGAGCCACCCCTCCGATATGCCGGTGATAAGCAGCATGATGGCCATGGCGATGGTGTAGCCGTGGCGTTGGCGTATCTGGCGGAGCAGCCATGAGCCCAGCCATAGCGCGAACGCTCCGAAGCCTATGAGCCCCGTCTGCGACAGCAGCGTTAGCCACGACGAGCCCGGCTCCAGCGGCCCCCCGCCGGCGGGCGTCCAGTTGGGGTCGGCAGTAGGGAGCGTGCAGCGGTCGAAAGCATGGAAGCCCAGCCCGAGCACCGGATTGTCGAGAAATTCGCCAAGGCGGTCGGTCCAAAGCGCGCTGCGCGAGCGGAAGAGGCTTCCCGCCTCGAAATCCCAGGAGAGTTTCAGCAGAATGCCCTCCGAGAAAAACGCCGCCCCCAGGATGAGTATAAACGTTGCGGCGGCGACGGCTATAAAGAGCGCCTTGCGGTGGGCGAGGATGTAGCGGCCGTGGGCAACCGCCACATAGAGCATCGCCGCCACGCACCCGATCAGAGCCATACGCGAGGCCGCCTGCATCAGCGTCAGAAATGCCGCCGCGGCGAGCGCGATGAGCCACAGGCGTCTGCGCCGGGCCGTCGCCCCGGCGAGCGTGGCCTTCCAGAGAGCGTCTACAACCACGAGCGCCGAGATGGCCGACAGCATGATGCGCTCGTTGGTTATGCCGTCGCGGTCGGCGTAGGGAATGAAATCGTAGAGCCGCGAATGCACGTCGACTATGGCCGCCGTCACATATACGATGAACGAAAGCACCACTATTACCCTCAGTCCCCAGAGCAGCAGCCTCCAGAGCCTCTGTCGCATCTCGCACAGCCCCTCGGAGACCATCAGCGGCCCGATGGCCGCCAGCATCAGCACGAACAGCGCCAGCTTCGGCACCGCCATAAACGCCGGATTCGGGCGGCACACCGCCACCGACAGCACACACACACACAGATATACGGCCAGCGGCACATCGACCCTATACGGCCCTACGCGCCACAGCCCCCATCCGTCCCCTTCAGAGCGCATCCCTGCGCCCGCTGTAGGCTGAAAACCGTTGGTGCCGGCAGCCACCAGAGAAAGCACCGCCATGAGTGCCGCCACAAAGCCGCCGAGAATCATCAGCGAGTCGGAAATCACCGTGAGCCACGGCGAACCCAGCATCGCCGAACTGAGGCGCACCAGCACCCCCGCTCCGGCAATCCCCGTGGCAACATTCAGCATCCGTCGGTCTGAAATCATGGCATAAAGTTACGAAAAAATCCCGAACCGGTGGCCATCGCCCCCGGCTCGGGATAATAATGTATGCAACGAAACTGTAAACCCTTATTATTGCCGCATGCCCAACCCCGTAGGGGTGGCATACCTGTAGCCAGGGGTGCCAACCCCTGGGTCGTTATGCGGCGCCCTCTCAGAGGCGGAGGCGGCGCTTGCGCACCTCGACCGCCGGGTTCCCCCGGTAGATGGTCCAGGGCTCCAGGTCGTGGCTCGCAACCGAGCCGACCACCAGCACCGCCCCCTCGCCCATGGTGACACCCGGGCACACCGTGGCCTTGGCGCCCACCCACGCCCCGCGACCCAGCGCGATCGGTCCCACCATGAGGTCGAACGTCGGCCGCGTGAAATCGTGGTTGCCGCAAAGCAGCATCGCTCCCTGCGAGATGCATACGTCGGAGGCGATGTCCACCTTCGCCAGATTGTCGATCCATACCCCCTCGCCAATCCAGGTGTTGTCGCCCACGCGCAGCCGCCACGGGTACTTTATGTTGACCCCCGGCTTGATCACCACCCCGCGGCCGACCTCGGCGCCGAACGCCCGCAGCACCGCCGCCTTCAGCCCGCTGCTGATACAGAAGCGATTGCGCAACAGCAGCAGATTGGCCACGTACCACGCCAGCACCTTCCATCGCGGCGCCCCCGTCGAGAACCACGAATTGTCGAACCCCCCGAGATTCACTCCCTCCATAATGCTCTTACTATTAACGATTTGCTACACTGCGGTAAAGCTCGGCAAGCTGTCGGCCCACCGCGTCGACCGAATAGAGGCGGTCGGCCAGCGCCACGGCGCGCCGCCCCATAGCCCGGCGCTCGTCGGCCGAAAGCGCCGACAGACGCCCGAGCGCGTCGGCAATCGCCTCCGGCGCATTGTCCGTCCACACCCCGCAACGCTCCTCCTCGAGAATCCGCCACGGCGTCCCCTTCGAAGCCACCACCGGCACCCCACACGCCATCGCCTCCACCACGATATTCCCGAAATTCTCGAAATCACTCGGCACCACGAGCACGTCGGCCTCGCGCAGTGCGGCGTATTTCTCCGCCCCGCTGAGAAATCCGGGCATCTCCATCCGGTCGGATATTCCGGCGGCGGCAGCGCGCGAGCGCAGCCCGGCCTCGAAGTCGGCCGAGCCGCCTCCGATGAGGCGCAGACGGCAGTCCCGCCGCCCCTTGGCCCATATGGCGAATGCCTCGATGAGCAGGTCGATGCGCTTGCGACCGTCGAACCGCCCCAGGTATGCGATGGTGCGCACATCCGCGTAATCCTGCTTGGACGCGCCCACGGCCGATGTATCTACGGCGTTTGGTATGATTTCCACACGATTTGTGAAACCGAGGGCGCGATAGTGTTCGGCCTCCTCCTCGCATGTGGCGTGAATCGCGGCAGCGCCGCGGAGAGTGTCGGCCTCATAGGCCGCCAGCGACAGGCGTTTGAACCACCGCCGCTGACCCAGCGCCTGCGGGTAAAGCATACCGCGGAGCGACACCACGTAGGGAATTCCCTTGCGTCGCGCCCATCGCGCCCCCTGCGCCCCGATCAGGCGCCAAAGCCCCTGAATGTGAACCACATTCACCTCTCCCGCTGCCTCGATGCTATCGGCAAAACCGGGAATCCATTGCAGACGTCCAAGCCTCGGCTCCCGGCATACGATGGTCTCCACATCCTCGGCAATCAACCTGCCGCCCGGCTGCAGAGGCGCCATGGCGATAGCCGTCCGCCATCCGCTGCGCTCCACCCCCTTCATCCCCAGGTAGGTGCTGAGCGTCGGTCCCCCCTCCTTCACGTCGAGGCTCCCCAGATTCAATACTTTCATTTCAGCAATTGTGTATCAGCGTTTAACGTATCGGAAGTAAGCCAATATGCGATTCCAAGGAATGGGAGCATACCAAGCAAGATGCTACCTCCCATCATGGAATAGCCGCAGTTGCCAAGGAACGTCGTACCTCCGATACACATAAAGTAAATGGCAGTCAGATTCCGTTGCTTTATCGCTCGGGAAATCACTGACAATGCGATAAACAGCAGAAATAGTAAGGCAAAAATGCCGAATACACCGAAATCTACGAGATTAAGCACGATGCCTGATTGCATTGGGTTGAAACCTCGTTCAAATGTCAGTCCTGAGGTGTGATAAACATACATACCAGGGCCATAGCCGGTAATCTTTTCTATGATAGGGGAATTCTTATAATCTCTCAGAACTCGAACTTCGGTTCGTTCGTCTTCTAATTCATTCTCAGCGCGTTCAAAAGAGCGTTCAGTGAAAGATTCTACAAACTGTGACTTGGGCAGACTAATGGTATTACCTAAATTGGTATACCAAAGAGCTCCGAGAATACATACAATAAACAGATATACTCCAATATTCAGAAATACATTCCTCTTTATGCGAGTTATTACAACAAATGCTAATGGGATGGCAGCAACAATGGCAATGTATGCGGTCGAGGAATAAGTATGTAAAAAAATGAAAATTGCAAACGCGAGTTCTATTGAGGTCTTGATACGTTTGGAAGGTTCCACACACAGCTGAACGATTTTCCAAACTACATAAGGAGTAATATATAAAGCCATATTTTTGGGCTCTCCGCAGAGACCGTATAGTCGATCAACATTTTCACCTCCAAATTTTGCGATAGCCCAATAATTGGTAGTACCGACGTCTCGTATTATTGGCGCAAAAGGAATGCCGAGCTTGAGAAATGCATAATGTACAAGTCCAAGACCAATCAATATATAAATGGAATATTCGTAGTATTGTAAGGACCGATTCAGTTGTTTTTTTGACAAAAACACCATAAATAATAATGGTACAATACCAAGGCAGTATGTGAAAGATTGTGCTATAACTCGGCTTATCCCAATGGTCGATAGTCTATTAGGGAGATATGTCAATCCTAATAAAGCAGAAATGCATACAATAGAAATGACGGTTACGGCATATTTATTTATAATCAGACTTTGATGTCGCGGCTTATAATACAGAATTAAGCATATAAACATGAAAACGCTTATAACTTTATAAGGATTCCATGTTGTAATAGCGAATGCTGCGCAGTTTTGGAATGGGAAAGAAAGAAAATATAAAAATACCAATATATGGTATTTTCGTTTAATTGTACAGTATAACCCTGCAACAACGAATAACGTGAAGATTAAATATCGAATTATGAACCAAATCATGTTGTCGAGAAGTAGTGTATTCAAAGAAGATTGATGAGTTTATTGTAATATTGGGCACAACTACTATACTTGAACTTTTTGGAATAACTTTTTAATGTAAGGGTATTTTCTTTACCCGTTTGCCATAATTTTAATATTGCATGAGCCATTTCTTCATCGCTATTCTCATTAAAAAGTATCGCATGCCCTCCGGCTATCTCCGGAAGAGAGGTGTTGTTTGCGCATGCTACCGGTACTCCCTGTGAGAACGCTTCAATTACGGGGAGCCCAAATCCTTCATAATGGCTGGGGAATATCAGGCCTTGACTGTTCTTTACAAGAGATTTAATAATGGAATCGGATTGGAACGGAATCTGAGATACATGAGGATTATTCTTGAGAAGCGGGATTAGTTCTCCCTTGACGTGTTCTGCTAAGGAACCAACAATTAGTAGCCTGGGCATAGACTGATTTTGGCTTCGCATTTGTGAAAAGACTTTCACAAGACGCGTAATGTTTTTACGTCGAGAAACATTCCCCCACCATATGAAATATAAACCGAAATCCAATTCCGGAGACAATGTGACATTGTCGCTTTCATCAAACCAGAAATCGGCTATACCGTTATGGAGTACTCTAATTTGAGCTTTGATATCCGGGAAGGTTTCAAGTATGTCTTTGTGAGTATATTCAGATATTGATACAATATTATAGTTTGACTGACGTAGAAGAAATCTCTTCATACGAATATCCAGTAGTCTTCTTAGCCTGGGATGGGAAAGAGTTGACTGGTTCTTGATAATGGAAAGGTCTGTGACATTTCCAATCTGAGGACCTTTAAATCTGGTATGGAATTCGAGGAAGGCCGGATTAATGAAAATATCGAACCCGTTTAAATCGATATAGTTGGCTTTACCGTTAATCCTGTTCCAAATTACTTTTGTCCGTTTCCCTGTGAGGAAGGTTGCTTTAACGTTCGGCTTCGCATGCAGCTCGTTAAAGTAATCGGCTAAAAGCTCGTTTGTAAGGCTTTTGGTATAAAAAATCTCGAAAGAGTCGTTTTTGCGTAAATCCACAAGATAACTAAGCATTCCACGAGGAGGAAAGCCACTTGTGAATGCATTCAGACCGTCTCCTGAAATCGCAATTCTCATCTGATATTAATGGAGTGTGTAAGACGTTTTCCCACAACTGTAACTACACTTTTAAAAATCACCCATTGCAGCCATTTAGGGAGCATTTCAATACTTTTTGATATTAGCGAACCTTTGAGCGAATTCGCATGATAATGTTTTAGAAAGAGAGGCTTGTAAGACGCTACTTTATTAATTGCATTCCGCTGTTTAGACATTGACTCATTTTGCAAAGCAGAAAACATGCCCATAATCAATTGATTCAGACCGAATTTTTGGATGCAAAGACTCTTAATGGTTCTATTGTTGCATTTATTATCATTCGGGTAATAAGCGAGCAATAGGTCTGCGGCTAAAAAATATTGGTCTGAGGTCTGCAAACGGCGAGAGAGCGAACATTCGCCATAGTGCATATAGTGATATAAAGGCTTTGAAATGATTTCAATCTTATAAATATATTTCAGTCCATCGTAAAAAAATACATGATCTTCATGGAGATGCAGATTCTCATTGAAGCATATACCATTATGACGGATAACTTCCGTAGGCCAAACCTTACCACAGACTAAACCATGTAAGAGAATTTCGTCGGTCGTGGGAATAAAATTGAAATCCTTACTCGAATCAGTAAAGTCATATGAAACCCCATAAGCAACAAGCGTAAGACTGTCCGGATTTATGTTCGTAACCTCTTCAAGATAATTAGCTTCAACCCAATCATCAGCGTCAATGAACGTTATGAATTTACCTCCAGCAAGTTCAATCCCTTTGTTTCGGGCAACAGAAGCCCCGGAATTGACCTGGTGATAAACCCTAATGCGAGAATCTAATTCGGCGTATTCATCGCATATTGTCCCGGATTGGTCGCTGCTGCCATCGTTAATCAAAATCAGTTCCCAATTTTGATATGTTTGGCCTATAATGCTTTTGATGCACTTTTCGAGATGCTTCTCAACATTATAGACGGGAACAATGATAGAAATCATAGGGGATTATTAATATTTTGTTTGTCCGAACTCCGAAAGCCAATATTCTTTTTCAAGTTGGCCCTCGCGCTGTTTGTCAAAAACACGCCTACTGCCAGATTTTTTAATAGTCGCAGGAATCCCGGCAAGAAGAGAATTTGGTGTCAAACACGATTTTGTTACTACGCTGTAGGAGGCAACAGTGGTTCCATCCGCCAGCGATACACCTTTTCCGATGGAAGAATGATTGCCAATCCAACACTCGTCGCCAATGGTGATTGGAGCTGTTTTACGCATTATGGAATGTGTCGAGACCTCCTCCATAAAATGGAAATCTGTATCAATCAATTGCACATTCCATGAGATGCTGACACGTGAACCGATTGTGATATTTTTATGCGCGAAAATCGTTGTCAGATGACCTATATCTACATTGCCTCCAAATGAAAGTACCCCGCAATGGTCAATGCCGATATTAGCTCCAGTACGAATCGTGACCGGGCCGCCAACAATCACAACACCGTTATTCTCCCATTTTGTCGGGTAGCGGTTATCGTCGATAAATACATTAAAAACTCCGAATGAAAGCAGATTTGTTTTAATCGGACACATGAATTTTATAACTCCCAATTTGTTGATTTTTACCCCCCCCACCAATCAAAATCGGAAGCTTTATTGCGTCTTTCAGTTTCAAATATCTGAAATTATACCATAATGTTTTTGGAAAATTAATCCTTTTGAGTATATGGAATCTGGTTCGATTTAGCATATAAGAACTTATCGAAAAATGAACGTAATTCAAGATACAATTTTAGTCCGATTAGGTTTGCGATTTTACCATAGAGGGTCGAAGGATATGGATGTCGGGGTTTTAATCCAAGACTTTTAATTGTTGCAAACGCTTCTTTGAATAAGGTAGATTTTGGGCCGGTCGCGCATGCAACAAGAGCGTAATTGCGAGCAAGTGCTTGGCGTAGCCGAGGTGAATCAGCAATTGGAAGTAACGTCTGCTCATAGCTGATGAATGAATCAAGCCGGGAGCGTTGTTTGGAGTAGGCTCGTACGTTGGATGTGCTGATTGATGCGTGCCCGCGTCGATAGTGAACTATTGCTTTGTCCGTCCAAACTATGGAAGTAGCGTTTGCAAGAACACGACACATAAATTCGCCGTCTTGATTCAGTGTGAGTGCTTCATTCCATTCACCGGCTGTTACAATCAGTTGTCGGGGAATCAGATAGCATGAAGGTTGCATCATACCGCCGGTTTCCCACATATGTGTGAGAAATTCAATCGGATTTCCATATGATTGGTAATAGGGTCGACTTGTGATTTCGGCCGAGGGTATGTCCGAAAAATGCTCCCAGGCGCATATGGCTACAGCTTTAGGGTCAGCGTGGGATAGCGCTTCTACCTGCAGTTCAATCTTATCGGGAGAAATGAGGTCGTCGGCGTCGAGATACATAACATAATTACCCTTGCAATGGCGGAACGCGAGGTTGCGGGCTACGCATGCCCCTGCGTTCGGCTGTCGCAGGAGGGTTATCCGAGGCTCGGAGGAAGCAATCTTTTCCACGATGGAGGCCGAGGCGTCGGTGCTTCCGTCGTCGACTATAATCAGTTCCCAGTTGGAGTATGTCTGCGACTGACAGCTCCGGATGGTTTCCTCAACCCACTGCTCCGCGTTGAAGAGCGGCATAAGGATGGATACAAGAGGCTGATACATAAAGTGTACTATAAGAGTGCAAATAGCTCAGCGGCGCAAATGGAGCATCTTCCGAAAATCGGCTTTGCGGACTATGCCCCATACGGTGTGAAATCCGTCGGAACGGAGCAGAATGTTCATTCCAAGATAGCCGATACCGTAATAGGCGATTTCAATCACAAGTTTCAGTAGTATGCTCTTGCAGTCGAAATAGATGAAATGCCATATAGCGACGAGTAGAAGCATCTCAAGCATGTAGGGCATAAATGCGGCCGCTTGCGAGCGTATGGAGAGCTGTACGCATGAACGCGTTGTAAAGGGGTATATCAGTATTCCCAATGCCTGAGCGAGGCATATGCCCCATAAATATGGGAAGAACCCCCAGAATATACCTATCGGGATGATACACAATAGCATCGCTTTTTGAATTATGCCTACCGAAAGGTAAAGATTCATGCGATTGTAAGTTGCCATTACCATATCGTATATGATAGGGAGCGACATGGTGAAGGAGAACAGCCCCAGAATCTTGAAGATAGCCACTGTCCCCATCCATTTCTCGCCGTAGAGAATCAGGATGAATGCATCGGAGCAGATATACATGATTCCTCCGAAAAGAAACGACAGGAAGGAAACCACGTTGATAAGCTTCAGCAGACTGTAGCGGAAAGCTTCCTTATCGTCCTGCAGTTTGCTGAGCGTCGGGAGCATGACGCTTCGGATGGGGTTGAACGAGCATTCCGTTACGAGATAATTTAGCGATTTTGCCCTATTGAATAGTCCGAGTGTGGCGGCGGAATAAAGTTTGCCGATAATTATCTGATCAATCTGAGTAAATACACGGCTTATAATGGTGGTTAGCGTGAATTTCCATCCGAATACCAGAAACTTGCCGATGCTTTTCAGTTTAAAACAACGCGATGGACGCCATGACGAGAGCCACCATATTGTTGCGGAATTGAGAGTCCATCCCGTTAGTTGCATCCATACGAGCGACCAGACCCCGAATCCGGTAAAGGCGCATACAATGCCGACACAGCCCGATGCCGTTCCGCTGACCACGCGCGCGATGAAGGGCGACTTAAAGTTTAGATTACGCTGAAACAGAGCCGTCTGAAGTGTTCCGAACGATGCAATGAAAAACGACCACGACGTTACGCGCACAATCCCCCCAAGTTGCGGCATATTAAAGAACCATGCAAAACCCGGCGCGAGAGCGAAAACCAGCAGTGATGTGATGAAGCCCAGTCCGATATTGAGATAAAAAACTGTTGAAACCTGTTGCTGTGATATCTCTTTTTCGCGGATAAGCGCATTCGCCAGCCCGAACTCAATCACGATTTCGAGAATGGCATTGAGAACCAACGCCATAGAAATCAGGCCGAATTCTGCGGGGGTAAGCAGTCGGGCCAATACAAGCGAAACTATGAAGTTTCGCAGCTGATTGACGATAATATTCAGGAAGTTCCAGATACTTCCCTTCAGGCCCTCCTTTTTCAGGGCACTTACTTTGTCCAAATTTTTTGTATAACTTATTTTCTTATGTAACTGGTCAGAATTATTTAAATAATCAGATCAGTTACTTGAGGCGGATTTAAGTCTCTTTCGCATGAAATGATAGAGATGGAATGATTTTGCCATAAGCCAGTTGCGCCGGTGGTTGAATACAAGGCGCTTCCGTATTGTAACACGGAATAATGACAGAAACTAAAGGGGTCATCTGAGTTGGTGAATGTCAGAGTCGGGAAATTAATGCGGCAAATTCCGGCCGAAGCAGGGAGGCATCGAAATTATGCTCCCAGTTGGCAAGAGCGGCCGCACTCATCTCGCATCGAAGGCCGGACAATTCAATAAGCGGTTTTAATGCACTCAAACAAGCTTGTGAGTCGAGCGAAGGCTCTATGGTAATGCCACCGCCTGGCGCTACTAAGCCGGGCTTTTCAGATCCGAGCAATATAGGCATCCCTCCTACGTGCGACGCTACTATCGGGATGCCGTAGGCGAGGGCTTCGCAAAGTGCGATGGGTGTACCCTCCGACGACGAAAGAAGTAGGAAGAAATCAATATGGCGTGTGGCATACAGATGCTGAATGTCGGCATTGTCCATCTGTCCTCTCAGTTCAACGGTGAGATTCGATGGCGCTTGCTCTCTTTCTTGTTCAATGGCCGGGCGGTCGGAGCCGTCGCCAATCAATATCCAGCGGAAGCGGTGCTCGGGATGTGCCGCGGCGAGTCGGGAGAGCAACGCGGCGGTCTGCGGCAGGCGTTTTACGGGGTGGAAACGCGCGACAGTACAGAATGTGATTTCGTCTGAATCTGCCGGAGGATTTGTGGCGCGGTATATACGTGTATTGCCGAGAAATTGGACCGAGGTCTTGTCGGCAATAAATGGATATTGACTGATAATATATCCGGCTCCGTCGGAACTTTGAGGATATAGTGCTGTCAGCCGTTTGAAAGTCTGACGTCGAAGATAATGCGACCTGTACGTAACGCGGTGGTCGAAAATGTCGTAACCGTGGGCTCGGCTCACTATTTTTGCTTTCCACGCATTCGGGATAAGAGCAAACGCAGTTGTACAATAGTGGCACCAGAAAGTGTAGAAGGTATATTTGCCCGATTCGGGCGGATAGTTGCGTTGAATGAAATCAGCAAATCGGCGTGCACTGCTGAAAAAGGATAACAGCGAACGGAAACGACTGTAATGCAGCATGTTTGCCCCGCCGTGAATGAGTGCTGCCGCAAATCTCGGATGGATTGCATCTTTCAGTTGGCTTGCCAATGAAGCCGGCTGACCATTGGCTTTGGCGAAACGCGTATCGGTTTCGACGCCGCCGGGCAGAGGGCACATCGGCGCTTGGGCATTAAGATGTTCCGGCACCAGTATGATGCGGTCGAATGCTTGCGCAAGCGGCTCCAGTTCAGGCATAATAAACGATTGCTCGGTTATTCCGCCGAACGGGAAGGTGCTTGTAATGTAAATCAGCGTGGAAGCCATTTACAGGAATCAATGAAGAAAATTAGTGGGGAGGAAGGGATGACCTCCATCGGAAGGGCAACGTGCAAGAATTGGAGTGCGTGAGCGGTTAACACCGTTGTCGTGGGTCAGGAGGGTGAGTCCGAGTGTCCGGGCGTCGTCGAGGGCGCGCAGGTTCCAGTCCTCAAGTCGCCCGAAGGGGAGGGCGTAGAAAGGTACGAAATTGGGCAACGTGGAGAGCCGGTCGTAACACTTCTGCAGGTTGGCGCGGTTCCACTCATCGGTCATCATGCTCTGGCGCTGATGCTCGTGGCCGTGGAGGCCGATGGTAAGCAGCGGCGACTGCGCCGTGGCTCGCAGCTGCTCCCAGCTTAGATATTTCGTCGGGCGGTGGGATAGCGTGGCGTAATACTTTTCGACGACTGCGCGGTGGGCGCGATAGCGTTCTGGATCCGTCTCGTGGCGAAGGGTTTTCGTAATTGCCACAATTTCGACAGGGTGGCCTTCCGGGCGCTGGAAGAGGGTCTGGGCATCCACCCACGAGCCGGCTAAATCGTCGAGGTAGCCGGTGTTGATGAAGAGCGTGGCCGGAATCTGCAGTTCTTCAAGCACTGGGAGGGCGTGGTCGAGGACGTCGGCAACGCCGTCGTCGAAGGTGAGCACGCAGTAGTTGCGGTCGAGTGGTCTTTCGAGCTTCACATTAGCCTCTGCGAGCGATATGAAGGTGAATTGCTCTCGGAGACGCAGGAGCGTGTGGCGGAACACATCGGTCGGGGTAAACGTGCAGGCCAGATGGCGCTCAGGATTGAACTCCGGTGCAATCTGATGGAAGTTGACGATGAGCACGTGGTGTCGCACCCGCGAAAGGTAGAGGTAAAGTGTGCTGTTGATCAGTCGCCTGGAGCGGTTCTTGATTCTGCGTATAAGCGGTTTCATGCTGGCGGTCTAAAGGCTGGCGAGGAGGGAGGCGAAGGCGGGGCGGAGGCGGGTGGCGTTGAGGTTGGTTTCCCAGTTGGCGCGGGCGGCCGCTCTCAGGCTCCGGCGCAGGGGGGCCGATTCAATAATTCCGGTGGCCGCGGCAAGAAAGGCGTCGGGCGCGAGCGAGGGGTCGACTGTGATTCCTCCGCCGGTGGCGCCGAGGAGGGCGGGGAGACCTCCGACGTGGGAGGCGAGGGCCGGGATGCCGTAGGCGAGGGCTTCGCAGAGGGCGATGGAAGAGGTCTCGGAGGAGGAGAGCAGGAGGAAGAGGTCGATGTGGCGCGTGGCGTAGAGCCGTTGAATGTCGGCGTTGGCCATTTGGCCGCGCATCTCTATGGCGAGGTTGGCCGGGGCTTTCCGCGCTTCGGCCTCGATGGCCGGGCGGTCGGGGCCGTCGCCAATCAATATCCAGCGGAAGCGGCGCTCGGGATGTGCTGCGGCGAGTCGGCAGAGTAGCGCGGCGGTCTGCGGAAGCCGTTTCACGGGGTGCAGTCGCGCCACAGTCGCGATAGTGAACTCGTCGGGTCCCTCAGGATTGGCCTCCGGGAAAAGCCGGACACAGCCGAGCAGACGGCAATGGATTTTGTCGGCCGAGGCCGGATAGTGTCGTTTGAGATACAGCTCGCCGTCGAGACTCTGCGGGAAGAGCGCTGTGAGGCGGTCGAGCGTAAGGCGGCGCAGATAGTGAGAGCGATAAGCCACGCGGTGGTCGAAGATGTCGTAGCCGTGGGCGCGACTGACGATGCATGAACCCTCCGCCTCGCGCAGGAGGGCGAAGGCCGTGGCTGTATGGTCGAACCAGAAGGTGTAGTAGCGGTAGCCCCCGGAGGGCGGATAATTGCGGCGCACGAACGCGGCAAACTCACGGGCGCCGGCGAAATAGGCGGCCAAAGCGCGCAGCCGGCGCGGATGGAGCAGGTTGACTCCGGCATGGAGCATCGCCGCTGCAAAGCGCGGGTGGAGCAGCGAGCGCAGGTGGCGCCGGGTTTTGCCGGGAGAGGCCGACGCACGGGCGAAGCGCGTATCGGTCTGGATACCTTCGGGGAGCCGACAGGTGGGTGCTTCGGTCTCAAGCTGTTGCGGCACAATCACCACGCGGCCAAACTGCTGCGCCAGCGGCTCAAGCTCGGGGAGGAGAAACGACTGCTCGGTGAGTCCTCCGAAAGGAAATGCTGATGTGGTGATAATGAGGGCTGGAGCCATCTGTGGGTCGGAAATTTTACCAAAGGTAGTAAATATTTCCGATAAGTAACGGTTCGAAATATTGAAATAATCAAATCGGTAAAGTAAAATGAACAGTTACTTATAATGGGTCATCGGGTGGGGGCGACGAAAAACGGCAGGGCACGCACCGGGATGGCCGTGCACCGGGCTATGGCGCCGGTAAGGGCTTCGGGCACCTCCATTCCGGCTGCGCGCGCCAGCGCGAACGCACCGGTGAGCAGCGCGGCGGAGGCCGACTGAGTGGCCGCAACGGCTTCGACGATGTGGACGCCCAGTTTGGCGAGGTGCCGGCGCGCTGTGGCGTCGGTCGAACGGTCGAGCAGGCTCACGCGGATGCGCGCCATAATCTCCGGCGCGGCGGCCGCCGCGGCGATGCGTCGCCCCTCGGCGGCTGTGGCGTGGATGGCGCGGAATGCAGGTACCCACTCGGCAAGCAGCGAGCGGTAGAGAGCAGCATAGCCGGCATGGCCCGGCAGTTGCATCGACGCGGCGAGCAGCAGAGCGCACGCCGCGTCGGCCCGGCGCTCTCTGCCACGCTCAGCGGCCTCGATGAGCAACGGCATCAGATGGCGCTCAATAAATGCTGCCGAAGGCGCGCGGCGCAGGGCGATGCGGTGGGCCAGATCATAGCATTCGAGCATGAACGCCCTGCGGTGTGGCTCCACGGCCTCAATACGGCTCTCCACCTCGCGGCATCCTGCCATGAGTTGACCGACAATCGCCTTGGCGCGCGGCGACTGCGGAGCGGCGTCGGTAATCGGCTGCTCCAGCATGTATGCGCGCAGGCGCTCGGCCAGAAAATATTCCAGTCCGGGAGCGGCCTGAGAGGCTTTCGGAGCGTTGTGCCGGAATCGGCGGGGCGATTCAGTCGTTGAGATGGGCATTGAGGAGAGTAAGATCGGCCAGCGCACGGGCCTGTATGGGAGTGAGCCGCCGGGCGTCGATACCGCGGAGCGCCGCCGCGGCCGTGTTGGCTTTTTCAAGATGCGCCTTATTCCTTTCGGACAGGGCGAGCCATGAGTGGATGAGCGTGAGCGTAGTGGGGTTGGTCACGGCCTCCAGCTCTTCCTTCGCAAGTGTTGACTGCTCCATGGCGCGCGCTCCGTCGCCGAGCATTGCAAAACATGCTGCCAGCAGTGCGGCGAGCTTCGGGCGCATTTTAGCTGATTCGATACGGGCATCGCCGTAGCGTTGCACGAATCCCGCGAGCTGCACGGCCTCGGGTGCGAGCGCTTCGAGCGGCCACAGTCCGGATGCGGTGTATACCTCCATGGCGGGGCGCAGGCGACGTTTTACGAAGTTGTCAATCAGCTCATAGGCGTTTTTGCGGCCGGGGGCGAAGCGCAGGATGCGGATGTAGCGCGGGTCGACGTGGGCCACGGAAGCCATATATCGGTTGCCGATCTCAAATACTACGGTGCCACCCGAGGCTCCCTGCTGCCGCAGGAGGCGTCCCGACAGGCCGTTGAAATCCCCGCCCACGATTTCTATCTCGTCGGCGCGCGTCAGGTCGATTTCGCCGGGACGGAACACCGGAATTTCGTGGCGGTAGGCTGCGGCCACACGTTGGAATATGGCCATCGTGGCATCGGGGAGCGTAAGATATCGTGTTGCTCCTGACGCTTCGCTGGCCGTCAGATTGGCCACGGGATTGATAAGCTGGCACTCGCGGCGGAATTCCGACAGCTGGACGGCCGACGCGCGCATAAACACATACTGGCATGCAAGCGGCAGCTCTCGGCGCACCGGAGTGCGGTCGGAGGCCGTGACGCGCACCAACGTGGGGGCAAAGAACTCCATCGGAGGGTGCTGCTGCGCTTCCCCGCGGTTGAATGCGTCTACTGCGGCCTGAATCTCGGTGGCGACTGCGCGCGAGCGCCCCGACCTGCGGTTGCAGGTCAGTACAAACCATTGCTGCCTGTGAGGGTTGATGGCTGACTCAGTTGCCATTTGAGTAGAAGCCTCTAAATTTGGCTAAGGCGCATAGCTCTCGCATTCGGATATTTGCAATCCGCACGCCTTTAGACAGTTGCAATTCCCGGAATTGCGAACTTCAGAAAACTTTAGCCGCATTTGCGGCCTTAATGGTCGGTAATCTACCGTCTGCACACTCTTTTGGAGGTGCCCTCAGACGCCATGTGGAGGGGTTTGAGACGAAAATTTGTGCAAATTTACGGAAAAGGGGCCAAATTACCCCCCCCGATTAGTTAAACTATGTTAACCAAAGTTTAATTTTTATATCGCAATGTCTTTCCTTAAAAGTGGTTGACAGATTAAGGCCGGTTAAGTCTCGGCGCCATCTGAATATCAGCATGGTGTATATAAAAAAGAAGCGGAGCGTCATCGCCGACGATCCGTTCCTAAGGGATAATGAAGTATGTTATTTACTTTGCTCTAAATTACTTTGCTGAGTCTTTTCAATTAGATTTATGGTGTATTGCCAAACTAATTGCATCCGGCGGGCAACAGCTATGAATGCCCCCTGAATGTGTTGCAAATTTATAGTGCTGAAATTACACTCATGTTACAATTCTTACACAATTTGAAAACATGGGGAAATTTAACGTATTTTTACGCTTGGGCGCTCCCCACTTGACGCGTATACTCGCACTGCGGCTACTCCAAGTCATGCCTGCGATGTGAGTGTCAGCGAGCGCGTCGGATTGATGGCTCGCAAATCCTCGAACATCGGCAGATAATTCCGGTGGGATGGTGCGAGCACCACGAAGTTGATGTCCGTTGTATTGGCTGTATAGTCGTATTGCAGAAAATAAGTCGAGAGATGAATATTGTGACTCTCGAATACCTTTCTGTATGGTGAGATATCGGTAACGATGCAGTCGACCGATAGTCGTAGGGCGCGGTTCTCCTGTCCCATGTTGTATCGCTGCTCGTAGGCCTCGAAAAGCACCAGAGTGACAAGAATCATCAGCGTCGCGATGATCGAGCACCAGTACATCCCCACGCCTACAGCCATGCCGATGGCTGCCGTCATCCAGATTCCTGCGGCGGTGGTAAGTCCGCGCACCGACCCTTTCATATGAATCATCGCGCCGCCGCCGAGGAAGCCGACGCCGGTGATTACCTGCGCGGCGATTCGGCCCGGATCGCCGTTTTTAAGTCCGAGATATACCTGCGGCACATAGATTGAAAGCAGCATGGCCAGACAGGCACCCATCGAGATGAGCGCGAACGTGCGAACTCCGGCAATCTGACCTTTGCGCTTGCGTTCGGCGCCCACGAGAGTGCCGAGAATCATGGCCACCACAAGGCGGTACGTTGCGTTGCCGAGATTGACCTCGGTCGAGTTAATGCAGTCTACGATGGATTGAAACAGTGCTTCCATAGCGCGGTTGGTGAAAGGGTATATGGTCCGGAATTCAGACGTCGTACAAATATACCCCTTTTAATCCAAACATCCAATCCACCCGCGGGAAAATCTCGTAGACCGAAATTTAATAAAACTTAATCTTCCGGAGCGGTGTGGCCCGAATACGGCACCTCGACGGTGAGTATCTGTACGGGCGTGGGGGCGGAGTCCGCACCGAGGCTCTCGCCGTCGCCCTGGTGAGTGGTCTGCACGAAGATGTCAAGACGTCCGCGCTGCGCCCACAGGGGATTGTCTATGGTCGGTTCCCAGGCGTCTACCGAAAAATCGGTCAGGTCTATGGTCTGCCACGGTTCCCTCCCGAGCCGGGATGTATAGGCCATGCTTACGCGGCTGCCGCGCTCGGCGTCGCGGAATATGTAGAAGGCGCGCCGTCCGTCGCTCACAAGGCGCGGCCGGGCTATGGGTATCATCTTGGTGCCTCCTCCCGAGAGAGAGAAGGGCGCGGTACGGTTCCCGACCTGCTCTGAGCGCCACTGGTTGCCGTCGTGCCATACCAGCCGGTACTGCGGCACGGTGCTGTCGGCGTCGCGCCAGTAGGTGGCTATATACGGGTGGCCGTCGGCGTCGGCCGTCATCGAAGTCTGGTTTATGAGTTCGGAATTCTGGGGTATTTCCATGGCTGTTTCGGCTGTGGCGGCGGTAATCGGCAACTCATATCGGGTGCCGTCCGAACGCGTCCATGTGAGGCCGCCGTCGGCCGAGCGGGCGTAGCATAGGTCGTGGTTTGTCTCTACCATCCAGGTCTCGCGCCATACCCATGAGAGGTGTATGGTGCCTGCGGCGTCGACGTGCATCTGCCAGTAGGCATTTCGCTCCCCTTCGCCGTCGATAAGCACGCTGTGGAGGCGCTCCCAGCGCCCGGCGGCTGTGTCGTAGCGGTTGAGCACAAGATTGCCGCGCCCCGAGGCGCCCGAGCGGTAGGCGAAAAGCATGTCGCCCGAGCGAAGGGTGTGGAATTCAGGATAGGTCACGTCGCCCTCGTCCGTTCCGGTCATCGGCTCGAGGTCGCCCAGCTCAAGCGAGCCCGGGGCTTTGGCGCGGGCGTAGCGGAGTGGATGGCCGTGGTGGTCGAACGAAGCGTGGAGCCTCCCTTCGCCGTCCACACCTATGGAGGCTACATTGTGGGCGTCGGCCACGTTACCGCGATATTGTGTGCGCTTCGTGGTCCACGCTCCGTCGGCACTCCCGCCGGAGCCGAGCGTGCGTTTGGCCAGCACAAGCCACCCCTCGGGATCGTAATAGGCTGCATACTGCGTGTCGCCGTGGCTTACCACCGAAGCCGCCCGGAATACGGCGGAGTTGACCGATGTGGCGCTCCATCCCGCGCCGATTTCGCTCGGACGTACCCTGGGAGTGGCGGCATTCAGTGCCGTCATGGTCATGAGGGCTATGATGATTAAAGGTAAATGCTTCTTCATGGCGGTTTTCGTAAAATATTTGCTATCTTTGCCGAAAAGGAGGCGGTTTGCTCTCTGCAAAGATAGCAATTTAACCTGTTATCCCTTTGTTAAATCTGCCTTCAGTTAAATCTTATTACACGAAAAACGTCTATGCGACTGATTATTGAAGAGACTTACGACCGCATGTCGGAATGGGCCGCCCGCTATGTTGCCGCCCGCATCAACGCCGCCAAACCCACTAAAAAGGAGCCGTTTGTGCTCGGATGCCCTACGGGGAGTTCACCGCTCGGGCTCTACCGCAAGCTCATCGAGCTTTACGAGAAAGGGGATGTGTCGTTTCGCAACGTCGTCACCTTCAATATGGATGAATATGTGGGTCTTCCCGAGGACCATCCTGAGAGCTACCACAGCTTCATGTGGAACAATTTCTTCAACCACATCGACATTCCCCGCGAAAACGTCAACATCCTCGACGGCAACGCCCCCGACCTTCAGGCCGAATGCCGCCGCTTCGAGGAGAAAATCGACAGCTACGGAGGTATTGACCTCTTCATGGGCGGTGTGGGTCCCGACGGACATATCGCCTTCAACGAGCCCGGCTCCTCGCTCTCGTCGCGTACCCGCGTCAAGACCCTCACCGCCGACACCATCATCGCCAACGCCCGCTTCTTCGAGGGCAACGTCGACCTCGTGCCCAAGACCGCCCTTACCGTAGGCGTCGGCACAGTGATGGACGCCCGCTCGGTGCTCCTGCTGGTCAACGGCCACAACAAGGCCCGCGCCCTGCGCCACGGTGTCGAAGGTGGTGTATCGCAGATGTGGACCATCTCGGCCCTGCAGCTCCATCCTTCGGCCATCATCGTGGCCGACGACGCCGCTTGTGCCGAGCTCCAGGTGCAGACCTACCGCTACTTCCGCGACATCGAGAAATCCAACCTCGACCCATCCACCCAGCTCTGACATTACACGCAGTTAAATAGAGGGACTGCCCTATTTTCATCGGCTTCCCCGGAACACACGACGCCCCTGCTCTGTAGCGGGGCGTCGTGTGTTCGTGTGTTAAATCGCTCGCTATAAATTTTCATTACAAAATTTGGAAAAATGTATATCTACCATTATATTTGCGAATCATACTATGAAACCAAAATCAATCATCATGAAGCATTTCATTTATCTGGGTTTGTTGGCTGTTTGTCTAACAGCCTGTAGTAACGATGAGAGCCTGATTGCCGAAATGCCGGAGAATCTGGTTCCCGAATCTCAAAACCCCAATATGAGGACACCCGACGAGGCGGTTGAGGTTGCTGAAAGAGGACTTAATCTGTTGGACTGGAAATCGGAAAATTCGCGAAGTGCGACGAGGGTCAGACGTAAAGTCAACAAACGGGAGGGCGCCATCGTGTTGCGCGATTCAAAATCCCGGTCGGCTGATGATTCCGAATATCCTCTTTATGTTGTGAATTATGAAGATGAGAGCGGCTTCGCGTTGGTTTCCTCCAATAAGTCGACCGAGGAATTGCTTGCAGTGTCTCTCGCCGGCAGTCTCCACGACATCAGCGAGGTTGACAACCTGGGTTTTCTCATGTTTGTCGAAGCGGCAAAGGAATATATTAATTTACCCGGATCCCCTGATGTACAATCCAGAGCATTAGAAGGCCGTTTTCCATATAAGTTTGAAAAGATTCTATATTACCAGACTGATACAATCTGGCATTGCAGAATTGCGCCTCGAACACCAAATTATTGGGGGCAAAAAGAACCAGAGGGGAGATTCTGCGTAAACCATCGATCAGGATGTTCAAACACGGCAATGATGTTCGCCCTATCGTATTATGAATATCCTAAAGACCTTCCATTGACATATTCCGATGAAGTTAATGGGCAGGTACTTCATCTTGACTGGAAGGAAATCAAAAAGCATTGTCATTTCAGTATGCAATATTCATATAAGGTGGTTCCAGAGGGATGTGCTGAGAGTGATATTAGTTCTGTGCATAATCAAATTGCACACTTATGCAGACAATTAGGCGAACTCAATGAAAGTGAATATAAAATTCCTGAGAAAGTGACATCTACCAATCGTAACAAATGGAAGAAAACAATGGAGAAATGGGGGTATGAAGTCATTTTTCGAGATTATAAATTCGGAGCAATTTCGAGCGTACTCAAGTATTCTCCCATTGTAATCATGGTGGGAGAGAGTAATGTTGGAGGAGGTCATATGTGGGTATGTGATGGCGCTCAGGATTATCATCTCAGGCGTAGATTATGTGAACTTGACCCTTTGATGGGAGGAGTAAAAGTTCTTAGCGACTGGGAGGAGATTGACGGCTCCTGCTATAACTTCTATAACTGGGGATGGGGCCATTCAGACGAATTTAGTTGTAATGGATGGTATCTTGACGGGGTGTTTAGGCCTCGAACGCCAGCCAATGATAATCCATATTCAACAGAGACTGGGGAAAATTACACAAATATTAAATTTGCAACAATATTACGATAAATGTCATGAAAAATTCTTTTAGAATTTGGGAAAGTGTATTACTCTTATGCATGCTCGCGGTTTTTGCTTCGGCGTGCAAGGATGATGATGTTCCGGTTCTCAATAGTCCGCCATGGCCCACATATCCGGATATTGGACAAGAAATTCTCAGGGTTATTGTGGAGGATGAAAACGGAGAGAATCTCCTGAATCCCGACACCGAAGGCCATTGGCTACCGGGAATATCTTGGATGGAAGGGAATTTTAATCTGTCCGATTCGTTCTACGGGATGCTGGATTTAAATTGGGAAGAATATAAATCCGGCGAACGGCCTAACTATGACGTAAATAACTCTCTCTTTGTTGTAAGATGTCTGAAAGAGCAGACTGAGCCATGGCAGACATGGGATGTCTCTGATTATAGCGATAAGGACTACTCGCTGGTTATCCATGCATGGTGTAAACGAAAATGCCTGTATGAATATTCATACGATTTATACAGTTTCAAGACAAAGTTTTCGCTGTACGTACCCATGCGGGAGGAGCCTGTTGTATTTGAGATAACAGGGAAATACGATGATTCAACGCATCTTTATTCCGACCTGAAAATCCTGATGGATTCTCAGGAGCAGGAGAGCCAGCTGATACATCTGGTGATTCCCAGCCGCCCTGCGCAGCCTTAGGGCGCACCCAAAAGTCCTTACGTCAGACCATCTTCTATCGGGTGGCGGGGTGATTACCTGACGGCAGCGGCGGCTGAGGCTATGTAGGAGCGGAGAGCGGGACGGTCGCCGGAGGCTACGGCGTCGCGGAGCGATTGGAGGCTGTCGATGAGGGCGTCCAGGCGTGTGGCGCTGTGTGGGTTCATCAGGATTTCAACCAGCAGGTTCTCGTCTTCGGAGGTTACGCCGCGCGCTATGGCTATATGGCGTCCGAAGGTGGTCCCGGGGGCTTCCTGGCGCCCGGCGATGTTGGCGAATGCCATCGTAGCGGCCATCGGAACGGTGAGTGAATAGCTCATCATCAGGTCGTGGGTGGCGAAGTCGGCTTCGGCGATGTTGAGGTGCAGCGAGCTGTAGAGGTCGCGGAAAAACGCCTTGCCCAGGTCCGACCCATCGCTGATTACTATGGCGTTCTGGTGGCTCAGATTGTCGAGCGAAGCGAACGTCGGACCGAACATGGGGTGGGTGCTCACAAACGGATGCCCGACTGAGGCGTAGAATTCCGGCAAGCCTGATTTTACGGAGGCTATGTCGCTGAGTATGCATCCCGTCGGCAGGTGCGGCAGCGCCTCGCGGAAGGCCTCAATGGTATGGCTGACGGTGGCGGCGTTGATGAGCAATTCCGGGGCGAACTCGTCGGCCTCGTCGAGACTGAGCATACGCCGGGCATTGAAAATGAACCGCATACGCTTCGGGTCCGGGTCGTAGAGTGCGACATCGTGGCTGAACGACAGGAGGTCGCAGAAGAATGTGCCCATTTTCCCGGCACCAAGTATCAGGATTTTCATTGTGTAGCGTTTGATTGATGTAATGAGTTGGTAGGCCGGAGTAGCAATAACCGGCAAGGGAGTCCGAAAGCAGACGGACTCCCTTGCAAAGGTAATGATTTATCGCGAAAAACTTATATGAAGTCGCGCACCATGTGCTCGAGTTCACCCAGAGGCTTCGATCCGTAGTCGCGCCATGCCTGTTTGCCGTCCTTAAAGAGGAGCCAACAGGGATAGGCGGCTATTTTGTATTCGTGTATGATATCCTGGTCGACGGTGCCGTCGATTTGAATCACGTTGGCCTTGTCGGCCAGTCGGGTGCGGAGCTCGGCTACTACCGGCTCCATATCCACGCAATGCGAGCACCGGGGCGAGAACACTTCGACGAGTGTCGGTTTGGCTTCGGTCAGTGCGTTTTTCAATGTATCCATAATTTGTAAATTATTAAAACCTTTCTCGCTGACGGATCGTTATGACACTTCTTCAGTAGAATTATTCGTCGGATTTTTCGGGGATATACTCCCTGATTTTGCTTTCGAGCAGTCCCTGCTGCTGCACCCCGACGGTGCGCCATACGGGTTCGCCGTTCTTGAACAGAATGAGGGTGGGCACCGACTGTACGCGGTAGCGCATTGCAAGTTCCTGATTTTTGTCGATGTCGATTTTCACGATGTTGGCAGTGTCGCCTACGGTTTTCTTGACTGCTTCGAGAATGGGAGCCTGCATTTTGCATGGGCCGCACCAGGTTGCGAAAAAGTCGACCAGAGTGGGTTTCGATTCGCCGATTATGTTACTGAATTCGCTCATAATGATATCTGTTTTTAGTTTGGTGTTGTTGTCTATAGATTATAACGTTTTACCCCCTGCCGATGTTCTGGCTTCGGCTGCGCGTCGGGCAGCCATCTGCTCGAGCAGTTCGGGGGTGAGGAGCGTGCGGCGGTCGGCCAGATGGAGCGCATTGAGCTGCAGTGGAGTGAGTTCGGTGAACTTCACCGAGGGGTCGGGTGGAGGTATCTGTAGTGGTTTCATTGCTGTCGGTTTTCAAAACGTGGCATTACGCTGTTGAGGGCCAGGAGAACGCCTGCGTAGGTGAATCCAAGCACGAAAAACTGGATGTGGAGCGGAAACACGTGGCTGAGCCATCCGCCGGCAAGATAGAAGCCGAACAGCCCCCACAGCGAAGCCTGCACCGTAAGGCAGAGCGTGCACCACGCTTTGGCGCGGAACTTCTGATACCATACGCTCCAGAATGAATACGGAAGGCAGCATACATTTATTGCGGCCAGATAGGGTGTATATTCCGGAAATATCAGCAGGCAGAGCAGGCTCACCGAGAAATAGGTGAAGCCGACCTCGCTCCAGGAGAAAAGGCCGAAGAATTTGGAGGCTGCGCTGTGGACCACGTCGTCGCACCCTCCGGCCTCGATTACGCCACAAACCCTGTCGGCGGCTCGGCTGTGGATTTTCAGCGTTTTCTGCACGAGCAGCCAGCTTATATATATGCCCGCAAGGTCGATGGCGGCGATGCCCCACATCGACCAGTGGCGCCACTGGCCTCCGCTCACGAAGAGGTAGATGGCCAGCCCGACGGCGATAGCAATCAGAATCCATCGCTTGGCAGCCTGGGCTATCTCAAGCCGCTTGTGAAGACAGTAGTCCGGTTCGCGCGCGTCGCGACACGGATAGGCGAGCAGTGCGGTGCCGCACCAGGCCGGTGTGAAATCCTCCACGGCGATGGTCTCAGGCTGTCCGCTCGATATGTAGTGGAGCTTATGGCCGTCGCAGGCGGTCACGATGATGAATCCGCCTACCGTCCTGGCCAGAAACGGGGTGGGGAGGCTCGCTATGTCGGCCGGATTCTCCAGCCGGATACCGCGGCTTTCCACACCATATTCCTCCAGCAGTTTCTTCAGGCCGAACAGCGTTGGAAACGGCATCGACACGTAGCGCTCCGACGTGTAGCCGCGCGTGTGGGCCACACCGAGCTGGCCGAGAAAATCGCTCAGGAGGGTCGATGAACTGTCCATGACGTAGGTAACCCAGTAGATTTTTCAGGCGTATTTCTGCACCTGGCTCAGAAGTACCTCGCCTTCGATTTCGCCGCTGTGGCGCCAGACTTCCTTTCCGTCCTTGTAGACGATAAATGTCGGAATCGATTCGGTGCCGGCGGCTTCGGCGGCTTCCTGGTTGGCGTCGATGTCGAGCTGATAAACCTCGGCGGTTCCGGCGAGGAGTTCCTTTACCTGTGCCACTACGGGCATCATACGCTGGCAGTGGGGGCACCAGCTTGCATAAAACTCTATGAGTACAAGGGGGCTTTTGTCGGTAAGGTCTGTGTAGGTCATATCTTTTACGTTCATATCAGTATATCTGTCAGAAGTTATATATACCAATACAACGTAGCCGCCCGCCAATTGGTTTTCCCACCACCCGTTCTTGCGTGATTTCAGACGGATACGGCTTACTCGGCGCCTGCCGACGCTGCGGTATGGATGTGGTCAAGGTGATGTAAATCAGTTGATTGACTTGTTGAAACGGCGGCGCTCGCCGTCGACCCACCATCCCCACTTATTGAAATAGCGCATCATATTGATGATGTGTATCTTGGTCATACGTAGGCTCTTGTATGATTCTGCGCGATGGTCGTGCACTATCTCGCAAGCCGGATAATACAAAGTTTCCCAGTGGCGATGTATGCGGCGCGTAAGGTCGATGTCTTCGGGGTACATAAAGAAGCGTTCGTCGAATAATCCTTCGGCTTTTAATGCCTCGCTACGGATAAACATAAAGCTCCCTTGATGATATGGAATGTTGTGTATTTTGTTTACGTCGAGGTGTTTGAGTAGATAGAAGTCGTTGCGCTTCCTGAAAAGGCATTTAGGAAGGAAACGACGCCCGAACACGTCGAGAGGCGTCGGTAGCCGACGGCAGGTGTACTGCTGCGAGCCGTCGGGGCATAAAATCCGTGGCTGCACCATACCGACATCGTGATTTCGCTCCATAAATTCATAGAGTTTGCCAATGATGTCGCTGTCAAAATAAATGTCGCTGTTGAGCACGAGGTGATACTTCGAGCCTGCTTCAAACCCCTTGCGGATAGCGATATTGTGGGCGGCTCCATATCCTGTATTGTCGGCCGCGATGTAGATTACATTCTTGTCGGCAGCCCAGGCCTTTAAGCGCTCCTCCTTTCCGTTGTCGATGATGTATATACGCTCCAATAAGGGCGAGTCGAGCGCCGACAAACATCTGTCGAGTTCGTCGATATCCGTGTGATATGTCACGATACTTGCTGTAATCATCGTTATCCGCTCTGATGATACAAAGTTAATGGTTACAAATTACACTTCATAATTTGTGTGAAACTGTGTGGCGTGATACAATTCTATGACTGGATTACTCAATGCTACCAAGGACTATCGTAAATGGGACGGTCAGCACAATTGCCGTTCTGACAAAAAAAAGCGCCGTGTCGGAAGTCCGACGCAGCGCCTCTTTATGTTTGTAGGGCTTGGATTAGCCGTTGACTTTCTTCATGTGGGCGATGAGGTCGAGCACCTTGTTGGAGTAGCCGATCTCGTTGTCGTACCACGAAACGACCTTAACGAAGGTGGGAGTCAGCTGGATGCCTGCCTTTGCGTCGAAGATCGAGGTGAGGGGGCAGCCGAGGAAGTCGCTCGAAACAACTGCGTCTTCGGTGTAGCCGAGGATGCCTTTGAGTTCGCCTTCGGAAGCTTCCTTCATGGCGTTGCAGATTTCCTCGTAGGTAGCGGGCTTGGCGAGGTTGACGGTGAGGTCAACAACGGAAACGTCGAGGGTGGGAACTCGCATCGACATGCCGGTGAGCTTGCCGTTGAGTTCGGGGATAACTTTACCTACAGCCTTGGCAGCGCCGGTGCTCGAGGGGATGATGTTGCCCGAAGCGGCACGGCCACCGCGCCAGTCCTTCATCGAGGGACCGTCGACGGTCTTCTGAGTAGCTGTGGTGGAGTGAACGGTGGTCATGAGGCCTTCAACCACGCCAAACTTGTCGTTGAGCACCTTGGTGATGGGTGCGAGGCAGTTGGTGGTGCAGGAAGCGTTGGAAACGAACTGAGTGCCCTTGACGTAGGTCTTTTCGTTTACGCCGCATACGAACATGGGGGTGTCGTCCTTCGAAGGAGCCGACATAACCACGTATTTTGCGCCGGCTTCGATGTGAGCCTGAGCTTTTTCTTTGGTGAGGAACAGACCGGTGGATTCAACCACGTATTCGGCGCCTACTTCGCCCCAGCCGATTTCAGCGGGATTCTTGCATGCGGTAACGCGGATGGGCTTGCCATTGACGATAAGGAGGCTCTTTTCCATGTCGGCTTCAACAGTGCCTTCGAAACGACCGTGCATTGTGTCGTACTTAAGCATGTAAGCCATGTAGTCAACGGGAAGAAGGTCGTTGATGGCAACAACCTCGATGTCGTCGCGCTTGGTTGATGCGCGGAAAACGAAACGGCCGATGCGGCCGAAGCCGTTAATACCAATCTTTGTCATAGTTGGAAATAATTATAAAAGAAGAGTTTTTTGGTTTTGTAGTTGTCTGTATGATGTGTGCCGGATGGCCTATGTATCAGTGGCGTATGTTTCTGTTTCTCAGGCCTTCGGCTTGCCTCGGGGCGCCCTCTGGAGCCGTCGGGGTGTTTTGAGCATTGCAAAGTTACTAAATTTTCCAATAAAACATCCTGCCCCGCTCCTGTTTTTTTGCAAATTAACTTAATTACGCAGATTTTCAGGCTTAGAGGTGAGGAGAAGACATACATGCCGACTGCTGATTTTACTTAAATGGATAGCCATTAGTTGTAGGGATGCAAACATGTATATTGCTGCCAAGAGGGATGAGTTATAAATGTGCCGGTGTGGCGGAATGAGTGGTTCCGACACACCGGCGAGGCTCAGTATTTGTCTAAATGATTGTGTATGCCTGAATTATGGAGGAATCAGAGGCGTTTGGCGTCGAGACGCTCCTTGGCGGTGGCACCCTGGAGGGTGAGGTCCTGGAGGGTGAAAGTTCCTGTAAATATCACGATATTCAGTTCGCCGCCGTCGTCAGGGTCGTAGTCGTAGACCACACATTCGCTGCGGCCGTTGCCGAGCTTGCGGAAGAGGATTTCGGAAACCTCGCCTTCGTCGCGGTTGCGCAGAAGGAGGTCGTAGCCACCTTTGTCGAGCAGGGGACGTGCTTTGTCGCGCAGGGCGGTTGCGGCTTTTTTCTCTCCTTCGAGCATCTGGATTCCGTCGAGCTTGCCAACAATACGGTTAAGGTTCATCCCTTGGGGATACATATACACTTGGTTCTGCGCCGCCCCGAGTAAAACTTTTGAAACGTAGGTTGTCGAGATGCCGGGAATATTCTCGCATGCGTCGTAGAGCGATTCGGCTTTTGCGCCGAGGGCGGCTATGCAGAGCATTATGCCGATTAACAGGTGTTTCATGTCGGTTCTTTATTTGGTGAATGCTTATAAGTAACTGTTCAAAATTATTTTATACTTTCCTGATCTAATTATTTCAACATTTCCGCGGTAAAATTTTCGAATCTTTTCCTCTCTTCATCAGTCGTGTAGGCATCTACACTCCTTCTTCATCGAGAAAAATCTCCTGAAAATCTTCCTCCCGGAAATATCAAAATAATTTTGACCAGTTACTTAGTCGAATTTATTGGTTATCGGACTGTTACTGCAGTTTGTTGAGCTTACGCATGGTCTGCTCGATGGCGTGCGTGGTGGTGGAGTCGCTTTTGGCGATGGCGGTTTCACCTTTGGCCATTACCTGGCAGAGGCGGTTGAGGGCACGCTGGGTAGTGGCATGTGCCTCATCGGCGGTCAGTTCGGTAGGCATCGGGGCGTCGGGCGTATGTGGAGCCGAAAGGTAAGTTGTGGTTCCGACGGCAAATGTTATTACGACAGCCGCGGCAACCCTTTGCCAGAACGGGTTTATGCGCTTTCTGAAACGCCCGGATGCTTCCTTGCGGTCGAGTTCCTTGTAAATTCCTTGTTTCAGCTGCTCGGGAGCTGCCACAGGGGCATTGATGGCGCCGAACATCCTCTTGTCGGCCGTAAAAGCCGGGTCGGCGTCGGTCGAAGCGAGATATTCGCGGAGTGTCTGCTCGTCGGCGAGTGTCGACTGGCCCGTATAGTACAGGTCGAGCAGTCGGGCGATTTCTTCGTAAGTATGTGTATTGTTGTTCATTTCGTGAAGTGTTTGCGGATTGTGGCCCGGGCCCTGCATAGCAGTACGCGGATATTCTGTGAAGTCAGACCGGTGAGCTTCTCGATTTCGTTCATTTCAAGTCCTTCCACGTCGCGCATGGCCAGCACGGTGCGCTGCTGCGCGGGGAGGGTGTGCATGAGTGCTACAACGATGTTGGCGGCGTCGGCGTTTTCGAGGCGGCTCTCGGGGGTGGCGTAGTCGGGCGTAGGGGTAGCGGTGTCGATGCTGTCGGCGGGATGGCGGCGTGCAATGAGCGTCAGGGCAGCGTTTCGGGCTGTGCCCACGCAGTAGGCCTGCATGTTGGCCACACCGTCGAGCCGTCGGCGTTTTTCCCACAGGTTCATGGCTGCATTTTGGACGGCGTCGGCCGCGTCGGCGCCGTTGCCGCACAGGGCGAGCGCCACGCGATACATCGCGTCGAGATGTACGCACACTGTGGTTTTGAACGTATCGGCCGTCATTGCTTGTCCGCGAGTTTCCGGAGGTCGTCGGTTGAGAAAGTGCCGCCAAGCCTTATAAACGAGGTCTCGCCGGGCTCGGAGGTGAGAATATACAGATTGTGGAGCTTCTTTCCGTCGGTCCGCGAGAACATGCGTACGAGGCTGCCGTCGTCGTCGCGCGTGCGGAGCACTTCCTCCCATCCTTCTGTCTCCTCAGCGAGCCTGCGGTCGAACCGATTCTGCGTGTCAGGCGTAATGCTGTCGAAATTCAGCACCTTGATTCCGGTGATATTGCCCACTGCCGGAACATCCTTGAGCATGCCGGTGGCGCGGATCGCCCAGAGGAAGGCGCGCCTTACGCGCACATATTCTGTATTTTCGACCTTTTTGAACTCGTCGAAAAGCTTTTCGGGATTTCCGGCCGAGGCTCCGAGAGCAGCTGCGGCCATAAGCATTGCGAGGATGAGCTTTTTCATCATAATGTAGCTTATGAAGTTGTTACACTATGTAGACTTCCCCACACCCCCGAACGTTACACCTCTACATCAAAAATAAGTAATTGTTCAAAATTATTTCATGCTATCCTGATCTGATTATTTCATGCTATCCTTATCCTGATCTTCTTTCTCACAGTGTCGGATCAGAAGGGGTAGCCGATGGAGAGGTGGAAGGCGAGGGATTTGCCGAAGGATTCCATGTTGTAGTAGCCGGAGCGGCCGGTGTCGTAGGGGGCGTGGATGCCGATGCCGAGGTCGCCGCGCACCACGAGCATGCCGATGTCGAAGCGCAGGCCGGCGCCGGTGCCGAGGGCGATGTCGCGCAGGAAAGTGGAGGCCTTTAACTGGCCGCCGGGACGCAGGGGGTCGTTTTTCAGCAGCCAGACGTTGCCGGCGTCGATGAAGAGGGCGCCGTGGAGCGGTCCGATGATAGGGAAGCGGTATTCGACGTTTGCCTCGAACTTGAATGTTCCGGTCTGGTCGAAATAGCTGTCGCGAACGTTCTCGGGTGGGCGGTAGCTGCCCGGACCGAGGGAGCGCACTGTGAATGCGCGGATTGAGTTGGCGCCTCCGGCGTAGAACTGTTCGGCATAGGGAACTTCCTTGGCATTGCCGTAGGCGTGGGCCGCACCCACCAGCACACGGCTCACGAGCCAGTTGTCGCCCCAGAGCCGACGGTTGTAGATAAGCTGCGTCTGCCCCTTGACGAACTGCGAGAACGGGGTGCCGAACAGCTCCTTTTCGCCCCGTTTGCCGCAGGCTTCGTAGATACTCCAGAAGAGGTTGCCGGCCTCCTGCACGGTGAAGGTCCAGTTAAGCGAGTTGTTGGAGTCGAATGCGCGGTCGTAGGTGTAGGTGTAGGCCAGCTGCGGGATATACTGCGAGCGGAAACTGAGTGCGATGGCGGGATTGGCTCCGGTTATGGAGTCGAAGGCCTCGGTGGTATGGAGCAGGTTGGTGTAGGTAAGCTTGAAGGGGGTGAGGGTATGCGAGGAGTAGCGCGACGACTGCCAGTCGTAGTTGAACGAGAAGTTGAACTGCGCCATCTTGAAGTAGTGCGGCCGGTTGAGGAAGTCGAAATCGAGTGTGAAGCGCGTCCAGTTGAGGTTCCGGTTACGCCGCTTTATGAATCCGGGCGCCAGCAGGCGCGGTACGGCCAGCGACGTGGAGATGCCGAGTTCATAGGAGTTGAATACCGACGAGCGGCTTTTGCCGGTCTGCCATTCGTAGCTTCCGGTGAGTTGCACGCTGAATTGCTCGCCGCCCCCGAAGATGTTGCGGTTCATTATTCCGAGGAGCACGCCCGGGCCGATGTAGCTGTTGCTCTTCGACGAGGCATTGAGTTCGATCGTTGCCTCAAGCGGGGTGTCGAATGTACATGAAATCAATACGTTGAGGGTGTGGTCGGCTATGGAGGCCGAGTCGGGCATGGCCTCTATGTTGATGGCGTTGAATATGCCCAGACGCGACAGGCGTGTCTGGGTGTTGTTCATGTCGCGTACGGAGAAGTACCGGCCCTTGCGGAAGGTGACGCATTCCGGCATGAGCTGGTGGCGCAGACGTGAGGGCTGCATCTGAATCAGTGTGCCGCGGGGTGTTGCGATGGTGTCGGGGGTGCCTCCGCCTTTGTTGCGGTAAGCTATCATCGTCACGTCGCCGACCTTGTAGCGCGCCAGCAGCGGGGCGGCGATGTTGCCGGCAAGCATCATGCGCAGGTCGATTTTCAGCGGACTGGCCACGGAGTCGGCAAGATACTCGATGAAGTCGGGGCGGAAGAAATAATAGCCGCGGTTGCGCAGTTTGTTGGTTATGCGGATGCGCACTGCCGAGAGCGAGTCGGTGCTGTAGCGCTCGCCGGCACTGAGGTAGTTCTCGCGCATTGCAAGCGAATCAATCATGTGGTTGAGCACCGATGTATCGGGCAGAAGCTCGATGCGGTTGAGTGTGAATGCCGGTCCGGTCGACACGTTGTAGCGGATTTTCGCTTTTTTCGGATTTTTCTGTGTGAGCACCTCGTAGGTGGCGTTGCCGCGGAAGTAGCCGTTGTTGTCGAGGGTCTCGTCGATCATCTTCGAGCGTAGTTCGGGGCGCACGTCGCTTACGAGCACCGGCTCGGCCACGAGCTTCTCATAGAGCTTGTGCTTGAGACCCTTCGGCGGGTTGTTCCAGTTGTTGTACACCCACAGTCCGAGCGGGAAAGGCCAGCGGTATTTAGGCGATTTGAATATGGCGTTGTTGGGAGGCACGGCCACGGCCTCCTCAATCTGCGAGCTCACACCGCGTGGCACTTTCTGCCCCTCGGGCGCGTGGATGTCGACGTCTTTGAGTCCTACATACAGCTGCTCCCCCTCGGGGATGCGGCGGGTGGTCGAGCATGCCGCCATGAGCAAAGCCATGGCTCCGAAGGCCAACAGGCGGAATATGTGTTTGCTTGGCATCTTCATTGTTGTGGCTTTGATTCGTTTTCGCTTTCTGTAGTATCGGGGCGGAGAGCCTCCTTTTCGGTCGAGGAGGGGGCCGGCGCTGGAGCTGCGGGGGGTACGGAGCCTTGCGGGAGCTGCGCCTGCGGCTCTCTGGAGCGACGGAATATATCGGCCAGGCGGCTGATTTTCTTCTTGTAGACGAAGCCCACGCCCGTCTGGGTTATCTCGCCTTCGAGTATGCTCTCGTAGCCCGTGTGGCGGAACAGACGCACATACATCGTGCCGGCTTTATTGAGCATATATTCAAACGAGATATCGGCTATCAGATTCTGTGCGAAATTCTCGTCGGCGTTGGCGTCAGTGGTGTAGTTGCCTCCGACCACGATTTTAAACCGGTCGTCGAACAGCGATTTGCTCACGCGGTAGCTGTAGTTCATCGCCGAGGTGTTGGCGCCGTCGATGGTCTTGTCGTACTGATTGATGCCGAACGAGATGTCCACACCTTTGATTGCCGAGGCTGCCCAGGTGTTGAGCTGCGACTGAAGGAAGCTGTAGAGGGCGTTGGTGCCCATGTTGCCGCCGGTTATGGTCTGGGTGCCTCCGCTGCGGTATGCGCCGTAGAGCAGGAGGTTCATGGCCTGGTTGGCACGCTGCTCGGGACTCATGGATTTTATCTCGTTGGCTATGGTGAGGTCGTCGGGACATTCCAGATCGAACACCACGTTCATCTCATCGAGGGTGCCGTCCACGCGCAGGAGCACGTTGAAGTTCACCACGCGCGAATTGCCGGATTCATCCGATACGTTGGCCCGGATGTCGTCGTAGGCGTTGACGTGGAGCACCGGATTCATCATGTTGCCATTGAACTCAACGTAGCTGTCCTTGTTGAACGAGAAAGACTTCTCGCCGATGAGCGGCACTGCGTAGCGTACGAAGCCGCCCGTAAGGTTGATGCGTCCCGACATGCGCTGGTCGCCCATATAATCCTGGGTGAAGTTCACTTTACCGTTGCTCTGCAGCTGCACTTTGGAGTTGCCCGACGGGTCGAGCTCCACGGTGACGGTGGTGCCGGTCGATACGGTGAGCTTTGCGTCGATGTTCATCATCATCGACGGCGCGGCGATGGTATCGGCGGGTGCTGTCGAGGCGGTGTCGGCGAAGTTCACGAAGCGTACCATATCCTGGTTTGAACGGCTCTTGAGTTCGGTGGCGGCGTCGGCCATCACGTATGTCACATTGGTTGAGGGGAGGAGATTGAGGTCGGCCGACACGTTGAGCATGCTCATGTTGCCGCGCACCAGGGCGTCGAGGTCGATGAACGCCTTTCCGTAGGCCTGGGAGTTGCGCTTTTTCTGCGAGCCTACAATCTGCATGTCGCGGGCCTTGAGGGCCAGGTCGAGTTGTGGCGAACTCAGATGGGTAAGGTCGACCGTTCCGTTGATGTTGAGCGGTTTGGAGTTCACTCCGTTGATGGCGAAATCGTTGAAGCGCACCACGCTGTTCTCCACCGGTATCGGGGTGGAGGCGAAGCGAAGGGGAGTGCCGAGCATCTCGACGTCGACGGAGGTGCTGTCGAAGCTCAGGTTGCCGTTGAGCACCGGGGCTGTCATCTCGCCGGTTATGTCGAGCTCGCCGTTAAGGGTGCCGCTCAGCCGGGCCGTTCCGGCGGGGAGGAACGGATTGACTACACTCAGCGGGAAATGTATCATACGGAAGTCGAGCAGGAACGGGTTGGCGGCTGTGGAGTCGTTGAGGTTGCCGGAGGCGGTGATAGCCTTGTGGCCGTCGACCATCAGCGATGTCGTGGCGCGCAGTGTGCCGGCGGCGTTGGTGGTCAGGTCGAGGGCCAGGTCGAAATCGCCCACTTTCTGCTTGCCGTAGTTGAAGTTGTGGAGGCTGACGGTGCCGGTGCCGTTGAGGTCGGGCTTCAGCCATGAAATCTTCATGTCGGCCGATAGGTCGCCGCTGACAGGCGGTGCGAAGGGGTTGATGGCCAGCCAGTCGTCCAGCTTGATGTCTTTCACCCGGAGCACGACGTCGTTGGCCGCGGAATCTGCGTGGTTGTGCTCTGTGAAGAGTTGCAGCGAGCTTACCTTGTTGTGCAGGTCGAGGTTTGCGTCGATATGCTGGGTCGCAAGGTCGTAGTCGATGAAATTGTCGCGGTTTATGTCCCAGTCCTTGTAGCCGATCACGGGGTGGAATGGCACGAACTGGATGCGCAGGTGGGTCATGTCGTGAATGGCGGCGAGCATACCGAGGCTGTAGCCCGTCTCGCCGGCTATGTTCTGCTGCGAGAGACTTATGGAAACACGGTCGGCGTTGATGTAGCCGCGGGCCTCCACGTGGGCGAACTGGTCCATCGTGCCCGGCCGGTTGTTCATACGCGCGCTGTAGAGCAGGTAGGTGCCGCGTTGCAGCATGTCGACATTGAGAGTGTCGATTTCGGTTTTTCCCGAGGTGAGGCCGAGAATGGCGGTTGAGAGCGAGAATGCCGAATCGTTGCGGGCGTGCAGCCTCAGGTCGGCGAAACTCATGTCGCGTCCGGCCAGATAGTTGGTCAGAATGTTGTCGGTGCCGGCGCTCATATCGAGCGAGAAGCGCGGCATGGCTTGCTGGATGGTGTCGATGGCCAGCCGGCGGCGCTTCAGGTCGCGGTCGAGAGCCAGAGAGGTCCATCCGAGCCGCTTGGTTATGGTGTCGAGCGGTTCGGGCGACCAGAAGTCGATGTTAAGATCGTGGTTGGTCAGGCGTGCGGTTGTCGCAGAGTCGGCCGTGGCGAAGTTCAGGCGCAGCGAGTCGGCGTTTATGGCGTCGCCGGGCATGTGCCAGTACAGATGGCTGACGTCTACGTCGGCTTGCAGGCGCATGGGATGCCCGGGCTTGCGGTGCGTGGAGGCCACCGCCGGAGTGAATGAGGCTCGTCCGGCGAGGGCCACCGCGCCGTCGGCAACGCTGTCGGTGAGCCCGAGGGCACGCAGGTCGATGTTGCGCACGTCGGTAGCGAAAGTCCAGTCCATGGTCTGGCAGGCGATGTTGCCGTCGGCCTGCAGGGAGAAGTCTGCGCGGCGGTTGGCGGAAGTGGCTTCCACATGGGCGTTGCCGTCGGCCAGACTGGCCATAAGTCTTATATCGCTCAGTTGCTGTCCTTTCACTATGGCATTGTGGAGCGATATGTCGGCCTCGGCTGCTGTGGAGGTGGCGAAGGGGTCGAGTCCGTGGCCCGAGAGTGTGGCCGAAGCGTCGATGTCGCGCAGACCGCTCAGCGGGAGGATAGTCTGGATGGGGAAGCGGTCGAGGTAGAGAGCGATGTCGTAGGCTGTGGCGCGGTTGTTCCACATGGCGTCGAGCACCACGTCGCCGCCGCCAGTGGTGGCGCGCAGCGTTCCGTCGGCCGTTCCGCCGCGGAGATTCACATGTCCTGCCAGGGCAATCGGGGGGATGTTGACCTGCCGCTGCATTTTGGCGTCGAGCAGGCGCGGCTTGATATAGTTGTCGTCGGTAAGTTTTCCCTTTATTATGAGCTCGCCCGAGGCGCGGTTGAAATCGGCGTAGTCGGCTATGGCGCCCCTTGCCGAAAGCGAGATGTAGCGTGGAATTTCGGCGGTGAGGGTATTGACGCGCAGCGAGTTCATCCGGCCGTCGATGTCGGCTGTGAGCAGGAGGGGAGCGTAGGGTGGCAGCATACCTGCGATTTCGGCGGCGGGAGCCGGTGCGAGCGCGCGTAGGTCGGTGTTGGATATCGAGGCAGTGAGAGTGGCGCTGACGGGCGGATTTCCGCCGGTCAGCCCCATCATGGCGCTCATACCGATGGTTGAGGAAGGTGTGGTGATGGAAAATCCGTCGGCGTGCATTGCTGTAGAATCCATGGCGAATGTGCCGGTGGCTTTCAGGGGAAGGTTCCCGCACAGCGGGAGCGTGGCGGCGAGTTCACGCAGAGGTACGCTGATCTCGCTGCCCCGGTTCCGAAGCGAGTCGATGGCAATGCCGATTTCCGAAGCTTCGATATATGCAGGGTCGAAACCTTTGGCGGGTCGGGCGCCCTCGGTGGCGTAGACGGCATGACCTTCGCGCAGGCGCAGTCCGCGCGCCGTCACGAGCCATGGTATGGAAGCCGCGGTGTCGGTTTCGGCCGGTTTAGCCTCAGGGACTTTGTCGGTGGGCTTTGCGGCGATGTAGCGGATGTCGGGACGGTCGATTGTCAGCGAATCGAGCGAAACGGTGCTCTTGCCGAGGTCGACGCGGCCGTTGAGGAGGGTGGCAGCCGGCAGGGCGCATTGAAGCGATGCAATCGTGCCCTCCATGCTCATACGGTAGTATACGCCGAGAAGTTCCATCTTCCGCAGGGAGATGGTCCAGAGGGTCGGCTCCGATTTTTTTTCAGGGTTTGCAATGGTGTCCGGGCGCATATCGAGCAGAATGCGGCCGTTGCGGCCCGAAAGAAGCCCGACGTCAATCTGTTTGCTCAGCAGATGAATCGAGGCGTCGCGCAGCGATGCCTGCCCCAGGGTGGCACGCATGTACATCGCCGAATCGGGTGTGCCGATGTCCACACGGGCCTTTCGGAGCGTCAGGCGTTCCACATCCACGCTTCCGGCCAGCAGCGGTATGAATGCTATCTCGCCGCGCGCCGATGCGGCGTCGACGGCCATTCCCGGGGTGCGCATCGCCATGGAGTCGACGCTCAGCCGCAGGGGGAAGCTCAGCCGTGCGCGCTTCACTTCGATGTGGGTTGTGCCTCCGGCATTGATCTTGTCGAGGGCCGTATGGATGGCGAAATCCTGCACGGGTGGGAGGTAGATGAGAAATACCGTAAGCGCTACCAGGGCCACCACGGATATAATGGTCCATTTGAGTATCAGCAGCGGGTATTTCAGTATCTTCTTCACTGAGCGTGGAATAAATAGCGGAAACGTCGGGCAGGTTGTCGGCCCTTGGATTGAAACGTGGATGAGAGAGGTGGCACGCGAGGCGCCGTGGCGATGAATGTGTATCGATAATATAACGCCGGGACGGCACCGATTGTTCCGCCCCGCGTAAGGTAAGTTTAAAAGACGTCTTAAGAAGAAAATGCCGTTAAGTAACCGGTCGAAGTTATTCTGAACAGCTGCTTATTTCTTTGCGGCGTAGAGCACCGGGTTGGTGTCGGCGTCGTTATACATTTTCATCTGGCGGTATACCTTCATGTATTTGCGGCCGGCGGCGATGTCGTCAAGTAGTGTATCGATAGCGTCGGTGAGGTCGGTGCGCTGCTCGAGCAGCACGGCCAGTTTGGCGGCGCATTTCTCGCGGTGGCCGTCGGTGGCGTCCTCGCGCTCTGCCTCGGCGCGCATGTGGTAGATTTTCACGGCTAAGATCGAGAGGCGGTCGATGGCCCATGCCGGGCTTTCGGTGTTGATGGTAGCACCTTCCAGAGGCTTCACATCCTTATATTTCTCGCGGAACCATGTGTCGATATCCTCAACCATATCGGTGCGCTCCTGGTTTGATGCATCGATGCGACGCTTGATTTTCACGGCGTCTTCCGGCTTGATGTCCGGGTCGCGGATAATATCTTCCATATGCCACTGGTTTACGTCGATCCAGTTCTTGTCGAAGAGGATGGCTTCGATCGAGCCTTTGGGGTAGGGATTTTGGTAGGGGGCGTCAACGCGGTCGGCAATATGGTATGTGGCGGTTGCGCGGTCGAATATTTCGTTGCAGGTTTCGGCGAATTTCATATGGGATGTCTGGTTTAGGGTGAATCTGAGTTTAGAATTTTCACAAAGATAAATGAAATCCCGCGTCATTTCCAAATCTCAGGCGCCAACTTATCGAAAAATCGGCATCTGTCGGCGTCGGCGAGCTAAAAAGAGAGCCGCATACCGGCGGTGCGATATGCGGCTCTCTGCTGTAAGAGTATGGATTGGATGAGAAAGATTATTTCAGGACTACTTTTTCGACCTTGGTGCCCTGACGGCGTATTACGAGCTGACCCTCGGTGGGATTGGCCACGCGTACACCCTGCAGGTTGAAGAACTCAACAGGAGCGTTTACGTCGGCGTCGGCATCAGACAGTACATTGTTGATTGCGGAATAGCCCGACATATCGAAAGTCATTGCACTGCTGCCTCTGTAGAATGCTCCGTTGCTGTATTGTTCTTCGCCGAGATACATTTCATCTGCGGGGAAGGTTATGGTTTTGGCTTCTTTGTCGTATTTACCTCCGTAACCGGCTGCCATCGCATCGGTTTTCTGGGAGAGGAATTTCCAACCTCTGCTGAAAATCACACCGAGACCGTAGTTTTGAGTACCTGCGCCGATGGCCGAAGCTTCAATATATACATATTCGGGATCGGTGGCATTGAGGTAGATGTAGTGCGGGTGGGTGGTATGTTCAATGGGGGTCAAGGCTGAATGCGTGGAATAAGCATTTTTGATTCGGAAATAGCCGGGTGTGCTTATGCTTTCCTGAAGAGTGCCGGTAAGGGTCTCTTCAGCGATATCGCTATAGCTTGCGGGATAAATTCCTTCGTTGAAGCTGATTGTACCGCAATCGGCCCAATCACTGTCGTCAGTGCTATACCACATGGCATAAGCCTGACCTTTGCCTACAATGTTCCCATCCGCATCAAGAGCTACAAACAGGAAGGTATACAAGCCGGGCGCAGTAGGAGTTAAGGAAATTGAAGGCACGGTGGCTGCGAACTCCTGTCCGTTTTGAGCGACATAGCTCTCATTGTTATCAATTGTATAATGTCCCGAAAGAACTACACCTTTGATAGTTGCAATATCTGCTCCTGATTTCAGATTACAGTAAGCTACGTCGCGGTCAGAGCAGTATACTGATGAAACCGAGAATGCATAGTCCTTAACCTCTGCACCCGGTAAATATAGTTTAAAGCCGGTATTTTTTGTTGTCAGAACAAATTGGTTATTAACTGAAATTGCAAAGGAGCCAACCGGGAATGAGATTACATTGTCGGCCAGAGTGCCATAATAGTCAGGATTGTCTCCCCATTCGTTTTCAGTTACCATCTGGGAAATAAGCCAGCGATCGAACGCCGTGAATTCTTCAGCGATTACTTTCTGGGGATCGGTGGCGTTGATATACATGTATGTCTCGTCGGAAGTGCCCAGCTGTTCAGTCAAGGGACCGGAAGCATATGGCTGAAAGCGATACCATCCTGGATTGGAGGCAGATGTTTCAACCGTTACTTTCCACATCTGATTCGCTTCTACGTTGCTGTAGAAGGTCAAAAAATCTTCGAGGTAGGTGCCTTCGCCTATTGAGGTCCAGTCGGTGGCTGTGGGGGCTTTGGCAGGAGCCTTCCGTTGAGCGGATGCTTCTTTGGCTGCGAAACTGCCGGCAAGAGTGGCGTTGCGGAGCGTAAGGCTGCTGATGGAAGTTCCTGTCTCGGATGCGGTCTTCAATCCGTAGGCTTTCGAGAGCTGGAGACTTACGGTTTGGGTTGCGGCCGAGACGCCGAGGGCAACGGCGGCTGAAAGCAGAATGGTGTAGAGTTTCTTCATGCTTGTTCGGATTGATGATGAATATAATTATTATGTAGAAATTCCTTTAGTCGGGGTGATTTTGCAGGCAAAGCGAACCGGAGAAGGAGGAGTGCGTAGGTCGAAGGGCTTAAAAAGAAAATCCACCGGCTGGAGGCGCGGCCGTGGCTCTCGCCCGACCTTACGCCTTTTGCGGTGATTACATGAACAACTTTCTAAACTTTCTTTCTTACCTTTCTAACAATCTGATTGATATTGAACGTAACTCTTGAACAAATGCGATGAATTGTTTTACCTTTCTCTTTTTCTCTTTTTGCGTTTGCTAAATCTGTTGAATGAATTTGCTGACGATTTTCTTGAATGCTGATAGACTGAATGAATCGATCAATTAACCGGCATTGCAAAACGACCGTAAGCGTTTTACCTATTGTAGTGAGTTTTGTTTCCAACCCGCTTGCGCGTCGGAGGCTCGCTTGCCTTGTCCGGCAATGTCCGCCAGCTGATTTAAAAACGTGCTTTAGAACATTGTTGTTGGATATGCTGCAAAGTTATATATCATTTTTCATTTTGCAAATATTTTGGCAAATTTTTTTTCATTTTTCCAAAAAAATCTTTTTAATGGTCGCAGAACGCCACAGAAAGGTGCTTTTTAGGACTCATTCGGGCCTTATTTTATGCATTGTGAAAATCGGAGAGGCCGGGAGTCCCGATTGCTGGTGCCGGAGCAATTCGCTACCTTTGCTGCCGTATGTGTAGAATAATAGAGATAAAAAGTCTCGACTATCCTGGCATAGAGCTGTTCGCGTCGCTCACCGAGGCGCAACTTCGACGCAGCGTCGAGGCTCGCCACGGGGTGTTTATCGCCGAAAGTCCGAAGGTGATAGCCGTGGCCCTCGACCGCGGGTATCGGCCTGTGGCGATGCTATGCGAGCGACGCCATATCGAGGGCGACGCAGCTTCGCTGCTGGCTCGTCTGGACGAAGACACGCCCGTATATGTGGGCGACAGAGACGTGCTCGCCTCGCTCACGGGCTATACACTCACACGCGGGGTGCTCTGCGCTATGGAGCGTCCGGCCGAGCCCGATGTGACTTCTTTGGTGGATGGTGCCCGACGCGTGGTGGTAATCGACGGTGTGGCGGACACCACAAACATCGGCGCCATATTCCGTTCGGCGGCTGCTCTGGGCATCGACGCTGTGCTTCTTACACCCACGAGCTGCGACCCGCTCAACCGGCGAAGTATCCGGGTGAGCATGGGTTCGGTGTTTCTCGTTCCCTGGGGATGGCTCCGGCAGCCGGTAGCATCGCTCTCCGGGCTTGGGCTGAAAACCGTAGCCATGGCGCTGACCGACGATTCCGTACCGATCGACGATCCACGTCTGCTCGCCGAGCCACGTCTGGCCATAGTGATGGGTACCGAGGGCGACGGTCTCGCCCGCGACGTAATCGCCTCGACCGACTATGTGGCACGCATCCCGATGAGCCACTGCGTGGATTCGCTCAATGTGGCGGCCGCGGCCGCCGTGGCGTTCTGGCAGTTGCGCGCACAATAGATTTTTTTTATTGCAGCCCGCAACTTAATTATTACTAATTGAAACGCACAATAAGGCCGATTTTTCGTCGGATTTGCTAACTTTGCACTATGAAGAACGCAGACAACAACGACCTACGGGTTTCTCGCCGCCAATGGCTCAAAAGAGTTGGTGCCGGCGTCGCCGCGCTTGCCGTGGCCCGTCTGGCGGGCGACGCTCCCGACGTCGAGGCGTCAGCGGCTCCGGAGCGCATGCCCTCGGCTCAGACGGCATCTGCCGCCTCCGGCCCTGAGCGCCCGAAGGGGAGAGTAGCAACGCTGGAACCCGTGGAATGTGTTGAGTGCGACGCCTGCATGCCATGCGGCTATGGTGTCGACATTCCCGGCAACTTCAAGGTCTACAATGATCTGCTTGCCCAGAACAACGTGCCCGACATCTACGCCGACGACCCCGAAAGCCCGGCGTTCGCCCGAAAGGCCCGGCGTTTTCTGCGTGTCTACGACCGTCGCGTGGCCGACGCCCATCAGTCGCAGCGCTGTATACGCTGCTTCCACTGCGTCGGCGAATGCCAGCAGCACATTTTCATAGTCAACGAACTTGCCGCGCTTACCGATATAGCCGACCGGCTCCGCGACTGGGAGTGCAACCACTGACACATCGCCTCTCTTTCGCCGAATTCAATCGTATTCAATAGATTAACAGTAGTTTAAAGTCATCGCAAAGACAACGACATATTCCGCCGGGAGGCGCCGCCGATTCAATGCCGGGCGCCTGCTCCGCAGCTTCCGCGTGGCGGTGGCCTTTGCCATGCTCGCATTGGCAACAACGCTCTTCACCACGCTCAGCGCCGAACTGGCCATCGACCTCCACTGGGTGGCGCATATTCAGATTTTCCCGCTGGCCCTGGCCGGGTCGATTGCCGGCATACTGGCGTGGCTCGCGCTCACGCTTGTGTTCGGCCGCATCTACTGCTCCACGGTCTGCCCGATGGGGATACTTCAGGACGTGTTCGCCCGCGTGCCCCGGCTGGGGCGCAGGCGCCGTTTCCGCAACGGTTACCGCTACGAGGAGCCGCGCAATAAATTCCGCTACACGTGGCTCACGGTGGTTGTGGGCTGTTCTGTGGCCGGCATCGCTCTGGCCGCAACGCTTTTCGACCCCTACAGCGCCTTCGGGCGCATATGCTCCGAGATTCTGCTCCCCGTGTGGGAGTGGGTATGCGGCGCTCCCGTACTGGTGGCCTCATGGCTCGCCTTCGGCATTGCGGCCGCCACGCTGGTGGCTGTGGCCGCGGTGGCGTGGCGCTCGGGTCGGCTGGTATGCAATACCATATGCCCTGTGGGGAGCACTCTCTCGCTGGTGAGCCGCTATGCTCTGTTACATTTCGACATCGATACCGACGTATGTGTGAACTGCGGTCAGTGTGGCCGCGTGTGCAAAAGCAAATGTATAAATATGGCAGACCATGTGGTCGATGCCTCGCGCTGCGTGGTGTGTTTCGACTGTGTCGATACATGCCATGAGGGCGCCATCCGATATACCTACCGCCGGAAGCGGCTCTCTGTGCCGATGATGCAACCTGTCACGCCGGCATCCACGGCCATGTCGCGGCCATCCGCCCCGGCCTCTCCTGCGCCGAAGGCCGCCGGCAAGCCTGAGAAACCGCAAGCGGATTCGGGCGTGGCGCTACTGGATCGCCGCCAGTTTCTTGCCACAGGGCTGGTTATCGCCGCTGCGCCTGCGATAGCGGCCGCTTCACGTCAGCGCAAGCGCATCGAGGCGATTGCAGCCAAGCGCCGTCCGCTCGAGGGTCTGAAACCCGTGGTGCCCCCGGGGCGCCGCTCGCTGGGCAACTTCCTCCAGAAATGCACGGGTTGCGGCCTTTGTGTGGCCCACTGCCCGGCCAAGGTGCTCCGGCCGTCGGCCGGACAGCTCGGCATCGCCAATATGCTCCATCCGGTGCTCGATCTTGACGCATCCTATTGCCGGTATAACTGCACGCGGTGTACCGATGTATGTCCCACCGGGGCTCTGACTCCGCTGTCGACCGAGGAAAAGCATATCTTCGTAATCGGGAAAGCCCGCGTGGAGCCTGCAAACTGCATTGGGTGCGGCCTCTGCGTGCGCCGCTGTCCGCGCGAGGCCATTTCGATGAAGGCGCGCAAGGCCGACCAGCCGGGCCCAAGCGTGCTGATCGCATCGGTCGACTCCGACGAATGTATCGGTTGCGGGGCCTGCCAGTATATCTGCCCGGCCACGCCGGTTAAAGCCATCGGCGTGAGTGGCACGGATTTCAGACAATGAAGCCAGTTGAATTTTTTTTTCATCGAAAAGAAAAAAGTTTAAATGACGTCAATAACCTTCCTTATAAGTAACTGGTCGAAATTATTTTGATATTTCCGGGAGGAAAATTTTCAGGAGATTTTTCTCGATGAAGAAGGAGTGTAGATGTCTACACGACTGATGAAGAGAGGAAAAGATTCGAAAATTTTTCCGCGGAAATGTTGAAATAATCAGATCAGGAAAGCAAAAATAATTTTGAACAGTTACTTACCATAATATTCCTTTCAGTGAAACAATACCTCGACCTGCTGCAGCACATCATGGAGCATGGTGTGCAGAAAACCGACCGCACCGGCACGGGCACGCGCAGCGTGTTCGGCTATCAGATGCGCTTCGACCTCGCCGACGGCTTCCCGCTGCTCACCACCAAGAAGCTGCATCTGAAATCCATCATCCACGAGCTGCTGTGGTTTCTGCGCGGCGACACCAATGTGCGCTACCTTCAGGAAAACGGCGTGCGCATATGGAACGAGTGGGCCGACCCTGACGGCGAGCTGGGCCACATCTACGGCTACCAGTGGCGGTCGTGGCCCGACTACGACGGCGGATTCATCGACCAGATTTCCGAGGCGGTGAAAGCCATAAAGGAGACCCCGGATTCGCGCCGCATCATAGTGAGCGCATGGAACGTTGCCGACCTCAAGCGCATGAATCTCCCTCCATGCCATGCCTTTTTCCAGTTCTATGTGGCCGAGGGGCGCCTTTCGCTCCAGCTCTATCAGCGCAGCGCCGACTGCTTTCTGGGCGTTCCCTTCAATATCGCAAGCTACGCTCTGCTGCTGATGATGATGGCGCAGGTGTGCGGCCTCAAGCCCGGCGAGTTTATCCTCACTACAGGCGATACACATATATATAACAATCATTTCGACCAGGTGAGGGAGCAGCTGCAGCGCACGCCGCGCCGACTCCCCGTAATGAAACTCAACCCCGAGGTGAAAAGTATCTTTGATTTCACTTACGACGACTTCACTCTCGAGGGCTACGACCCGCTGCCTCACATCAAGGCGCAGGTGTCAGTCTGATTCAAAACCACTTTACCGATGATTTCGATTATAGCAGCCATAACAGCCGACCGCGCCGCCATCGGGCGCCGCGGCGACCTGCTTTTCCATATTTCCGCCGACTTGCGCCATTTCAAACAGCTGACGTCGGGCCACACCGTGGTGATGGGTCGTAAAACCTTCGAATCGCTCCCCAAGGGGGCGCTCCCCGACCGACGTAACATAGTGGTGACGCGCAATGCAGCCTGGAGCGCTCCGGGTGTGGAGACCGCCACCTCGATAGGGGAAGCCATGGACCTTGCCTCGCAGACGGATTCGGCTTCCGAACCTGAAATATTCATAATCGGCGGCGTCCAGCTTTATGCCGCCGCACTTCCGCTGGCAGGGCGTATGGACCTCACTATCGTCGACGAGCCCACCCCCTCCGACGCCGATACCTTTTTCCCGGAAATCGACCCTGACCAATGGCAGATTTCCGAGCTCGGCGAACCTCAGACCGACGAGCGTTCGGGCGTACGTTTCCGCTTTATCACCTTCGCCAGGAAATAAGAGTTTGCCAAAAAATTTTTTGGACAATCTCTAAAAATGGCCTCCGGCGTTGGGCGATGCTGCAAAAATCGCTAACTTTGTAGCTGTGTCTGCCTCTTCGGCAGCCAATGGCCCGGTAGTTCAACGGATAGAATAGAAGTTTCCTAAACTTTAGATAGCAGTTCGATTCTGCTCCGGGCTACAATACTGTTCAGATACTTCCGCCACGGTGCGGGAGTGGCATATTTACCCCTCGATCAATGAAAGCTGCCCTATGGATGCGCACTGTGATAATCGGAGCCATGGCTTCGGTGGTCGCGGCGTGTGCCTCGATAGGCAGGCCCGAGGGTGGCCCGCGCGACGAGACTCCCCCCGAGTTCGTGCGTTCAACCCCCGCGCCAGGCTCTACCGGGGTCGACCGCAACCGCATCGATATCTTCTTCAACGAGAACGTGAAGCTTGAGGATATTCAGAACAAGCTTGTGGTATCTCCGGCCCAGATGCAGCAGCCGGTGGCCCGCGCCAACGGCCGCAGGGTTACTCTCGAACTGCGCGACTCGCTGCGCGACAGCACTACCTACACCATTGATTTCTCCGACGCCGTGCGCGACCTCAACGAGGGAAATATCCTCGACGGATTCGCCATGGATTTTTCCACCGGCTCCACAATCGATACCCTCCGCATTTCCGGCATGGTGTTTCAGGCCGAGAATCTCGAACCCGCCCAGGGTATGGTGGTCGGCGTCTACAGCAACCTCGCCGATTCTGCCATCCGCACCCTGCCGCTTGAACGCGTGGCCAAGACCAACCAGCTCGGGCAGTTTACCATACGCGGCCTCAAGCCCGGCACATATCAGATTTTCGCCATCGACGACCGCAACCGCGACTGGCACTGGGACCGCTCCGAAGCAGTGGCTTTTTCCAGCGTAACACTCTCGCCGGGCGTAGTGCCGGTCGAGGTGGCCGACACACTGCAAGGTTCGGAACATCAGGACTCCATAGTATTCCGCACGGCCTACCACTATATGCCCGACGACGTGCTGCTCATGTGGTTCAACGAGAAGTTCCGTCCGCAGTATCTGCGCGACTACGAACGCACTGACCGCCGGCGCGTCACCTTTAAGTTCGGTTCCCCTTCCGATACTTTGCCGGAAATAACCGTGCTCAATGGGCCGGCCGCTAACCGTCGCCTCTCCGACATCTCCGTGCTTGAGGCCCGCGAGGGGCTCGACTCGCTCGTCTATTGGATTTCCGACACCGCCGTGGTGGCGCAGGATTCGCTTCTCGTTGCCGCACGCTATCAGAAGACCGACACGCTCGACCGCCTGGTATGGACTTCCGACACTCTGAAACTCTTTGTGCGCGGCACTACCCGCCAGCAGGAGAAGGACGCCGCCAAGGCGTGGGAAGAGCAGCTCAAAAAGCGCGAGAAAGATCAAAAGGAATTTCCCGACAGCGTGTTCCCGCCACTCGTTCCGAAGGTCGAGAAGGTGGAGTTCAAACTGAAGTCGGGTGGCTCGCAACATCTGCATAAGCCGGCTCAGTTCGAGGTAAACATCCCTATCGGCGCTATAGACTCTACCATGTGGCGGCTCGAGATGGCGGTTGATACGCTCTGGAACCCGGTGGAAGCTACGCTGGCAGTCGACAGTGCCAGCATACGTCTGTACAACCTCTCGGCCAAATGGGTGGAAGGTGCCAAATACCGCTTTGTGGCCGATTCCGCAGCTATTTCCGATATTTACGGCCATGTAAATCCTCCGGTGAAGTCCGAATTTACCGCTAAACTCGGCGAGGACTACGGAAACATATTCTTCGACATTACCGACATAGCGCAGATTCCCGACTCGGCGCAACTTGTGGTGGAACTGCTCGACAATTCCGACAAACCTGTGGCGTCGACCATCGTAAGGGATGGCAGAGCCACTTTCAATTTCGTTGATCCGGCCACATACTATGCCCGGGCCTACATCGACCTGAACCGCAACGGCGAGTGGGATACCGGCGAACTGGCCTCGCATCGGCAGCCGGAGGATGTGTTCTACTTCTCCAAGAAAATCCAGCTGCGCAAGAACTGGGACATCGACCAGGATTGGGCTCTCTTCGAACTTCCCGTCGACGCCCAGAAGCCCGACGACGTGAAGCGCAATAAGCCCAAGAACCGCGACCGCAACCGCGACTCGGAATCCGACGACTACGACGAAGACGAGTACTACGACGAAAGCGGCTTCGGCAATACCGGGTTCGACGTGGAGAACTCCTGGGGCAACGGCGCGCAGTATAACAACGCTCGCCGCAACTCCAACCGGCGGCCGCGTCCGGGAATGCGCGGCGCCGGCTCCGACCAGCTTGCCCGCTGACCGGCTTCCATAATCTTATACGGAAATTCCACTGCAAGTGCTACATAAAGACCTCATCGATCAGCCCTCCATATGGCAGCTTGTGCTCGAGATTTCGGCGCAGGCCATAGAGGTCGTGGCCTTTTCTCCGTATGAGAACCATTCGCTGATTCATGAAAGTATTCCCCTTGCTCCCGATGCCGAAAGCCATCTCCGCGCAGTGGAGGATGCCGTCTACGATAATCCGTTGCTTCTTGCGGATTTCGCCAAGGTGACGGTGCTCTTCGATACCCAGCGCTTCCTCCCGCTGCCGTCATGCCTCGGTAAGGCGGCAACGAAGCTCCTCCGGAAGGCATTTCCACCACAGCCGGATATACCCGCATCGGTTATAGCCGTCGGGATGCCTTCACTCGGGATGACGTTTGCCATGGAACTGCCCGACGACATGCTCGGGTTCCTTCGGCGTACGTTTCATCGCGCAGTGATTATTCATCCGCTTGTACCCCAGGCCGTATGGCTTCGCTCGAAATATCCCGCGCGCCATCGCGGCAAGACGCTCGTCAATCTGCGGCCCGACCGGATGGACGTGGTGATTCTTGGCGACGAAGAGCCATTGATCCTGAATACTTTCCGCGTGTCCGATCCGATGGATTCGCTCTATTATATACTTGCCGGACGGCAGGTGAACGGCCTCGAACCGACCGACGAGATATTCATTGCCGGCAATCGCCGGCTCCGCAACGAAGTGGGGGCGCTTCTGCGCCGATATGTGAGTTTCGTAATGCCGGCGATTTTTCCGTCGGTAATGTTCCGGGCTGGCAAGGCGTCGCTCGGCGCGCCGTTCGAGATGATTCTCGCTCCGGTAGTGGCGGATCTGATTGAACCGGAGGAATGAACGGACACGTATGTTCGATATTTAAGACCTAAAGGAAACACCATGCGTATAATCCGAGGAAAATTCGGGCGTCGCCGTTTCGACGTGCCCACCAACATAACCGCACGGCCAACCACCGATTTTGCACGCGAAAACATATTCAATGTGCTTGAGAATCTGGTGGATTTCGAAGGTGATGCCCCCTCGGCGCTCGACCTCTTTGCCGGCACAGGCGCCGTATCGTTCGAGTTTCTGTCGCGCGGGTGCTCGCGGGTCACGTCGGTTGAGAAAGCCGCCACACAGTCCGGCTTCATCCGCAAGGTGGCGGCGCAACTCGGTGTGGAGAATGAGCATACGCTCGTGCGGGGCGATGCCCTGAAGTTCATAGAGTCGGCCGGAGCTCCCTACGATATAGTTTTCGCCGATCCCCCCTACGATATGCCGGGATTCGCTGAAATTCCGGCTAAAGTAATTGGCTCTAAGCTGCTTGCACCTGGCTCGATTTTTATTATCGAGCACTCCAAGGTCCACGATTTCTCACAACTGCCTCATTTTTATGAGCATCGGGCCTATGGATCGGTGAATTTCTCCATTTTCCGTATTCCCGACGAAGAATCCGCCACTGAAACAGTATCCTACGAAGATTTGGAATGAACTGCTCCTCGATGATTGAAGCCCTGGGGAGCGGTCGTCCTCTGCTGCTCGACGGGGGCATGGGAACAACCATGTGCGAGCAATCGCTGACCGCCTCCGAGGCCCACGAAGCCTTCCTTGCGGCCGGAGCCGAAATAATTACCGCTGATACTGTCGCTATTGCCTCTGCCTTGACCGGCGAGAAGACCCGGCAGATGCTTGCGGAGATACGAGGACGGGTGCAGGCTGCCCTCGATGCCAGAAGCCGTTATTTGACGAACCATCCGGGGCGCCCTATCTGGGTGGCTGGCAGCATCGGGCCGCTTCCGGCTGGATTTGAGAGTCGTCTTCCCGATGCGCTGTCGATTTACAGGCGTATGGCAGACGCGCTGGCCTCGGCCGGCGCCGACATTATCCTGATTGAGACTGCTACAAATCCGGAAGTAGCGCGTATGGCTCTGCGTGCTGCCCGCGAAGTGGCCCCCGGTCTGGCCGCCATTCTTTCCGCATGGCTCCCGGCTGAATCTTTGTCCTATTCTCTGGCGCCGACTTGTGCAGGTTCCTCCGGCTTCTCTCCGGCACTCTATGGTGCGGTTGCCCGCGAGGAGGGGGCCGTTGCCGCCGGTCTGAACTGCGTTCCTCCCGATGCTGCAATGCTTGAGGCCCTTACGCTCGTGCAGGCTCAGAGCGGTCTCCCCGGGGTGTTTTACCCCTCGATTCCCGCCGGTTTCTCTCCGGAGACGTTCTCGGAATTTATCTCATACGCATTCAATCGGCTACCGTCCCCTCCCGCCATTCTCGGTGGCTGCTGTGGCGCCTCTCCGGTCTACATTTCCGCCTTGCATGCTTTGCCATTTCTTTTATAAAGGAATCCAGACGCTTCAAGGAAGTTAAGGACTCTAAGTACTCGAAGGGATCTAATGACATTAAGGATTCTATGGTCGTTAAGATCACCAGGCCCCTGGAAAGACCTAAGGAAGGCGATATACATGATACTTTTAAATTGGGGTTTCGATTATCGGTGAATATTTACTATCTTTGCACATATGTGTGAGCTTTTTTCTGAAATATGATTGGCAACAGATTCATAACAGCAAAGATATATTCCATAGCCATCTCAACAGCAATCGTTTGCATGGCTGCAATCCTGACTTCCTGTGGCGGCATGTCGAAGCAGGAGAAGGCGATGGTGGGAAAATATTATATCCCGGCTATTTCCGATACGCGTCCGCTTATCGAGCTCAACGCCGACAACCGCTCGGTAATCCGCGCGATTCGGCCCGGTGAGATTTCTTTCTTCGTGGAGGGCGAGTGGCATGTGGAGGGCGATTCCCTGATTTTTCATAACGATGCCTCCTCAATCACCATTGAGGAAGGGGATCCCGGACTTGTGGGCAATGTGGCCCCCAGGGTGGCTTATCCAATATTGAATTTCGACGAGACTACCCTGCGCATAGAACGCCAGGGTGCTATCTACGATTATCACCGCAGACTTGAATAACATTGGCTCAATAGCTGTATTGACGCCGAGATACACTGAAATCTACTCTATGTTACGAAATATTTATCGCATGTCAGTTGTTGTCGGGCTTGTTCTGGCGGCTGCGGCATGCCGTTCCGACCGCTCGACTCCCGATTTCGAGTCGACTTTCGAAGATGCCACGGTGGCTCTGGAGGCCAACCGGGTGGAACAGTCGCAGGAACTGGCCGACCGTCTGCGGGATCTGACGCTCGGCACCGATTCCGATCTCGTGGACGAACATCAGGCTGCCCGGCTGGCCATCTTCTACATGAAACTTTCGGAGCGAAATGGCGAGGACGAGAATATAGCCGACGCCACTCAGCTATTCCGACGTGCATTCCGTCTGTCGAAGGATTCGTTGAGAACATTCTATGAGAGTCTGCCGCTTGAGGATACCCCCCACTACGTGCTTCTGCGTCGTCTGGGTCTTTCAATCGACAATCCCGTAGACCTCACCGACCGCGATATCGCCGAGGAGGACGCCCTCCCCGCCATTGCTGATTCAACCTCCACCCTGCATTGAGTATTATGGATTGGAAAAATATGCTCGACCGCATGAAGAGCGACTTCGGCAACGAGGAGGCCATCGACGAGAATCCGATGGAGACGGCTCCCGAAGAGATCTCTGCTCCCGTGTATACTGACAGCCTGCGGGTGCTTCTTGACCGCAAGGGTCGCAAGGGGAAAGATGCCACAATAGTCGAGGGGTTCACCATCGCCGATACCGAGGTGGCGGCGATTGCCTCGCGCCTCAAGCAGCGTCTGGGCTGTGGGGGCTCTTCCCGTGGCGGAGAAATTCTTATTCAGGGCGACAAGCGTAAGGCTGTGGCCGCAGTTTTGCTTGCCATGGGATTTAAATGTAAGGTTTTAGGATGAAAAGCTACCGGATGTATGCTTCGAGCATCAACGACCGCTATATCGACGAAATAGTGGAGACCCTGCGCCGGGGTGGAGTGGTTGTATATCCGACTGATTCCACCTATGCGATAGGGTGCGATGCGCTGAGCAACCGCGCCGTAGAGCGCGTATGCCGTATGCGTGGCATCAATCCGGCCAAGCAGCGGCTCTCGATGGTGTGTGCCGACATCTCGCAGGCAAGCGATTTTGCCAGCATCGACAACAAGGCCTTCCGGCTGCTTCGCGATAATCTTCCGGGGCCGTTCACGTTTATTCTCCCGGCCTCTCCGCGTCTGGCAAAGGCATTCAAGGGTCGACGTGAGGTTGGAGTGCGGGTGTCCGGCAATGAGATAGCCCGTCGTCTGGCCTCCGAGCTGGGTAACCCTCTGCTAAGCGCCAGCGCCATATGGGAAGATGCAGACCCTGAAACGCTCGGACATGCCGAAGAGGTGAAGATGTGTATGGAACCGCTCGGTCCCGACGCCTTTATCGATGCCGGCGACGTTCCCGGTGTGGAGACGGCCGTCGTCTCCCTGATTGATTCCGACGCACCTGAATTGCTCCGCGAGGGACCTGAGCCTTTACAGGGCTTATGACAACTTGTCAACTTAACCATAACTATCAGCCGAATTGAAAGCCACGAACCGCAACATATTGAAGATTACGGGGATGTTTGGAGGCCAGCAGGCCGTGAGCATCCTCTGCTCCATTGTGCGCACCAAGCTTGTGGCCATGTGGATCGGTCCCGTAGGCGTCGGGCTGTTCGGTATATTCAATTCAGCGATTGCAACTTTCGGAAATTTCGCGCAGCTCAATCTGCGCCAGACGGCCGTCCGGGAGATGGCTTCGGCCGAGCCTGATGCTGTGTCGAATCTTGGGCATACCGTTCGACGCATCTCCTTGTGGCTCGGTCTGGCAGGTGGATTGCTCATGCTGATATTGTCGCCATGGCTTGCCGAAGCTTCGCTTGGTTCGCGGCAGGGGTGGCCCTCGTTCGCATGGCTTGCCGTTACAATCGCGCTGATTACAGTGAATAATGGCGAAGCGGCTATTTTTCAGGGGTTGAAGCAGTTCCGGCGGCTTACGGTCTGCCTTACCCTCGGGGCGATAGGAGGGCTTGTGGTATCTGTGCCGCTTTTTTACTATTGGCGAGTCGATTCCATCATCCCCTCGATAATAGCTTTCCATTTCGTCAGCTGGATATGTCTTGGCCTATACCGTCGCAAACTCCCGGCTCCCGACCGCACCATTGGTGTGAAGGAGACGTTCCGCCTGGGGCGCAGGTTCCTTCAGCTCGGACTTTACATGACGCTCTCAGAGCTTGCTGTAAACGCCATAAACTATATTTTTCTCGCCTATCTGGCCCATACATCCGATCTCGACACGATAGGTATCTATAATGCGGGTTTCACCCTGATCAACCGCTACGCCGGATTGATTTTCGCAGCCATATCGATGGAGTACTTCCCTCGTCTGGCTGCCGTAGAGGGGAAGCCGAGGCGCGAAAGCTCGTTTGTAGCCAATCAGGCGATTATCGCCCTGGCTATTCTGGTGCCGGTAGCCACAACGTTTGTGGCGTGCCTTCAGCCGGTGGTGGAACTTCTATACAGCCATGAGTTTCTTCCGGTTATCCCGATGGCGGCGTTTGCCATGACAGGAACGGCACTTCGTGCCGTGGCATGGTGTATGGCCTACGTGATTGTGGCGCGGGGCGACGGACGGATTTTCCTTATCACCGAGAGTCTTTCGGCGATTGTTGCGCTCGTTCTCAATATCGTTGGTTTCCGTCTGGCCGGATTCCTGGGTCTCGGACTGGCATACACGCTTTGGTACGCCGCCTATATCGGAATAATATCATATGTATATTTCCGACGCTATAGGCTCAGGCTCAGTACAATGGTATGGCGGATGCTTGGATATGCCGTGGCGATGACCGGTTCCTCCGGGCTTCTGGCCGTGGTAGGATCCGCCTGGTGGGCGACTCCGATAGCTCTTGTCTCGCTCGTCGTAGGCTGGAAATCCCTTCGACGCGAATAGCCTCCCTACCCAACTCTCCCGTCCAACCATTTTGGCACGAAATTTGTTATTATTCATTGTGAGCAATAATATGATAATCAATTACAAAACAACGATATAATTATGGAAAGAATCGAACCCGGAAAATATGTTGAACTCGGCTACGACCTCTATGCAGTAGAGGCCGACGGCAAGGAGCAGCTCGTGCATCAGACAGACAAGACTGACCCCGAGAAGATTATCTTCGGAGTAACGCGCGGTATGATTGCCCCACTCGAAAAAGCTATCGAAGGCCTTGAAGTAGGCGGTAAATTCAATGTCACCGCTACGGCCGAGGAGGCTTTCGGACCTTACGATCCGGAGCAGGTTGTCAGCCTTGAGCGTGACCTTTTCGTGGTCGACGGCAAGTTTGACGAAAAAATGATTCGTGTAGGCGCGCTCGTGCCGATGATGACTGCCGACGGCTTCCGTATCAACGGCCTTGTAAAGGAAGTTACCCCGACCCATGTGCGTATGGACTTTAACCATCCTCTGGCAGGCAAGTCGGTTCGTTTCGACGGCAAAATCCTTGCCGTTCGCGACGCTACTCCTGAGGAGCTACAGCCTGTTCACGGCTGTGGGTGCGGATGCGACCACGACCAATGCGGCGACCATGACGATTGCGGTTGTGGCGACCATGATCACGACCACTGCGGCTGTGGCGACGGTTGCTGCCACTGATTCGTGTAGAATAGTTACTAACGAAAAAAGACGGCGGTGTGTCAAAATTTCATAATTTGACACATCGCCCTATTTTTTACCCGGATGGTGAGGGCGCTATCAGCCATCGACCTTTGGTCGCTTTGCTATGCAAAGAATGGTCCAGAGGGTAGGAGCATGAGGGTGAGGGCGAAGGGAGTTGACTAAGGTCAATGACCGAACCCGAACCCCTCAGGCGACGCCCCAGATGGGCTATTATGACACGCCCTCGTCTTTTTTTGATTGGGGAGTGCTGTGTAGATGCCGTTGTGCACATTCTCGACCGGTTAACGGTCTTTCTGATACAGAGGTGCCGAGGGCGGTTCGGAGCCTTTGATTACGTTGTGGTAGTAGGAATATGTCATTGGCTTTCCGCAGCCTTCAACTGTGTCGATCGGTCGGGCCAGCACGAGCATATGCGTGCCGCAGTCGACTGTGTCGACTTTTTCCAATATCAGCCGGCCGGCAAACGAACCCTTTACGCAGGGCACATAGTCAACTACATCGTAGCCGAAGCCGTCGTATTTATCGGTGTCCCTTGAACTGAAGAATCCGAATTTCCCTATCAGCATAGGGCCTGTTTCCTCCGAGAGGATGGAGACTGAAAAACGGCCGGTTTCCTTTATGGCTTCGAGTGTGAAGTTGTTTTTATTGAGTGAGATGGCCAACACGGGATTCTGGGCCGTTATCTGAAAGCATGTGTTTATGGTGCAGCCCACCGGACGGCCGTCCTTGAACGCTCCGACGATATAGACCCCGTAGGAGAGATTATATAGAACTTTTGGATCCATGATTATCAGATGTCAATAGTTTTTAGCCTCAATCTCGAAGAAGCTGCGCGAATGCTGGCATACGGGGCATACTTCAGGAGCTTTTTTCCCAACCACGATATGGCCGCAGTTACGGCATATCCAGATTGCATCGTTATCGCGGGAAAATACTATGCCGTCCTCGATGTTGGCCAGCAGACGGCGATAGCGCTCTTCGTGGTGACATTCGATGGCGCCAACAGCGCGGAAGCGGGCGGCGATTTCCTTAAAGCCCTCCTCTTCGGCTTCGCAGGCCATACGATCGTACATGTCGGTCCATTCGAAATTCTCGCCATCAGCAGCATCCCGCAGATTGGTCATAGTGTCGGGAATCTCGCCTTCGTGGAGATATTTGAACCAGAGCTTGGCGTGTTCTTTCTCGTTTGCGGCGGTCTCTTCGAAGAGGGCCGCGATCTGCTCGTAGCCGTCCTTGCGTGCTTTCGACGCATAATAGGTATACTTATTGCGTGCCTGCGATTCACCTGCGAAGGCTTCCATCAGGTTGCGTTCGGTCTTTGTTCCTTTGAGATTGTTCATATTTTAAAGTTTTGTTTGAGTTATTGGGTGAATATATTGATTATCTGTCGGTTTTGTAGGTCTCCTTATGGCCGCAGTCCGGGCAGAGTCCGTGGAAGAATATGTCGACGCTGTCGATGTGAAAACCTTGAGCGACTGGCAGCCGTAACCCTTCGGGAAGCGCCATATCGAAGATGCAGCCGCAGCTGCTGCACCTCAGATGACCGTGGGGCGGCTGGGGCTCGAAATCATAACGGCGGTTGCCGCTTTCCAGTTCAAGCTCTTTGAGCAGACCTGCCTCTGTCAGAACGCGCAGCGAGTTGTAGACGGTTGTGCGCGACATTGTGGGATATTCTGTGTGCAGGTCGCGAAAAATCTCGTCGGCGGTGGGATGTTGCCGTTTGTCTACTATGTTGCGGAGAATCGCAAGGCGTTGCACCGATGGGCGGACGCCTGCCGTATGCATCATTTCTGCAAAGTCTGCAGGGTTTGGTGTGCGGTTCTGTTGCATTTTGTGGTTTTAACTATATTGTAATGATTGCAAAATTAGTATTAATTACAATATAATCCAAATTTTCACGCTTATTTCTTTAGAAAATCAGGTGTAAACATTATAAATGGCGTGAAATCGGGCTATTGATGGCGGTGCGGAGGTTTTGACACGAAGTGATTGCGCGAGTGTGGGGGATTTTGCTTAAATTAGCGAGATGAAATCAATCCAACGTATTATCGCAATTATTTTCTCGGCTGTCTGGGCCATTCAGCCCCTGGCGGCCGTGGAACCGACGTGGAGCGTCGACTTCGGGTCGGTGTTCGACAACCGCGAGGGCGACAACAGGTATGCCGAGGCAAAAACCTTCTTTTTTACCAACCTGGCTGTAGAAGGGGGCATAAAGTTTACGAAGCACGACCGTATCTCGGCTGGAGCGGTGTGGAATCAGCCCGTGGCCAACGACATCGACGACGCTACCGTGCGCCCGATAGTTTATTACCGCCACTCCGAGCGGCTCTGGGGCCTCTCGCTGGGTATGTTTCCGCGCACCCAGCTACGCGAGCAGCTCCCCGGATTCCTCTGGAGCGACTCTCTGACCTATTTCCAGCACAACATCCGCGGTGCCCTGGTGCAGTACCACAGCGACAAGGCATTCATCGACTTCTACCTCGACTGGCGCCAGCGCCAGACCGAGACTAAACGCGAGCAGTTCAACATCGTGTTCCATGGCGAGTGGCGTCCCCGCGCCTCGACTTTCCTTGTTGGCGGCCATCTTATGATGAACCATTACGCGCTGACAAAGAACGCCCCCGACGATATGCACATCGTCGACAATTTTATGGTCAACCCCTATGTAGGACTGGATTTCAGCCGCCATACCTCCCTCGATTCGCTCGTGGTGAAAGCCGGTGCACTCGCCACCGTAGAGCGCAACCGCGCCAATGGCAGCGGATGGAAAACGCCCGTCGGCGGTTGGGCCGAACTGCTCGGCGAGTGGAAATGGCTCGGTCTGAAGAACTCATTCTATGCCGGCGGACGACTCATGCCCAGCTACGGCGAATTCGGAGCCTCGCTCTATCAGGGTGAACCCTACTATCAGTCGAAATTCTATAACCGCACGGACGTCTACGCCCATATCGTGCTTAACAAGTGGGTAGACCTCCAGGCTTCACTCGACTTCAACATCGCCCAGTCCAGTTTCATATTCTATCAGCGCCTCTCCGTCCGCGTTCTCCTCGACTGGACCAACCTCAAATTCAAAAAGTAGGAGGGATATTTTTTATATGTAAGCGGATGCCGGGGCATCTTTAGCTTTGGGAGAGGCGGAGGGCGGTGGCCCGGTCGAGGGAAAGCTGGGCCTGCAGAGCATCGAGGGAGGGGAATTTGCGCTCGTGGCGCATGTAGGCGATGAAGTTAAGGGCGAGTTGCGTGCCGTAAAGGTCGCCGTCGAAGCCGATGAGGTTGGCTTCGATAGTGGGGGTGGCCCCGTCGGGACAGATTGTGGGGCGTGCGCCGATATTAACCATCGCAGCATAGCGGCTTCCGTCGGTTGTCAGCGCCTCGGCGGCATAGACGCCACCGGGGGGAATGAGTTTCCGGCCAGATGCGGGGACGACATTAGCCGTGGGGAACCCGATTGTGCGGCCGATGGCCTGCCCGTGAGCTACCTTGCCCACCAGGCTGTAGCGGCGCCCGAGCAGGGCGTTGGCGCCCGGAATTTCGTGGTTTAGAATCAGACGGCGGATTTCCGAGGAACTTACGGTTTGCGAAGCTGTGGATGAGAACTCCGTGCCACGCTCGATTTCGATGTCGCATTTGCGGCCGATTTGCTGATATTCGGCGAAATCGGATGGCGCGTCGTAGCCGAAGCGGTTGTTGAAGCCAAGAAGCATGCGACTTACGTTCCAGCGGTCGCGGAGCATACGGAGGAAGCCTTCGGTGGAGGTGTTGCGCAGCGCCTCGTCGAAGGTAAGCATCTCCACCTCCACACCCTCGCGGGCCAGAAGCAGAAGTTTTTCGTCGGGGGAGCTGAGCAGCGCCGGTGCCTTTGCCGGGGCGATTATTTCCAACGGATGGTTGGCAAACGTAACGACAAGCGGCCTAAGCCCATAGTCGGCTGCTTCGCGCCGAAGATGCGCGAGCAGGTGGCGGTGTCCGGCGTGGACGCCGTCGAACATTCCAACCACGGCTATGGAGCCTGTATCTGATACCGTTGCCATTGGTGATTAAGGAGGTATGAGCTTTTTAAATCAGCTGAGTATGCGTATGAGCGTGAGGCCGTCGCGCACGGGGAGTATCACCTTTTCAAGCGTTGGATCGGCCGCCACGGCGTCGTTAAACTCGGCGATGCCGAGTGTCTGCGGGTCGTGGGAGGCGCTCAGATCTGTTATCTTACCGTCCCACAGGGTATTGTCTGCAAGTACGAATCCTCCCGGACGCACCAGGCGGCGCACTTTGCGGAACGTTCCGAGATACGTGCGCTTGTTGCCGTCGATGTAGGCTAAGTCATAGCCCGGGGTAATGTTGTCCGCGACTTCATCGAAGTCGCCGATAATCAGGTTGATGCGGTGGCCGAAAGGGGAGTGGCCGAACTGCCGCCGGATAAACGGCTCCATTTCGTCGTTGATCTCAACGGTGTCGACTGTCGCGCCCTCGGGGAGGCCCTCAGCGATGCACAGGGCGGAGTAACCGGCGTAGGTGCCCACTTCGAGCACACGTTGCGGAGCGACCATAGCGGTCAGCATCTTGAGCAGACGCCCCTGATAGCGGCCGGAACACATACGCGGGTAGAGCAGCCGCAGATTAACGTCGCGCTCCAGCCGGCACAGACTTTCGGGCTCGGCGTCGGAATGGTCGATTATATAGGATTCGAGCTCTTCTGTCATTGCATCAGACTGTTACGAAGCCCCTTCGAGCAGGGCCTCGATGCCGAGGCGGTAGGAGTCCATACCGAATCCGGCGATGGTGCCGCGGCAGGCCGGGGCGATGAGCGACTTGTGGCGTATTGGCTCCTGCCGTGCCGCCACGTTGGAGATATGCACTTCAACCACAGGCGTTTCAATCGAGCGGATGGCATCGGCCAGGGCGAGCGACGTGTGTGTATATGCGCCGGCATTGAACACGATACCTGCCAGACTGCTGTCGAAACCTGCCTCGTGGAGGCGGTCGATCAGGTCGCCCTCGTGGTTGCTCTGGTAGTAGTCGATCTCCACATGGGGATAGTCCACGGCAAGAGCCTTCAGATAGTCGTCCATGGAGATGCGGCCGTAGACATCCGGCTCGCGCACACCGAGCAGATTGAGGTTCGGCCCGTTGATAATGAGAATTTTGGCCATATAAGTAACATTAAAATAATTTCGACAGGTTACTTAGTGCGGGCTATTTGGTTTTTATTTCCACCTTCTGGGTAGGTGGCAGCGAATTATTGCGCTCATCCACGGCGTCGACCACCTCGTGGGCGAGATGGAGGAATTCATGGCCCATCACCGAGTCCTTCAGTGCGATGGGAGTGCCTGCGTCGCCGTCGTCGCATACGTCGACTACCAGCGGGATTTGGGCAAGAAGTTTCACGCCCAGTTCCTGAGCGAGTTTTACGCCGCCTTCACGTCCGAAAATATAGTAGCGTTCGTCGGGATGCTTTTCGGGTGTGAACCAGGCCATATTCTCGACAAGGCCGAGAATAGGCACGTTCACCTTCTCGCCGGTGAACATGGAAATTCCCTTGCGTGCGTCGGCCAGCGCAACCTGCTGAGGAGTGCTGACGATAACCACACCGCTAATTGCAAGCTGCTGCACGAGGGTGAGGTGGATGTCGCTCGTGCCTGGCGGCATGTCGATTACGAAGTAGTCTAGCTCGCCCCAGTCAGCGTCGGAGATAAGCTGGCGGAGAGCGTTGGAGGCCATCGAGCCGCGCCAGAGCACCGGGGAGTTCTTATCGACGAGGAAGCCGATGGAGAGAATCTTCACGCCATATTTCTCGATGGGGATTATGAGCTGGCGGCCGTCGACCTCATGGATGTAAAGTTCCTCATCCTCTACGCCGAACATCTTGGGGATTGACGGCCCGAAAATATCGGCGTCGAGCAGCCCGACGCGGTAGCCTTCGCGGGCGAGCGCCACGGCCAGATTGCTGGCCACGGTCGACTTGCCTACGCCACCTTTGCCGGAACTAACGCCGATTATGTTCTTCACCTGTTTCAGGGGCTTTTCAGCGGGCTGGGGCATTGCGGCGGTGGTCTTCACCGCGATATTGCCCTTGATGTCGACTTCGGGCGAGATATAGGTCTGGATGGCGGTCTCGGCGGCGCGCACAATCGATTTGATGAAGGGATCGGTCGGTTTCTCGAAGATGAGCGAGAAGCTCACCTTGTTGCCGTCGATACGGATGTCGTCCTCCACCATTCCGGCGTCGACAATATTCTTGCCGGAGGCGGGATAGCGCACGTTTTTAAGCGCGTCGAGTATGAGTTTGGGATATAGTTGCATAGTCGGTCAGTATAGTTGGTTGTGGGAGGTTCAGAAGCCCTGGAGGGTTCCTCGGGCGAAGCTGCGGTAGGTGTCGAAGGGGATTTCGTCCGTAGGCTCCTCAAGAGCCCCATCCATTGGAAGGGGGAAGGCTATATATTTGATAGTCAAACCGCGGTCGAGCCATTGTTGTTCATAGAAAGTACGGATCTGGAGAATATCGTCGGCCGCTCCGCTGTGGTATAGGTCGTCGGTTATCGTTTCGGGCACGATGCCGTTGAGCTCCGCCATCAGGCGCGTATAGGTGAAGAGAAACGGCGAGTCGGTTTTCAGCCTTATCATGCCGCCGGGAGCCATCACCTGCCGGTAGATGTTGAGGAATGTGGTGGAGGTCAGGCGCTTGCGCACCTTCTTCATCTGCGGGTCTGGGAAGGTAATCCAGATTTCGCTTACTTCGCCGGGGGCGAAAAAGTGGGGGAGCAGCTCGATGTTGGTGCGGAGGAATGCTGCGTTGGCGAGCTCCTCCTCGGTGGCGGCGCGTGCGCCGGTCCACATTCGTGCCCCCTTTATGTCGATACCGATGAAGTTCTTTTCCGGATACCGCCGGGCGAGCCCTACAGTGTATTCACCTTTGCCACAACCGAGTTCAAGCACGATGGGACCGCTGTTGCGGAAATACTCCTCGTTCCAGCGTCCGCGCAGCGGAAACCCCGATTCGCGGAGCACACCGAAAGGATACTGAAACACGCAGCTCATCTGCTCCATATCGGCGAACTTTTTCAGTTTGTTTTTCCCCATAGAAAAATATTACGGTTGATTTCTGCAAAGTTACATAAATCTCCGCTTTTTTGGTCTCCCCGACTCAACTAACTAAGCGCTTTTTGCAAGAAAAAGTGCACTGTCATTGAAATATAGGTGTCAGAGAGCCCAATTTGAATGGGGGTCAGAAGCGGGATTTTTCGGTGTTGCCGGCGCCGGTGCCACGATAGCGGTCGCGGGTGGTGTTGAAGCGGTACTGGAGGGTAAGCATTACAGATCTACCTGGCGAGAAATTTTTCTGGGCAATCTGCACGGCATCGCTATACATCCGGGCATCTTTTTGCGATGTGTTGAACAGGTCTTTTGCTTCGAGAGTAATGCTGAAGGCGTTGTGGAACAAACTTTTATAAATCTTGGTATTGACATACCAGGGAGTATTCGACAGCTTCATGTTGTTGTTCCATGAGTGAGTCATCAGTTGTGCGTCGAGATTAAGCCAGATGTCGAACGGGAGCTGAATCGCGTTTTGCCATTGGAACAGAAACCCCGGAGTATTCATCCTCATCGGCTTACCGTCGACCGGCAGGGTGAGCCATTGCTTCATCATGCCGATATTCACGCGAGGCTGCCATACACCGGCTTTGAACTGACCGCCTGCAAAGGCCTGGAGATAATGGCGGTGGTCAAGATTTGCGGTACGGATGAGGGTTGCCTCTCCATCAACTCCGTAAGGCTCTGTGATGTGATACACTCCGTCGTTGAAGTATGTATAGGACAACTGGGCGTAGAACTGGCGCCACTGCACCATATATTCCACGGTCTGCATTTTTGTAGATTTCAGATGCGGGTTGCCGGTTTCGTAGGTAAGCCGGTTGATATAGCTGACGGCTCCGTCGAGTTGTCCGTACCCGGGGCGAACAGTCTTGCCTGAATAGGTCAGACCCATGCGGACATTCCCTATCTGCGTGGCAATATTGAGAGAGGGGAACAGATTGTTGTATGTCTTGCTCTGGCCGTCGCGATGCTCGCCCATCTTATAGTAGTCGAATTTCACGTGCTCATAGCGGAGTCCGACGCCGATATTGAAACGACCGAACTGGCGCCCGAATTCCACAAATGCGGCGATGTTACTTTCATCAACCCGATTGTCGGCATCCGGCACTTCAGGAATGTTTGCGGTAAATAGATTCGTGGTGCGGGTATTTGTGTATTCCTCGCCGAACTTTAGCTGTCCCTTCCAAAGAGGATGACTGACAACTAATTTCTCGGCTAACATTCGGTTGCGGCCGGTGGATTCAGTGCTTACATTGCGGTCATCACCGGTTTCGCTTAGTTCGTCGCTCAATGAAATTTCACGGTTTTTATACCAGATATAATCCGCGTTGAAATCAATATTGAACTTTCCGACCGTGCCGTTATAGTATAGGTTGACATTATGGCGCGGCAGAGCCGTGGATCTGTTGTCGACATCGGAGTTGTAGCGGTCAAGCAACGAGCTGTTCAGCCAGACTTCGCTTGGAATGATCCCCAAGGTATGGTGGCGGTTCCAGCTGTTCTGATAAAATGCTCCGATGCTGTGCTTGTCGTTGAACATGAGGGAGAACCCGAGTTTGCCTGTCATGTCGTTGTAGTACTGCTTGCCTATTGTACGTAACGATTGATTGTATTCACCTGACGGTGTGGCAGTGGTCATGTCGTTTGAACGGTCGTCGCGGTTGTTGCCGTACCACCAGCCGTAATTGGCGAAGAGTTCAAGGCCTCGGCTACGGTATTTCAGGTCGATTGAGTTTCCGGTGCGGAAGTAGTGCTGAAAACCGTTGTCGCTGCGGAGGATACCGCTGAGGCCGTCGCCTTTTGGCGGTTTAGTGTGGATAATGACAACGGATTTCACATTGGCCGCGTAGGTGGCTCCGGGATCGGTTATTACCGAAACATTCTTTATGTCGTTGGAATTGAGCTGCTGGAGTTCCAGAAGGTCGTTGATCTTGCGGCCGTTGATGTATATTGCCGGCGCTCCTTTGCCGAAGACTTCAAGAGTGCCGTCGTTGTTTACTACCATCGGTACGCGTGTCAGCACATCGGTGGCCGTTCCTGCGATGGCGAGGGAGGTCCCTTCCACATCCGTTACGAGTGCGTTGCCTTTCATCGTCGTGGAGGGTCGGGTGGCGCGTACCACTACTTCTCCGAGCTTCAGTGAGGCCGGCGTGAGGTTGATTGTTCCCACATTGCCTGAAACGGGAACTGAAACTTCGGCGGTCTCATAACCTACAAAGGAACACTTTGCGGTGAGGTTTCCGGTTACGTCCGTTGTAATGGAAAACAGACCGGCGTGGTCGGTAACAGTGCCGGTGAGATAGGTTGAGTCGCGGTACACTATCACGTTGACATATCCGAGCGGAGCATCGTTTTCTCCAATTACCCTTCCGGAAATCTCACGGCTATAACCCGTAGCCACGGCCATAAATGCAATTAAGAGTGCAAGTATTTTCTTCATATATAACGTCAGTATTTATCTGTTTCTAAGTTCAATAAGTGCATCTATAAGGCTACCATCCATGTCGATACCTTTTTCTTTCATCGTGTCGGACACTTTTTGTTTGACATCACTAAGGATATGGGTATTCAGTTCCTCCCAGGAATAAATCTCGGAGCAGTCATCATTGGTGGTGACACGCACGTTATATTCTGTGTGGTTGCCGACTGAATCCGTGACATAGTAGATAATTACCGTCTGGAATTTGTCGCCATCGAGTTCATGGCTGTCAGACATGCCCACGTATTGAATCCCCGACACAGAGTCAAGACGGGCAACGGTAGCCTGTTCAAGATTCCTGTCCCGCAGATCTCCTTTGCGCGGGGAGCATGAGACGATGGCGACCGACGCCATCAGAAAGAGTAGCGGGAGAATGAAGCATTTCGTTTTCATTTTACATCAGGTTTGAATGTTTTTTTCTTTGATTGAAGACAAAGCGTCTTGCGACGATTACTGATGCAAAATTACGTCCAACGGGATTTTAACTCCCAATATAAAGGTCTTAATATGCAGGATGCAACCTGCTGAAAATCAGAGGTTGCATCTTGAAAAAGTCTTAATTAAGCGTTCGCCGGTCTTAGTGGGCTCTTAATCCGGATTGTGCGGGGAATGGCGGAAATGCGGCTATTACACGCTGTCGTATTCAATATAGACCGGTGCTCCGAAAGGCAATGTTCCCCATTCGCCCTGCTCCAGCAAAATTTCTTCGGGAAACTGTATGTATACAACCCGTTGTCAAGGCGGGATTTTACTTAATAATTAAATGACTGGCTTCTGAGAAAGGCTATTATATCTTCCTTTTCAGGCACTCCGAGCTTCTTTCTTATCGAAGATTTACGGACATAAATTGTGGCGGTGGTCTGCCCGGTTATCACGCTTATCTCCTTTGTCGAGAATCCGGCTACCATGAGAACGATTATCTGCTGCTCTTTCAGACTGAGCAGGTCGCCGTATTTACGGTGAAGCTTGCTGTAAAATCCGGAGTAGAGGCTGTCGATCATCCCGAATACCTTGTCCCAGTCCACCAGCCCGCCGTTGGTTTCGCCGTCGATGGCTGAGATTTTACGCAGCATCTCGCGATTCTGCTCGGTCGGTGTCTCCGCCACCATCCTGATAATTCCGAGATGCTTCAGCATTATGGCGCGTACGGCGGGGGAATCGCCTTGTCCGGTGGTTTGCGCCGGGGCGGATTTATATTCGTCAACCATTTTCTGCAACGCTTCGATGCGCTCCTCGTTGTCGCGTTCCCGCTGACGTCGCATTATGATTATCCAGACGCTGCCGCCAAGTATCAGAAGTGCCGCAAGACTTATGATAAGTATAAGGACCGTCTTGTGTTCGCTTTCGGCTTTCAGTGCCAACGCCCGGTTCTGCTGATGCAGCGCGCCGCGCTCGGTTTCCCACTGCGAGGCTTTCATGCGGTTGAACCGCTCGCTCTGACGGTTGTTCAGACCATTTATGTGCATCAGTTTTATACGCCCTGTATGCTTGAAATCGATCATTGCATGGAGCAGATTGCTGTAACTGCGGAAATATGCGTTGTCATCACCTCTCAGCCCGACGGCAAGACTGTCGGCGATTGCAAGATGGTGCGCCGCCCGGTTCACGTCGCCTCGGTTCAAGGCATTTATGGCGTATTGGAAATGAAGCATGTCGGCTGCTCCGTTGTCAGGACCGGCTTTGTGGAATATCTCGCTGACAAGTCTGTCGCTTTCTTCATACCGTCCGGCTTCGGTAAGAAGCTGTGTCTGCTCAACCATAAACTGGAACTGCTTGTTGCCCCAGTAGTGGCAGCGGGCATAGTCGATAAGTTCGTCAAGAACATATAGCGCCGAGTCGTTTTCTCCCGCGTACTCATATCCGGCCAGAAGCATATATTTAGCCTCCATCTTTCTCAGTGTGTCGGTTTCGAGTTTATGAAGTCTTTGGGACAATGGTATGATTTGACGACCCTGATACTCGGATGCACCGAGCAAAACGCGGATTCTCAATATCTCAGCCATCAAAGAATCGGGCACGTCCGGCAGTCTCGTAAGGGAATCAAGTATTGCAATAGACGCCCGAGTGTCGCCGACCCAGAATTTGTAAAATGCAAGTGCCGTACCGCTCCGCATGTCGTTCACAATATCCTTTCCACGATAGTAATTATGGGCCTTGTAAATCAGGGAGTCGCCTACCATCGAACGGTTGGCTTTCATGTGGCCGAACGCCTTGAGGTAATGGAATTTTGCTTTCAGGGAGTCCGTTTTCAGGTCGGAGGGGTCAATCGCCTCCAGAATAGCCAGTGCGCTGTCCGCGTTGCTTTCCATAAGGTGCTCTGCAAGACTGATTTCCTTGTCAGGACCTGATGCCGGTTTCGAGCATGAAGCAAGCGCAACAATGGCAGATAAAAGATATATTATTTTTCTCATTTGAACTCTGATAGAACGAAAAACAAAGGTAGATAAAAATCTGTAAAACGGAAGAGATCGGGAGTATAAAAGGGAAATAGGGCGGGGAGGAATTTCGGGGAAAGTTTTGTAAATTTGCGGGAAATAAATGAGAAGGAATATGTATTACGTGAGGAAGCGACTGGAGATTTCGGCGTCGCATAGGCTGGAGCTGTCGTATGAAAGCAAGTGCGCGGCGCTGCATGGCCACAACTGGATTATTACGGTGTTCTGCCGGGCTGAGGAGCTCGACGGGAACGGTATGGTAGCCGATTTTACACACATTAAGCGGGCTATAGCCGACCGGCTCGACCACGCGTGCCTCAACGACGTTCTGCCTTTCAACCCGACGGCCGAGAACATTGCCCGCTGGGTGGTGGACCAGACACCGGGTTGCTATAAGTGCACGGTGCAGGAAAGCGAGGGGAATGTGGCGGCGTATGTGGCGCCTGGCGCGGAGGGGGCACCGTTCTGATAAAAAAATGAGATGAAGGTTAACGAGATTTTTTATTCGCTGCAGGGGGAGGGGAGGTTTACGGGCCGTCCGGCGGTGTTTCTGCGACTGTCGGGATGCAATCAGCGCTGCCCGTTCTGCGATACGCGCCACGAGACCTTTGCCGAGATGACCGAGGAGGAAATTGTGGGTGAGATGGCGGCGTTTCCTGCGAGGCACGCCGTGGTAACCGGTGGGGAACCGGGGCTTCAGCTTACGGCATCGCTTGTGGAGGCTCTTCACGCCGAGGGTTTTTACGTGCAGGTGGAAACCAATGGGTCTCGGATTCTGCCCGATTCGGTTGACTGGATAACCTGCTCTCCGAAGGAGGCGGAGGTTGTGCTCGGACGCATCGACGAGTTGAAGGTCGTGATGGATAGAGCTACAGACATGAGCCGCTACGACCGACTCCGTGCAATAGCCGGAGAGCTACGTGTGCAGCCCTGCCATGAAGCTGACGCAGAGGCTACTCGGCGCAACACAGAGGCTGCCATAGCTTTCGCGCTTGCCCATCCGGAGTGGGGTCTGTCGCTCCAGACGCATCTGATGCTCGATATACGCTGAAAGCTTAAAACTTACCTCATAAACCTATAGATACCGGTCGTCGACGGGCTGAAGCCGCTCGTCGAGGGTGAACACACGCGGTGAGCCGGTGGGAATCTCCTCTTTTAGGATTTCGTCGGGTGTGAGTTTCTTGAGCATCATCACCAGTGCCCGCAGGGAGTTGCCGTGGGCGGCTACTAGAACCGACCCGTAAAGCCGGATTGCCGGGGCGATAAGTTCCTCCCAGCATGGGCGCACGCGTCCGATGGTAGTCTGCAGCGATTCTGTCAGCGGGAGTTCATCGTCTGTGAGTGCCGCGTAGCGCGGATCATTGCCTGGGAACCGGGGATCCTCTGGAGTAAGCGCCGGTGGCGCCACATCGTAGCTGCGACGCCAGATGTGCACCTGCTCGTCGCCGAATTTCGCAGCGGTATCGGCTTTGTTGAGACCCTGGAGTGCTCCGTAGTGTCGCTCGTTGAGGTGCCAGTCCTTTACCACGGGGAGCCATACGCGGTCCATTGCGTCGAGCGCAATCTGCAGCGTATGGATGGCCCGTTTCTGAAACGAAGTGAAGCAATATCGCGGCTCGAGGCCTGCGGCTGCGATTTTCCGTCCGGCCTCGCCGGCCTCGTCGCGCCCTTTTTCGGTGAGGTCGATATCAGTCCAGCCCGTGAAGCGGTTTTCGAGATTCCACTGGCTCTGGCCGTGGCGCAGAAGAATAAGATGATACATAATCGACAAAGAGTTTTCATGAGAAACGCTTTGCCGGAGGGTGATGTTCAGGCCGGGGAGATAAGCTGCACCGGTGGATTCGGCGGTACGGTCACGGAATTACCGAAGGTTATGGTAGGTTGCAGGAGAATGGCCGACTGGGCGATTTCCTTGCCGAGAATCGAATCCATGAGCATCTTTACGGCCACGATGCCGAGATAGTCGATTGGCTGACACACGCGGGTGACGGGTGGGTTGAGGTAGTCGAGGAACACGTTGTTGTCGAACGATACAATCGACATGTCCTGCGGCACCGAAAGGTTCTGCTCCTGCACGGCCTTGATTGAGCCGAGCAGAATGGTGGAGGAAAGCGCGAAGATAGCCGAGATGGGATTGCCGCTCATAAGAGCGAGTTTGGTCTCGATATAGCCGTTTTGGGTGGAGAAGTCGTTGCCGCGTACGTTGATATTCTCCTGCAGACCGGCTTTTGTCATGGCGTCGCAGTAGCCCTCCACGCGCTTGCGCGATGTGATCGAGAAGGGGGAGCCCTGGATGCAGAGAATATTGCGGTGGCCGTTGGCGATAAGCAGGTTGGTGGCCTCGAAGGCTCCCGCATAGTTGTCGGTTGCCACATAGGGGAGCTGGGAGTCGCCCTGCTCCTCGTAGTAACGGTCGATCAGCACCACCGGAATCTGTTCGGCTACCTGGAGAATGCGCTGGGGTGTGTCGGAGCATGGGGCCATGATGATGCCGTCGACGTTGCGGGCCATCAGCGTATCGAGCGCGCGGTCTTCGTCGAGCGGATTCTCGCATGTGTCGATTACCATTACGGGATAAGTGAATTTGTTGGCCTCCTGGATTATGATGCTCGCGATATTGGCGAAAAACGGGTTTTCGATACGCGGAATCAGCAGTGCGATGGTATGGGTAGAAGAGCTGCGCAAACTTTGCGCAACGTGATTGGGATGGTAATTTAGTTTCTTAATGGCATTATACACAACGACTTGCGAGGCTTTTGAGATGCGGTATTCGTCGGATTTGCCGTTGAGAACTCGCGATATGGTAGTGATGGAGAGTCCGGTGAGGCGTGCTACATCGGCCAATGTGCTCTTTTTCATTGCTGGAAACGGCTGAGATTTGGTTAAATAGCTTCGAAATATGTAGCGGGATTGGCGAATTTTGTCGTGTTTTGCGCAGATATGCGACAAAAAATCCCCGTATAGTCTAAGCTTTTTGCAAAGATAAATAAATTTTTCGTAAAAAAAATATTGAAAAATATTTTGAGATGCCAAATACTCTACATATATTTGCGCAAACGTTTGAGCACACATGCTCCGATGTCGTACACACGGCCCACAGAGGGTATCGCAGAACTGGAACATAAAAACATCAACCAATATATACCTTAAATTACCATGAACTCCAAACCGAAGAGAATCGTCGTGGTCGGCAGCAGCAATACCGACATGGTGATCCGCACAAATCGTATGCCGCGGCCGGGCGAAACCGTGCTTGGCGGCAATTTCATGATGAATCAAGGAGGAAAGGGAGCCAATCAGGCGGTTGCCGCCGCAAAACTCGGAGGCGAAACGATCTTCGTGGCGAAAGTGGGCGACGATATTTTCGGACGCCAGACCGTTGAGCTCCTGAGCAAGGTCGGAATCGACACCACATATGTCGGTGTGTCGGCCAACTGTCCTTCCGGCGTAGCTCTTATCAACGTCGACGCCTCCGGCGAAAACTCCATCGCCGTGGCTTCGGGGGCCAATGCTGACCTTCTCCCCGCCGACATCGACGCCGCCGAGGAAGCCATAGCGTCGGCCTCGCTCATTATCATGCAGCTTGAAACGCCTGTAGAGACCGTGGCCCATGCGGCCCGCATAGCCAGGAAGCACGGCGTGAAGGTGATACTCAATCCGGCCCCTGCGCCGCGCGAGCCGCTGCCTGCATCGCTTCTGGCCGATGTGGACATCATCATTCCCAACAAGACCGAGGCAGAGCTGATTTCGGGCGTCGAAATCACCGACAGCGACTCGGAGCTTCGTGCAATCAACGCCATCCATGCCATGGGCGTGCCCACGGTTATATTTACCCTCGGAAGTAAAGGTGCACTGATATGCGAGAACGGCGACTGCGAGCTTATCCCCTCGTTCAAGGTAGCGCCTGTGGACACTACCGCTGCCGGCGATACTTTCTGCGGCGCTCTCTGCGTGGCTCTTTCAGAGGATATGCCCATGCGCCGTGCAATCGAGTTCGCCAACAAGGCAGCATCCATCACGGTGACCCGCATGGGAGCCCAGCAATCCATCCCCACCCGCGACGAGGTGGACTTTTAAGAGAATCCTTTTCCCCAAAAATCAACATTCTAATACCATTAATTGATGAAACCAACTGCAATCAGATTTGCAATGGCCTGCTGCATTTTCGCACTCGCCATACTCATAGCCCCCGCAGCCATCGCCCAGAATATGGTTAGCGGTACGGTTGTGGACGGGCAGAACGAGCCTGTGATCGGCGCGAGCGTGATGGTGAAAGGCACCACCTCGGGCGTGGCAACCGGCATCGACGGTGATTTCTCCATCGCCGCAAAGCCCTCCGACGTACTGAAGGTATCGGCTGTAGGATATAAGACGGCCGAGGTGAAGGTGGAAGGCACCGCTCCCATCCGCATAACGCTTGAGGAGAGCTCCGAAGTGCTCGACGAAGTGGTCGTAATCGGCTACGGCACTTCCACCAAGAAAGAACTTACAGGCTCTGTGGCCAGCATGAAGAAGGAGGAACTGAATCCGGGAACATTCCCCAACGCCATGGGCATGCTCCAGGGCAAGGTGGCCGGCCTTCAGATTGTGAACCCATCGGGCGCCGATCCTACGGCCAAGTATGAGATACTTCTGCGCGGCACTAACACTCTTGCCGCCGGCCAGGGCCCGCTCGTGATTATCGACGGCGTGGCCGGAGCAGACATCCGCAACATCAACCCGCAGGATATCGAGAGCATTGACGTGCTGAAGGACGGCTCGGCAGCCGCCATCTATGGTACGCGCGGCACCAACGGCGTAATCATCGTAACAACCCGCCGTGCCCGCGAAGGCCGCGCCGAGGTGACCTACGAAGGCCAGTTCACCGTAGGCAAGGTTACGCGCCGCGCAGTTCCGCTGACGGCAAGCGAATTCAATTATGTAATCGACACCTACCGCCCCGAACTCTCAGGCTCCAAGTATGGCGCCGATACCGATTGGTTCGACGAAATCACCCGTACCCCCATCAGCCACAAGCACACACTCTCGCTTAGCGGAGGCACCGAGAAATTCTCGCACTTTACCTCGCTCAACTACGAGAAGGCCGAGGGCGTTCAGCGCGGCAACGACTTCGAAAAGATTGCCGGACGCACCAACATCCGCCAGATCCTGCTCGAGGGATGGGTCGACGTCGATGTGAACCTCTTCATCACGCACCGCAAATACAATCCCTCGAACACTTCCGCATTCCAGCAAGCGTTCATTCATAATCCCACGGAGCCGGTCTACGACCCCTCCAACTCCACATCGGGAGGCTACTACCGCATCGAGGCTATGGAATACTACAATCCCGTGGCCATGATCAACGAGCGCACCAGCACTACCGTTAACGACAACTTCGGCGGTAATGCCCGCGTTACCCTCAACATCAAGCCAATCAAAGGGTTGAAATGGGACGCTTTCCTGGCTCTCTCGCGTGAGTCCAACGAGTCGAAGACCTATAGCACGCATTTTTATCCCAGCATAATCGGCACCGACGGTTCGGCTGAAATCAGCAACTACAAGAACAACGACACCCAGTTCGAGACAACCCTCAACTATATCCGTTCATTCGGGCCCCATTCGCTTCAGGCTCTCCTTGGCTACACCTATCAGAAAGGTACTGAAAATTCGGCCGGCATGAGCAACGTGGGCTTCGACTTCGACGACACCGAGACCAACGACATCGGCTCCGGCACCGGACTGCTCAACGGCAAGGCCGGCCTGAGTTCCTACAAGGAGTCGCATACCTATATCGGCTTCTTCGGCCGCGTGCTCTATAACTACGACCAGCGCTACCTGGCATCCGTATCGCTACGCCGTGACGGATCCTCGCGCTTCGGCAAAAACAACAAGTGGGGATGGTTCCCAGCCGTATCGCTCGGCTGGCGCATCAGCCGCGAGGCCTTCCTGCGCGATGTGGAATGGCTTAACGAACTGAAAATCCGCGGCGGCTACGGTGTGACCGGCAACCAGGACTTCTCCAACTATAAGTCGCTCATACTGATGACTACTGCCGGCAAGTTCTGGTACAACGGCGAGTGGATCAACACCTATCAGCCTGCATCCAACCCCAACCCCGACCTGCAGTGGGAAAAGAAGAAAGAATTCAACATCGGCCTTGACGCCCAGCTCTTCAACAGCCGCCTGAACGTTACGTTCGACTACTACCACCGCACAACCGACAATCTGCTCTACAACTACACTGTGCCTACTCCTCCCTACATCTTCAATACGCTGTTTACCAACGTGGGCAAGGTGACCAACCAGGGCGTGGAACTGACGATTTCGGCAATCCCCGTGAAGACCAAGGACTTTACCTGGAGCACCACATATCTGATCGCACATAACACCAACAAACTCGACAAATTCACCAACGAGGAATTCACAAACGGTACCTATAAGGTTGGATGGTCGGCTCCCGGCAAATGCTACACCCAGCGCCTGATTGAGGGCGAATCGCTCGGCACATTCTACGGTCCGATCTTCCTCGGAACCGATACCGACGGCAAGGACGTGCTCCTTGGCCAGAACGACGACGGCACCGTGCCCGAAGAAAAATGGGAGAAACTCGGATGCGCCTATCCGAAGGTGACAATGAGCTGGAGCAACACATTCCTCTGGCGCAAATGGGACCTGAGCTTCTCGCTGCGCGCATCGCTCGGCGGCAAGGTGCTCAACGATATGGCAATGCGCTACGCCAACCTCGACCGTCTCGGCCTGAACAACATCTCCTCCGACTTCCTCGACGACCAGGGCCATACCGAGCTCGGCACGAAATATTCCTCCAAATATGTGGAGGATGGCTCCTTCCTGAAGATGGACAACCTTACACTGGGCTATACCTTCACGTTCCCCTCGAAGTTCATCCAGACCCTTCGCCTGAACTTCACGGCCCAGAACGTATTCACCATCACCAAGTACAAGGGCATCGACCCCGAAGTCGGCATCACCGGCCTCGAACCCGGACTTGAGGGACTTACCTACTATCCCCGCACCACCGAGTTCACTTTCGGCGTCACCGCAAAATTCTAAAAGAGTGTAAATCTCCATAAAAGAAATCACGCAATGAAAAGCATCATCAAATACATCGCCCTGGGCATGGCCGGCCTCGCCGCATCAAGCGCCTGCACCGACCTCGACGAAGAGGTATACAGCCAGATTCCGATGGACAACTTTTTCAAAAACGAAAAAGAACTTGTGGCCAACGCCGGACGCGCCTACACCAAGATGCAGGGCTACAACGCCGAGCAGAGCCTCTGGACACTGCTTCTTCAAGCCTCCGACGAGTGTGCCGTGCCGGCTACCAATACCGGCAGCTGGTATAGCGGCGGCCGCTACCAGGAAGTGCAGAACAATATCATTCCCCCGTCGAACCGCCTGCTGAAAAAAGGGTGGGACTGGATTTTCAACGGCATAGCCGCCTGCAACGAAATCATCTACGAGACTGAAATCTCTGAAGTGGAATTCGAGGGTAAGGACAAGATTCTGGCCGAAATGAAGACCCTCCGCGCTTTCTTCTATTACGAGGCAATGGCCAACTGGGGCAACATACCCTTCACCATCAACTATACCGATACGGGCTATCCCGAGCAGAAAGACCGCCGGTTTGTGTTCGATTTCCTGGTCAAGGAACTCTCGCCCGAGTTGATTTCCAAACTCGACCGACATCCCGCATCGACCAACTACGGGCGCGCCAATCAGGCCACAGCCTACTGCATTCTCGCCAAGATGTATCTCAACGCCGAGAAGTGGTTCGGTACACCTATGTATCGCGAGGCCGAACAGGCCGCCAAAAATGTGATGGATATCGGCGATTATCAGATTGAGGACACCTACGGCATCAACTTCGCCGTCAACAACGAGCCCTCACGCGAAAATATCTTCGTGATAGTCTACGACCACGTGGCCATCCCCTCGGGCAGCCGTTCGTTCTACCTCTATACGCTCACGCTCGAGCCGGAATCGTGCCCCACGTTCAACATCACCGCTTCGCCCTGGTCGGGTTTCATCTGCCAACCCGACTTCTTCCAGAGCTATGATGCCGCCGATGCGCGCCGCGATCTTACGTGGCTCTACGGCCCGCAGGTCGATGTTAAGGGAAATCCCATCATGGTCGACGGTCGGCAGATGAGCTACAATCCGGTGTTCGACGAGATTCATTACTACAACGTGAACGGCGGTCGCCAGAAATTCGACGGCGCACGCATCTGCAAATGGCCGTATCAGACCGACGGCATGCTCACTTCGGGCGAGACCTGCATGGACAACGATTTTGCCATTTTCCGCTATGCCGACGTAGTGCTGATGTATGTGGAGGCGCTTGTACGCCAGGGGCGTACTGCCGATGCAGTCAACCTCCCCGAGTTCCAGAAAATCCGCACCCGCGTGGGGCTGCAGCCCTACACGGTGGGACAGCTCACTCTCGACGAACTTTATGCCGAACGCGGCCGCGAACTTGCATGGGAAGGATGGCGCCACGAGGATATGATCCGTTTCGGCAAATACCTCAAACAGTACTGGGCACATCCCGCTCAGGAAGGCGACACCTTCCGCGAACTTTTCCCGATTCCTACCGAAATTCTCAACGCCAACCCCAAACTCCATCAGAATCCCGATTACAATTGATGTCGTTGCGGGTCGGATTTAAAGCAATACACGTTTCATGATGACCGCTCATTCTCCTCTTCTCTCCATTTTTTCAACACCTTATTCAGAAACTGACAGCAAATAAACTCCTCTCCCCAAATTAATTCCATGAAAACCATAATCAATTGTCTGGTAGCTGCCTCGCTGGCTGTAGGCTGTAGCGCAGACGCTGTGGGCGCCGAAAAAATAAAAGCCGACGTGCTCCGCGACAAAATCGCCGGAGCCTGGATCGGTCAGATGGTAGGCAATATCTACGGTCTTCCGTTTGAAAACAAATTCGTCGACGAGCCGGCACCAGAGTCGCGTTTCCCCTTCGGGTACACCAAGAATATTGACAAACTCGAGAAATACGACGGAGCTTTTTCCGACGACGATACCGACGTGGAATACATCTACCTGACGTTGATGGAGAAATACGGCATCGAACCTACCTACGCTCAGATGCGCGACGGGTGGATGTATCATATCCGCGACCGCGTGTGGCTTGCCAACCGCGCCGCCCTGGGGCTCATGCACCTGGGCTATACGCCTCCCTTCACAGGCTCGGAAAAGCTGAATCCCCATTGGTATCAGATCGATCCACAGCTTATCAACGAAATCTGGGCCTATACAGCCCCGGGAATGCCGGCCTACGCCGTAGGCAAGAGCGACTGGGCGGCCCGTATCACAAGCGATTCCTGGGCCGCAGCTCCCACGGCTCTCTACGGCGCCATGTATGCCGAGGCATTTTTCGAGAACAATCTGACCAAACTGATCGAGAAAGGGTTGAAATATCTGCCGGCCGACGACCGCTACGCCATGGGCGTGCGAGAATGTATCGAGCTTCACAAGCAGTATCCCGACGACTGGGTGAAGGCGCGCCAGATTATCGCCGACGAATTCTATGTGAACGAAGACCCGATGACCAAGACAATTTGGAACGCCGACCTTAACGGCCTGATGGGTATTCTGGCTATGCTCTACGGCAACGGCGACTTTCAGCGTACGCTCGACCTCAGCTGCGCCATGGGCTTCGACTGCGACAACCAGGCTGCTACAATTTCCGGTCTGATGGGTATAATTCTCGGTGCATCGAAACTTCCGACCGACCTCACGATGCCCGTGAAGGGGTGGACTAAACCCTTCAACGACCGCTACATCAACATCACGCGCTACGACATGCCCGACGCCTCGATTCAGGACATCATCGACCGTACATACCGTCAGGCCATCAACGTGATTACCGCCAATGGCGGAAAGGTGAAAGGCAACGAGGTGTATATCAATCCGAAGGCCACGTTCAATCCGCCGCTGGAATTCTGTATCGGCCCGATGCCCGACCTCACCGTTGGCATGCCTGCCGACTACGATTTCGCCTGCACGGCCAACCGTGGCTACAAATGGACCATGACCGGAGGTGCACTTCCCGCCGGACTGACCTTCAACAATGGTCGTCTGGAAGGTACTCCTCAGACAGCCGGCAAATACGACATCACCCTGGCGCTTGCGGGCAACGGCAAAGAGCTGACGAAGGATTTCCAGATTCTCGTGAAACCCGAGAACCTGGCCATGCAGGCCGATACCATCTATGCCAACGTCCGCACGCTCAATGAGACTGTGCTCGACTCCTGCTGGATTACCTTCGGCAAGCCGATGTATGCCAAGAGCGTCGACGTGATCCGCGATGGCGTGAAGAAGGGGGCCGGCTCGGTATTCTATACTCTGGCCGAGAAGTCCAATCGCCCGAAAATCGACTATTTCGGCTACGGATGGGCCGATCCCCGCACCGTCGACATGATTGAACTTAATACAGGCTGCCTCGAAGAGTTCGGCGGCTGGTTCACCGACCTCAGCATTCAGTATCTCGACGAGAAAGGGCGCTGGCGCGATGTGGGTCTATACACTTCGAATCCCGCCCTTCCGGAAACCGACATTGTGTTCTTCCAGCCTCATTTCGCCCAGTTTATTCTTGAGTTCGCTCCGGTTACTACCCGCGGCATCCGTGTGCTGGTCGACACCAAAACCCAGCCTCACTGGCATAAGTATACCAAAAACGTTTCCAATTTCACCTCGATAACCGAACTCGGAGTCTATAACCTTTCTAAAGACGGCAAATAAATGAAGCGTATCGCAATAATTTTCTCTATTGCCCTTGCGGTATCCGCGGCGTCGGCCGCACAGCCGCGCAGTGTAGAGATGTCGAAGGCCGAACTGCTCGACAAGATAAAGGGCGGATGGGCCGCACAGACCATAGGCGTTGTGTTCGGAGCTCCGGTGGAATTCAAGTTCACCGGCTCATACACCCAGGACTATCAGCCTATACCCTGGTCGGAGCACTATGTGAAATACTGGTGGGAACAGAAGCCCGGCCTCTTCGACGACATCTACAACGACTGCACTTTCGTGGAGACCTTCGAGCGTCTCGGACTCGACTGCTCGCAGGAGGAGCTTGCCAAGGCCTTCGCTTTCGCCGACTACCATCTGGCCCACGCCAACCAGGCCGGCCGCTACAACATCCGCAACGGCATCATGCCCCCCGAGTCGGGCAACTGGCTCAACAACCCCCACGCCGACGACCTTGATTTCCAGATCGAGGCCGACTTTATCGGACTGATGGCCCCCGCAATGGTGCCCGAGGCCTTGCGTATCGCCGACAAGGTGGGCCACATAATGAACTCGGGCGACGGATTCTACGGCGGTGCCTTCGTGGCAGGCCTTTACAGCAGTGCCTTCTATCTCGACAATCCGCGCGATATAGTTGAGACCGCTCTCGCTCCGATTCCGCAGGAGAGCACTTTCTACCGCTGCATCCGCGACGTGCTCGACTTCCATCGCCTCAATCCCGACGACTGGAAAGCCTGCTGGGAATACCTGCAGCGCCACTGGAATGTGGACGTAGGTTGCCCGAAGGGCGTTTTCCTAAGTTTCAATATCGACGCCAAACTCAATTCGGCGTTCGTTGCTCTCGCAATGCTCTACGGCAACGGCGACTTCACCGACACGCTCGATATAGCTGCCCGTTGCGGCCAGGACGCTGACTGTAACCCCGCCACCGCCGGCGGTGTGCTCGGTGTGATGAAAGGCTACAGCGGTATCCCCGCTTTCTGGCTTGATCCGCTCAAGGAGGTGGAGAACCTCAACTTTGAGGGCACCGACATATCGCTTGCAAGCTCATATCAGATGAGCTACAACCAGGCCCTTAAACTTATCGAGAAAAACGGAGGCCGAGTGGGGGCCGACAAGGTGATGATTCCAATCGAGAAAGCTTCCGTACTTCCGCTGGAACAGAACTTCACCAACACCTACCCGCTGTTTCGCGAACGCAAGGACTGCTTCCTCGACAAGGAGTATGAATTCTCGTTCGACGGCAACGGCTTTGTGATCTGGGGCAACATCTGCTCTCTGCGCCATATCAACAAGGACTACATAAACCGCGTTTCCATCCGCCATATCGGTTCGGAGGTGTTCGGTCTCGCCGAACCCGACGACCCCTATGTGGCCGATGTGCAGGTGTGGATCGACGGCAAGCTTGACCAGACGGTGAAGATGCCGATGCGCAACACCGACCGCCGCGTGGAGCCGGCCTGGAAGTATCTTCTCCCCGAGGGACCGCACACCGTTCGCCTCGTATGGACCAATCCGAACAAAAACTACACGATCCGTATCAACGACATCATGTATTACTCGGAGAAACCTAACAACAACCGCTTTTATTCCAATCTGAAATGAACAGTATACTGAAATACACGGCTATGGCGCTCGTAGGAGCCACCGCTCTCGCCGGATGCAAGGATGCCGGCAAAGGGTCGGCCTCCATCCCCTACGGCACGACGGTAACCATCGATAAAGCCACACTCCTCGACAAGATAAAGGGCGGCTGGGCCGCGCAGACCATCGGATGTACCTACGGCGGTCCGACCGAGTTCAAATACAAGGGCGGCATGATCAACGACAGCATACCCATTATATGGTATGACGACTACTGCAAGGATATCTTCGCCGAGGACCCGGGCCTGTACGACGACGTCTACATGGATCTTACCTTTATGGAGGTCATGGCGCGCGAGGGGATTGACGCTCCCGCTTCAAGCTTCGCCGATGCTTTCGCCAATGCCGACTACAAACTCTGGCACGCCAATCAGGCCGCCCGCTACAATATTCTCAACGGCGTGATGCCGCCCGCTTCGGGCCACTGGAAGAATAATCCCCACGCCGACGATATCGATTTCCAGATCGAGGCTGATTTCATCGGCATGATATGTCCGGGCATGCCCAACGTGTCGAGTGCTTTCGCCGACCGTATCGGCCATATCATGAACTATGGCGACGGCTTCTACGGCGGTGTCTACGTGGCAGCGCTCTATACGCTCGCATATGTGTGCGACGATATTCCCACCGTTGTGGAGCAGGCGTTGCAGACCATCCCTGCCGAGGCAAATTTCCGCCGCTGCATCGAGGATGTAATCTCCTTCTGGCGCAGGAATCCCTCCGACTGGAAACAGTGCTGGCTGGCTATCGACCAGAAATATACCGCTGAGAAGGGTTGTCCCGAAGGCGTCTGGAACGGATTCGACATCGACGCCACAATCAATGCCGCCTATTGTGTAATCGGGCTGCTCTATGGCGAGGGCGATTTCTTCCGCACCCTCGACATTTCCACTCGCTGCGGCCAGGACAGCGACTGCAACCCCGCCACCGCAGGAGGTATTCTCGGCGTGATGATGGGATATGAGGCCCTCCCCGCCAAATGGAAACCCGCTGTGGAGCGTTGCGAGAATATCGATTTCCCGTATACCTCGATCTCGCTTGCCACAAGCTATGACATTACTCTCGACCTTCTTGAAAAGGTCGTGGTGGCCAATGGCGGTAACGTTACCGACGATGCAGTGTCCTTCAGTATCGAGCGCCCGGTGGCTGTGGCCCTGGAGCAGTCGTTCGAGGGAATCAAGCCGGTGGAGCGCCGTGTGGTAAAACTCGATCTCGACCCGGAATATACCTGGGATTTCAACGGCTCGGGCATCGTGCTCCAGGGGCTTGTGCGCCGCGACGACAAATCCGCTCCCGACGACTATGTGGCCCGGCTCGAGGCTTCGGTCGACGGCAAGGTGGTCGACACGTTCGCAATGCCTCTCGACTACATAACCCGCAAATACGATATTTTCCACACCTATGATCTGAGCGACGGGCCCCATAAGTTGACCGTACGCTGGCTCAACCCCACACGCGGCTATGCCGTGCAGTGCAAGGATATTGTGGTGTATGGATCCGAATGAAGATAAGTCCAATCATTCAAACCTATATATAAATAGTTGCATTGCAACATCCTTTTCAGTTTTTCCATTTCCTATCGAGGCCGCCCGTCGGTGTTGAGAAGTTATTTGCTCTGTTGTTGACTCCAAGCGCACGCAGGGCGGCCTCTTTCAGATTCTCAATCACCAATATACTGAAACAAATTCACACCGGTCATCAATATGAAACGTCTGAAAATTATTTTCATCTGCTCTTTTCTGGCTTTGGGCGCCGCACTGACTTCCTGTGGGGGCGACGACGACCCGACACCTGCCCCGACGCCCACCCCCACACCCTCGCCGGGCGGTCGCGTAATCTATACCACGCGCTGGAATCCCGGGCAGACCATGCAGAGCGCCAAGCTCGGCTGCCAGGTGAGCTACAGTGTGCTTGTGCCGCAGGAATATCTTAGCGGCAGCGGCGCTACATTTCCCGTTGTCTATCTGCTGCATGGCTATGGCGATACTCCCGAGGCATGGGGTCCCGGTCATTTCGACATACCGAATGTCGACGCCCAGGCACGCACGGCCGGTCAGACCGGTCCGGTTATCTACGTGATTCCACAGGGATGGAATTCCTACTATGTAAACCGCTACGACGGCGGATTCAATTATATGGACATGCTGGTGGATGAGCTCGTTCCGATGATTGACCGGATGCTTCCCACTCGTCCTTCGGCACGCTACCGCGCGGTTGCAGGCTATTCGATGGGCGGTTTCGGGGCACTGGCCATGGCCGGCAAGAACGCCTCGGTGTTCGGCACCTGCATCTCGCTTTCCCCCTCGATGAATACCGACGCGCAATATCGCACCCTCGGCGGCTGGGACAGCCAGTGGGGCGACATTTTCGGCGGTCGGGGCACCACCGGAGACGCACGACTTACGCCTCACTATCTCAGTCTCTGCCCGCTGCATTTCTTCGCCGACAATCTGCCTTCGGCCTTTGCATCGCAAAAGTGGTATGTAGACTGCGGCGACGACGAGGAGCGCCTTTATGCGGGCAGCGGCGAACTCCACTGCCTGCTGCGCGACAAGGGAATCGACCACGAATTCCGCGTGCGCAACGGCGCACACACCACCTCCTACTGGCGCGAAGGTCTGCGTGAAGGCCTTGCGGTTTTCAAGGCGGCATGCGACGGCGCATCTTATCCCGAAATAACTCCGGTTAATCCTGCCGGGGGCGCAACTCCGGAATTTATCAATGTGTCCGACACTCCCTGCCAGATTAGTCTTTTCAAGGGCAACGGCCTGAAATCAAACTCGAATACTCATATCGTATATGTTGAAATCGGCGAAAGTGTGCCGGCTCCCGATGCTGCCGGGGTAGCGTCGCTGCTGGCTCAGTCGCTTCAGATAAAAAATGCTGCCGTTGCGGTAGTGAATTCGGCAGATGCCGCCGCGGTCGGCGCCGACGCTGTTTTCTCCGCCGTGGAGGGGGTGCTTGGAGTCTCTGTTGCCGACGCAAACCGCCATCTGATGGGTTTGGGCGACAATCTTCGGATAGTCGGTCCGCTTGCCGTCTCCAGGCGTCCGTTTGCAGGGGTATATCTGTATGACTCAAATCTAGCGGCCGCTTCCGGCGACACGTTTGGCGCTACGCAGTATGTTCTTGATATATCGGATATGGGGGCCAACCACCGGGCTATGTTCAATCTATTCTGCGCGCTTCGCGATGCGGATGCAAAGGTTGAATACCGCGTTCGCAATGGTATTGTGTCTTCCGATTGTACATCCCACGGCATTTCGGCTCTCGGTCAGTTCATCTTCAACACATTGCCCATCAGATAAGATATGAGGATATTACGCCACATAACACTTCTTCTGCTTGCTCTGGCTTCGGCCCTCGTCGCCTTGGCCGCTGTGCCACGACCTATAGAGAGCGAGGGGCTGACGCTGCGCAGCGACCTTATGGCGCGCGACGTGCGCTACTCGGTCATCGTGCCGCAGGGCGCGGAGGGCGAGCGCTTTCCGGTGCTCTACCTGCTGCATGGAATCGGAGGCGACTGTAGTTCGTGGCTCGAATATACCGACGTGGCCTCGATGATGCAGCGCGGCGCGGTCGGTCCGATGGTGGTCGTGATGCCCGACGGGTATCTCAGTTACTATTCCGACGCTGCCGATGGTTCGATGCCCTACGAGCGGATGTTTCTCGAGGAGCTGATGCCCGAAATCGAGCGGAAATATCCCGTGAGCATTGACCCCAAGGACCGCCTGATCGGAGGTTTCTCGATGGGTGGCTTCGGGGCGCTTACACTCGGACTGCGCAACCGCGACTGCTTCGGCTCGATAATCGCCCTCTCGCCCTCGATGCGCACCGACAGCGTCTATGCTTCCGAAGGCCCGCAGGATGAGTGGGAGAGGCAGTGGGGACGTACATTCGACGGCATCGGCCGCAAGGGCACCGACCGAATTACTCCCTATTACCGTGCGCGTTCCCCTTATCATATCATCGATACGATAGCTCCTTCCGAACTCGCCGGCAAGAACATCATTATTGATATCGGCGACCGCGAGAATTCGCTCGCCGAATCGGCCGAGCAGATTCACCGCCGCATGGCGGAGCGGGGCATCGCCCACACATACCGTGTGCGCGGAGGAGGCCACGACTTCGATTGCTGGAATCCGGCGCTGCTCCAGGCTCTCAGGGAATTGTATCCCGGCATGGGGCTTTCCGAAGTGAAGCCCGAAACAGCCTCTCCAATCCGTGTGCAGAACTCGGCGCTATATTTGCCGAAGGCGGCATCCGGGTCCGACCGTCGTTATCCGGTTGTATACGTGCGTGATGCGCTCAAAGATTCCGAGCGGGAGACTCTGGCTCGCCGTGCGGCTGTTCTTACCGCTGAAGGTGCCATACGCCCCATGGCGATATGCTTTCTTGGAGAAAACGACTCCATCGGCATGATAGAAGAGGCTTCCCCGGCGCTCCGCGCCTCGCGCCGCATGCGCGCGCTCGTTGAAGTGGGTACCGACTGCTCCCTTGTAGCGTCCGATATAGCTGTTGAACCTACCTATACAGCAATCGTATTGAGTGAGCCTAAAGCCGGTAGCGTGGATGCCGGTGAGTTCGCCCGGCGGCTCAGACAGCATGGCCGCTATCCGCGCCTATGGCTTTCGCAGACGCCAGCGAATCCCGGATACGCCTTCGCCTCCGACCTCCATGTTCTTCTGCGAGAGATGGATCTTTCCCACCGTTACCGTGTCGCCGACACGACACCCGGCGCTTTGCTTCCGCAATGGGAGGAGTGGCTGAAATATATCGACTCGCGGTTCCATATCTGAAAAATGAATTATCAAATCTTAAATCTTTAATACTTCTATGTTTACAGTAACCAATTATGCTCTGGCCGTGGTGTTCTGCATCGTCACCATGATCTGCTGGGGCTCATGGGGCAACACCCAGAAACTGGTGTCGAAAAACTGGCGCTATGAACTCTTCTACTGGGATTATGTGATAGGCATGGTGCTCTTCACCGTGATTCTCGGCCTGACCATGGGAAGCCATGGCGCCGAGGGCCGCCCCTTCTGCGAGGATCTTGCCCAGGCATCCGGCTCGGCCATCGGCTGGGTGATTCTCGGTGGCGTGATTTTCAATGCATCCAACATCCTGCTTTCGGCTTCCATCTCGCTGGCTGGCATGGCCGTGGCCTTCCCGCTCGGTGTGGGGCTTGCCCTCGTGCTTGGCGTGATAGTGAACTATATCGGAGTGCCCGCGGGCAATCCCTATCTGCTGTTCGGCGGGGTGGCATTGGTGGTTGTAGCCATAATCTGCAACGGCGTGGCTTCAGGGAAGATGCCGCGTTCGGGCGAAGGCGACTCGCAGAGTGTGCGCCGCAAAGGCATCATTATCGCCCTCATCGCCGGTGTGCTTATGTCGCTCTTCTACCGCTTTGTGGTCATGGGTATGGACGTAACAGACTTCGCCAATCCGAAGCCCGGCATGCTTACCCCCTACGGCGCCATCTTCATCTTCTCCATCGGCGTGCTGCTGAGCAACTTCGTGTTCAATACGCTTGCCATGCGTTTCCCCTTCACGGGGCAGCCCGTGGGCTACGGAGCATATTTCAAGGGTTCGGTTTCCACCCACCTCTGCGGCATGCTCGGCGGCGCCATCTGGGGGCTGGGAACAGCCTTCAGCTACATCGCCTCCGGCGAAGCCGGTCCGGCCGTGAGCTATGCCCTCGGTCAGGGAGCACCGATGATTGCCGCTATCTGGGGCGTGTTCATATGGAAGGAATTCAAAGAAGCGCCAGCGGTGGTCAGCAAACTGCTCGCCGCCATGTTCGTGCTCTTCCTCGCCGGTCTGGCCATGATAGTATGGGCCGGTAACTGAATAATTGCAAATAATCAACTTACTTTAATCTTATAACCTGAATAACATTATGAAAAAATCTGCTCTCTGGCTGGCCATGGCCGCCGCAGTGGCTTTTGGTTTCACGGCCACATCTTGCAGCGACGATCCCGACCATCCCGACAAAAACGTGCTTGAGACCCCTATGATGCAGGCTCCGCAGCTCACTTCGAACTCGGCGACGCTCTCCTGGAAGAAATGCGCCAACGCCAACATGTATGTATACACGGTGAACAACGGTCCTGAAATGATGACCTATGAGCCGACCGTAACTCTTGAAGGGCTCACTCCCGAGACCACCTATACATTCAAGGTGAAGGCTCGTCGCGATTATTCGGAGTATTTCGAGGATTCGGAGTATACGACCATAAAATTCACCACCCTCGAAAAGGTGCAGACGCGTGCCGTCTACCATGTGGCTACGTTCGCCGACGACTGGGACCGCTGGTTCTACGAGTATAATCCCGACTGGACCGTGAAACGCATCTACCGCACTGTCGACGGTACAGCCGAAGGCACCCTCGACCGCGAATGGAATTTTGCCTATAGCGGAACCAACCTCCAGGTAACCGGCAAGAACGAGTATACCATAACCCTCAACGACAAGGGTTACGTCGCAACGCTCGTCGACGGCTCCAAGACCTACGACTACATCTACGATGCCGACGGATACCTGATTCAGGTCTACAAGGATGGTAATGTTGTCTGCAACGTTCAGATTGAGAACGGGAATATAATGCAGTGGAGTAAATTCAAGGACGGCAACGAAGTCTGGAAAATCCATACCTACGACAGCAACCTCAACGTTGGCGGCGTGCATGCAATCGCCGCCGAGGGAATCGGAGCCAGCCGCTGGCTGGTGGAGACCGGACTTTTCGGCAAGGCGTGCAACAATCTCCATACTTCCAACCAGTGGGATTATTCGTCGACCGGATCGTCGTTTACCTTCGAGTTCGATTCCAACGGCTGCATAAGCGTGGAGCATAAACTTTACGGGTCCGACGAGGAAAAATACTTCTACACATATATAGCCGAATGATTCCAGTGTGCTTTCGCCGGAGGCTGTCGCCTGCCGGCGGGGGCGCCCACACTACTGAGTGTAATTTGTTTTAGGTACGATGGAAGCGGCCGGGGCGAGGTGCCTCGGCCGCTTTTGCCGTGTTCCGGTGGTTCAGCAACTGCCTGAATGCTTGTCCATCCACATGATTAAGAAGCAAGAAACTATCATTGCCAATTCAATTCGACCTGATACTTACGCCTTATTGTTATCGGATGGTCTTTTTCAGCTCGGAGGGGGCTACGCCGTATTCGCTCTTGAAGCATGTGCGGAAATAACCGGGGTCGCTGAAGCCGCATGCGTAGGCCGTCTCAGATACGCTGAAACCCTGGCAAAGCATTTCGTGGCCTTTTCGGAGGCGACATTTCCGGATGAATTCGTTACCCGACATACCGGTGAGGGCTTTCAGACGGCGGTAGAGGGTGGAATGGCTCATGCCGAGCTCGGCCTGCAGGAATTCCATATCGAGATCTGCGCGCCCCATGTTCTGCTCTACAAGCGACGTGAAATGGTCGAGAAATTCCCGGTCGACCTGGCTCAATTCGGGTGCCGTATGAGTCGTGGCAGTAAGGGTTTCTGACGGAGTCTCGGTGTCCGGGGCTTCGTTTCGTCTGTTGCGGCCATAACGAAGAACCAGACACACAATGGCGCCACCGAGCAGAATATAGGCTGCTATGGCCCACCACATCAGCCACCAAGGACGTTTTACCGTGATTTCCAGCTGCAGTTCGTTAGATTCGTTACCGGATACGTCGGCCGGAGTTCCGGGGCGCACCCGGAGCAGATAATGGCCGGCGGAAAGGTTGGCAAGCATGAGTTCGTGCGATTCCGGCAGTGGTAGCCAGCGGTCGGACTCTCCGTCAAGGCGGTAGTAGTAGGCGGTTTTTCCACGCATGGAAAAGTCGGGAACCGCGAAGAGGATTTTAACCATGCGGCATCCGTAGGGAATATCAATGGTCGCCCCCGGATTGTAGCGTGTTATTCCGGAGTCTTCTCCACCTTTCCCACTTCCGGGAATCACGTATCCCACAATCCTCAGCTCAGGGTATTTCTTCCGTCGGTCGATATTCCCGGGATGGAATGCGTATATGCCGTCGGGAGTTCCGAAATAGATGGTGCCGTTGTCGCTTCGGGCGGCCTCACGGTCGAGGAAGGAGCTTTCGGTAAGTTTAATCCGGCCGCCGAACGATTCAATGCTGTCGCCTGAAGCATTGTAGCGGCAGAGAAGGTTGTTGCTTGCCAGCCAGATGTTTCCCTCGGCATCTTCCACGAGAGAACGTATGGAGATGTCGGGTAGGCCGTTGTCGTAATTGAAATTCCTGATACCGTCGGGACGCCTGAAGTCGCTGATTACGGAAAGACCATCCTGAGCGCCCACCCACACCCGGTTGTGCGAATCCAGCAACAACTGCTTCACGGCATCTGAGGCCAGACCAGTGTCGGTGGTGAGATGTGCGAGCTGTCTGTCGTTTTTGTCGAAAATAAATATACCGTTGCCGTAGGTACCGACCCAAAGGTTGCCGTCAGGGGCGGTCAGTATTCCGTTGGGCACGAGATAACCCGTTGCCGCCGAGATTTTCTCGTTGCGGCGCAACACGCTGTTGCGGTATTCGTAGAGCCCGCGCTGGGTGCCGAGCAGAGCGACGGTGTCGCCGGAGGTGATGATGGTGTTGGCAAAATCCTTATCATAAGGGGTGGGAATCCTCGCCGCCGTACCGGTCTTTTCGTCGATGGAAAATATCCCGTCGTCCGCCACGCTTACAAGTAATTCGCTTCCTATCCTGGCCATGGAGGCAATGCGCGCCGTCTTGTTGCGGACCATTGGGAGGATTGCGGCGGGGATAACGGCCTTGCCCGCGAAACCGGGTCCGACATATCCCGGGCTCATGCTTGCTTTTTCAAGCAGGGGAGGAGTGGAGGGGATGAATTCCAGTCCTTTGCCGTCTGTTCCGATCCATATGTTGCCGAAAGAATCCTGAAACACCACCTCGCCTATAGAGGCGAGTATCGTTCCGTCGGCGATTTCTGTCAGCGAAGTGATGTTGCCGTTGCCGGTGTTCCGCCCACGGACGTCGCTTAGTTCCACAGGTGCAAACGTGTGGCTGGCGCTGTCGAAGCGGGCAGCCCCATGCTCCGTGCCTACATACAGATTTCCGTCGCGGCTTACGAGAAGGCTCCTGACGTTGTTGCCGGGTAGTGAGCCTGTTTGCCCGGCGTTGTGCATATGATTTTCGAACGTCCGCTTTTTAATGTCGATAAGGCTCAGACCATAATTTTCCTGGCCTGCTGCCAGCAGGCCGTCGGGTGTTGTGGCGGCACTGAACATCGACATGACCAACCCCTTGAAGTCAGCCTCCCGGAATATGTGCCAGCACGCCTGTTTGCGGTCGAAGTGAGCTATGAATCCGTATTTGCCAAGGAGATAAATTCCCCCCTCGCCGTCAGGGGTGAAGTCTGCGACGCTGTAGCCGGCAATCTCTTCGGGTATATGAAGGTCTACGTTGCGTAGCGTGCGGCAGTCGATTATGTTAACACCTTTTTTCGTGCCGACCCAGATGTATTCAGCCACATCATCGTAGTAGATTGCATCGATGGAGTTGCCGTTGAGGGTTTTGCTTTTCTCGTCGAAGACTATAAAACGCTCGCCGTCGAAGCGGTTCAGGCCATTGTCGGTTGCAATCCAGAGAAAGCCGTAGCCATCCTGGGCTATATCCGTCACGAAGTTGTTCGAAAGTCCGTCGCGAATACCCACCCGGTCGGTGACGCGGCTCTCCGCCATGCCACAGACCGCAACCGAAAACAGTAATATGAGCAGAAATACAGATCTCATGAGCGGCGACAGGATTGTGTTCGTACAAAGATACGAATAACCGTCAAATCAATCCAACAACCATTAAAAATAGTTCATTCTTCGTGAATATCCTTGCGGTGAACAATTTTTTACCCATTCAGACCATTATTTTACCGCCTGAGTGTCAATCCTGAAGATATATTTGCGGCGAAAAATTATTAAACCATGAAAATATCGAAGTTATTTCTGATTCTTGTGCTCGCCCTGATGACTCTTCCGGCTACAGGGGCGACATCGAAACCGCTCTTCAGCAGCGACAGCGAGGAGCATTGGTATTATATCTATTACGAAAATGTATCGCGAGTTTTCACTGAAAATGGTGAAGGTAACGCTCTTACCCACACTTCCATCGCCTACGGCAGCAACAACCAGAAGTGGAAGCTTGTGGGCGACCAGAACAGCTTTATGCTTGTGAGCGCCAATGGCCGTGCCGTATATAAAAATGGTCCGTTCCGCGCTTCGTCAGACCTCTCGAAGGCTCATAATCTTCAACTCCTGGAGTCGCCGAATCCCGAATTCGCGGGATGCTGGGGAATTAACGACCCGAGCGACGGATGGGGATGCATGAACCCTTACGGCAACGGCCAGATCGACGGCTACTGGAACGATCCCACCGACTCCAACAACAACGTGACGTTCATTCCTTCCGACCAGGTGTCGGAACCTATCGACATGAGCGGTATCAAGGAATTCAGCGTTGAGGGCGCCACCGCCTTCACGCCTCCTACGCGTCAGACGCTCTGGTATACGGCTCCCGTAACTGCGGCGAAGGTGGCCAATCCCTGGATGGAGTACGCGCTGCCCATCGGAAACGGCGAATTCGGCGCCATGGTCTACGGCGGAATCCACTGCGATCAGCTGCAGTTCAACGACAAATCTGTCTGGACCGGTACATCGAACCGTCGCGGCTCGTATCAGAATTTTGGCGATCTCTTCATCGAGGATATCTCCGGTGCGTTCGATTCGGCTCCCGTTAAGGATTATGTGCGCTCGCTCGACATGCGCAACGCCGTGGCGCGGGTCAGCTACTCCGACGGCGAGACCAGCTACACCCGCGAATACATCAGCAGTTTCCCTGCCAAGGTGGTGGCCGTACGCCTTGCCGCTGACAAGGGCGGTAAAATAAGCGTGCGCCTGCGTCTGCGCAACAATGTGCGCTCGGGCTTCGTGACGCCCGTTTACGCCGATGGAGGCGCTTCCTTCGAGGGAAAGCTCGACCTCGTAGACTTCAAGGCGGCCTTCAGGGCTGTTCCCACTGGCGGTACGATGACAACCGTCGGCAACAGCGTTGAAATCAAAGGGGCCGACGAGGTGCTCATCATTCTTGCCGGGGCAACCAATTTCGATCAGCACAGCTCAACCTATATCTCTGACGCCGCCGCCATGCGCACGATGGTTGACACACGTCTCGACCGGGCCTGCGCGCAGTCGTGGGACGGCCTCAAGGCTGCACATACTCAGGACTTCCGTTCGCTCTTCGACCGCGTGGACCTTTCGCTCGGCAACGGCACCAACAATCTGACCACTGAGAAACTTGTCGAAAGCTACGCCGCCGGCAACGCTCCCGAAATGGAGCGCCTACTCGAGGAACTCTACTTCAACTATGGCCGCTACCTGCTCATCAGCTCCTCGCGCGGTATGGACACACCCGCCAACCTTCAGGGAATCTGGAACAACAGCGACAATCCCGCCTGGCAGAGCGACATCCACTCAAATATCAACGTGCAGATGAACTACTGGCTCGCCGAGAACACCAATCTCTCCGAGCTCCACATGCCTTACCTGAACTATATCCACAGCATGGCGCTGGAGCATGAGCAGTGGCCCTCCTACGCCCGTCGCGGTGGCCAGACTGAAGGCTGGACCTGCTTCACGCAGAATAATATCTTCGGCCACTCCGACTATGCCGAGAACTACGTGATAGCCAACGCCTGGTACACCTCCCATCTCTGGCAGCACTATCTCTACACTCTCGACGAGGATTTCCTGCGCGAGAAGGCGCTCCCCGTCATGGTCAGCTGCTGCAAATTCTGGATGCAGCGCCTCAAGGAGGCCTCCGACGGCTCGCTGGTGGCCCCCGACGAATGGTCGCCCGAGCATGGTCCCTCCAAGGAGGACGGCACAGCCCATGCCCAGCAGCTTGTGGCCGAACTCTTTGAGTCGACCCTCGCAGCTCTCGACATAGCCGGCGACGCCTATCCCGCCGATTTCCGCTCCTCGCTGGCTGCAAAATATGATAAACTCGACAAGGGTCTTGCCGTCGAGCAGTATACCGGCGCATGGGGCGGCAGCCTCAATGGTATCGCCTCCGGCACGGAAATTCTGCGCGAGTGGAAATACAGCGACTACTCCAAAGGCCAGAACGGCCACCGTCACCAGTCGCACCTGATGGCGATGTATCCTTTCGGCAAGATTACGCCCGCAAGCCCCTATTTCCGTCCGGCAATCAATTCGCTGACACTGCGCGGCGACAAATCCACCGGATGGTCGCTCGCCTGGCGCATAAACCTCTGGGCGCGTGCCTTCGACGGTAACCACGCCCTGCGCATTATGCGAAACGCCCTCAAGCATTCCACAAGCTACGACATCAAGGAGGATAAGGGCGGCGTCTACTACAATCTGCTCGATTCCCACGCCCCCTTCCAGATCGACGGCAACTTCGGCTTCTCGGCCGGCGTGGCTGAAATGCTCCTTCAGGGCTACGACGGCACGCTCCGGCTGCTCCCCGCCCTCCCCGACGCATGGAGCGAGGGCCATGCCAACGGCCTCCGCGCCGTCGGTAACTTCGAGGTCGACCAGCGTTGGGAGAACGGGCGCCTCACCGAGGCCGTCGTGAAATCCGGCTCGGGCCGTGATGCATCCGTAAGCTACAAGGGCATCGCTAAGGCTACGGTGACCGATGCCTCCGGCAACGCCGTGACCGTCACCGCCGATGGCGAGGACCGAATCTCATTTCCCACCACTGCAGGCGGCCGCTACTCCATCGACCTCTCCGCCAACAGCGGCATCAGCGCCGTAGCGTCCGACGCCTCTCCCGCTGACAGCGTAGAATACTTCGACCTCCAGGGGCGCCGCGTGGCCGCCGACACCCTCTCTGCCGGCATCTACATCCGCCGCACCGGCTCCGTAGCCGAAAAAGTAGCCCTCCGCTGACTTTCATACATATTGCCTGTCTTACTTAGGAGGCCGGGAATCACGCTCGATTCCCGGCCTCCCTGCTGCGCTTTTCATCCATTCAGAAAAAATGCGTAAATTTGCGGGTGCATTAAGTTACTGGTCGAAATTAATTCTTATCTGTACGTTTTGCAATGAAGATCTCAGTCATTACAGCTACATATAATTCTGCGGCCACGCTGGCCGATACGCTTGCCTCTGTGGTGGCGCAGACCTATCCCGACGTTGAGCACATCATAGTCGATGGAGCGTCGACCGACTCCACGCTTACCATCGTCGAGCATTACCGCAGTGCCTATGAGCGCGGCGGCAAGACCCTCCGCGTGGTCTCGGAGCGCGACCGCGGAATCTACGACGCCATGAACAAAGGAATTTCCATGGCAACCGGCAGCCTGGTGGGACTCCTTAATTCCGATGATTACTTTACGTCTCCCGACGTGTTGGCCCGGGTGGCTGATGCCTTCTGCACCGACGCCACGCACGATACCGGTCTCGATGCCGTATATGGCGACGTTCACTACGTCGACCAGCATCAGTCCACACGCGTGGTGCGTCACTACAGTTCCGCTTTCTTCCGTCCCTGGATGATGCGCATGGGCTTCATGCCTGCCCACCCCTCGTTTTATTGCCGGCGCCAGCTTTATGCCGAGCATGGGGGCTTCGACCTCGATTTCCGCGTCGCCGCCGACTTCGAGCAACTCCTGCGCATGATTTTTGTCGGCCGCATCACTGCCCGCTATCTGCCCATGGATTTTGTGACGATGCGCACCGGAGGCGCCTCATCTTCGGGAATGACCTCCCATAAACGCATCTACCGCGACCATCGCGCAGCCTATCGTAAAAACGGGGTCTACTCCAACTTCTTGTTGGAGGGCTGCCGCTACCTCTATAAGATCTTCGAACTTGTGCGCTCCTGATTCCCGGTAAGTAACTGGTCAAATTTATTTTAATATTTCCGGGAGGAAAATTTTCAGGAGAT